>JABAOH010001926.1_pt2 | contig 11034 bp, 11 predicted proteins | sample 7062181 | NCBI WGS metagenome assembly JABAOH01 (sample SAMN14538630, study PRJNA623070) | marine sediment metagenome | biome: marine biome [ENVO:00000428]; feature: marine pelagic biome [ENVO:01000023]; material: deep marine sediment [ENVO:00002113]; isolation source: pool of 5 deep marine... | reverse complement strand
ATATCACTCCGTAAGAGGAGAAACCAGTGAAGGTTAGTTTTATTCAACTTGCGCCTGTATTGGGCGATATCCACGGAACGATTCAGAGAATTGATAGACTAATCCGTCAGTGTGAAACCACAGACATCCTGGTCTTACCGGAACTATGTAATTCAGGCTATAACTTTGCCTCGTACGAGCAAGCCTGGGAGACATCAGAAGAGGTAGAGGGTAGTATTTTTGTCCACTATTTGAGATCAAAGTGCGAAGAATTCAACTTCCACATTGTCTCTGGATTCAATGAGAGGGATAAGAAAGTCCTGTATGACTCAGCGATACTTGTCGGCCCTCGAGGTTATATGGGCAAGTATCGAAAGCTGCACCTATTTATGAAGGAAAGGGACTATTTCAAGCCAGGCAACGTGGGCTTACCAGTCTTCGATATAGGCTTGTGCAAAATAGGTATGCTTGTCTGCTTTGATTGGATATTTCCAGAAGTATGGAGAATATTAGCTCTAAAAGGTGCTGAAATCATCTGCCACCCCTCAAACCTCGTGCTACCCGGATTTGCTCAGAGGGCAGTTCCCATCCACGCGCTCACGAATCGTGTTTACGTTATCACCGCGAATAGAATTGGAATTGAGGGGGACCTCTCATTTACGGGCCTCTCAACAATTGCAGATCCACAGGGCGACATACTTGTCCAGGCCTCCCAGACACAAGAAGAAGTTGGAATCAAGGATATTGATATTGGTATGGCACGAGACAAGATGATTACACCTAGAAATCACGTGTTAAACGATCGAAGGCCAAAGGAGTATTCGTTATTAACAGAAAAGAACGTCAAAGTGGGCTTGTAGGTTGCGGGATGAGTGAACCAACAATAGGGGAAATCAGACAGGCCTCTGAGCGAATTAGGCCCTTCGTTCACCGTACACCTGTTCTCACGAGTACTAGCCTTAATCACATGTGTAAGGCCGAGATGTTTTTTAAGTGTGAGAACTTCCAGAAGGCAGGTGCATTCAAGATACGAGGGGCAACCAATGCAGTATTCGCCCTTGGGGACAAGGAGGCTTCGCGGGGAGTAGCCACACACTCATCTGGGAATCATGGCGCTGCCCTCGCCCTCGCTGCCCGTTGGCGAGGTATCAAGGCGTATGTGGTAATGCCGGAAAATGCCCCTCATATAAAAAGAGACGCGGTGGCCTCCTACGGGGCCGAGATTGTCTTCTGCAGGCCGACGCTCCAGGCTCGTGAGCAAGGTTTGGAGAAGGTTCTCGATCGCACCGGTGCTACATTTATCCACCCGTATAATGACTACCGGGTAATTTCGGGGCAGGGATCTGCTGCACTAGAGCTTTGTGAGGAGATTCCGGACCTTGATATAGTGATGGCACCGGTGGGTGGAGGGGGGTTGCTGAGTGGAACTGCGATCGCGGTCTCCGCAATCTCACCACAAACCCTTATTATTGCTGCAGAGCCTGAGAGGGCTGATGATGCATATCGTTCTTTTCACGCGGGCAGAATTATTCCTGCAAATAACCCAGATACAATAGCAGACGGGCTTCGTACCTCACTTGGCGATCTTACCTTCCCCATTATAAGGAGATACGTGAAGGATATCCTTACCGTCAGCGAGGAAGGAATAGTCCTGGCAATGCGCTACATTTGGGAGCGAATGAAAATAATCGTAGAACCCTCAGCCGCTGTGCCACTGGGGGCGTTGTTGGCCAAACACATGGAGTTCCCAGGAAAGCGAATAGGGGTCATTCTTTCGGGAGGAAACGTCGACCTGGAGCATCTCCCCTGGACTAATTAAGCAGCGTGAGCTCAAGAGGTGTTGTATGAGGTTGGCTACAGTCAGAGACAGGGATGTTGAGAAGGCCTGTCTGTCCACTTCGCTCGGTCTTGTACCGCTAGAGGGCATCAATCAGCGGTTTAACCGGAGCTGGCCACATGACATGCTCACGCTGATCCAGTCAGGGAAACTTGAAGAGCTTAAGGAATGGTACAGTTCCGGAGGTCAGGAAGCCTTGGGCACCTTAAAGGATCATGCAATTCCACGGGATCTGGTGAAATTTGCTCCTCTGTATCGTAGGCCGAGAAAGATCTGGGGGATTGGGCTCAACTATCAGGAACATGCGGCTGATCTCTCGGAGAAGGCACCCACTACTGAGCCAGCCAGTTTCATGAAACCGGATACCACCATAATTGGGTACGGGGACTACGTGGAGATCCCCCTGAAGTCCAGAAGCACCACCGCCGAGGGCGAACTAGGCATCATCATCGGGAGGAAGTGCAGAGAGGTGGAAAGGAAGGACTGGCTGAGCGTGGTTGCCGGGTTCACCACAGTTATCGACGTGACAGCAGAGGATATTCTCCGCAAAAATCCGCGTTACCTGACCATGTCCAAGAGCTTTGACACGTTCTTTAGCTTCGGTCCGGTGCTTGTAACACCCGATGAAATCGAGGACGTCATGAGACTAAATGTGGCCACTGTCGCCAATGGACGTGTAAATGCTCGTAACGCCGTGGCTCACATGACTTTTCCACCGGACTTTCTTGTCTCCTTTCACTCGAGGATCATGACCATGCTGCCAGGGGATATCATTGCTACCGGGACACCGGGAGCTGTCCCCATCAGTGAAGGAGACACGGTGGAGTGCTGGATCGACGGCTTTGAGCCGCTGGTGAATCCCGTGAAGGATCTGAAAAACGCACGGAATATCACATGACTGACTAAACCGCGAGGAGGTAGCCATGAAAAAGTCCGTAGGCGCAAAAGCATTCACCTACCCGACGCCCGTTTTTGTTGTGGGGACCTATGACAAGGCCGGAAAACCAAATGTAATGACCGCTGCCTGGGCGGGGATCTGCTGTTCTAGTCCTCCGTGTATCTCGGTCTCCCTCAGGAAGGCAACCTATACTCATGGTAACATTATTGAGCACGGGGCTTTTACAATCAGCATTCCCTCTCAGGACTATGTCAGGGAGGTTGATTATTTCGGTATGGTCTCAGGGGAAAAGGAGGATAAGTTCTCCGCTACCGGACTTACTCCTGTCAGGAGTGAGCTCGTAAATGCCCCGTATGTGAAGGAATTCAGCTTTGTTCTCGAGTGCAAACTCCTCCACACCTTTGAAATAGGGCTACATACCCAATTTATTGGTGAAATCCTGGATATCAAAGCCGAAGAGGCGGTACTTGGAGAAAATGGGCTCCCTCATATTGAAAAGGTAAAGCCGTTTTTGTACGCCCCAGAGTATCGGACCTATTATGGAGTTGGTGGATTTCTGGGCAGGGCATATTCCATAGGAAAAGGGCTGTAGGCTGAACTCGAAAGTTAGATTGGCTGGACACGCATAAACCTCTCTGCTAAAAGACACAGGGAGGGCTACCAACGGGGTTGGCTAGAATGGATATCGAGGGAAAGGCCAAGCAACCACCACATACCTGGATTAAGGATATCCAGGAAAATGCCAAGGTTGAAGGAGATTATCTGGTTACCAGCAAGACAGTCTCTCAGACCAGGCAGGGCAGTTCATTTCTCACCCTTACCCTAAGTGATAGGACAGGGACAGTTGAGGCCAAGGTCTGGGAGAGGGCACAAGAGGTAGCTGCTCAATTTAGAGAGGGCGATATCGTAACCATAACCGGACAGGCGGGCACCTATAGGAACCAGATCCAGATCCAGATACATGGACTAAAACAGAATAAATCCCCTGTTGATCCCTCTATTTTTCAGGAATCTACCTCTAGGGATATATCAGAAATGCTCTCCGAGCTAAGGAAACTGTCCCTTCGCATAGAGAACAGGTATCTCAGGGCCCTCATTGAGACCTTTATGGCAGATCATGACTTTATATCCCAATTTAGAAAGGCGCCGGCAGCAAAGACGTTCCACCATAATTATCGTGGAGGACTCCTTGAACATACCCTCTCGGTGGCCAAGATGGCGGTATTGGTGAGGGAGCACTATCCTGATCTGGACGGTGACCTCCTGCTGTCCGGCACCATACTTCACGACATAGGCAAGATGGATGAGCTCACCTTTGATCTGCACATAGACTACTCGGATCAGGGAAGGCTGCTGGGACATATCGTCTTAGGTGTCTTGATGGTAGAGGAAAAACTGAAGGCCCTAACGGATTTCCCCCCTGAACTTGCCCTTCGCCTCAAGCACCTCATCCTGAGCCATCATGGAGAATTTGACCTTGGATCTCCAAAAAGGCCTAAGTTTTTGGAGGCCTTTGCCCTTCATCTCATAGATGACCTTGATGCCAAGATCAACGGATTGAACAGGTTTTTGAGAGATGACAGACAGGAGGGCTCATGGACTGCCTTTAACAACCTACTCCAGCGATATCTCTTTAAGGGAGATTCCTCTGGCAAGGCAGACAGTAGTGTTAAGGATATCGATGGTAAACAGCAAGGCCAGAGATATCTGTTTCCCGTGCCTGATGAATGAGTAAGGCCTAGTTTCTGCTCTTCACAGACACCACTAACCGGCTTCCTATTATCAGGATAACGCCAGATAGAAAAAACCCATAGAGACCGAAGTCCCTCAATCCCATTAGTTTTCCAATCAATGCCAGCCCACCTCCAGCGAGCATGGCCAGGATCGCGCCTTCCCTTTTTAGCCCAAGCCGATCCCTGTAAAAACCGAGGAGAACGGGGAAGACCAGTCCAGAGGTATAGACAGTATAGCCGAGAAGGAGTGAGGGAATAACTCCCTTCAGCCTGAGCGCAAGGAGCAGGGAAAAGATGCCCATCAACACAATTAAGAAACGGGAAAGTAAAAGCAAACTCCTCTCTGGTATGGCTGGCCTTAAGAATGCCCTTACTATATCAACTGATAGTATTGTGCTGGTCGTCAAAAGGCAGGTATCCGCTGAGGACATCACGGCAGAAAGGAGTGCTGCAATGACGAGCCCACTTACTCCTATCGGAAAGAGATGGTCAATCATCGTCGGAAATGAGGCCTCAGGACTAATCCCAGGGAATAACACCCTGGCCGACATACCCACCATAGTTATACTAACGGCGAATGGTATTAATGCCAGGGCTACGGTCATGGTAGCACCTTTGGCGATCTTTTTGTCCCTGGCACAGAAGAGCCTCGAGTAGATATCCGGTCCTACAACATAGGTGGAACCAACCGAGAATAGATAGATAGCCAGCGTCTTCCACGTAAAATGCTGGCTTACTGGAAAGGAAAAGTAATCATGCCCAAGTGCCTCCCTCATTAAAAGAACTCCTCCCACCTTGTCGAGACAAAGGGGAATCGCCACGAGAATTGCGATAACAATGATCAGGCTCTGGATTGTGTCCGTGTGAACTACTGAATGTTGGCCTCCCAGCAGGGTATAAAGGATAAACACACATGCAGTTATAACCATCAAAACGGATCCTGGTGCGCTCAAGATGGCCTCTAGAATCCTTCCTGCAGCTACGATCTGGCCTGCAATGATACCCATCCAGGCAATAACTATAAGCCCTGATGCAAAGAGTTTCGCTTCAGGGCCATACTGGACCTCAAGGATCTCCGGTAAGGTATAAAGGGAATACCCCCTCACCTTTTCTGCCCAGAAAAGGCCCAGAAAAAGAAGTCCAAGAGCCCCTACGAGGAGCCACCAAGACCCTACTAAACCTTGCCTGTACCCTAAACCAGCCATTCCAATGGTAGCGGATCCCCCAATTATGGTGGCAAAGAGTGATCCGGTAACCAAAAGGAAAGGAGCGCCCCTATCCGCAACAAAAAAACTGTTTATCCCCTTCACGATCTTATAGGATCTACTGCCGATAAAGACCAGGCCTAGAAAATAGATGAAGACAACTGCAATATCCATACACCACCTCACAGGTCCGCACAGTGCAGCTCAATTTATTTTCTTCACCACGGAATGTCAAATAGCGAGACAGATCCCCTCCCTGAAACTGTTTAATGAAGTCACCTTATACCTTCTCGCAGGCTATGAGCTCTTTTTTTCAGGCCCTGTTGAATAATGAGCTACTCACTGGGTACTAGTTCGAGAGGTTGTCCTGGCACCTACTGATATGCCTCCTCTTCAGCAATTCTTATTCTCCAGGGCGGGCATGAACAAGCACATTCGTTTTGGTCAGGGCCTTTGCACCCTTGAGGTTCCCGTGGTTTTAGGACAGGGCTACGTCATAGCAAAACCTCCCATAGTGATTCTTTGGCTCATTTGTGGGTATGGATATCTTTTTTTTCATCATGCCCTATAACGCGAGGCTTTATTGGGTCGTTTCAAAATGGTTTAGTGCTCCATGAGCCTTATAATAATAGGCTCCATCTCTATAAACCATTTTGAAACGCCCACTAGTCTGCACCATGTGAGGGCATAATGAAAAAAAAGATACCCATACCCTGGACTTTGACGTTACCCTGGGTTTTAGGACAAAATCCTTGCATATGATAATCTCATTTGTTAAAAAAAAGGGTCGATTTTTCCTTGGGTACCGTTACATGAAACTCGTACTAGATATGGGAAATCGTCTAGCGAGGGATAGGCCGGCCCGAGGCAATAGCAATAAGTGTTGTTTTAGAGAGGAACCCCGAATCGGAATCTCCAAGCTGTTTCATTCTCCGTAGTCTCGAGCGGGTCAAGACGCTGGGGAAAGGAGGTCTCTTATGGATAAGATCAAGATTGCTATTGTCGGTATCGGTAACTGTACAAGTTCATTGCTTCAAGGCATTGAGTACTATAAGAATAAGGATAGCAAAGATGCTATCGGATTGATGCACTGGGAGATTGGCCGTTACAAACCCTCTGATATCCAAGTAGTAGCTGCCTTTGACATAGATAAGAGAAAGGTCGGCAAAGACGTCTCCGAGGCCATATTTCAGCTGCCAAACTGTACTGCCGTATTCTGCAGAGATGTGCCCAAGACAGGTGTCAAGGTCGAGATGGGTGCCATATTTGACGGCCTTTCCGACCATATGCGTGATTACGAGGAACAATATACCTTTATCCCCTCTGACGAAAGAGAGCCGTCCAAAGATGACTGCATTAGGGTATTGAAGGGGAGTGGGGCTCATATCCTCTTGAATTACGTCCCAGTAGGAGCAGAAAAGGCCGTCAAATTCTATGCCGAATGCGCCCTTAATGCCGGGATAGGATTCATAAACAATATGCCTGTATTCATTGCCAGTAACGCGGAATGGGGTAAGAGATTTGAAAAAGAGCGGATACCCATTATAGGCGACGATATAAAATCTCAACTCGGCGCAACAATAGTACACAGGGTTTTGACAAACCTTTTCCGGGCAAGGGGGGTTAAACTCGAGAGGACCTACCAGCTGAATACAGGAGGAAACACGGATTTTCTGAATATGCTCAACAGGAGCAGGCTGATATCTAAGAGAGAATCCAAGACTGAGTCAGTGCAATCTCAATTGGTTGAAAAGCGAATGGTAAAGGAGAATATTCACATAGGGCCAAGTGATTGGGTTGCATGGCAAAAAGATAACAAGGTCTGTTTTATCAGGATGGAGGGCAGACTCTTCGGCGATGTCCCAATGAACTTGGAATTGCGGCTCTCAGTAGAAGATTCCCCAAATTCCGCAGGGGTGGTCATCGATGCAATACGATGTTGTAAGCTCGCACTCGAGAGAGGAAAAGGGGGCGTCCTATATTCCCCATCTGCATATTTCATGAAGCATCCCCCAAGACAGTATACCGATGATGAGGCATTCAGACTCACTGAGGATTTTATCCAAGGAAAAAGGGACGACTAAACTCACCTAGAAATAGTGCCAGTAGAGGAGACTCAAACACGACAAGGGCTCGCAGAGGCCCTTAATTTTTGAAAGGAGGGCTACATGGATTGGGGTATTGAAAACAGGCTTTCCAGATTAATCAAGGAAGATGGCCGCTGCCAGTTTCTGCCCATAGATCATGGCTATTTCCAGGGGCCTACCAGTTGTCTGGAAAAACCATCCGAGACGATAAGAGATCTTCTTCCCTATGCGGATGGTCTCTTTGTCACCAGGGGTGTATTACGCTCATCTGTTCCTTCCAATAGCCAGACGCCGATCATCCTGAGGGTCTCCGGCGCTACCAGTATAATCGGGGCGGACTTAGCCAATGAGACCATTACTGCATCAATAGAGGAGATCATCAGGCTCAACGCCGCTGCTGTTGGAATCTCTATCTTTGTGGGTTCTGAGTATGAGAAGCAGACATTGACCAACCTTGCGCGGCTTGTTGATCAGTGTGAAAATTTTGGTATTCCCGTTATGGCCGTCACCGCAGTTGGCAAGGAACTGGAGAAAAGGGAAGCCAGGTATCTTGCCCTGAGCAGCCGAATTGCCGCTGAATTGGGCGCAAGGATTGTAAAAACCTACTACTGTCCCGAGGATTTCGAAAAGGTGACAGGAGGCTGCCCCGTCCCCATAGTTATTGCCGGTGGTCCGAAATGTGAGACAGAGTTCGAGGTATTTGAATTTGTCTATGACGGCATTCAAAAGGGAGCAATAGGGGTTAATCTGGGCAGGAATGTCTGGCAGAATCCGCATCCAGTCCCTATGATGAGGGCATTAAACGCCATTATTCATAAGAACTCAACACCAAAGGAGGCCCAGGAACTCTTCGGCCAGTTATCTAGAACTCAGTAGTGTGTGCTCAGCGAAAAGCCCCATTAGACGACCCGCATACGGATGATAGCAGACGACTACCAAAGGCCACCAGACAAAATGAAATGTGCGATGTACTATAATAACAGGGATATACGGTTGGAAGAAATCCCTGTGCCCGAGATAGGATCAGATGAGCTGCTGGTCCAAATGCATGCGTGTGGGATATGTGGTAGTGATGTCCTCGAATGGTACAGGATAAAAAAAGCGCCTCTTGTGCTCGGCCATGAGATGACAGGGGAGATAGTTGAAGCGGGCAGGAATGTCGAGAGATATAAAGTAGGCAACCGGGTGTTTGTATCCCACCACATTCCGTGTAACACGTGCCGTTATTGCCTACGTGGTCACTATACAGTGTGTGACACTTTACGGAACACAAACTATGAGCCCGGAGGATTTGCCCAATTTATCAGGGTGCCAAGGATCAATGCTGACCGGGGAGTATTCCTTTTGCCCGATGAAATATCATATGAGGAGGGCACGTTCATTGAGCCTCTGGCCTGCGTTCTGAGGGGTCAAAAGATCGCTCACATACAACCAGGCCAAACAGTCTTCATAATAGGCGGAGGAATCGCGGGACTGCTCCATCTTAAGCTGGCAAGGGCCTTGGGGGCAAGCTCCGTTGTGGTAACTGACATAAATAAGAAGCGACTGGTATTCGCTGAACGATTCGGGGCAAAGGCGGCTATTTTGGCTGATGACAACGTTCCCCAGCAGCTTAGAGCGGTCAATAATGGACGCCCGGCCGACCTTGTAATAGTTGCCACTGGCGCTATAGAGGCAACTCAGATGGCCTGGAAAACCGTGGACAGAGGAGGGACTATCCTTCTTTTCGCACCCACGCAGCCGGGCATCGATGTTGCCCTGCCTCTATATGATATCTGGCATGACGGGATAACAATTACCACATCCTATGCCGGCTCTCCATTGGATATCAGTGAGGCAATAGAGTTGATCAGGTCAAAGAGTATTATTGTAAGGGATATGGTAACCCATCGTTTTCCCCTTGCCAGGGCGAGCGAAGGGTTCTCGCTCGTTGAAAAGCCGCAGGATTCACTCAAGGTCATTATCGTGCCATGATCTCCTCGTTTCTTACCATAGGGACAAACAGGACCTTCATTACCGCCTTTTCTCTTATCATCCCCTTCTCCTTCTTGAGAAGGACCAGCTCCTGGACACCGCCTCGTTCCCCAACGGGAATGATCATCCTTCCACCCTCAGCAAGTTGATCAACCAGCGGCTTCGGAATCTCCTCGGGAGCGCAGGTCACGATTATAGCATCAAAAGGTACCTTTTCTGGCCAGCCCTTGTAGCCGTCACCAATCTTTACGGAAATGTTCCTATATCCCATTTCGTTCAGTCTCTCTCGAGCTGTGTCACCTAATCGAGGCCTTATCTCTATGGTATAGACCTCCCTTGCGATCTCTGCCAGAATAGCAGCCTGGTAACCTGATCCTGTTCCGATCTCCAGTACGGTATCTCCTGGGGATAAATTCAACGCCTCAGTCATAAACGCCACTATGTACGGCTGCGAAATCGTCTGGCCCTCTCCAATGGGAAGAGGTCTATCGTCATAGGCGGATTCTCGTAGGTCTTCTGGCACAAAAAGATGCCGAGGGACCTTGCTCATAGCCTCAATAACCCTTGGATCTTTGATTCCCCGGGCAATTATCTGATCGGTGACCATGTTCTGGCGAAGAGCTGAAAAGGGGGCTTTTGCAGACGATCCAGTGGATATGGCACAAAAAATCAGTAGCGAAGCAGAGGAAAAATATGCTATTTTACCCATGGCGATCTCCCGATGAAACCGGTTTCTACTATCTTACCGAAATAGTAACCCCATTGTGTAATCTGTGGACATTTCCTCGCCATTTAGTATATGTTTCTTAATGAAAATCACAACATATTTGTTGGAACTGAATACGTTACTTATCATATGGAGCGTGCAAGTGCATCGTCCTTACAGTGGTAGCATTAACTAATCAGTAAAGAAACAGACTATTGCAGATGACCTACACTGCGTTTTTTCGCCTCTATGAAGAGCTGAATGATTACTTACCCGCTGAGAAGAGAAAGACAAGTTTCGGCGTGTCCCTAGAAAAGCAGACTACGATCAAAGAGGCAATTTGCCTGCTGGGGGTGCCGCCTGAGGAGGTTGACCTTGTTCTTGTGAACGGTGAATCAGTTCCCTTTAACCGCATTATCAGCGAGGGAGACAGGATCAGCGTATACCCAATTTTTGAGTCCCTGGATATTAGCAAGGTAACAAGACTCAGAGGGAAACCACTAATCAAATTGTCTAAAGATTCAAAAATATAAATCTTGAAAGGAGACAAGATGGCCAGAAAAAAGATTGATGAAAAGATAAGGCAAAAGGTTATAGAAGCCCAGGCAAGCGGAC
>JABAOH010163464.1_pt1 | contig 11038 bp, 11 predicted proteins | sample 7062181 | NCBI WGS metagenome assembly JABAOH01 (sample SAMN14538630, study PRJNA623070) | marine sediment metagenome | biome: marine biome [ENVO:00000428]; feature: marine pelagic biome [ENVO:01000023]; material: deep marine sediment [ENVO:00002113]; isolation source: pool of 5 deep marine... | reverse complement strand
TGCCGGGGCGGAGACGGCCGAGCATCTCGCGGTTGATCATGCCGGCCGTGTTGCCAGACGCCGGGATGTGGAACGTCACGATGTCGGACGTCCCCAACAGCCTGGGGAGGTCGGGTACGAGCCGGCAGCGGAGATCGTCGATCAGGGCGCCGACCTCCGGCCGCCGGCCCGGGCGGTCGACGACGACGATCTCCATCCCGAAGGCATGCGCCCGGCGGGCGACCTCGGCTCCGATGGCGCCCATGCCGACGATGCCGAGGCGCTTGCCGTGGAGGCCGTCGGCTTCCGACCAGCGCTTCTTGTTCCACACCCCGGCGCGCAGCTCCGCGACGTTGTCGGGGATGTTGCGGTCGATGGCCATGATGAGGCCCATCGTCAGCTCGGCGACGGCGATGGCGTTCTTGCCGGGCGTGTTGGCCACGATGACGCCGTGGTCCGCCGCCGCCCTCATGTCGATCGTGTTCACCCCGGCGCCGGCCCGGACGATCAGGGCGAGGCGGTCGGCGGCGTCGATCGTCTCCGCCGTGACCTTCGTGCTGCGAACAACGAGCGCCTCGTAGCCGGTGATGACCTCGGCGAGGGTGTGCGCGTCCCGGCTCGGGTCAACGGTGACGTCGTGGCCCATGGCCTCGAGACGCTCGATCTGAGGCCCGGGGAAGGAGTCTGCGATGAGGATTCGCACGAGGCTCTCTCGGGTCGGGTCACCTCAGTTTGCCACTCCACCGGGGCGCGCCGCCCGATCGGGGAATCCTGCGCCGCCGCGACGCGTTCGGATGGGGAGAACACGACGACGAAGGAGCACGACATGGCCGGCACCGCAGCCCGGGGACGGGTGCGAGTCGAAGACGGGGGCAAGAGGGTCCGGGTCTATCTGGGCGGCGAGCTCGTCGCCGACACGATCCGGGTGAAGCTGGTGTGGGAAAAGCCGTTCTACCCCACGTACTACTTCCCTGCGGACGACGTCCGCACCGACCTCCTCATCCCCACCGGTGAGACGCACCACTCGCCGAGCCGTGGCGACGCCGAGCTCCACACCGTCAAGGCCGGAGGCAAGGAGGCCCCGGCGGCCGCCCGCTGGTACACAGAGAGCGAGATCGACGGCCTCCAGGGCCACCTCACCTTCTCCTGGAGGGCGATGGACGCGTGGTTCGAGGAGGACGAGCAGGTATACGTCCACCCCCGCGACCCGTATACGCGGATCGACGTGCTCCCCAGCTCCCGCCGCGTCGAGGTCTTCGTCGGCGATACGAAGCTGGCCGACTCGACCAACGCCAGGTTCCTCTTCGAGACGGGCCTCCCGACCCGCTACTACTTCCCGAAGACCGACGTGCGGATGGACCTCCTCGAACCGTCCGACCTGCAGACCTCGTGCCCGTACAAAGGCACGGCGAGCTACTACCACGTCGACGTCGACGGCGCCCGGCACGAGAACATCGTCTGGTGGTATCCGTTCCCGGTCGAGGAGACCTCCCGCATCGCGGGCTATCTGTCGTTCTACAACGAGAAGGTCGAGATCCGCGTCGACGGTGTCCGCGAGGACAGGCCCAAGACGGTCTTCTCCTGACACAGCCGGTCGCCGCCCGGTGAACGGGGGAACCGGAGGGGTGCGTCCCGGCGTCTGATGGGTATGAACAACAAGAGGGTCACCGCCGCCCTCGTGCTCGTCGCGCTGATCGCTGCCGCCTGCGGCGATGCCGACGACACGGCGACCTCGACGAGCCTCACGCCCGACCCGACACCGCCGCCCGGCTCGACACAGGCACCGGGCCCCGCACCCGGCGCCGTCCCGTTCGTCCCAGGCGAGCTCGCCCGCTTCGACGCACCGGTAGCGGACGTCACCGTCACCGAAGCCGAGCTCGCCGCGGTTGCCCGCGCCGACGCCGCCTTCGGTCTCGACCTGCTTCGCGTGGTCGCCGGGGACGACAACGTGATGGTCTCGCCGTACTCGGTGGCGACGGCGCTCTCGATGCTGCTGCCGGGGGCCCGCAACGCCACCGCAGCCGAGATCGCGGCCGTTCTCCACCTCACCGGCGACGAGGACGCCATGCACCGGGCGCGAACCCACATCGAGCGCGTGCTCGCAACAACGTCCGCCCCCATGGGCGAGGAGGACAACCGCGAGCCCTTCGTCGTGCGGCCCGCCAACTTGGCGTGGGGCCAGGGCGGCTACCCGTTCCTCGCGCCCTACCTCGAGCGGCTGGCGACGAGCTACGGCGCCGGGCTCCGCCTCGTCGACTTCGCCACCGCGCCTGACGCATCGCGCGGAATCATCAACGGCTGGGTCGAGGACGCCACCGAAGGTCGGATCGAGGACCTCATCCCCGACGGCGTCATCACGACGCTGACGCGTCTCGTCCTCGTCAACGCCATCTGGTTCAAGGCGAACTGGGAGGTCCCCTTCGACCCGGAGCGCACCACACCGGCGCCGTTCACCCGTCTCGACGGATCCACCGTCGACGTGCCGATGATGCACGTCGACGTTCGCACCGGCTACGCCGCGACCGATCTCTTCGAGGCGGTGAGGCTCCGCTATGCCGGAGACGCGGCGATGGTCGTCGCGGTGCCCCGGAGCGGATCCCCGGCCGAGCTGGCGGCACGGCTCACCGTCGACGACCTCGCCGTCGCCTGGGGCGACTTCCAGGTCGAGCTGGCGATGCCCCGCTTCGAGTTCGAGTCCGACGTCGGGCTCAAGGCCGCCCTCCAGGCACTGGGGATGAACGCCGCATTCGAGGCACCGGTGCCCGGCGAAGACGGCACCGCCGACCTCACCGGGATCACGGAGTCGAGGGAGCTCTTCGTCCAGGATGCGCTCCACAAGACGTTCGTCGCCCTCGATGAGAACGGCACTGAGGCCGCGGCGGCCACAGCACTCGTCGTCGGACTCACCTCCCTCCCGGAACCGGCAACCCTCACGGTCGACCGCCCCTTCCTCTTCTGGATCGAGAGCACGTCGACCGGCGAGATCCTCTTCCTGGGTCAGGTCACCGACCCTTCGGCGTCGTGAGCCGGAGGGTCCGGCGGCGCCCCCTCAGCCTGCGGTGTGACCACCCGCCTCGGCAACGTACGCCTCGAGATCGGCGACGAGCCGGCTCTTGACCTCGGCGGGCGCGAAGCTCACCTCGAGCGATGCCCGGGCGAGGGCCACCATCGCGCCCCGGTCCAAGCCCAGCCCATCGTGGACGGCCACATAGTTGTCGCCGACGTAGCCCCCGAAGTACGCCGGGTCGTCCGAGTTGATCGTCACGACGAGGCCGGCATCGATCATCCTCGGGAGAGGGTGGTCCTCGAGTCGCGGCACCACCCCCAGCTTGACGTTCGAGAGCGGGCAGACGGTGAGCGGGACCGCGGCATTGCGGAGCCGGGCAACGAGCGCGGGGTCCTCGAGGCACCTGACCCCGTGGTCGATCCGCTCCGCACCGAGCAGGTCGAGGGCGCCGCTGATGTACTCGGGCGGCCCCTCCTCGCCGGCGTGGGCCACGGCATGGAGCCCCTCGCTTCGGGCTCTGGCGAAGACGTCCGCGAACTCGGACGGTGGATGGTCGAGCTCCGTCGAATCGAGCCCGACCCCGAGGAGATGCTCGCGGAACGGGAGTGCAGCCTCGAGGGAGTCCATCGCCGACTCCGGCGGAAGGTGCCTGACGAAGCAGAGGATGAGCCCGGTGGTGATGCCGAGCCTTGCCCCGGCCTCGGCGCAACCCGCAGCGAGCCCCTCGACCACCGTGCCCATCGCGATGCCTCGCTCCGTGTGGGTCTGGGGGTCGAAGAAGATCTCGGCGCGACACACGCCATCGGCCGCCGCCCGCTCGAGATACGCCGTCGAGAGCTCGGTGAAGTCGCGGCTCGTCTGAAGGACTTCAGCTCCCTCGTAGTACACGTCGAGGAAGTCCTGGAGCTGGGAGAAGTGGTAGGCAGCACGCAGCTCGTCGACATCGTCGAAGCGAAGCGTCACTGCGTTGCGAGCCGCCATCTCGAAGAGCAGCTCCGGCTCGAGCGTGCCCTCGATGTGTACGTGGAGCTCGGCCTTCGGCAGCCCTCGCAGAAATGCCTCCACCGATGCTCCTTCCCGCCGGGAGTGGCCGGAGCCTAACTGGAGGGGGCGGCCGGGTTCACGGCGACCCGAACCACACTGCCCTGGTCGGGCACCTCTCCGTGATGACGGACGGGATCTGCACCGCGTCGCCCCCCTCGTCGAGGCTCAAGCCTCCGCCGCCGATGAGGAGCGGCGGCTTCGCACCGGCGTTCGCGGCAGCCACTGCGGCGGCTGCGTCGCCCATCCGGTCGACGTGCCAGACGACGATGGTGTCATCGACATAGAGACACCCCTCGACGATCTCGGGTGTGCCGGAGTGGAGCGCGTCCATGCCGCCGCCGGGATCGTGGCGGAACACCCAGACTCCGTTGATCTGCATCGCCTCGATGCCGTCGCGAACCTCCCCTGCGGGAGGCGGCGCCGGGGCAGACGTGACCTGAGCCGGAGGCGTTTCGGCCTGCGGTTCTGCCGGCGCCGGATCAACCGAGCCACACGACGCCACGACGACGATCCCGACCAGCAACGACCCGAGCCTGACAGTCCTCATACGCCTCCTCGCCGAACGCTTCTCCGGTCGGACGCAATCGGCCCCGTTGCGGGTTCCCAGGCCGCGGCGACGCATCCGCCGGGCCGGGCGCGCCCCGACCCGCTACCGTCGGTGGGCCATCCCATGAGCGACATCACCGACCTGCGAACCTACATCGACGCTCTCGACGCCGCGGGGCACCTTGCCCGCATCTCGGCACCGGTGTCCCTCGACCACGAGCTCGCAGACGTCGCCGCCACCCTTGCCCGCACCGGCGGCGGAGCGCCGCTGTTCGAGACCGTCGTCGACAGCCCGTGGCCGATCTTCGCCGGGGCAGTGGCGAGCAGGGATCGGGCCGCTATCGCCCTCGGCTGCACCGTCGACGAGATCGTCGACGAGATGGAGCGCGTCCTCGAGGGGGCGAACGGGCTCGAGCCGGTGCGGAGCGGTGACGCGGCCTGGCACGACAACACGGTGAAGGGTGACGACGTCGACCTCGGGGTACTACCCATCCCGACGCACTCGAGGGGCGACGGCGGCGCGTTCATCACCGGTGCCGTGACGGTGACGAAAGACCCGGTGAGCGGTCGGGGCAACCTCTCCTACAATCGGATGCTCCGGATGGGCCGCAACCTCCTCGGCTTCAACGTCAACGAGTGGCGCGACGTCGGCACCTTCATGAAGCACCGCGACGACCCCGCCGCCCCGTTCCCCGTGGCCCTGGCGATCGGGCTCGATCCGGCGATCACGATCGCGGCCGGGGTGCGGACCGAGCTCGACGAGCTGCTCATCGCCGGCGCCATCCGGGGACGCGGCATTCCCGTGTCCCCGGGCCTGACCGCGGACGTCGACATCCCCGCACACGCCGAGATCGTCATCGAGGGTGTCATCCGACCCGAGAAGCGGGCGCCGGAAGGCCCGCTCGCCGAATTCCACGGGTACCACGGGGAGCTGTGGAACAGCCCGACCGTCGAGGTCACCTCGATCTCGTGGCGCGACGACCCGATCTACCAGACGATCATCCCGGGCTGGTACGAGCACGTCTACATCGGCAACGTGCTGCCCCGCGAGCCGCTGCTGCGGCGCTTCATCCGCCACATCGACCCGAACGCCATCGTCCACATCCCGCCCTACGGAAACGGGTTCCTCGCCGTCATCCAGATCGACCGGGACAACCCGGGCCAGCCGAAGAACCTGGCGATGGCGGCGATGACGGCGCACATCAACATCCGCAACGTCGTCGTCGTCGACCGCGACGTCGACATCCACGATCCCGCCGAGGTCCTCTGGGCGATCACGAACCGGGTCGACTGGCAGCGGGACGTCTTCACCGCGCCCGGCGCCCAGGGCCACGAGATGGACCCGGTGGCCGACACCCGCGGGGTGGGGACCAAGCTCGGCATCGACGCCACCTACAAGCGGGAGCGGCGCGACTACGGCGAGCGGGTCGTCTACCCGCCGGTCGACCTCGGCCGATACCTGGAGTGAGGTGCGAATGAGACGGGTCGTCGTCGGGATCTCGGGAGCGAGCGGCATCGTATACGGCATCCGGACGCTCGAGCTGCTGGCCGGCGTCGAAGACGTCGAGACCCACCTCGTCGTCACCCCCGCCGCCCGAACCACACTCGGGATCGAGTCCGACCTCACGATGGACGATCTCGAGGCGCTCGCCGCGGTGACCCACAGCGTGAAGAACATCGGCGCGTCGATCGCCAGCGGCTCGTTTCGCACCGAGGGGATGATCGTGGCCCCGTGCTCGATCAAGACGCTGTCGGCGATCGCCAACTCCTTCGCCGCCGACCTGTTGACGAGGGCGGCCGACGTCGTGTTGAAGGAGCGGCGGCCCCTCGTCCTGATGGTTCGCGAGACGCCACTTCATCTCGGCCACCTCCGCCTCGCCGAACGGGTCGTCGAGATGGGCGCGGTGGTGTTCCCACCGGTGCCGGCCTTCTACACCCGGCCGGCCTCGCTCGACGACATCGTGACGCATTCGGCGGCGAGGGCGCTCGGGCATCTCGGGGTCGAAGTCGACGCCATCACCCGCTGGACGGGTTCGCCCGAGCGCTGACGGCGCTCAATCGGGAGCGATGGCGGCGGCGGCCTCCATGAGCTCCTCGCCGGTGTCGACCTCCTGCACCGGCAGCAGGAACTCGTCGATGCCGTGGGCATCCATGAGCCCGGCGAGCTCGCTCCGGCACTGCGCCGGTGTGCCCGCGATCACGAACTGGTCCAGCCACTCCTCGCGAACGAGATGGGCGGCGCCTCGTGGGCCGCCCTCGCCGAGCGCAGCCCGCAGTGCGGCAACGTCCGCAGGGGACACCCCGAGCATCTCCTTCACCGGCTGTGGCGAGTCGACGATGCGGAAGGTGAGATGGGATTTGGCGTCTTCGAAGTGCCGGTCGGTGGTGCACACCATCGTCGAGTAGGCGATCCGGGGCGCCACTGTCCGACCCTGGGCGCCTTCGCGGATCCGGGCGACACTGTCGCCGAGGGCGTCCTTGTGCACATAGCTGAGGACGAACCCGTCGGCGACCTCGCCCCCGAGACGCAGCATTCGCGGCCCTCTCCCGGCGAGCCAGATCTCGATGTCGGGCCTCCCGTAGCCGAGCGTGGCGTTGCGAAAACGCACCTCTTCGCCGGCGCGATCGACCGTCTCGCCGGCGAAGAGGTCGCGTAGCGCATCGACCATCTCCCGTACCGCAGTGATCGGCCGGCGCCGCTCGATCCGCATCGGTCCCAGGGTGAGGCCGCCGCCGGCACCAAGACCGAGGAACGCCCGTCCACCGGAGAGCTCGTCGAGGGTGGCGATGGCGGCCGCCGTCGCCCCGGGGTGCCGGGTGAACGGGTTGGTGATGCCGGTGCCGACCATCACCCGCTCGGTGTTGCAGGCGATGGCCGCGAGTGTGACGTAGACGTCGCGCGCGGTGAGACCCTCGTCGTACACCCAGCAGCGGGTGTAGCCGAGCCGCTCGGCCGCGACGGCGAGCTCGACGATGCGCGCCGGCTCCGCCTCCGGCAACAGGTCCACGCTGGCGCGCATGCGCCCTCCTGGGATCGACGGCGCCCGATCGTACCGGTCGGGGTCAGACCCCGGTAAAGACCACCTGGAGCCCGGAGGCAGCGTGCCTGGCAACGCCGGCGCCGATGAACGCGGTCGGGAAGGTCTGCACGCAGAGCGTGACGTCGTGGGTCCCTGCAGTCATGGCGGCGACGTAGGAGCCGGAGGCGGTTCCCATGTCGCTACCGAGGAAGGGCCCCACCGATCCGTAGACGTGGGTGTCGGCGATCACGGTGCCGCAGGCGTCGTCGTCGATGGCGATGCCCGCCCGGAACGAGGTCGGAGGGTCCCCACCGAGCACGAACCCGGAGAAGTGGTAGGTGATGAGCACGGTTCCCGACTCCGGAACGGTCACGGACTCGTTGAGGTTCTCCTCCTCGGCCTGCTCGCCGACATGTACGACTTCATGCTCGGGCTCGTGATCGCCATCGGCATCTGGCTCGTCAGCGGGCTGTTCGCCCGATACTGGGAGGTGCCGAAGTGGAAGCTCAGCCGGCGCTGACCGACGCCTGACTCCCTCGGATTGCGCCGCGTCCCTTCTCCGGCCGCGCCCCCATCCGCCGCGCCGTCCGCATCATCGCGGTGCCCCGCACTGCTGTTGAGGGGCTAGTCCGACCGGCGGCGGCGGGAACCCTCCCCAGGATGTGGGCGGAGACGGCCGATATACGTGGTGAGCACAACGAGGAGTCAGAATGCCCACCCTCCGCACCTTCGCCTCCCTTCTGGCCGGGTTCGCTCTCGCGGTCGCGGCAGCAGCCGCCTATCTCGGCACCACCGAGCCATTTGCCCCCCGCATCGTCGACGGGTTCATCACCGCCGCGCTGTTCGCCGCTGCTGGAGCAGCGGGTACCGCCGTCGCCCGTCGCGTCGCCCCGACGGCCCTCGCGAGCCGGCGCCCACGCACCCACCGGTCGCGGGAGCCCGTCTCCGCCTGATGGCCGCTACCCGGGGCTGCACGACGCGCGCCGCCCCCCGGGCCATCACCTCCACCGGGCCGGCGCCATGACGTCGGCACCTCGCGACCCGTTCCGCAACTGCGACTTAGGCTGTCATCACGATCTCGCCGCCGGAGTCCTCGTCACCGACCTGCTCGGGGACGACGGGCCGCATCCCCCGCTCGAGCTGGTCTGGCGTCGCGAGGGCCGGGCTTGGGTGCGCCGCCACGACCGCCGGCTACGTCGCACCGCCGTCTGAGACGCGTCACCCGGAGCCGGTCCACACCTCGGTGTCGGGGAAGGCCCCGACGATGGCAAACCAAAACGTCGTTCGGCTCGGCAGCGGCTCGAGCCGCGTCCCGGCGAGCGGGCCGGCCACGGCGACGCCGGTCTCGTCCCACATCGAGCCGGTCGACGTGTCCGAGACGACCCCGTCCGCGGCGGTGAACTCGAGGACGTCTCCGCCGACCACTGGGGAGAAGACGGCCCCGCCTCCCATGACCGGCAGCACCACGACCGGCACGCCGGCGACCGTGTCGTTGACAGGGCCGCCGAGGCCCTCGATCGGATACGCCCTCACCATCGTCCCCACCTCGACAGCGACGACGAGCGCGGAGGCGGCGAGCCGCGGGTCCCGGGCGGCTTCGCCGACAGGGAAGGGAAACCGACCCGCGTCGATGATGTCCTCGTAGCCGAGAAAGGGGTCGCGGTCGTACGGCCGCTCGAACCCGGTGTCCCGGGAGAGCACGATCGTGTCCGGGTACGACTCCTTCCATTGCGCCCACGTCGCCACGGTCGATGGAAGCGGCACGAGCCGCGTTCCGGTGAGCTCACCGACGATCGCCTCGCCCGCGACCTGCCACCAGTACGAGAACGTCTCGCGGTCGACCATCACGAGGTCGGATTCGTAGAGCGCGCTCGTGTTGCCGAATAGCAGCTCTCTGTCGGCGACGACGCGGTCGTAGACGATGGCGGACCGGCACAGCGGGCAGTAGCTCACGAGCACCGGGACACCGTCGATCACGTCGTTGACGATCTCGTGGTAGTTGAGGATGCGAAACGGGTACGCGTGGGCGCGGCCACCACCGACGTAGCCGAGCACGAGGTCATCGGCACCGAGCCAGGAGTCGGCGGATTCCGCCGGCTCGTAGACGGGGACATCGATCGGCGGGATGGCGTCGAGAAGGCGGGCGCGTAGGTCCGGGGTCGAGTCGCTGAGAGGCACCGAGCCACCATCGAAGGTGTCGAAGTAGACCTCCTCGAGGGGAACGCTGCTGCGGGAGAGATCGACGTCGGTGGGACCGGTCGATCGGGACGGCGTTGGGGACGAAGCAGAGCTCGTCGGGGAGGAAGATGGGGAGCCCGGGGCGGTCGGCTGGCCCGGCGCGGGCTGCCTCGCGCTCGTGCTCGGCGATCGTGAGGCCGCGTCGCCGCCGGAGTCGGCGGCGCCGCACGCGGCAGCGACGAGGACGAGCGAGGCGACGAGCCTGGCGGCGCTCACGCGACGTGCAACCAGCGTTCCGTTCTCTCGCTTCCCGGCGACAGCTCGCCGGGCGCCAGGATTGACAGGGGCGTAACCTTCCCTCTCCAGCGCTCGATCAAGGGTGAGACCACGAACCGGGGAGGCGTAGTGAACATCGCAATCGTGTACGACAGCCGCACCGGCACGACCAAAGCTGCGGCGGAGGCCATGGCGCAGCTCGCCGTCGAGCGCGGGCACGAGGCCTCTGCGGTCGCCGTCCAAGCGGCCGCGGCGGCGGACGTCGGCTCCGCCGACGCGGTGTGCATCGGTAGCTGGACCGAGGGCCTCTTCTTCATCCTCCAGCACGCCACGAAGGCGACGATGGAGTTCATCGACGGCCTGAGCCTGGACGGGACCCCGGCCGCGGTCTTCTGCACCTACAAGACGTCTCCGGGCAAGATGCTCGACAAGATGGCCGACGCGCTCGAGGCCCGGGGAGCCCGGGTCACCGGCAAGTTCCGCTCGAGGGGGCCGCACGCACCCGACGGGTTCGCCGCCTGGCTCGACGCACTCGCCTGAGGGAGCGTGCCGCCGGGCTCAGTGGATCGCGGCCACGGCATCATCGCGCCGGCCCGATCGCGTGCCGGCGAGGATGCCCCAGCCGGCCGCCATGAGCAGCATCCCGATGGCGCCGAGCGACCCCACGCCGAGCCCGGTTGCGGGGAGTCTGGCGGCCACGAGGACGACGCTGAAGTCGCGACAGGCTGCCGGGGTCTGGTCGTCACAAGCACGAAGAGTCAACGGGTAGCTGCCGGCGTCGGTTGCGGCGCCGGACCACGTTCCGTCGGGGTTGAGGACGAGCCCGGGCGGCAGGTCGCCGGACACGAGACCGACCGTGTACGGATGACCCTCGGGGTCGGTGACTCGTAGGCGGAGAGGTGCGTCGCCGAGGCCGACGTTGATCGTTGCGGGGCCTTCGTAGCGGGGGGCGTCGTTGACCGAGGTCACGGTGACGGTGACGGTGGCG
>JABAOH010013943.1_pt2 | contig 11039 bp, 12 predicted proteins | sample 7062181 | NCBI WGS metagenome assembly JABAOH01 (sample SAMN14538630, study PRJNA623070) | marine sediment metagenome | biome: marine biome [ENVO:00000428]; feature: marine pelagic biome [ENVO:01000023]; material: deep marine sediment [ENVO:00002113]; isolation source: pool of 5 deep marine... | reverse complement strand
CCGACTGCCGCCACACCTGCATGGCTTACATTTGCGGCTGCGTCATCGTGGACAATGGTACGAACTCGACATTGATGACAAGAGATTTAGCCTGTCGATTGACCAGGACGGCCCCGATCCGGTGACAGTCAATGTGCAGGGTAAGCGCCTGAAGTTGAAGCCCGGTACGACCCACGAGTTTGCGTTGGCACCGCGCAAGGCAGAGCGCCTGACGGTCGTTAAAGGCAGGGTCAAGACCAGGCGCGCTCAGTAAGTCAGCACGCGGCGCTCGGTGGACGCCTGCAGATTCGGTGTGTTAGCTTCGTAGTCAACGCAATTTGGCGACCAGGAGCAGCGAAGCGGATGTCGTCGACGGGTGTCTATCTCAAGCACGCGCAAACGGGCGATTTGGTCGAGATCCTCGATGTCGCAGCGCTTTTCGATCCATGCAAGCCGATGGTGCGGGGACGTTACCACGCCGGCGAGGAATTGCAGGATGCCGAGCCATTTGCCAAATCGGCGTTGCTTTTTCCCTCGGGTGAACGTCTGCCGCTTTGCTGGCTAGATCCGGACTACAAGAACGTCTAAAACGTCAGCTTGCGGTAGATGTCGGCCACCTTCAGTGGCAACCGCTCTACTTTGTCGATGAGCGTATAGTTAACGGCGCCGCACATGTGCGGCAAGTAATCACGTGCCTCGGTGTCGATGGTCACGCAAAACGCGTGAATGCCCAGTTGCTTGGCCTCGATCAGTGCCCGGCGCGTGTCCTCAATGCCGTAGTCGCCACCATAGCCGTCGTAATCATCGGGTTTGCCGTCTGACAGTGTAATCAGGAGCTTGGTGCGGGCATCGACGTCCTGCAACAGTCGGCTGAGATGGCGGATAATGACCCCCATGCGCGTGTAATCTTGCGGTCGCATACCGCTGATCCGGGCCCGCACTGCCTCGTCGTAGGGCTCGGTAAAACTTTTGATGCGGAAAAGCTCGCAGCGCTTGTGCGTCATGCCCGAGAAGCCGTAGATCGCGTAGCGGTCCCCGAGGATCTCGAGGGCCTCGCATAGCAGGACCAACGCCTCACGCTCTGCGTTGTTGACCCAGCCTTTCGTTGAACCGCTCATGTCGACCATGAACATCACGGCAATGTTTCGATCAAGCTTGTGTTTACTGACGAAATGGCGTTCGTTCATTTCTATGCCATGACGCATGTCGGCGTAGCCCTCGACCACGGCATCGTAATCGATGTCGTCACCGTTTTTTTGTCGCTTGAGCAACTTGTACTCGCCGCGCAAGGCTTCAAAGGTTCTTCTGAGATGTGCCACCAGACCGTCGTACTTGTTCAGCGTGTCTTCGACGAAAGGTTTGTCGAACGGGTGCACGTCGAGCTCACGCAGCACACACCAGTTCTTTCTATAGTGTTGGCGTCGATAGTCCCACTCGTTGTAAAAGAACGTACCTTCTTCATGGTGAGCGCCCTGCCAGACATCGGCCGGGCCTTTTTGGCTCGCGCGCTGGCGAGGGTAGCCGCTGCCCCCCGCGTGCAGGTACGCGGGTGGAATGTTGCCGAAATCCTGAATGATGGAAGTGATCAATGCGCGCAGATCATCGGCAGGCACGATTGGCTTCCCGTCTAGCTGTAGCTCAAGATCGCTGCGTTCCGAACCTTGTGCATCGTAGTTGGTCTGGACGCGGAAGCGCTCGAGCACATCATCAGTCAGGGCTGCAGGATCTTGCTTAAGATCCGGCAGCAGGCGCGTGAGTGCTATGTTAAGGGCGTTGTGTTCACGCGCAATGCGTTCACTTAATATGCGTTCGACGCGCTCCGGAAATAGGACGCCCTGGTAACATAGCGATGTCGGCAGCTCGGATTCGTATAGCTGTGGCAGTAACGCAAGACTGTCCTCAACAGACGCATCCGCGCGCCGCAAGCGCTTAACCGGCGCGCGCCAGGCAGACGGGTAGCGGACTCCGCCGAGCTTCTCTTGCAGCTGCGCCATCTCTCTTTGTAGACCCGCAAACTCGGCGCCGATGCGTGCATCGAGGCGTACGGTCTCTAGGGCATGGAAAACACGCATGGCCTTGGCCGGATCGCCAAAATCGGCACCGACTCGGGAGAGAACCAAGCCGACAGCGCTCGCATCAGCGTTGCGCCTCGCCGGTACTCGCAAGGTGCCGTACCGAGTCTGCGCCCACAGGTGTGTTGCCATGGCCTTATACAGGCAAAAGTTGTCGCGCGCTTCACTGAACAACGTAAGCCGCGGGGGCAGGAACAGCGTCTGTGTGTCCGTGTACACTTCCTCGCTGGCCTGCAGTTTGAGTTCGCGGCCCGAAAGCCCCTGCAGGAACAACTGGATGACGCCGGCAACGTCGTCGAAACGAACGCCATTGATACGCGCTTGCAACGCCTGTGTGTATTGCGGAAGCTCATCCAGTACCGCGACCGCGGGATACAAGCCGTTGCTGTCATACACATCCATGGCCTGTATCACCCAGTTCTCGATGCCGGGTGTATCGAGCATTTTCAGGCTATCGGGCGCACGGCGGGCAAACTGGTAAGCCAGCTCGGCGTTTGTCTTGGCGATGATGTCCACCCAGCGCAGCACGAACTCCTGCTCGGGCCGTGCAAATTGTGCTAGCGCTTGTGCCAGGCCGCGTGCGCTGCGTCGCGATGACAGGACCGCATCGAGATATTCGTCGAGCCTCTGTTCGATCTTCTCGATGTGCAGCGGCTTGTCAGACATGCGTGATCAAGTCAGCAGCGAGGACGGTATTGGCGATGGCGACCGGTGAGCCATCGGAATTTCTTGTTCCTTGCCAATCGCGTTTAGAACAATGACGCTCTCAGCTCATCAACGGCGGTGAGCATTTCCGGGTCGTCGGTCAACGGCTCGGCGATGGCACCGCGGCAGGCGGCGGCCACATCAACGCCGGCGCTCATCAGTTTGCCGGCGTGGACCAGCAGCCGCGTGCTCGCCCCTTCATCCAGTCCGCTGCCCTTGAGCCTTCGCGTCATGGCCGCGAATTGCACCAGCTTGGCGGCCGTCTCGTCGTCGAGATCGGTCTCGTGCTGAACGATTTTTTGTTCCAGCGCTGGCGCGGGATAGTCAAATTCGATGGCGACAAAACGCTGACGGGTGCTTTGCTTCAGATCCTTCAGCACGTTTTGATAGCCGGGGTTATAGGAGATGGCAAGACAGAACTCCGGCGGCGCACATAGCAGCTCGCCGGTTTTCTCCATCGGCAGCATTCGTCGATCGTCTGCCAGTGGGTGGATGATGACGGTGGTATCTTTGCGCGCCTCGACGATCTCGTCTAAATAACAGATGGCGCCGACGCGTACTGCGCGAGCGAGCGGGCCGTCGACCCACACTGTTTCTCCCGCGGTAATGAGATAGCGGCCGACCAGGTCGGCGGCCGTCAGGTCATCGTGACAGGCGACAGTGATCAGTGGCCGCTGCAGACGCCACGCCATGTGTTCCATGAAGCGTGTCTTGCCGCAACCCGTGGGACCTTTGAGTAAAACCGGCAGTCGCTGTTTGTGAGCCGCCTCAAAAAGCTTTATCTCTTGCCCCAGCGGTTCGTAGTAAGGCTCGAGCTCGATGCGGTATTCCTGTGACTGGACGGCGCGTGCTTCCACAATATACTCGACTTGGTTGCGGCCGGTCGGTTGCCTTCAGATTCCCGTGTGCGCGGCGCGTGCCCGGTGCTTGGCGGCAATAAAGTCCTTGTGTGAGACATGCAGTAAGCCGGCGATTTTGCGCACCAAGTGGTCCTCGTACTTGTCTGATTTGCCGTCGACAAAGGCAACCCGCCACATCAGTTCGACCACACGCACTTTCTCCTCGGGACTGAACGATCTGTTGATCAAGGACGTGAACTGATAGTAGTCAGTTGCTTGGCTGACCTCCTCTTCGGCCAAGCGCAGCAGCTCCTCGGTCTCACCCGCGGAGATGTCGAAGGTGGTCTGCACGGCTCGGGCGATGGCGGCGAGCTCCTGGGGTTGGATCTCAAAATCGGCGCGGGCCATCTCTATCAGCATGGCGCTCGTGGCCACCTGGAGGCGACGGTCATGGCCCGCTTGTGGGGTTGTCGCCGGCGCGGCGATGCGTGTGTCGAAGAATCGCTTGATCGTACGCAGCATGGGTGGCGTCCGCGGTTATGCGATTATCCCAGATTGCGCCTACCGGCGCATTTGCAAGGAAGGCGCAAACGGCTCGGTTGGCGGTAGCGACAGTAGTAAGGCCGCAGGCAAGGCAACGGCTTTCCGTCAAAACCTGCCGGGGTTACACTGTCTCTGGCATAAGAAACCCGTCGGCACCACAGTCCTTCCTGGCTCACACCAAGGGTAGGTCGTATGCCCGTGTCGTGGGTAGCGATCGTCAGCGACGTCTCAGGTCACTAAGGACGTGTCTCTAAGAGTGCTTTCGTGTCACAGGATGGCAATGGCCGGTTGCTCGCTGTTCGTGTATCGATCGCCTGGCTGTGAAAAGGGAGTGGCCGCATGCGGCGTGTAGTTCTGACGGGTGTAGGCCTCGTTTCGAGCCTCGGTAATAACAAGGAAGAAGTGCGCGCTGCCCTGCGCGCTGCCCGCTCCGGCATCGAGCATCACCAGGAATATGCGGACCTCGGCTTTCGCAGCCACGTGCATGCGCCTATCCGCCTCAAGCTGGATGAGTATATTGACCGCAAGCTCAGGCGTTTCATGGGCGACGGAGCCGCGTTTAACTACCTCGCGCTACTGCAAGCGATCGAGGATGCGGGGCTTGAAGCGAAAGAGGTGTCCAACGAACGCACCGGCTTGATCGCAGGGTCTGGCGCGGCATCTACGGAGACGATATTGCGTGCCTATGATGTCTTGCGAACAAAGGGTGCGCGCAAGGTAAATCCGTTTACCGTGCCGCGGACGATGGCAAGCACCAATGCTGCCTGCCTGGCGACGACCTGCCATATCAAGGGCGTTACTTACTCGATCAGCTCGGCCTGTGCTACCAGCGCCCACTGCATCGGTCATGCGGCCGAGCTCATCCAGCTGGGCAAGCAGGATATCGTGTTCGCCGGTGGCGGCGACGAAGTGCACTGGTGTATGACACTGGTGTTCGATGCCATGGGCGCGCTGTCTTCGAAGTTCAATGACCGGCCGCAGACAGCATCGCGCCCCTACGACGCCGATCGCGACGGCTTCGTCATCTCCGGCGGCGGCGGCGTGGTGGTGGTGGAGGAGCTTGAGCATGCACGAGCGCGCGGCGCCAAGATCTATGCTGAAGTGGTTGGCTACGGGGCGAGCTCGGATGGCTTCGACATGGTGCTGCCGTCGGGGGACGGCGCGGCGCGGTGTATGCGCCAGGCGCTGGCCACTGTCGACAGTCCCGTCGACTACATCAACGCCCATGGAACCAGCACGCCGGCGGGCGATATCTGCGAGATCGAAGCAATCAAGACGGTATTTAGCGAGCATGTGCCGCTGATCAGCTCGACGAAGTCGCTCAGCGGCCATGCCATCGGCGCTGCCGGCGTGCACGAAGTGATCTACTCGCTGTTGATGATGGAATCAGGGTTTGTCTGTGCGTCGGCGAACATCGAACGCCTCGACCCGGGTGCCGAAGGCATGCCCATTGTTCGTGAGCGGCTGGATAACGCGGCTGTGCGCACAGTGATGTCTAACAGCTTTGGTTTCGGTGGTACCAACGCGAGCCTCGTCTTGAGACGACTGCCCGACTAGTTGCCTAGTTGCCCATGTCCTAGCGGCGCACGCAGCCGAGCGAAAATGAGAGATTCTTGCTGGTCCTGGATCTGTGCCATGCCTGGAAAAACTAGACGTGGGCGTGGGCGGCGCCCTCCATTCCGCGGCGTCGTGGCATCAGCAACTAGGCATTGGCCGCCGCGAAAAATCCGCGACACGCCTGTTTGAGCACAGCCGTGCCTTGTTCTAATACCTGCCGACGCCAACGCGGGGCCTTTGGGCAGAAGCACTGTACTATTTCAGTTTTAGATCGCTGACTCACGGCGCTGTCCTTAGGTTCGTGATGGTGTAGCCAATTCTCCCGGCGCAGGCACCTTATCACGCGCAATAGCGAGTAGGTACCGAACTCGAGTGTCAACGCGTACACACGGGCTTCACTCAGTATGCGCGCACTCAGGGCACCGATGTGACCGCTGACCTCATACGCGCCGACTCCGCGTCTGCGGCTGGCGGCCACTGCCTGGTGTCCAAACCATGTACCTAGGTCCCGCAGGCCCGATTCGTCTTGCACGTGCGCTGGCAACAACTTGTAACGACCGTAGGCACCCAGACCCGTATGCAGATCGATATGCAGCAGGTGCCGTACCCGCGCAATGGGTGGGCTGGCCAGTATATTTGCGAATACGCGGATCGACTCCTGGTGCTCGTTACCACCGTAGAACAGACCCTGGGGAAAGGCATACTGTCCGCCAGCGACCGCTTGCAACACCGTATGCCGACCGTAGCGCAGGGCGCATAGCAACAGCCTGGCCGTAAAGAAATCCGCCGTTAGCCGAGATGAGCGGGGGCTGAGCAGAGTGGCCAACTTGGCATAAGCATTGTTAGCGGGACCGGGGAAGGTCGGCAAAGCATTGCGGTTCAAGTCGACATTGTTTTCGTTCGCGCGCCGAAGCCAGGCAAAGCCGTAGGGGTTGAGCGCATGAACCAGCAATATGCCACAACCCTCCGGAAGTGCCAGGCCATCGGCAAGCTTATCGATATAGCGCTGTTGTAGCGCACTGCCCGCCAGACCCTCGACACCGTGGATGCCCGAGCTGACAAGCAATAGGCGACTCGGCGACGGGTCGCCGAAGTAGGCCGTGTCAATACTGAGTGGCGCAGAGCGCGGGCCGCGGGCGGCAAGGGGGTACGCGCTCATGTTCGCGCCGGCCCTCCCCGCTAGCGCCACAAAGCGCTCACGCGCGGCAAAGTAGTCGTTCGGGAAATATGCGAGCGGTGATTGAGGCGCGTTCACCGGCAAGCGGCGACCGCGGGGCTATCTGCTCCTAGGGTCGACGCTTTATGGTCGCGCGCGAATTTGAGCAAGCGCTCGATGGGCCGGATAGCCTGTCGCCGCACCGACTCGTCAATGACGATTTCGTTGCCGCCATGCTTCAGGGCATGATGGAGCTTCTCGAGGCTGTTCATCGCCATCCAGGGACAGTGCGCACAGCTTTCGCATGTTGCGCCGACACCGGCGGTCGGGGCCTCGAGGAAGACCTTGTCAGGAGCTGCCTGACGCAACTTGTGCAGGATGCCACTATCGGTAGCGACGATAAACTTGCGCGCACTGAGTTGCTTGGCAGCCTCGATAATACCCGTGGTCGAAGCCACTACATCGGCCTGGGCGATCACCCCGGCAGGCGACTCGGGGTGTACCAGCACGGCCGCATCAGGATGTTTGTTTTTTGCCGCACGCAGCAGGTCGGCCTTGAACTCCTCGTGGACCACACAAGACCCCTGCCACAGCACCATATCCGCGTTGGTGGTCCTTCGCACGTAGTCGCCAAGGTAACGGTCTGGTGCCCACAAGATCTTTTCGCCGCGCCCAGAGAGATATCGAATCAGCTTAACGGCTATTCCTGAGGTAACCACCCAGTCGGCACGGGCCTTCACCGCGGCGCTGGTATTGGCGTAGACGACCACTGTCCGCTCCGGATGGGCATNNTCCGGATGGGCATCACAAAAACGGGAAAACTCGTCAATCGGGCAACCTACATCGAGGGAGCAAGTGGCCCCTAATTCCGGCATGATCACGCGCTTCTCCGGATTGAGGATCTTGGCGGTCTCGCCCATGAAGCGTACGCCCGCAACCACCAGCGTCTGCGCCGGGTGGGCATGGCCAAAGCGAGCCATCTCGAGCGAATCCGACACCAGCCCTCCCGTTTCATCTGCCAGATCCTGCAGCGCCGCGGACGTGTAGTAATGTGCCACCAGCACCGCATCCTGCTCGATGAGCAGGCGTTTGATCTTGTCTATGAGCTCGGTGCCGTCCACCTTAGGCGTCGGCACGGCCACGGTCTCAATCTCTTTGGCCAATGGGCTCGATAGCGCTCTGCTCATCACGGACCTCTCTCAAGCTGCTCTTGCATCTTATTTTTCACTGAACCTACTTGATGATCTCGACCTTGCCTGGGAACTTGAGTCGGTACAGGCTCGCTGGACGATGATTGCCATTGCGACGTAGCTCACCGGTCTTCTCGATGCGGTCGAGCGACAGCACGCGCTTACGGAAGTTGCGTTTGTCGAGACGTTCACCGAGGATGATCTCGTAAACCGTTTGCAGCTCACTCAAGGTGAATGTTTCAGGCATGAATTGGAAGGCGATTGTCGAATAGTCGAGCTTTGCTACCAGACGCCGGTGAGCCATGACCACGATATCGGCATGATCAAACGCCATTGGCGGTAAGTCTTGCAGCGCAAACCACGCCACGGCTTTGGCATCGCTGGCCGGTCGTACGCTAAGTCTGTCTGATGGGATCAGGGCGTAATAGGCAACGGAAATGACGCGTTCGCGCGGATCGCGCGCGGGTTTGCCCCAGGTGTGAAGCTGCTCCAGGTAAACACCGGCGAGCCCGGTTTCTTCTTCGAGCTCGCGCAGCGCGCAGTCATCCAGATCCTCGTCGATGCCAACGAATCCCCCGGGAAGTGCCCAGCTCTCAGCGAACGGCGGGCGCCCGCGCTTAACGAGCAGCAACTGCAGCTTTTCCGTGCGAATGCTGAAAATCACGATGTCGGTCGTGACGGCGGGATGGGGGTAGTTGTAGCAGTAGGCCATAATTACATTAGTGTAACCATTACACTAAGCTATGAAGGATAGTGTCTGAGCTACACTATGTCAAGCCCACTGGCGTGAGAAAGTTAGCTTGCGGCCAAAAAAAACCCCCTATCCAAGGGGGTGTTTAAGCCTCTAACCACTATTTCGTTTTTATTACGAATCGATCTCCCCAAGGCCCGCTTTCTAGCGCTGTGCCCTCCGCCGGGCCACAGGCTTCGCCACCGCAGGGTGGTTGATCGCTATCGTGAGCTCCGCAAACAGCACCTGTTTGCGTATCTGCCCGCCGAATTTCATCCGTTTTGTTTCATCATCAAGCAGAGTATTGATCAGCGCGGACTCGAGTGCAAAAACCCTATTAAACCCATGTCTTTTAACGAGCTCCCGCCGTCCATCGACATCCTAACTGCACAGATCGAATAGATCCAGACTCCGGTCCGCGGCCTTGCCTGGCGCCGGCCTGCGGGCGCGTATTTTGATCACCGCGTGGCGCCATTCGGGCTGGCTGTCTCGACTGTAAACCTTAATTGAAACTGGACTGTGAGTGGCTGAATCTGAACTCAAGTAGCCCGATATCCGTTATCGTGCCGAATGACCCGCCATGTGGACCTCGACATTATCGGCGTCCGACAAGCCGGCGTAGTACTGGCGCAACACTTCCAGCACCTCCGGCCGGCTAAAATGTTCCGGCACCGGTTCCCCTTCGGACAGCGCTTTGCGCAGCTTCGTGCCCGACAGCAGCAATCTGGCCGAATCGTCATGGGGACAAGTGCGCATGGACGCCATACCGTCGCAGCGGTGGCACCAGAACGTCCAGTCAATCTTCAGCGGCCGGGTCTGCAGCGCGTCGGGCGGGATTTCGTCGAAAATGTGGTGCGCGTCAAATGGCCCGTAGTAACTGCCCACGCCGGCGTGGTCGCGCCCGACAATCAGATGCGAGCACCCGTAGTTTTGCCGAAAAAGCGCGTGCAGCAGTGCCTCGCGCGGCCCAGCATAGCGCATATCGAGGGGATAGCCGGCATGCACCGCGGTCGCTGCGTCGAAGTAGTGCTCCAACAGTGTGTCGATGGCACGAGCGCGCACTTCCGCCGGGATGTCACCGGGTTTTAACTTGCCCAGCAGGGAGTGAATGAGCACGCCGTCGCACACCTCGATGGCGATCTTCGCCAGGTATTCGTGCGAACGATGCATGGGGTTTCGTGTCTGCAGGGCGGCGACGGTGCTCCAGCCCTTGTCCTCGAACAAGCGACGGGTTTGCGCCGGCGTCAGGAAGAGTTGCGGGTACTTTTGCGGAAACTCGCCTTGTGACAAGACCTTGACCGGCCCCGCCAGGTTGACCTCGCCCTGCTCCACCACCATGCGCACCCCGGGATGATCGGGGTCGTTGGTCCTGAATACACTGACACACTCATGCGCCTTGTCGATGGTGTACTTTTCCGTCACTAACAGGGTGGCCATGATCTGGCTGCTCTCGGCATCCACCAGGGCGACCTCTGCGCCTTCGCGTATGCCGTCCGCCGTCGCCTGCTCCGTGGAGAGCGTAATCGGTATCGGCCAGAACAGGCCGCTCGCGGTTTTCATGCCATCGCAAACGCCCTCCCAATCCGCCCGTGTCATAAAACCATCTAGCGGCGTAAAGCCGCCGATGCCCATCATGATTAAATCGCCGACCTCGCGGGAACTCAGCGCTAGCTGGGGCAGTGTGGCCGCGCGCGCTCGCTCCTCGGTCAATGCCCCGCCCTCCAGCAGACGAGGTTTCAGCTCAGTGGCGCCGTGTGGACTGACAAGCTTGCTCATGTTACTTCGGGTACCTTTGGGGGCGCGAAGCGCCAGAATACTGCCGAGCGGCGAGTGGGTACAGCCGCCTCAGCCATCACAATAATTCAGCATCGCCAGATTGTGGATCGGTACGACCGATCCGTGAAGCCTCGCAAAGCTGCCACGGAGACGAGAAACCCTAAAAATAGTAGGGTTACACGTCGGGATAGATAAGATTGCCCCAAGGGGGGTGGCCTGACAATAGCGCAATCTGGGTAGAGTCAACTCGCTAGGTTGGAGGGTCCTGGCCACGGATAACGTGGCCGGGCAGCCCGAAGCCGGCAAAGCGGGGCTAACTTATTGTTGGGTACTATTATTACTGGTGCCGGTGCCGCCTGAGCTCGCCTCGAGGCCCTTGAGCTCGCGGTAGCGCTCCAAATCGTCCTCGGCCTGGCGCACGATGCCGTCTTGCTCCTGTCTTTTCGTGGCAATCATGGCCTCATGGCGGATGATCTGTTTTCGCGTCTTGTC
>JABAOH010006441.1_pt1 | contig 11041 bp, 11 predicted proteins | sample 7062181 | NCBI WGS metagenome assembly JABAOH01 (sample SAMN14538630, study PRJNA623070) | marine sediment metagenome | biome: marine biome [ENVO:00000428]; feature: marine pelagic biome [ENVO:01000023]; material: deep marine sediment [ENVO:00002113]; isolation source: pool of 5 deep marine... | reverse complement strand
CTATATGGGAATAGCTACAAAAATTTCAAAAATAACCAAAAAATTGAAAGCATATGCGAAAACGCATTTGAGAAATAAACAAAATAAAAAATTATTTAAATCATACTAAAGTTTCAAAAACTTAAGATGCAAATTCGGTTTGTCGTTCCAACAATCGGACTAACATGAACAAATGGCGCTTGGGAGCAAAAATATATCTACAAGCTAATTAAGTATTGCTTTACTGCGGTGAAAATTGGTGCCATTGTTTGAAAAAATCTTAGTTCCGTTCGATGGGTCTGAACACTCAATTTGGGCTCTGGGAAAGGCAGTTCAAATCGCTAAGAAGGTTGATGGCGAAATCACACTAATCCATGTATATTCAATCAGCCGTATTGCGATAACTCCTATGCAGGTTTACAAGTATGCTCAAGCAATGCGCAAGCACGGTGGAGGCATTCTAGAGGACGGCAAGAAGAAAGCTGAAGCTGAGGGAGTCCAAGTGCAGACTTTGTTGGTTGATGGACACACTGTCGAAGAGATTCTCAAGGCAGTTAAGCAGGGCAATTTCAGTCTAGTTGTTATCGGTGCTAGGGGCTTGAGCAAGATAAAGGAACTACTTATGGGAAGTGTAAGCGAAGCGGTTACGAAACTCGCACCTTGCCCAGTCTTAGTAGTGAGATAGTTGAAGCGTGCTGAGCGTCACATAACACACAAAATTATTAAAATAAAATTCCAACGATTGGATATGAAATTTTAATCCCACCGACCAACTTGGATTGACTGTCCTGTTGGAGTTGTTAATTGGTTTATACCCGGTTCAGCATATACATGGAATAAGGAAGGAAATTAAAGTTTAATTTATTAATTTTATTTAAGAGTATTTGACGGTTGTTGGCAAGCCTGAGCTTTGGTCTTTGGTCTTTGAGAGTAACCTAATACAAAAGATAGTATAGCTAAACCAACTACTGCAACTGTTAAAACATTTCTCGTATTATTGTCAACTCCTTCGATTTCAACTGACAAAGGCACAAGTGACGTTAGTAGTAGGAAAATAGCCAATATGTACATGATGTAATCCAAACGCATTCTTAATACCTGACTATTTAACTCAAAATAAGGTCTTAAATAATTTTCTCCCTTTGAAAATTTAGCGGAATAACGTAATTAAAGGATTAAAATTTAATTCAACCAACCCAAAATGAGTAGTGACTACGAGAAAATAATCATACTTCTAGCAAATAATGAACTTGTTTTAGAATTTGCTGATTATGGCAAAATACGATTTTTCACGGATATCGCCATGCGCAGTAATTCTGCTGAGATGCCAGTGACGAATCGGAAGAATTTGGAGAAATGCTTAGCTGAAGGAGTTCAAGTCGAAAATATTTCAGGCGAGATTGATTTGCTTGATGATAGAAAAGTGTCGATTGAATGCACGTCAGATATTGAAGCCATAATTGTGGACAATGAAAAAATTAGGAGAAAAGTCATAGATATCGTTAGCAAGTATAAAACTGCAGGAAAAATGCCATCAGTATTAGTGTCGAAGCTTCCTCGAGATCCTATCCCACAAGTTAAACCTTATCGAAAACCCCCAACCGATAGACAAGTTGCTTTTGCGACATGTATTGAAGATTTAAAAAAGCAGGGTATAACAGGAGAAGAGTTTCGAGAAAAAAGAGACAGATGGCTGAGAGAGCACTCGTACTCACACGTAAAGCGCGCGCACAAAAAAAACTGAAAATCTGAAACTTTAGCACAATCTGGAGCATCAAGATGGAAGAGGTTGTGTCAACTCTTTTCACTTTTCTTCCAGTATCCTAGACCTACGAAGACTATTCCTAAGATCTGTGAAATCCACTGAATATCCCCGATTATGCCGACCTCTTCACCCCACATATTGATGAATATATACGAATCCAGACCAAAGCTTACGACCAGCAATGCAACACCTATAAAGAAGAGAACATGACTTGACTTCATAATCTCTGCCTTCTTCTGGATAATATTGGCACCCTGAATTAAGCTTTTCTGTATTGTATCCACGCACGCGAGTAGAATGTCATAGAAGCGCGCATGCCATAGATTTACGTTGTTTGTCTCTTCCACTCCTTTAGTACTCAGCCCAGAGCCAATCGGTTATAATTCACGATTCTAGCTCCTCTTTCATCTTCAAGAATTGTTCTCTTGTAATCTCGCCCCTTGCGTATCGTGCCTTAAGGGTTTCTAATGCCATTCCACTTCGATATCGTGAAGATGGCCGAGTTCTTGAGGATCCAGTAACTGAGTAGTAAACAAGGTAGGCTATCAGTGCCAAACAATGTCAACGACGAGATATTGTGTATTAAACAAAATTTATGATTAGGCAGAGTTACTTGATTTATTTGAATTTTCGGCTAAAACGTAGGTTACTATAATAACGATCAGAACTACTAACCGACTTGGGTATAGGATTTCCAAAAAAAGGGGAAGAATTTGTTGCTTATATAATGTTTACCGTTTCCTGAACAGTAGTAGACCAACTATGGCGATTGCCACAATTATGGCTATTGTTGAGGCTGCAAAGTAAGTTTCAACCGGCGCTTGCGGAACAGGCGTCGGTACTGGCGTCGCAATAGAAGCTTCGGTCACGTATACATAGGTTGCTGAAGCGGAAGGCCAATAGGATTCGGAGCCTTCGAACGTTGCATAAACTGTGTATTCGCCTGGAACTAAGGGATCGAACATTAACCCAAATGTGCCTTCTGTGGTGCTTGTTGCAGTGCCAACATCGTAAACGTTGCCGTTCGGGTCAAGAACGCTTATTGTAATATCTACGCCAGTAGCACTTGCAGGCTTAGGTTGCTGCATGTAAACGTACTCCATCCAGTCACTCATGCTTTCGTCTGAAACACATGGAAGACCATTCGGGAAATTAGCCGCAACTGCTTGTTGTTGCGAACCAGCAGATATGTCAGTTACTGTACCTCTTATCACGATGGGTGTACCCAAGGGATATGCTCTATCAGGTCCTGAAACAGTTAGTTTAGTAGGTCCTTTACCATATGCGTATATTTGGTTATCATAGGCGTTTAGCGTGGTCATGATTCCGTCTGAAATAGCTGGACCACTGGTGACATCGAAAGCGTCAATGCTCCAAACCACTTCGCCTGTACTGAGGTTCAAAGCCAGTTGTTGTGCCCCGTGGTAAAGCGGTGGACTGTACATGTGACCTTCAGGGACGAATAGTTTGCCGTCAGCGATCGACCCTACAGTGAAAGTCCATATGGAATTATGACCATAGGGGGATTCCAACCCAGCGCTTGGTGAGTGATATTCCCAATTCAGCTCTCCGGTGAGAATATTATACGAATAAACGTCTCCTCCATATTGCCAAATGTAGATTTGGCCGTCAGCAACGATAGCATTTGAACCCAATGTACTGAATGGACTAGCATTTGGAAGTGAAGTTGGACCCCACAATTTCTGTCCCGTTTTCAGACTGAAGCTTTCAATTGACAATGTGGATTCCGTCAATTGGACATATGCTCCGCTTCCAGACCAGACACCACCAGTGTACACAATCGCCAAAGGTACCTGAGTTCGATTGACTACGCCCCAAAGTTGGTGACCATCTATTGCGCTGAAGCCTGCTTCTTCTGTCCAACCAGGTTGATACAGATATGAACTGCCAGCTGTCGTTCCTCTCAATAACACGACGTCGCTCTGCACTGCCGAAATACCGAGAAGATACGATGGAAACGAAAAACCGAACATGCTCACCATAACAATCAAGGTATTTCCCTGAGTATCTTCAGTAGGCAATGGTGCAGTCCATTGTATTCCGGGTGCGAAGTCGATTACAACATTTTGCGGAGGCCTCCACATCCATTGATCTGGTGTTGGCCCGCCGCCTCCGTAGTTGGTAACATATGGTGAAAGATTTATGCACCTCGTTGAGTTCCACATGTTAAGCGTGGGTTCATATGGATTACTGGAGTTTACATAGTAGCCTATCAAATCTCCGTTATCATCTGAAGTGAGCGTCATCGAAGTGGCGTTTTCAATGGTAAGAATATAGTCGCCCGTCATAGCGTCAGACATGTAATATGTGGTTTGGGCACCCATGAAACCGCCAGCGCTCTGTGGAATGGACCAGAGGTAAGCTAAAGCGCCGTATTGGTTAGGAGTTATCATGTTTATTATTTGGCCGCATCTTAGAAGTTCAGTTGTCTCTTTTGTCCATATTGTTTCTCCAGTGTGGAGGTCGACTGCAGCCCACCCTGCGGGGTGAGTTGAGGCTCCGGGATATATAGTGTAGTAGAGGATGCCTTGCATGATTATTGGCGCGAATTTAGGTTCATATTGCGAAGTTGAATAGTAGTTTGCTGTTTGAGTGTTGCCGTATTCTCCGCCGATTATGCCGCCGAAAGCCTCAGGTTTTGTCCATAGGATGTGGGCAGTATTTGGTGCTGTAGTATATGGGTTGTAGTTTCCGGTTGCGTTGTACATTCCTGTTGTGGCAAATGTGGAGGCAGATAGACCTAGCCAGTTACCGCTTATTGAGTACCATTCGTTGTTTTCACCGTATATTGGGCGTGTCCAGTAGTTGGTTGGAAGTGGCACTGTTGCTGGAAGTGGTATTGGTTCATCTTGAACTGTTAGCGGAAATACGTTACTTTCGCTGGGTTTATAATAGTCACCAATTTCTGGGTATGCAGACGCAGGGGCTCCAAGGTTTTCACCCACCAAAGTTTGTCCTTCAAAAATCATCTGAAATTCATATTCCCCTACTACGTTGGGTGTATAAGTGGTGAATGTTCCTCCAGTGGCATCGGATGTAAATGGCCCCAGTCTTTCCGTGGATCCATCCGGTCTTGTAACCGTCACATACATGTTATGCCATCTGTCACCGTATTGTGCACTTGCTGTTGGCGGTGGCAAGTTAACCCAGAAGTTAACGTTAACCATTTGTCCTACTCCAACTGGATCAGGCGCCACGCTTATGAATGAATATGTTGGAAACTCCCATGGAGGATCATGTGCACTGGCGATTGGTAGAGCAATAATCGAAGCAACCATCGAAACCATCAAAAGTAAAGCGATAGAAGTTGTCATAGTTTTTCTTTTATTAACTGTCATTTTTCTTTCTCCTTAATATTTATAGTAATCTACATCTTCTGTTTCAGCTAATATAATTTGTCACTATATGTAAAGACGACAAAAGTAATTCATATTTCGAGAAGATGGGTAGTTTTGGTTGGTTGGATTAAAATTTAATCTTTTTTCTCTCTCACACCCACGCCCACACGTGCGCGCGTCCACCCTCTCTTTCACTGTCACCCTGTCTCTCTGTCTGTGTATTACTCCCTCTGTCACCGTCTCTCTATTAATCGCTCACTCAGTCACTTTCACTCCACCATCTAAGAAATGCTTTTCTTTAGATGCATATCCAAAAGAATTCTACATATTCTGGAGAGTTTAATATTCTTGTATCTGAAGGCAGGTGAATGTGGTTTCCTGTGAAGCCTCTATATTGTTTTGATCCTGCTTCATAAACCCAGCCGCATCTTTCTGCAGCCACATCATTTTCTATTGCTTCGACCCAATAGCTTCTAACTACGCTTGCCGTTCCAATAGAATCGTACCATTGAAGCTCATAATCAATCTTCCCCTTTTCTCCCAACGAGAGAATTACATCGATTGCCGTGATTACGTTTTCTCGGAAAACATCGGTTCTCAGATTGTGGGGTGTTACTTCAACGTCTTCAAAACTTCTTGTGAAGGTTTGTCCTCGAATTACCACTTCTGGGATGATGGTTTTTCCGTTGTTTCTTTCTTTTCGTTGAATTTCCTGTTGCCACGTCGAATATATGCTTTTTATCTTTGATTGGCTTTCTCTATAAAATCTCAGGGTTGTTCCCGGTTTCCAAAGATAATGGTCTGGTCTGAATACGTTTTGTTCAGCCCATCCTCCATCATAGAATGTTATGTACCACCATCCTGTTTCCCCGTCTATGGCATCAATTAAATAGGCGTTCATTGTTTCGTCGAAATGATACTCTAATTCAATTTCGTTTTGGTTGTTCAGGTAGACTAGAATATCGAACATAGAGAATTGACCTTGATTGAAAAGGTCTGGTCTTGTGGAGTTTACATCCAGGGGATTGAAAATGTAATCTTTATCACCGATTCTTACTTTTGGCCCTCCCAACAAGGTTGGTGGAGGTGTTGTTTGAACTTGAGACGGTTCATTCTCATTAGGCATTTCAGGTTTCTCTGATGGTGGTGGCTCTTTTGGTAAAGGCGACCCTACATCAGGAGTATCTTGCTCTGAATTCGGTTGTTGATTCGTTGGTTCTTCGAAAGGCAAGTCAGGTTCAATATTATCAGTTTCGTTGGCCAAAGTACTATGGTTCCAGATTAAGATACCCGCTGTAACTAAGAACAGTGATACAGCAAAGATTAAAGCTGTCTTGGCTATTGAAACAGTTTTTAGTTTCCAAACACCCATAAGCAATCAGCATAACAGTGTTATATAAATTGCTCCCCGTTTCACCTAATAATTTAATAATAAATAACTCAAGTTCCTGCCACAAAACTAGAAATGCAAAGAGAAATCCAGAAGTCGATGGCACGAGATTTACATCTGAAGAAAATTAAAATTCAATCTCCAAACCCAACAAAAAATATCAGCTACTGTAAGAGCCCACTAGCTAGTCAAAGGTTTCTTCACTGTCAAAACAATATTTTGAATTCATATTCTTTAAAAATGGGAAAAACAGAGCGACTGTCTAATTCGCCTAAGAAGGTCATTAACCTGAAAGCCAAAAAAATTTCATTAATACTTGAATCAATAATTGCATTTCTCCTCTTCACCCAATATCTTTATTTCATCCAATTAATGCACAACCAGATTTACCCCCTAATCCGTATTTCACCTCTTCTGCAAATGATGAATTCATGTCAACCCTAGACCCCGACATAGTCAAAGCATATGAACCAATAGTAGATGTTAGAGTAATCGATCTTGCGGACGAAAAAGACATAACTCACTCAATCTTCGAATTCTCCCAAAATGGAATAGACTGGACTCTAATCGAAGAAGATTACAATCCTGGTTTTGAGGAATTCAATTTAATGGAGATTACGGAAACGGCTCAACAAACGCTCTAGGCGGAACTGGCTGGAATACAATCTGGGAAACAAGCACTCTAGATGAAGGTTACTACTTTCTGAAAGCAACTTTCTTTGATCAAATGCTTCAACAAGGAACAACAGAAAACATGATTCACTACGACCCTACACAACCATTCCTAAATCTAGATCAAAAGCCAACGGTAAACGAGAGAATATTGGGTCCCTTAACTGGTACAGTTTATATTAATTCAACAACAATAGATGAAGACCCTGCATTCTTTCAACTAGATTATATAAACGCCTCTCGACCCATAATTGACTAACAAGGGCTTGGAGACGCAAACCAAGAAAATGTGGGAACACCAAACACACAAGGTACCCCACAAACGGACGATGATCAAAACAATTTTTGCGGTTTTCATCAATCAAACCAGCAAGAAAAAGGAACTTCCTGTCTGAAGTAAAAAAGAAACACATTTATCCTGAAGCATTCCGCTTCAAGTCTGCCAAAAAAATCCCGCGAGTCCCCAAAATCATTAACAGCTTTTTACATTATATGACAAAATCGATGTTAGCTGAAAACTAAATACTTAACGCATGAAGAACAAGAAATTAAACTCTAAATATTAATTTGATGACGACTTTGACGTTGGAAACTCAAGGGTGCTCCTGAATACAAAAAGGCAAGCTTAGAAGCACAGGAGAAATGAAGGCAGAAGGCAAGTGGGGTTATCTTATTGGCTGAATAGTGTGTATAAGTATGGAAGAAGCTATTAGGTTAAGGCATATCAAATTATGTTTAATCAAAGTGAAAACGTAGATTTCTTAGTTTATGGCTTATTTATGAAGAAACAAAGACGAATTGCCCTGGAAAAGCCCAAGGTCGCCAGCCCGAATTAATAGATATAAATACAACGCTAAACAAAAAAAGAGCTTAGAAGAGGAGGTAGATAATATGGAGGTTTAATGAAATGAGACTTGTTACTAGATGCGAGTGTTGTGGTAAGTTACTGCCGAAAGAGAGAAGCCCTGCACCTGTTCCTGTATTCTATAAGTTAATTTGTATAGAATGCTTTAAAGAATTAATGCAGAAGAAATAGTTTTTTTGACAGAGAATAACACGTGTCGTGATAGTCACGAAATTTTGTTTGAGTTGAGAGAGAGAAAGATTAAAATTAAATGCTACTGATGCTTTTGTCTAACACGTAAAGTATTATCAAGCTAACTAATCCAACTACTGCCTCTGCAATTAATGAAACAAACACAGGCGCACACCACTTTCATTTTGGGGGTAAATGCAGGGCAAATTCACAAATCTGATCGCCCTTAATGAGCGATTTCACAACCTCTACTTTAACTGGCTGGTCCAATACAGCTTCCCAGAAGTTCTTGAAGAATCCTGCACTGCAACCACAAAAGACCGGATCAATTGGTCGATCTTCTTTCAAGAATGCCTCACGAATCCACGGATTATGGCAGTAATAATATCGTTTTTTCCTTTTGTTCGTTTCATGAATAAAATCTTTCGTCGAATACGGGATCTTGGTAATAATTACGCGTTTGCCTTTCCGGATTCCCGTCTCGATTGTTTGGTCGCATTTAACATACGCAATTACTTCGTCATTGACCTCTTGGGTGAAGAAAAGTGTATCCTCCTTCAGGTGTTTTTCCAATTTGTCTATAAGGTTTTGGTGACTCCTTTCTAGAAATTTGTCAACATCATTCAATTCTTGAAACAACTTTCTGGGTTCTTCATACGATCGAAGATACCTATTGCGAAGTCCAGTTTCAAAGAACTTTTTACACGCTATATAATCAACTTTGGCGAGAAATCTAATAACTAATTCTTTTGTAACTTCAACCTTTTGATTTGGGCGGATACCCAACGGCGGTAACTTCACATCCTTAAAAACTTCGTCTCTAATTTTTTCACCATATTCCTCTTTTACTCGCTTAGAGAAATTTACTATCATTTCGCTTCCATCGAGGATTTCCAAGAAAGCGATTATTAATCTCTTGTTCTTCTGAAAATATCCAAACCTAAGGAGAGACGCATAATTCTCGAATGTATTTTTCTTTTTATTAATCATATAATCCGAAAAATCGTAGACATCCTCATAGGATGCAGTCTCTACCAACTTCTTTTGAAGACTGAGAAACTCACCAAATTGGTTCACTATATCAACAGCAGCTTCAATCTGTTCTTCATTAAGCTTTTGCTCTTTTAAGGCAACTTTAAAGGCATTTAATTCCATCTTGTTGATCTCGGGCTTTACAACTTTGTCCTATTATGAAGTTTTCATAGCCCGCGTGATTTATCTTTTTCTACAAATAAGCCCGACTAAAAATTACTGTCCAACCAAATCAAGTTAAGAGTCTTTTCTATATTCAAGTATGCGTGGCGCGTTATTTGTTTGTGTGTGTTTTTTTGTGATGAGTTTTTAGAGAGAGAAAAAGATTAAAATTTAATTCAACCAACCAAAGATCAAATAGTGAACAGATTCTCAAATCATCACTAAATTTAAAACTGTAAGATTAACAAGTTGGCAATGGAATTCCAAGAAGACTTGGCAAAAGCGTTGTTTGAAGTTTAAAATGGAAAAGAAGGGAAGAGGGCGTCTTAATGTTTCAGATATGCTAAATTAGAGGGGTAATAGACTGTATGGATAGCCTCTAATCTCAAAGCATTCGCAGTGATTACCTGGACCTTGTTCACCTGTGGGGCCTCCTCCTAGGAACTCTGGCAAATAGTCCGGTCCATTGCAGCATTGATTTGGAAGCGCATAGTTATTTCCGATGTTTGAACGAACATTGGAGGGACAACATGGTCCACCCATCCATTCGTGGAAATAGGGTGCGCTGAATCCAAAGGAATCTAGTAGTTCGCTGGGTACGTAAACCCAATACTGGGTTTTTTGACTTGATTGCAGGGGTGGTTTACACCCAGATAATCCATTGAGGATGTCAGTTCCTTGCGTACCATTATCACCATTAGCATTGCGATTTCCAGCAAAGACGCTCTGCGCGGAGAGGGCAAATGTCAGTAAAAGCGTGAAAATCAGTGCAACCATGATCATCTTTTTCATAATTTTCACCTCTGTTATGCTTTAAGCCTAAAGCGTAAAGACTTTGATATAAAATCTGTAGAACAAACTTGGGAAGCCAATAGAACAAAACTTAGACAGCGAGGCACATGTTATCGTCGTACTCGCGCGCGGAAACCATAATAAGAGCGGATTCTCACGCCAAAATTCTAAGTCAATTCTTTCTATAATGCGTTCTATTTTGATCTATGTTTTATTCGACGATATTTATTTTCTTCCGCTATAATTTCTCAACATAAAAGTGAAAACGAAATGATTGGCTTAAGAAAACAAGCACGGATTGCAATCCAAATAGTTCTAGTCTTGTCTATCATGATCGGAACCGGTATTGCTTATGCGACTCCGCCAACAACAAAGACATTGCGTATGTCGGTGCACTAGGTAAAAGCCAATAACGACAATGGTGCGATGGCAAGCGCCTTTTCGCCGCAAAACTTCAAAGTAAACCTTGGAGACACAGTAACATTAGTAGTTTCGAACCGTGACATGGTTGCCCCTGACGAGCCATATTCTGCAAGCGCGCACCCAATCCGACTCAGCGCTCCAGACGGGGCCGTAGTTGGAGAACTTCACTTGATTCTAGGTGAAACTGAATCCATAACTTTTGGTGCGGAACAGGTTGGCGATTACATATTCAGATGCGTAAACCGGAATTGCTTAGCTCATCTGTACATGACGAGTTTCTTCGGAACCAACGGCGTCATAGCAGTTGTCGCATGAATAGATTAGAAACCAACATTAATCGCTCTTTTTCTTAGAAACCAAGAAGTCAGCTTCCATGAAATTTCGTTCGTTATTTTCCAAAACGAGTTTCCAACCAAGTGCGCAGGGTCTTG
>JABAOH010023356.1_pt2 | contig 11043 bp, 9 predicted proteins | sample 7062181 | NCBI WGS metagenome assembly JABAOH01 (sample SAMN14538630, study PRJNA623070) | marine sediment metagenome | biome: marine biome [ENVO:00000428]; feature: marine pelagic biome [ENVO:01000023]; material: deep marine sediment [ENVO:00002113]; isolation source: pool of 5 deep marine... | reverse complement strand
AGACGACATTAGGATCCCATTCAGAAACAGCAATAGCTCCGACTGAGCCCGTCTTGCAGTATCCATCTGAGACATTTTTCCAATGAAGCCCTCCATCTTCGGTTTTCCAGACACCCCCTCCTGTGGCGCCAAAATAATAAGTGAGAGGCTGGCTCGAAATGCCGGCAACAGCAGTCACTCGGCCTCCACGGTAGGGACCGATACAACGCCATTCCATCGCCCCGTATAGACTCTTATCAAAGCGTATCTGCTCTTCCTTCCCTGTCAAATCGTTTGCAAAACCAGAAGAGTCGGCAAGGAGAAAAACAAGGATGAAAAAAGCTATAATGAGACCTGCAAGTTTTTTCATTTCTGAACCTCCTCACTTTTGAGAAAATTCCCCTTCTTCATTTTTCAACCGAAGACGACAATGGGTTTTATAAAACAAATCAGATATTAAGTAAAGAATGACATTTATTGTAGAGTATGGGAATGTTTCCTGGGGATAAAGTGATCAAGGAATTGGTCATAAAGGTTAAACCGCTTTTTTCATCGTCAATATTTAAAATATTGTGACTTACTTTGAAAACACGATAAATTTATTTTCTCCTAATCCTTTCTTCTTTTGTTTGAGCTGTCCGGGAAGAAAGATCATTATCTGAGGCTGACCTTTGTATATTTCTAAAAATCCAGTGACGGATAAATTCTTGCCCTTGAGAGAGGAGCTCTTTGGAAAGTCTAAAATCTTTTCTTGAGGAATGAGCGCTGCAAATTCATCCCCTGAAGGGCCTAGCAAGAGGAATTTCCTTTTCCTAACCCATCGATGGCAAAAGAAGACCACCGAGACGATTGTTCCAATATGATCCTTAAGCTCATCTAATGCAATCGACGGATAGGGTTCTTTTCTCCATAGTCCTCTACCGAATCTTCGCGCCTCTCTCTCTGCTTCGATAAATTCTTCCCTGTATTCATTCCTGAATGGAAAATGAAGAAAAGCGGAGGCAAAGCCTTCCTTTATTATAAATTTATTGAAAAGGTCCTCTCTTTCTGTCCAGACATAAGCAAGTAATCTGTCATATTTATCTTCTAGTGGCCAATCATAAGATAGTCCTATTTTCTGGCCATAAAGGTGGTAAAAAGTAAATCTCTTGGCCATAAATGCCAGAAATTTTATATTCTCTCTTGAATCCTCTAACTCTGGGGTATCTATACCGATGAGTCTGACTATTTTTCTTTGACCATTCTTGAATTTGACTGCTACGGTATCTCCATCATAGACAGCTGTGACAAGTCCATTCTTAGGAAAAGAAGTGATTTGATGGCGAGTGACCACTAAGACTCTTTTCCCTATAAATCCGATAATCAACAGCAGAAAGGCAGATCCCATGAAAATTTTTGGAGAAATTCTTTTAGAAGAACTCTTTTTTTTCAATTCAGCTCTTAGTATACGTACTCATCTGATATTTTTTACAAACTTGAAGAGTAGTTTATCCTTTCGATCGTGAATTACACAAATATTGAAAGAGTCACGAATCAGAGGTGATTCTAATGAAAATTCCCAAGCATACTATTGGTTGATAAGTTTTTTTATGGCCTTCTTGATATTTTCGGCATCAATTCCGTATTTATTCATCAACTCCTCAGGCTTTCCAGAGCGGGGAAGCTGTCTTACGGCAAGATGGATGATTTCTGCCTTTCCCCCAAGGGCTCCTGCCACGGCATCTCCCAATCCTCCGTTATAATAGTGATCTTCAACGACGACAACTTTTCCTTTGGCCTTTTCGACCTCTCGGATTATATTTTCCTTATCCAAAGGCTCAACAGAATAGGCATCAATAATTCGAATCGATATCCCCTCTTTCTTCAAAGCTTCATAAGCTTTTAAGGCTTCATGGACAGTAATTCCTGCGGCAATAACAGTGGCGACATCTTTTCTATTTTTCCTTAAGACCTTCGATCCCCCTATCGGAAAGTCTTCTTCCTTGGAATAAATAAGAGAAGTTGCAGGTCTCGTTGTCCTCAGATAGGCCATTCCTCTATGTCGAGCCATTGACTCTACACATCCTTCTGTCGAATAGGCATCAGAGGGATAGAGAACCGCACAACCTGGAATAGGCCTGAATATCCCCAAATCCTCAAGGCCCATTTGAGAAGGTCCATCAGCGCCGATGCTCACCCCTGAATGGGAACCGACGAATTTAATGTTGGCGAAAGAATAAGAGGCCATCCTGATCTGGTCATGAGCCCTGCTCAAGAATGCAGAAAACGTGGCCACAAAAGGAAGAAAGCCTTTGGCCGATAAACCAAGGCTCATGCCTACCATGTTTTGCTCTGCGATGAAAGTCTGGAAGGATCTTTTTGGAAATGCCTCAAAAAAGTCTTNNAGGAGAGCATTGCCATAAGCCCTTCTAGTGGCTGTCTTGTTGTCATAGACATTCTTTTTGAAATTGTATCTTTTGGAAAGCTTTATATTTTTTTTTCTTCTTGGTTTTTTTACATATTTCTTTGAATTTATCTCTGGCATAGGTTCCAGTCCTTCAAGCGCTTCTTGGAGGGCGTCTTCTTTCAAAGGTTTACCATGCCAGCCGTTTTTATCTTCCAGAAAAGAGACACTTTTGCCTTTGATGGTTTTTGCCAAAATCGAGGTAGGTTGCTTCGAATGATCGGCTTCTTTGAATGCCGCTAAGATCTGGCCAACATTATGGCCATTGATCTTTATCACATTCCACCCAAAGGCCTTAAATTTTCTTTCATAGGCGTCTAAATCATGCCCGTGCATGGTGGCCTCAGATTGGCCCAATCTGTTTATATCGACAATGGCACAAAGATTATCAAGGTTAAGATAGGAGGCTGTGTTGGCTGCTTCCCAGACTGCTCCTTCAGCACATTCACCATCGCCCATCATGACAAAGACTCTGGCCTTAGATTTAACTAATTTTTGGGCTAAGGCCATTCCAACACCCACCGATAATCCTTGTCCGAGAGATCCTGTGGCGGCTTTAGCCCATTTCACTCTAGGTGTGGGATGACCTTCGAGTGTGCTTGTTATTTTCCTTAGATTCATCAGCTCCTTTTCAGGGATGATACCTGCCTCAGCAAGAGCAGCCCAGAGAATCGGAGCTGCATGCCCCTTGGAAAGGACAAACTCATCATTAGCCCAATTTTCAGGGTCTTTGGGATCGTATTTCATTTCATCAAAGAACAGGCAGGAGATTAAATCTGCCATGGAAAGACAGGTGGTCGGATGCCCGGAGCCAGCTTTTGTGGTCATTCTAAGCGAATAAATACGCAATCTCTTGGCAATATTAGCTAAGACTTCTTTCTTATCCATAGGGCTAAAACCTCCTTTTCTGAAATTTCATAAAAGATATTTCAATGACTCCATCGATGGATAGGAGTGATACAAAATTCTAAAAATATTTAGATTTGGATATTTCTTGACCATGAAGAACTTAATATAATATCTTCTTCCATTCAAAAAAAAAAGAAAAAAGTGAATTAAGTAAGCATCTTTGTTTCCGTGGTTGAAGAAATGCCAAAAATCAGGCTGAATGCTTCAAAAAAACGTTGGAAAATATGGGAATTGCCCCTTTTTTTGAGAAGGGATATCCCCTTATTTAATGACAGGCTTCAAGCCTTGTTCCCCTCTCTTTAGAAAAGAACCGAGCCCGGACAAGACATTATCTTCTTCATTCATTCCCGCTTTTTTTTAACCTTCTCTCATACCATAGACTTGTCGATATTTTCTTGAATCCAAAGGATCTGTAAAGAGATAAAGCTTCTTTATTTTCTCTATCGACAGTCAGCTCCGCCTCTTCTATCCCTTTTTCTTTTAGATATTGAAGGCCAGCTTGAAGGAGCGCCTTACCCAGGCCCTTTCCTTGATAACCTGGATCTATTCCAAACATATGAATGCGTCCCTTGCTTTTGAAATGAGGTGTATTTCTGCCCTTCGTGATCTGCATCCAACAATAGCCGATAACGCTCTGATCTTTGCTTGATCTGACCGTAATAATATCCTTCAGTCGAGAACCGGTTAAATCAAGGTAGTATATAATTTCTTCGGTTGTATTAGGACAGAATCCCCATGTTCCACTAAAGCATTTGTTCTGAAGAGCGGCCAGTATATCTTCTTCTCCTGACTTAAAATGGTCAAAGTCTGCTAACTGCCAATTTACCTCTGTTTTTAAATTCTTTGGAAGGCTCATTTTGAGTTCAAGAAAGCATCGAACAGAAGTGAAATCTAATTTTCTCATCAGGGCTTGGGCAGCTTCATTGCTTTCAGAGAGACAAACGTGAGCTACTTTTCCCTTTAGGGCCGCAGCTCTTTCTAGGGCAGAATGAAACATTCTAGTGGCTAATCTTCTACGTCGGTGGCGAGGATGAACAAAACCATCTAGGATAACTCTTGCAATCCTCAATTCTGTCGTAACATTCAGAAATCCTACAACATCTTCATTCCTTTTAGCCAAGAATAGATCTAGATAAGGAGTATAATTAGGCCTTCTTAGCATTTTCTCCAGAAAAGAAGGATTGAATTCATAGCCTCCTGGATAAACAATGTGAGTATCTGTGCAGAAGGATAACAATTTTTCATAATCATTCGGAGAATAGTTTTGGACCGAATAAGGATGCAATCGCATATGAATTTTCCGCGGGGAAAAGAATTGTAACAGAGATTAAGATATTATACAATGGCCTGAAATAACAGGAGTGGAGAGGAGCTGATATGAAAGAAAAGAAAGTAGACGTGTTAGTTATCACTCCGCACCCTGACGATGCCGAATTCGGTACAGCGGGAACTGTGGTCAATCTTGTACGACAGGGTAAAAGAGTTGTTTATATTGTTTGCACCAACGGTGATAAAGGCTCAGAAACTCTGGATATCAACCCTAAAAAACTAGCAAAGATTCGAGAGAAAGAACAGTTGGAGGCAGCGAAAGTCTTAGGCGTTGATAAAGTCATTTTTCTACGTCATCCTGATCAAACTCTTGAAGATACACAAGAATTCAGGGAAGAAATAGTCAAAATAATCAGAATATTCAGACCAGAGCTCATCATCACCGCCGACCCTTACCGACGTTATATCTGGCATAGGGATCATCGGATTGTCGGACGCGTTGTTCTAGATGCAGTCTTTCCTTATGCTCGCGATATCTGGGCTTATCCTGACCTGCTCAAAGAAGGGCTCAAGCCTCACAAAGTGAGTGAGGTCTGGCTCTGGGCAGCAGAAGATGAGGATATAAATTTCCGTTCGGATATCACAAAGACTTTTGACTTGAAGCTTAAAGCTCTTCGCTGCCATAAAAGCCAGATTAGGGAGCCTTTCTCTTCAGAAATGGAAAGATGGCTCTGCCAAAGAGCCAAAGATATGGCTGGCAAAGAAAAATTCAAGCTAGCCGAAGGCTTTCATCGTGTTGAAATATGGTGGTAGAAGAGGCTCTCTTCTTTAAAATTCCTGTGAAAAAAAGATGGGTCTCCAAAGCAGTTTTTTGCCAAGAAAATCTCTTTATCACATCTAGACTAATCTTCTCTCTATCCCAGAATTCTTTTTCTCGGGAAAAGAAATGCTCTAAAGAGCGAACCAAAGAGAGCGGATCATTTGGACGAAAGGAAAAGCCATTTATTCCTTCTTTGACAATGGTTATCATTTCTCCAATCTGAGAGACGATGACTGGAGTCCCGCAAGCCAAAGCTTCGATAACGACCAAGCCGAAAGATTCATATAAAGAGGGGACAATCAGGACATCTGCAGCTGAATAATATTTTCTGAGTTCATACTGTTTTTTAGATCCAAGAAAAGCGACCTTTTTGCTTAAGTTTTTCTCTTCTAAAAAACGTTTGATCCGACTGAACTCCCTATTTTGGGGAAGATCATCCTCTCTCTTCCCACCTCCGATAACAACCAGTCTAAGCTGGTTGAATAAAGATGAGTTTTTCTCCTTCAATAATAATAATGATTCCATTATGGTCATCAGGCCTTTAACTGGCTCGATCCGGCCCACGTATAAAAGAATTTTCTCCTTTTTTTTCGGCTTTATTTCATTCAAAGTTATATTCCCAGAAAGGGGCTGAAAGAGTTCTTGGTTCACACCTGGGTAAATGACTTTGATCTTGGAAGGAGAAATTCGATAAAAATCAGTCAAATTTCGCTTTTCCTGCTCAGAGGAAGAAATCAGGCCATTAGAAAGATGAGCCAATTCCTCTTCTGATTCCAATCTCTTCCTATGTTCCTTTTCTTCTTCTAACATTCTTCTTTTGAGAAAAGCGATTGTATGATACATATGAATGAGGGGGATATCGAAATTTTTTTTGATCAACTTCCCCACCAACCCTGAAAGCCAGTAATGCGAATACACTATATCGTATTTTTCCTCTTCTTGTATTATGAAATCTTCAAGATTCTCGTAAAACTTGGGAATATAATTATAAAGAGAGCGCCGATCGATAGTATTTTCAGGTCCGCCTTTTAAATGAACAAGTCGAATCCTTGGCGATACATTTCTAGCACCTCTAATATCCGGAGTTTGTATGCGGGTATAAATATCAACTTTTGCTTCAGGAATCTTTGTAAGCGAAGAGCTTAACTCTCTCAAATAAACACTCATCCCTCCAGTTCCGTCTCCCCCTAAAAGAGAATAGGGGCAGCTATGATAACTGATAACGCAGATCTTCATTCTTTTTGACTCCGTGAGTTAAGGTCAAGCTAAATATTTTACTCTCTTTTGCTCCAAAATAATATTTATATTTTTCTCTCCCTCTCAAAAAATCTGCTTCCTTTTTTTTCTTTGAAATAGCATTTTTTATTGAATTATTGAATAACAGAAATAAACCAGGGCTGTACCAGGCGTAGTCTCTGTTATAGGCTATATTGTAGAAAAGGACCTTATCCTCATATATAAAATTAAGGAGGGACGCCATAATCTTGGCCTCATAATACAGAAAAACCAGCTCCACCCATCTTCTTTTAGAAAACTGCAAGATCATTTCACGGAAAAAATCAAACATCCCCTTTTTTCTCCAAAATTTTTCTTTTAAAGGATCACTTTCCTTATGAAGTTCGATAAAAATCTCAATCGCGGTTTTTAAACTTTCTGAATCTTTAATCTTGACAGTCTTCACTCCTTTCAGGTTTTCTATTCTTTTCAATTTGCGCTTCAGTTCATGGCGGTTTTTCCTGGTCAAAAACGACAAAAAATCTTCATAAGAAGGAGGCAGATCGAGGGCAGGAGTAACTTCAGCCTCGGATAGGGAACAGAAAATATTATGTTTTGAAGCGAAGCGAGGAAGAAAGGTTAATGTTGGAGAGGAAGATTTTATATTTATTAGCTCTGTTTTTTCTGCGGTTGAATAATGGATCTTCAAATATTCCAAAAATTTTGAATAAAATTCTTCAGCCCTCCCTTTAAGCACAATAAAATCACAATAATCTGTGACTTCTTGACTGGCGATGAATTGCAGAGTATTTGCTTGCACCATCAAAGGAGCAATTCCAATAAGCTCTCCCTGCTTGTCTTTGAATAAAAGGATTTCAAGAGACTTATCTGCAGAAAAACTCTTCCACCAGGATGAGAACCATTCATGTGTAAAAAATATGGAGTTGTCTTCGGAAGATTGTAAAAGGGAGTGCCAAGAGCTCCCTATTTTTCTGAAGTGTTCTGAGTCGGTGATTCTCTCGACAATCATCTGTTTAAACTGGGCAAAGCCCCTTTGAATCAGCTAAAAATAAATGATATAAAAAACAGACAACAAACTAAAGAGTGGTTNNTTTAACTCACTTAAGATGAAAATGAAGGGAATTATCTTGGTTCGGTTCAAAAAAATGTTTATAGGCCAGGGAATTCTAAATTTTAATCGATTTAATCAACCAGAGCTGATAAAGCCTCGGGAAAATCAGTCTTTCTTTCGCTTATATAATTATTTATATGTGAATGTTACACAGCCAGGCGAAGCTGCCATACCTTCGATATCATCTTTAAATTTACTGATACAGATCTGACTTGTCTGTCCATTGCTGCATCCACTGCAGGTCACTTTTAAATGAATGACAATAATACTCCCTGAATTTCCTGCAGGTATCGAATTCGTTCCACCCCAACCTCCGACTTTTACAGTACCAGCTGAGATTTCATTAGCATCCAAGCCACTCCAATTCCCTGTCAAATCTCCTTTGCTAAAACCTTGATATGAAAACATTGTGGCGTCATACGTCAAATCTAGCCCGAATGATTTTATTTCATTTATATTCCCCTTAATACTGATAGGAATGTCGACTGTCGTTCCCGTGCCACCAGATTTGGGAGAAGCTTTAACTGATATTTCATTATCTGAAGGCACACCTGTGATTTGCAGGGTCACACTGACTGTCTGAGGGCTGTTGGACGCATTAGGATCGCTTATGGTTATTGTTNNCTTCCGCTGGTTGGATTCACACCCAGCCAGTTCGTATCATCGGAAATGGTATAGTTCAGAGTTTGCTGCCCACTGTTTTTAATATCTATGCTTTGTGCTGAAGGATTTGATCCGCCTTCTTGAGCGCTGAAAGAAAGAGAGCCAGTGTTCACCCAAATCTGTGGAGGAACCTGAGTTGTAATTGTTAAACTCACACTGATTGTCTGAGGACTGTTGGACGCATTAGCATCACTGATGGTTATTGTTCCTGTATAAGTCCTGCTGCTCAGGCCAGATGTATTCACGGAAACGCTGTGTGTATAGGTTTCTCCTTGAGAACTTCCGCTCTTTGGATCCACATCCAACCAGTTCGCATCATCAGATATTGTGTAGTTAAGAGTTTGCTGCCCGTTATTTCTAATCTTTATGCTTTGGGCGGAAGGATTTGCCCCCCCTTCTGGAGCACTAAAAGAAAGAGTACTCTTATTAACCCAAATTTCTGGAGGAGTTTGAGTTGTTATTTTCAAGCTCACTTCCACTGTTTGAGGACTGTTTGAAGCGTTGGAATCAGTAATGGTAATTGATGCTCTGTATGTCCCTGTGCTGAGACCAGCTATGTCTGCTGAAACGGTATGTGAGTTCGCGGCTCCTTGAGAGCTTCCGCTCTTTGGCTTCACATCTAACCAATCGGCATCGTCAGATATTGTGTAATTTAGCGTTTGTTGGCCACTATTCCTGACCACAATGCTCTGAGAAGATGGATTCGAGCCTCCTTCCTGGGCGCTATAGCTGAGATTCGTTGGACTCACTTCAATCTCTGGAGGAGGCTGGGACGCCACAGTTAAGCTCACATTGACTGTCTGAGGACTGTTAGAAGCATTCGAATCAGTGATGGTTATTGCCGCTGTGTGAGTCCCGATACTGAGTCCGGTTATGTTTACAGAGACGGTGTGTGCAGTGGACTCCCCTGCAGAGCTTCCACTCTTTGGATTTACATCCAGCCAATTTGCATCATCAGATATCGTATAATTTAGCGTCTGCTTCCCACTATTCCTAATCGAAATGGTTTGAGGGGACGGATTTGAACCGCCTTCTTGGGCCCCAAACGAAAGCGATTTCGGGGTGACTTCAATTTCCGGAGGCGGTTCTTTCGTTATGAGCAGAGTTACTTCGACTGTCTGAGGGCTGTTGGCGGCATTAGCATCAGCGATAGTTATTGTCCCCTTATGAGTTCCTTCACTTAAAGCACTAATACTCACTGTGACAGCATGTACGTTTTGTTGTCCTTGAGAACTGCCATTGTTTGGGCTTATATCCAGCCAGTTCACGTCATCAGTAAGGCTATAATTCAAAACTCCCTGGCCACTATTTTTAATCCTAATTTCCTGAGAATTGGGGTTTGCAATGGCTCCTTCTAGAGCACTAAACGAAAGTTTTACTGGAGTAACGTCGATTTCTGGAGGAGGTTCTTCTGAGATTTTTAAGCTTACATTCACTGTCTGAGGGCTATTATAAGCTTCAGGGCTAGAGACGGTAATTTTAGCCGTATAATCTTGATCCCTAGCTTCCATGCCATCTTTGATGATAGTGACTTTATGCTCATTTACTTCCCCAGAAGATGAACCTCTATNNTTTACTTCCCCAGAAGATGAACCTCTATTAGGAATGATAGTTATCCAATCCACATCGTAAAAATCAGCATCATCATTGAGAGTGTATTCTAAAGTATTTGCGCCAATATTTTTAACCTGCAATATCTGGGAAACCGGATTTGGCCCATACTCCGAGCAAGTGAATGATATGGTAAATGAATTAACCCAGATAACAGGCAGAGTTTCAGATGGCGTGAAGGGGCTCTTACAACTTCCGTGTAATATTAAAAGCACGAATATAAATATCAATGCAGGTTTTACAATTTTTTGTTGCATTGTTCTCGTCTCCGTAATTTATTTTTTATGTATCCAATATATTCAATTATCGCAATTTTGCATTTTTATTCTTAATTACAAAATCCTTAATATCATCAAACGTTTCGAGTATTTCTATTTCATCTTCATCGCCATGAATAGAGAAAATTAACTCGAACAATATGCCGGGTTTTCGGTTTTGAATTTCAGACAGGCTATATCCACCTACTCGCACTATGCCGGCTTCTATCTCATTTCCATCCAGGTCAAGATAATTCTTAGTGAGATCGCCTTTTTTTACGCCAAGAAATGCCATTTTTTCTATGGGATAACGAAAGACCAATCCAAAGGAAGCTATATTGAATCCGCTGCTCACCCTTATCGGAATTCTGTATGTTCCATCAGGCCACATCTCTCCTTTACCTTGGATCAGTAATCTAGGCACATCTCTAAAGCCATTATGTCTATTAAAAAATCCTTTCTGTTTTTTCACATCAAAAATATCTTTATCTGTGTTGAATAAAATAATCGGCAAGGTAGCATCTAGGCCTTCTTTTACCTTGAAAACGGCAATGGCAAGGGATCCCATCGAACGATCTTTTATTGGAACTTTACTATCCCCCTCTACTTTTATTAATCCATCCATCTGCTTTGTGCCTCTCACATAATCAAACTCGTAAGTTAGAAGAGTTCTATTCAATCCCAAATATTCTAATAATTCCGGAGGATAGTTCATCTCAAAACTAAAGGAGCTTATCCCTCTTGC
>JABAOH010020709.1_pt1 | contig 11046 bp, 7 predicted proteins | sample 7062181 | NCBI WGS metagenome assembly JABAOH01 (sample SAMN14538630, study PRJNA623070) | marine sediment metagenome | biome: marine biome [ENVO:00000428]; feature: marine pelagic biome [ENVO:01000023]; material: deep marine sediment [ENVO:00002113]; isolation source: pool of 5 deep marine... | reverse complement strand
TGGATGAAGCGCTCGGCGTCGAAGAACTGGGTGAGCGGCGCCCAGACCTTGGTTTCATAGTTGCAGGCCAGCAGTACACAGGCCCCACAGTTCGGGTGGCACGAGCAGGCGAGACCGCCGAACTTCGGCGCTTGAGGTCCCTTCAGCGCGCGCAGGTGATCGGCCAGGGAGGTGAAGGCCGTCATGGCGCCGAGCGGGAACCAGTCGCGGTGCGGATCGATCTTTCCATCGAAGTAGCGTGCGAACTCGTGCGCCAGGTGAGAGATCGTATAACGCTGACGGTGGCGATCCTCGTCGCTGATCTCCTCGTCCCGGCCGCTGAAGGAGATCGGCTGGAACGAGATCCCGCCCATGCGGTCGGAGTTGTCGATCAGGAACTGAAGCAGCGGCCCGACCTGCTCGTCGTTGAGCGTGTTCACCACGGTGACCACCGGGGTGATGTCGATGCCGGCGGCGTGCATGTTCTCGATCGCCTGGAGCTTGGCGTCGAGCAGGTTGGTGATGTGATGTGGCGGTGCGAGTTGGCTTCGTTGGTCACGCCGTCGAACTGGAAGTAAGCCGAGTCGAAGCCCGCCTCCTTCGCCTGGAAGGCGAACTCGGGCTCGAGGGCGAAGCGGAGGCCGTTGGTGGCCGCCTGGACGTTATAGTAGCCGACCTGTTTGGCGTAGCGGGTCGCCTCCAGGAAGTGCGGCGAGATCGTCGGCTCGCCGCCGGAGAATTGCACCGACATCTGGCGGCGCGGCTTGAACGAGATCGAGTCGTCGAGGATCTGCTTGATCTCGTCGAGGCTGAGCTCGTGGACGTAGCCGACCTGGTTCGCGTCCATGAAGCACGGGTTGCACATCATGTTGCAGCGATTTGTCAGGTCGATCGTCAGAACCGCGCCCCGCCCGTAGCGAATGGACGAGCTGCCGTGCCGGTGGATCAGCTCGTCGCCCAGCGTACGGAAGTCGCGCCCGTAGTAGCGGGTCTCGATGATCCGATTGAACTCGGGATCGATCGAGAGCACGTCCTCGAAGGTCCCGTGTTCGTCGCACGTCTTGCGCATGAGGATCTTGCCGTCTTCCTCGAGGATCGTGGCCTTGATCTCGCCGCTGTGCCCGTTCGTCAGCTCCGCGAGATCGCGCTCGCCGCGGATGATCGCTTCGCGGGTCTCGACCACGCAGCGCGGGCACAGCGAGTCGGTCTCACGCGGCCAGCCGAGTGGCGGGTTGGTGCGCTCGCGGCTCTTGAGCAGGGGGCGCGGAGCCCACTCCGGTTGACGCGACGGGCTTTCCGGCAGGCGGGTGTTGACCGCCTGAAAGGNNGTCGGCCAGCTCTTTTACGGTGGCGGCTAACAGGTCGTTCATGCGAACCTCCCTGTCGCTTGAGTATCCTGGGCCCAACGATGCTGCAGCTCTATCCGGACGTTCGGGCTATCCACGCTGCGAAGCGGCGTGCCACCTATACGGGGTGAGCCGCCGCACCGCCGATGGTGCCCACGGCAACGGCGGAGCTCAGCAGCGCGGATAGGGCGGGGTCGAGCGGGTTCGTTGGGCCTACCCACCTCGCACGACCGCCCAAAGCCTCGATCACAGTCTGGCGTTCCCGGTTCTGGCGAGGTTGGCGCGAAAGTCGCGCCGTGAGGCGCCGCCAGCCGGTCACACGTTCGGCCTGCTCGTCAGAGCAGGCTCGGTGATCATCTAAGACGGCCTCGATAGCCTTCGAGGATGCGACGATGTTATGGGGCTGCAAGCTCCGGATCTCTGGCCCTTCCGCGCCCGGGTTGCCGAGCGCGACTGTGCTGTATCCGTCGCCGATGTAGGCATAAAGCGTCAAGCGCAGATCAAGCGATACCGCCGGAGACGCGACGTAGACCAGGTCGTTGGGCAGCGGCCGATTGTCCGCCCAGCTGGCCTTCAGGCGCTCGAGCACCTCTCGGTGGGTCAGATCGACATAAGTGGCGTGGCCGTGCGCGGACTCGAGGTAGTGTCGGATGACCACCTCGTCTGGCTGCGCTTCACGGGCACCCGCCCGGAAATCCTGGGCCCGCTCCGGCGTGTCGAGGGTCCCGCCCAGCTCGACCAGCTGGGCGAAGTCGACGATCTCGCCATCGGAGCCGCCGTCGAAACAGACCCAGCCTCGCCTGTCGATCACTCCGCTGGCCATAGCCTGCAAGCTCTCTCGAACCCGCCCGGAAAAGAATACGGCATGCGGGTTCGCGTGCTCCAGCGTCGCCGCGAGCCCGTCGGGCGATAGGCTCGCTGGTACGGCGATGGATACCGCGCCCAGCCCGGCGGTGGCGAAGTCGACCAGGAACCACTCCGGCCGTAATTCCGAGACGATCGCGACACGCTGGCCAGCACCCACGCCGAGCCGCTCCTTCGCGTACAGCGCCGTGCGGATCACCTGGCGGTCGAACCGCCAATCGGGCGTCGGCTCCCAGCGATCACCGGATCCATGCAGGAAAACGCCCACCCGGTTGTGCTCTCGCATGGCCAGCAGGTAAAGCCGGGTCAGCGTATCGGGGATCGTGTGAAGCGGCTTCGCTTCCCGCTGCTCACCCTCCCCGAACAGCGAATCGATGTAAAGAAACATGCGTCTCCGATTCCCGCGCCGAGCACGGGCTAAGCTTCGAGACAGTCATTCGCTAAACGGACGCGTGAGGAAAATGTTCCGAGCATGGACAACGCTCCCCCGTCACCGTCGAGCGTTGGGTCAGGTTTGCTGTCGGCACGGGGCGCCCTGGCCGGGCCTACGTCGGAGCCGGCCGAGCCAGGTCAACGGTTGGTGAGCATGCGAAACAACCGTTTCTCATCCGGGCCTCGATGGGCTCGAACGGCGACATCCTGCCACCCGAGTCGTTGCGAAAGGTGGGTGGCCAGGCCATCCAAGTCCGGGCTTCGCAAGCTCGCCGTCTCCACCACCACCTCCAGGGCGCCTCGGCCGGAATGATTACTGCCCGGCGTCAGCTCCGGCTCGGGGGCGTACCACCAAACCGTCACCTCCGGGTAATCGGGGGCGACAGCCGTAACCGCTCGCACGACATCAAGGATGTTCGGCCGACGCACGCTAGGCGAAGTGTCTTGCTGTTTGGGTGTAATGGGGCGTCCGCTTAGCAACGGGCGCCCAATGTGCAAGTTGCGATCCCAGCCCTGGGGATGCAAGCACCAAGTGAACTGGAAACTCCCGAGCTTGAACTTGTGTTCCATGGAGGCGCGATGGGAGTGAACTGAGTCTTCGTCTACTCGGAAGCTGATAGGCGAAAAGATGCTGCGTCGTCAGCTCGAAGCGCTCTGTAAACGGTCAGGGCTGGCCGGCCACGCTAGCCGGCCACCCCGCTCGTGCCAACCATCCGCCGTCGGCCAACGTCTAAGTTCGGGTGAGGGACCAACTCGCAGGAAAGTCGGTCGCAAATAAGCCGGGAGTAGAACAGGAACGGGCATGCGGTTTAGGATCCCGCCTACAGCCTTGGTTCTAGCGCTTACCCCATTTCTCTTGGCCACCGAGCCCGCCGGGTTGGCCGACGACAAGGACAAGAAAGCCGGTCCCAAGCCCTACCGGGCTCTGGCCAGCCGCGCGATTCAGGGCACGCCCAAGCTCGATGGTCGGCTGGACGAGCCGGTCTGGGCGCTGGCGCGGCCGATCACCGACTTCGTGCAGCGAGACCCGAACGAGGGGCAGCCCGCAAGCGAGCGCACCGAGGCGCGAGTGCTGTACGATGATGGTGCGCTTTACGTCGGGATCCGCGCCTACGACAGCGAGCCCGACAGGATCGTCGGTCAGCTGACGCGTCGCGATCAGTACTCACCTTCCGACTGGCTGGTCGTGAGTATCGACTCTTATTACGACCGGCGAACGGCGTTCGAGTTCCGTGTGAACCCGGCCGGGGTCGAGCGGGACAAGTATCTGTTCGATGACACGAATGACGACGACTCGTGGGATGCCGTTTGGGATGTGGCGACGGCGATCGACGAAGAAGGGTGGGTGGCGGAGTTCCGCATCCCGCTATCGCAGCTTCGCTTCTCGGCCGCGGCCGAGCAGACCTGGGGCTTCAACCTCGAACGGGTCATACAGCGCAAGAACGAGACGTCGCAATGGAAACCGATCCCGAAGGACGCGTCGGGCTGGGTGAGCTTGTATGGCGATCTGGTGGGGATCGAAGGGATCAGCGCGCCGCGGCGGCTCGAGGTGCTGCCCTACGTTGTGACCCAGCAGTCGTTCACGCCGGCCGAGGACGGGAACCCATTCCAGACGGGGCGAGAGTTCAACGGCAACCTGGGCGCCGACGTCAAGTACGGCCTGACCAACAGCTTGACGCTGAACCTTACCATCAACCCCGACTTCGGTCAGGTGGAAGCCGACCCGTCGGTGGTCAACCTGTCGGCGTTCGAGACTTTCTTCGAAGAGAAGCGACCCTTCTTCCTGGAGGGCGCCAACATCTTCAGGTTCGGCTTGAGCGGCAACGGGGGTATCGAGCAGCTGTTCTATTCGCGGCGGGTCGGCCGGCGGCCGCAAGGTGACGCTGACTCGCGGGGCGGCCACGTGGACATGCCGCAGAACACCACGATCGCCGGAGCCGCGAAGATTTCAGGGAAGACGGACGGGTGGTCGATCGGCCTGCTCGATGGGGTCACCTCGGAGGAAGGGGCCACCGTCATCGACGCCGAGGGCGTGCGGCACCAGGACGTGGTCGAGCCGCTCACCAACTACGGCGTGCTTCGAGTACAGCGCGACCTGAACGAAGGACAGAGCGCCGTCGGGTTGATCGCCACCACGGTCAACCGGCGGCTGCCCGAGTCGCTGGACTACCTGCGTAGCGCAGCGTACGCCGGCGGCATAGATGGCCGTCACCGCATCTGGGGCGGCGACTGGGAGATCAGGGGTCAAGTGCTCGCCTCGCACATCCGCGGCTCCGTGGCGGCGATCGAGGACGCGCAGCTCAGCTCGGCGCGCTACTTCCAACGCCCCGATGCGGACCATCTCGACTTCGACCCAAACCGTACGTCACTCACTGGCACGAGCGGCGCGTTCAGCTTCCAGAAGATCGGCGGCGGTCACTGGCGCGGTGCGCTCGCCACCTCCTGGGTCTCGCCGGGCTTCGAGGTGAACGATCTCGGTTTCCAGCGCCAGGCCGACCTATGGCGGAGCAGCATCTGGGTCGGCTATCGCGAGTTCCAGCCGGGCAAGATCTTTCGCCGCTACAACCTGAACTGGAACGCCTGGGACTTCAGGACCTTCGGCGGCGAGCAAACGGCGATCGGCACGAACGTCAACGGCAGCTTCACGCTGCTCAATTACTGGGGCGGCTTCGGCGGCCTCAATCGCGAGTTCCCCCGCACCAACATCCGCGTANNTTCTTCAGCGACAGTCGCAAGCCGGTGCAGTTTGAGGCGGGGACATGGGGTTGGACGGATGACGAGCGCTCCAGTGCCTCCGGGGTGTGGTTGGATGTGGTTGTGCGGCCGACCTCCAACCTGCGGCTCACGCTGGGGCCGTGGTTCGACTGGTCGCACGACGACTGGCAGTACGTGACTACGGAGGACGCGCTGGGATCAACGCACTACGTCACGGGCGTGCTGGATCAGAAGACGCTGGCGATGACCACGCGGGTCGACTGGACGTTCACGCCGAACCTGAGTCTGCAGGTCTACGCTCAGCCGTTCATCTCGGCCGGCGACTACACGGAGTTCCGTGAGGTCGTGGCGCCAAAAACCGCCGAGTACGGCGACCGCTTCGCTACGCTGGGCGCAGACCGGTTGACCTTCGTACCGAGCGAGGATCGCGACGAGCCCGGCACCTACTTCGCGGATCTGGACCGGGACGGCGCGGTCGATCTCGAGTTCGACGACCCGAACTTCAGCTTCAAGCAGCTGCGCTCCACCGTCGTGCTGCGCTGGGAGTACATAACGGGGTCGACGATGTTCTTCGTTTGGTCACAGAGCCGCACGCGTCAAGATTTCTTCGGGAGCTTCGCCCCCTTTCGCGACCTGGACGCCCTGGGCGATGTGCAAGGCGAGAACATCTTCAGCGTGAAGGTGAACTACTACCTGAATCCGTGATCTGAAGCGGATCGGGATCCTGCGACGAGCCGTCGGCGCCGCGGTCTCTACCGAGTCGCGGCGCGCGCCGCTCACGTAGCCAGCTTCCTCCCAAAGGTCAGAGATCCGAGCCCCGCAGGCCTTATCGCGCTTGTCCCCCTCTCAACCCAGCCCTAAGCTGATCCGCCGAACCGGCGGCGCCCTGGCTGGGGGTCGTCGGCCGGCCGGATGGGCAACGGCACCGAGCAGAGGAGGTGACATGCGGTTTCTGGATAAGGTGGCGTTCGTGACCGGCGCCTCCAGCGGCATCGGGCGCGCCTGCGCCCTACGCTTTCAACAGCAAGGCGCCTTGGTATTCGCGGTCGCCCGGCGCGAGAAGCGTTTGACACCGGCATTCGACAGCTACGCGGTGGCCGACGTGCGCGTCGATGATCAGGTCAAATCCGCTGTGCGCAAGTGCGTGGATAGCTTCGGGCGGATCGACTACCTGATCAATGCCGCCGGCGTGATCGGGACGGGCGGGGTTCTCGACACGCCGCCTGCGGAATGGGATCGGCTGTTTGCGACTAACGTCGACAGCCTCTACTACGTCACGCGCCACGTGGCACCGCAGCTGATCGAGAGCCGCGGAGCGATCGTCAACATCTCGTCGGTCACCAGCCTGCGACCCTACGGCAACCTGTTGGCCTACTGCGCGACCAAAGCGGCGACCGACATGTTCACGCAGTGTTTAGCTCTGGAGCTGGCGCCTCACGGAGTGCGCGTGAACGCCGTGAACCCCGGCGTCGTGGTCACGGAGCTGCACACGGCCAGCGGGGCGGTGCCGGACTACGAGGCATTTCTCGAGCGGTCAAAAGACACCCATCCATTGGGCCGCGTCGGGCGTCCTGAAGAAATCGCGGCGTTGTGCGCGTTTCTCTGCTCGGACGAGGCGGGGTGGATCACGGGCGGGATTCATTCGATTGATGGGGGTCGGGCGCTTTTGTCGGCGCGTTAGGGCGGGTGCGGTGTTGGTTGACGCTTTGTTGTACGTACTGAGCGAATACCCAATATCGAATGTTCAATGCTCAATTCCCAAGTGGGTGCTGGTGGCTGCTACGTGCATGGCAGAGATGGCCTGAGGTTTGAGCAGAATCAGCCCGGTGAAGTGGACGGGCGGCGAAGCTACGATCTGGAGGAGCGGCTCGTACGATTCGCTGTCCTGGTGTGCTCGACGGTGGAGAGCTTGCCCTCGACTCGAGTTGGCAAGCATGCGGCGGGTCAGCTGATTCGATGTGGAACGTCGCCAGCAGCTAACTATGGCGAAGCCCAGAGCGGCGAGTCACGCAGAGATTTTATTCACAAACTGAAGCTTTGCCTGAAGGAGCTGTGAGAGACACGGGTTTGGCTGACGCTGTCACAGCGGCTGGCGCTTGGTGACGTGCAAGCTCTGGCCTCCGCTAGTCAAGAATCAGAGGAGCTTATTCGAATCGTCGCTAAGAGTATTATCAGTGCAGAGCGCAATGCGTAAGGCGGTCCTCGACCGTCTCCACGCCTACTTCTACATTGGACATTCATTATTGGACATTCGACATTCGCCAGAATATCAGTGTTCGATGTTGGATGTCCGATGTTCGATGTTCACTCCTGCATCTGCAGGCTGCGGGCGATACTCGCCGCCACCCGCGCATTATTCTCCAGCAGCGCCAAGTTCGCCCGCAGCGATCGTCCCTCCGTCAGCTCCGCCACCCGAGCCAGCAAGAACGGCGTCACCTCCGCTCCCCGTATCCCCCGGGCTTTCAGATCGGCCAGCGCCTGCGAGACCGCCGCCTCGCTCTCCGGACCCGATAGCGCCTCCTTCGCCGGCGGCGGCACACAAACCAGCAGCGCGCCCGGCAGTTCGAGCGCTCGTGCTTCTTGCCAGATCTCGGCGATCTCTTCCGCGCTGTCGGCCCTCAGATCCAGCCGCAAACCACTCTCCGCTGACCAGAAAGCGGGCAGCTCGTCGGTGCCGTAGCCGACGACCGTCACGCCCAGGGTCTCGAGCCGCTCCAGTGTGGCCTCGACGTCGGTGATCGCTTTGGCGCCAGAACAGACGAGCACGATCGGCGTACGGGCCAGCTCGAGAAGGTCGGCAGAGACGTCAGGGATGCCGGGTCCGGGGTGAACGCCGCCGATGCCTCCGGTGGCCGCCACGGGCAACCCGGCCCGGTGGGCCAAGAAGATCGTCGCGGCGACGGTGGTGCCGCCCGTCGTGCCCCGGGCGCGAGCCGCCGCCAGGTCGCGGGTGCTGAGCTTCGCGGCGACGGCGGCCAGCCGCTCGAGCTCTTGCGGCTCGAGCCCGACGACGGGCCGTCCAGCCACGACGCCGACGAAGGCGGGTTCAGCCTGCCCAGCGCGGACGGCGGCGGACATCCGCTGCGCCGCCCTCAGCCGCACCTGGTCGGGGAGCCCGCGGGTCAGAAATGCCGTCTCGAGGGCAACGGCCGGTCTGGCGACTCGATTCAGACGTGGGATCTCAGCGTTCACCGGTAGCCTCCAACCGGAACGGCCGTGTCAAACCGGAACCGCAGCGTGAGAGCGGAACGAAATCGTCAAGCCTGATCGATCGAGCCGATCATCTGGTAGCGGCCCGAGACGATCCATCGACGCAGCCCGGCTAGAACTCCAGGCGCTCCGGCCCGCTCACGACGCCGCGGTAGACGGCATTGAAAAGCAGCTTGAAGGTCTCGTGGGTTTGCCCCCGGTGCTGGGGCCGGAAGCCAAACAGCACGACCCGCCCGTTGCCGACCGTCGCCTCGACCAGCGCCGCTTTGCCGCTGATGAAATCGCTCTGCACGGCATAGCCGCTCAGCAGCTGTCCCGCCTCCGGGTAACGTGCAACGGCTCGCACGCCGCGGGCGCCGTTCGGGAGTTCGAAGATCGGGCTGTTTGAGTAGAAGACGGCGGCCTCGTCCGGCATGCCGTAGGCGAGCGGGTGCGTGGTGTCCAGCGTAACGGCCAAAAGGGAGCCGGGTGCGTAGAACGCCTCGCCGCTCCGCTGCTCGCTGGCCTGCGGGCGCACGTCTTTTACGCGCACGCCGAGGTGCTCGATGGCGAAGCCGGAGGAACCGTCCAGGCAGATAAGCGTGCCGCCGGCCCGTACAAAGGCGCGGATCGCGGCGATACCGGTTTTGCCCAGACCGCCTTCGTACTCCGCCGGCACCGTGCCGGGCCGTCGGCCTTCGACGATCGACGACGGCGAGAGGTCGGGAAAGAGGATGACATCGTAGCGCGAGCGCAGTTCGCCGGCGCGGATCTCGGCGTCGTGGACCGTTCGATAAGGCAAGTCCCAACCTTCGAGTACCCAGCGGGTCCACCCCTCATCCATCGAGCCCGTCCAGGGCTGGTACAGCCCCAGGCGCAGCGTACCCATGCGGTAGCCGGTCGCCGTTCCGCGGAAAGACTCGGCCGAAAGACCCTGCCCCGCCGCCAGCTCCTCCAGCGTGGTCCGTACCGCGTCACCCTGAAGGATGGCGCTGCCCGCCGGCCAGAGGCGGTCGCCCGACTCCAACGGCTCGGATAACAGGGCCACGCGGGCGCCCGCGCCGAGCGCGCGGTTGATCGCCCGGTGGGCGGCGTTGCTCGTCGGCTCGATGATGAACGCCGGCCCGGAGCCCGCGATGCGGCCGGCGGGCGGCCGGATCGGCTCTTCCTCCAGTTCCAGCGGCGCCTCGAACGGCGTCTTCACCTCCACGGCTTCGACCCCCATCTGCAGCGGGAGCGTCCAGCCCGTCGCGTCGTAGGGCGTGTCCGGAGGGCCGCCGGGATAGAGCCTGCGGTCGGGATACGCCTGTCTCTCCAGCAGGTCTTTGGCGTGGGCGCGATAGGGCTGCGCCATCAATACCACCCAGTCTCCCGCCGCGTACTCGATACCGTCGGCGCTGAACGGAGCGCTGGCGCGATGCACCTCGATCGCTCCCTGCCGCAGCACCTCGAGCATCGCTGCGGCGCTGCCCGGATCGCGCTGTTGGCGCGGTACGATGTAGGCGAAGGGCGGGGCGGTGCGCCCGCGCTCGAGCGCCCGGCGCCCCAAGGTCACGAAGTTGCGGATGAGCCGGCGGCGCTGGAGGGCGGCCAGCTCGATCACGGCGCGTGCGGCGATGAGCTGATAGTCGATGATGTCCCGGATCCTCCACCAACCCCCCGGCCATGGGTTCGGGTAGGCGACGCCGTGGTCGGGCTGGCGGTCGGCCTGGCCGGGCTCTTGAAAGATGGGCGAGGCCAGCCGGGCGCTGGCCGCCTCGGAGAGGATCCCGATCATGTTGTGGCGCGCCGGCACCGTGCGCATGCCGCCGTGCCACCAGAGATCGAACTGCTCGCCGTTGACCACGCCCGTCTTGCCGGCGGCCTCGAGATCCGTGGAGATCTGCAACCCGAAGAGCGAGATCGAGCGCACCAACAGGGGATCGATGTTGGGGTTGGCCGGGTCGTCGAAGGGCGGGACGAAGAAGCGGGCGCCGCGATTGCCCATCTGGTGGACGTCGTAGACGACCTCGGGGAACCAGCGGCGATACAGCAGGTCGTTGACCATACGGCTCTCGACCTGAGTGAGCATGAAGAAATCGCGGTTGTTGTCGTGGCCGATGTAGTGGTGGTAGAGCCACGGCATGCCACTCCCCTCGTACGGCGTCCCCAGAGTACGCCGATACCAATCCACGACCAGCTGTTGACCGTCCGGGTTGACCGAAGGGATCAGGATCACGACGACGTCGCGCAGAATCTGAACCAGCTCGACGTCGGTGGCGAGCGTGTAGGCCAGCTCCATCACGCCCTGGCTCGCGGCGATCTCGGTCGAATGAATGTTGTGGGAGATGACGACCACGGCGGGTTGCACCTCCAACAGCGCATCCAACTCGCCCTCTGCCAGCTTTCGCGGGTCGCCAAGCTTCGCCTGATTGACGCGGATCTGCTCCAGTCGCCCCATGTTCTCTGGGGCCGTCAGCGTCAACGCCACAAAGGGTCGGCCCCTCGTGGTGACGCCGAGGGTATCGACGCGGACGAGCGG
>JABAOH010002373.1_pt9 | contig 11050 bp, 10 predicted proteins | sample 7062181 | NCBI WGS metagenome assembly JABAOH01 (sample SAMN14538630, study PRJNA623070) | marine sediment metagenome | biome: marine biome [ENVO:00000428]; feature: marine pelagic biome [ENVO:01000023]; material: deep marine sediment [ENVO:00002113]; isolation source: pool of 5 deep marine... | reverse complement strand
TATGAGGCCCCCGAAAGCCAATTCTTCTAGTTTTGCGTGTCCTAAGGTGCGCTCCATCATTTCTTGTAGGCGTAAGTTGACAGGAAGGAGATCATATGTCCTGTAGAGGAGGCTCCAAGGGTTCCTATAGCCATATCCAGCGGCTAGTCCTCCGAGGATAGGTACTATGTGTCGCATGTAGAGGGAGAAGATCCCTCGGACAACAGGGTTGTTTGGCTTCCCGATATCGACTACGAGTAAAACGCCCTCGATTTTGAGGACTCGTCTGATCTCTCTGAGAACTTTCTCCTTGTGGATCGAGTCTCGCAGCGCGAAAGCGGCAGTGGTGAAGGATAACACTCCATCCCGGATTGGCAGAGATTCAAATAAGCCTCTGATGAGGCCTCTGTCCCTATTTCTATTTCTGATTCTACCCGTTTTGAGCATCTTGGTTGAGTAATCTAAGCAGATAAGGAATCCCTTTAGTCGCGTTTGGATCATCTGAGTGAAGTTTCCAGGTCCGCAGCCAAGCTCAAGACCTACACCATCAAGCAGACAAGCTTCATTTAGGCCAATCCACCTGGCCTTATCGTCCTGAAAGAGGGATATTAGGTGGTTCACTCTCTCATATTCGTCGATGATCTCCTCGAGGGCGTCCTCAACCTCACGCCAGATCGCCAACGGATTCAACCACCAATTCTTTCCTAGGCTGTAGCAACTTTCTTAGATGTTTAATAAGACGCCCTTTTTCTACATTCTGAATCTTTATCTAGCCCTTCATGGGAGAGTAGGTGATACCAGATGGCAAGCGAAGACCTCTGTTTCCTCGACGACGAGAAGCCTAGGATAGTCATGTTCTGCGGTAAGGGGGGCACAGGCAAGACCACTTCGGCGTCGGCCACTGCTCTCCACTTCGCCCGCATAGGCCTCCGTACCATATTACTTTCAACNNGGATGTCAGCGGGAGCATCACCCCCATAGAAACATTTCTGGGCCTCCACGCCGTCGAGCTGGACTACGATGCGGTCGTCGAGCTCTGGAAAGAGAAGTTCGGTGAAGAGGTCTACGAGGTCATCGCTTCGTTCCTGCCGGTGGGGGAGGAGATCATAGATTACGTTGCTGGGGCCCCTGGCATCGACGAGGAGTTCGCCCTCAGCTACGTCTATGACATCTATATCAGTGGGGATTATGACGTCATCGTGTGGGACACCGCCCCAGCTGGGGGGACCCTATCGCTCCTGAACCTCCAAGACACCTTCTACAGACACTTGGGTGAGGCCGCGAGGTTGTACGTGAGGGTTAGGAGCGCTCTAGATGCCCTCACCCAGGGGAGGGCGAAGAGGGACCCTCTGAAGATCATCTCCGAGTGGGAGGAGCTCGCGAAGAACGTGCTAGACATGATGAGGGACGCCGGGACGAAGGCCTTCATAGTCACGATACCAGAGGCCCTCGCCGTGAATCAGACGAGGAGGGTGGCGAAGGACTTGGAGAAGTTCGGCATCGTCGTGGGTGGCATAGTCATCAACCATGTGCTGACTTTAGAGGCCGCGGACTCGGCCTTCAACAGGAGCAGGAGGGAGATGCAGCTGAGGTACATCAAGGAGCTGGATAGGATTTATGGCGAAAATGTGCCGGTTGTAAGGCTCCCACTGCAGCCCTTCGAGGTCAAAGGGATCGAAGCCCTGGAAAAGGTGGAAAGGCTTCTATTCCCACCAGACCCATCAGCGTAGCAGCCCAGCCAATTTGAGGAGATATTTGAGGGCACCCTTCAGCCTCAGCCCCGTCGTGCCTGGCATCCTCAGCTCCTTCTTGGCGAAGATCGTGGATTTCTTCGCATCCTCTATCTCCCAGCGGAGCCGCTCATACTCTAGGGCTCTATCTTTCTCGCTACCTGTTGAAGCTATGATGTCGTCGATCTTCCTCATTATATCCCTCTCCATGCTCAACCCCTGTTTGATCAGGGCTGCCCTCACGGGGTCGGTGACCCCCATCTCGGCTTTCAACTCATTAATCCTTATCATGGCCTCATAGGTGGTCTCGGCGATCTCGTCCCGGGTCATCCAGTCCGTGGAGTAACTGAGGTAGAGCTTCCAGCTTGGTCTGTACAAGGCCTCCTTGTGCTCCTTGAGAGTCTTGTAGAGCAGGTTGTACCCGAATTCCTGTGGGTTCTCGAACACTATGCTCCCTGGGTCGAGGAATGGCGCCATGGGTGCGATGAACGTGTATATCCTCTCATCCCTCCCCATCTTCTCGTAGAGTCTCCGGGAGTAATCTACCGTGGCCAACGCCAAATCGCCATTCTGCCCGGGGAGGCCGACCATGAAGTAGATATCGACCTTACCACATCCATGTTCCAGGGCCCGCTCAACTGTCTTCTCCATCTCGAAGGCGGTGTAAGGTTTCCCCATCAGACTCCGGACTCTATCGTCGTGGGACTCAGGAGACATCTCGATGGTCCAAGAATCGGTGCTCCTGGCCATCTTCTTCATGTACCCTTCAGGGATGGCGTCGAATAGTTCGAAGGTGACGGTGTTGTCGAGGTCTTCTCTCCTTATTTCGTCTAGGACGGATTCGGCCCACTTCATCCCCGCCTGCCTAAGGTCTCCTATGAGGAAGATGGGAGCCTTGAAGTACTCGCTGATGACGGCCATCTCGCCGACAAGCCTTTCAGGGGTCTTAAAGACCGGCCTTTCTCGGTTGAAGAAGCGTTTAAAGGCGTAGCTAGAGCCACCGCAAGTCACGCAGTCGTAATTGCACCCCTTGCACGTAAGAACCGCTGTAAAGGGGTAGTCCATGAAGTACTCGTAGGGGAGGGTGCTCTCCAGGTCCCTGTGCCTGACGACGAGTTTCACCACCTCCCCGTAGTCGATCCAGAGGTCGTCGATGTCCTCGGGAACGAAGCTAAGGGGATTGACCCGCTTCCTTCCGTCCGAACCCCTCCAAGTGAGGTTCTCAACATCCTCAGGCTCCAAACCCTTCTCGATGCAGCCCATGAGATCTAGAAGGGGCTTCTCCGTTGTGTCCCCCCTGAGAATGTAATCGATCTGGTGGAAGTGCTGGATGATCTCTTCGTGGAAGTATGAGGCCGATAGCCCACCCAGTATGATAGGCGTGTCGGGGTGGTGCTTCTTCAAGATCTCTGCGACGTCGAGGCTCCCCGCCGCGTGGGCGAGCCAGTGGAGATCAAGACCGAAGGCCTTTGTGTCCAGCCCCGATATCAGCTTCTCAACGTCAAGGCGAGGGTTCCGCAGCATCTTGACAGCAAGGTTCATGATCCTGGCGTGGTAGCCGTGCTGTTCGAGGTACCCGACCATGCTGACGAAGCCGAGGGGGTACATCTCGAAGATTGGTGTAGAGGGAATCACGTCGCTTATGGGCCCGTACAAGGCAGGCCTCTCCCTGAAGTCGTAGACGCTCGGCGCATGAAGCAGTATAATGTCGGGCTTGGGCATCTTCTCCCAAACTCAGCTTGAACCGGCTTATTTAATGTTGGCTACGAAGGCTTTCATCCGTGTACGATTGGCTTCAACGTTGGAGATAACCGCACTCCAGCGAATTGAACCAACATGTTTTATTTTGGACATCGCAAGATGCTGATTGCGAAAAACTCTGCTTAAAACACCGCCGCAAGGGAAGATAGAAGAACATGAGAGACCCAACAGTCGTTTTCGGGCCCTCGGGGAGGAAGACGACGATCGAGCGCGGCGCTTCTATCCTTGAAGCAGCTGATAGGGTCGGGATAAGGATCACCTCCGACTGCGGGGGCCAAGGACAATGCGGCAAATGCAGGGTAATCATCTCGGGAAAAGGTGCTCTAGGGCGTCTAACGGCATCGGAGCTTGTGCACCTTAGAAGGTTCGATGTGGACATAGGTTACAGGCTAGCATGCCAGGCCGTAATAATAAACGACATCGTTGTCAAAGTTCCTAGAGAGAGTAGGATAGGAGAGCGAAAATTCCAAGCGGAGGGGCTAGAAAGGGCCGTCGACATCAATCCAATGGTTAGAAAGACACACCTGACCATCTCCGATGTCATCATGCAGGAACGCAAGCCCACCACCGAGAAAATCCTCCATGCCCTGGAAGAATCAGGACTCCAAGATATTAGGTTCAGTCGATGGGCGCTAAGAAACCTCCCCGATGATCTAGAATCCGCCGGAAAGGGTTTGACAGCAACCATCTGGGATGGGGTGGAGATCATCTCAGTTGAGTCGGGTGACACTTCTAACAGGCTATTCGGCGTAGCTCTGGACATCGGGACCTCGAAGATCGTCGGGCACCTCGTTGACCTGTTCGATGGGGGCACCCTTGCCGTGGCCTCCTTCGGTAATCCCCAGGACGTCTACGGCGAGGACGTTATGTCGAGGATTTCATTCGCCATCAAAGCCCCGGAGAACACAGAGAGGCTCCATCGGCTCCTTATCAACGGCGTCAACCAAGTGCTGCAAATGCTCTGCTTTGAGGCGGACGTAGAACCACAAGAGGTCTACGAAGCCGTTGTGGTTGGGAACACCCTCATGCACCACCTTTTCCACGGCCTAAGGCCCGATTCGCTGGCCCACGCGCCCTTCGCACCCCTCATCAGGAAGGGCATGAAAACGGATGCTGGCAAATTGGGGGCTTTCATCCACCAGGTTGGTGTCCTTTACACGCCTCCCCTTGTCGCCGGATTCGTCGGGTCGGACGGAGTGGCAGATTTACTAGCCACCGGCATGTACGACTCCAAGGAGCCGGCTTTACTGGTCGACATCGGGACCAACACAGAGGTCTTCGCAGGAGACCGAACGGGGCTGGAAGCTTGCTCCTGCGCCTCGGGACCCGCCTTCGAGGGAGCCCACATAAGCCACGGAATGAAGGCCATGTCAGGAGCCATCGAGAGGCTGAGAATAGACCCCGAAACTTACGAAGTAACGTATAAGACAATTGGTAGTATCGAGCCCGTAGGTATATGCGGCTCCGCAATGATAGACGCGCTTGCCGAGATGTGGAGATGCGGGCTCGTCGACAGATTCGGCCACCTTAATCTCGATGCTGAAACGCAGCGGATGAAGGTCACAGGAACAAGGGGTGAATATGTGTTGGTATCGCCGGAAGCAACGAGAACGGGCAAAGAAATCACCATAAACCAAAATGACATCCAGGAGCTGCTTCTAGCGAAAGCCGCCATCTACGCCGCGTGCACCATAATGCTGAAGCGCAAGGGTCTGCGGTCAGACGACATCTTGAGCGTCTACGTGGCCGGGGCTTTTGGGGCCAACCTAGATCCCTGGAACGCCATAACCATCGGTATGCTTCCTGAAGTTCCACCAGAGAAAATTTCATTCGTTGGGAACACAGCCGTAACGGGAGCCAAGATGATTCTATTATCCAAGGAGGCAATGAGGACAGCCGAGAGGACTCTTGACAGAATAAGCTACCATGAGCTCTCCCTGAACCCTGATTTCAACAAGGAGTTCTTGGACGCCGTATTCATCCCCCACAGGGACCAAGGGAGGTTTCCGACAACAAGAAGGGCACCCCATAGTCAACAATACTAAAACTTCTAGGCGATCTTGAAGAGCGGGTGGCTCCTGCTCAGCTTATGCCCCTCCTGCATGCAGGGGAAGGCGTAGGCGGCGTCGACCATCGCGACAGCAGGGAAGACTACACTGGCTGACTCTATCGGCCCGTAAAGGATCCAGTCAGCTCCCGCAGCGGCCGTGAAAGCATTGACGGACGCTACAACGGATCTTGTGGATGTCAGCCCCATCTTGCTCTTAAGGCCCTTCCAGAGGCCGACGGCGTTGTGAGGGCCGCACCCAGTGGGGAGGCCAAGCTGGTCTTTGGCCTCCTTTATTGCTCGGAATGCGATCCCCAGGCTCGGTACGTCCATCACGAAGGTGTCTAGGAGGGGCTTCTCGAGGCCATGGGCCTCGGTGGACTCAAGAAGCTGGGTCAATGCGCTTAGCCGTCCCTCTGGCGTCATATCTGTCACGTTGTAAGCCAGGAGAACGGCGCTCTCGACATCCGCTCCTTTGATCGCATTGATCTCTTCCCCCATGCATCCAGGCATCAAGGAGTTGTACACGCACCGGCTCGATATCCCTATATCCCTGACTAGCCTCAACCCCGCTTGTCTGACTTCGGGCGTCGGCCCCCCGATCAGCAGAGGGACATCCGTTGCCTCAGAGGCGAAGCTGATGTACCTCTCAAGGCTCTGGGCTGTTGAGCCCTCGATGTCGAGCATGCAGGGGTTCCCTGTGACGTCCGAGAGCTCTTCCTGTTGTCGGATCAGTCTCTCAGCCTCATCAGTGTCGAATATCCCCCTCTGCTCGTCTTCAACTAGGGCCTGTCTCCTGTAGAAGATGGTACCTATCAGGACGGTGGGGTCCCGCCCGGGCACTCCCCCAACCCTGACTACTCCTATGTCGAAGATCTTTTGTCCGACGTTCAGCTCAAACAGGAGCATCCCTCCGTGCGCATTCTCAGAGATCAGGTAGCTCAGAGATGGTTATACCATGACGAGTCAGAATCTCCTTGAACACGTTGTCTAATCGCTCCTCGGATTCTTCAGGGAGGGGCTTTGGCACGTGTTCCTTCAACAGCTTTTCTACCATCTCCCTGGCCCTATCCACAGTGTGCTTTGAGCCATCCTTCCTCCAGGAGATCGGCGTCAGCCTGCAGACGATGTCCGATGGCATGAAGTGCTCCCTCACGAGGTTCTCCCTCGTGTGCCTCTCTGCGAGGAAGTGCCCGCCTGGACCGACCTTCTTTATCACCTCAGTGGCCAGAGAGTCTGCTTCAAGTGAAACACCTCGGACAAGCCTTAGGGCCTCCCCGCAGATCTCGTTGTCGATCACAAGTTTCTCCAAGGACTGGCAGTTCTCGCAGGCAAGCATACCTGGTCCAGAGACTATGTTTACACTGGCCATTGCAGCGAGGGCGATGCCCAACGCCGACTCGAATCCGCTCTGGATGTCCACCACCTTTGAGTCGCTCAGCCCTAGGTAGCCGTGGGTCGGCACACCATAATGTTTCCCGATCTCGGCGGCTGCGCAAGCCGCCATCATGGTCTCCACGGCGCCGAGGCGTGCCGTGCAGTGCCTCATGTCGAAGGCTGCTGGCGACCCACCATATATTATCGGTGCCCTTGGTTTCGCGATTTGCGAGATGACGGCGCCGCTGAGGAACTCCGCGTTGGACTGGACGAGTGTCCCGGCTATAGTGACCGGGCCCGTGGCGCCCATCTGGGGGGCTGGGATTATCTCGGCCGGGATGCCGAATCTTGCACAATCGATCAGGTTCTGGCAAGTGACGTCGCTCCACATTAGGGGGGAGGATGGGCAGCAGTCGAAGATGGCTCTTGGCGCGCGGGCGAGCTCCTCCTCGCCTCCGGCAACGGCCTCCAGCATCCTCTTCATGTCGATGAGCCCCTCCTTGGTGAACGCCCCGGTTATCGTCGGCTTCGTCGAGTTCTTCAGGATGACGTAGAGCCTGTAGAGATCTGATATGCCCTCTGGCACGTCGGAGGGCACCACGGCCGTGCTCTGGGCCTTGACGTACTCTAGTGCGTCGACGAGCCGGACCAGTTGTGACAAGTCTTGAGATGTAGCTCGGCGCATCTCCCCATTTTGCCTGTCGATGAAGTATATGGCGGAAGATCCAGGGTTGTAGACGACGTTGTCGCCCCCGACCTCGATGCTTCCATCGCCATCGCGCATGTGGAGATCTATCGACGAAGGTGCCTTTTCTAGGGACTCCTCCACGAGGTCTGAGGGCATTCGAACCAACTGGAGATCTATTTCGCAGCCGGCCCCGTCTAGGAGTTCAAGGGCCTCCTGATTCTTCACAAGAACCCCCGTATCCCTGAGCACCTCGAGAGAGGCCTCGTGGATAGTTTCGATCTCATCTTCGGTTAGGAACCTTAGCCTAGTCACTGGCCCGATCCTCTCCGATGAGTTCCAGAGCTAATTCAACGGCGCTCCCGGCGTCCTGTCCGCATGCGTCCGCCCCTATCTCTTCAACCCATTCCTCGGTGACGGGGGCACCACCAACGATTACCTTGACATCTCCCCGCAGTCCGACGCCCTCGAGGGCCTTGATGACCTCCCTCTGCTTCGTCATTGTCGTCGTCATGAGGGCGCTCAGCCCCACGATGTCAGGCTTCAGCTCCCTGACCTTCTCGACGATGGTCCCAGTGGGGACGTCGACTCCAAGGTCGATTACCTCGAAACCGGCGGACCTGAGCATGGTGGCCACTATATTCTTGCCTATGCTGTGTATGTCCCCCTTCACTGTGCCGATGAGGAACCTCCCTATCGTCCTCCTACTCGCCCCGAGCCTGGCTATCTCCTTGTTGAGGACATCTGCGCCGGCCTCCATGGCCTGAGCCGCGGCGATGAGTTCAGTGATGAACGCGTCCCCCCTGCCGAACCGGTCACCCACCTCTCTGAGCGCCCTGGCGAGGCCTTCCTCTAAAGCAACAACGGGGTCTACGCCCATCCGGATAGCCTTCTCGGCTAGGCTCTTCGAGCCGGCATCATCGTAGTTCCTGACCGCCTCTGCCAGTCCTTCAAGGATTTCAGTCTGCATACGATTCCCGTATCAACTTCTTTCGATTCTTATAAAACAATTTTCTGCGTGCGTGCAGGAATCCGCCAATGAGCACTATATCGAAACTGGTTAGAGAGGGGTACCAGCATGCGGTACTTCTCGACATACACGACATCGCGCGAAATGAAATAATAAGCACGCGTTTTCCTTATTTTACCGATTTGAGTGTAAACTCACCGGATAAATAAGTGACAGAGGAGAATCTGTTATTTTCGTCTGATACGTTTTCAAGATCCTTTTTGAGATTATGTTCATGTCTATTCAATGTGAAAATTCTGTATCCAACTTCTCTTGTTACCTTGATACAACTCGGATGAAACAGTGGTTAGTGCACCACGCTCGTGACTACTTGTGTAGTGTAAGATACTAACTATGAATTTAATTCCAGATTTTTTTATAGTCGGCTGTTGTAGGACACCCCATGCACCAGTCCTGTTCATATCTGTGGCAGTTCTTGCATACCTTGCCGCAAGGGGCTTCGTTGGTTCCACTGGGATAGACGTATACAAGTAGGTCACCGTGGATGGGAGTTCCCAGATAATGCGTGTAGACAATTTCAACGTCCTTTATGTCCCTGAAGGATTCAATGGTGGAATTTATTGTAATATCGTCCTCCCCCCAGACCAAGACGCAAATGTTGGCTTTTTCAGGCGTCCTGAAGACGTTCAATACACGAGGGCAGCTCTTTAAGTATTGTGTCGCTTTCCTCCGTGTATCGTCGCTTTTAACTTCGAGTCCCGCACAGGCTATCTTGAAGCCGAACCATTGGACGTTCAGCCCTCCCTTTATGATGACCACCCCCTCGTCCAGCAGCCTGTTCAACCTGCTGGTCACCGTGGGCCTTGAGGACCCCACCTTCTCTGCCAAAGCGGTTATCGAGGCTCTCCCATCCCTCTGCAGCTCGCTAATGATCCGCAGATCGAGGGAATCGAGCTTCTTTGCCATATTAACTCAAAATTCTATTCAATAAGTATTATATTACATTTTGTAAATAAAAGTCAAGATACCTCATCAAATGGTATTTGTAAATAATTATTGTTATTATGATTTTATCTTTCCATCTAGTTGAACGGAATAGACCTGTTTAAAGTACGTTGTGAAAAAAATATTAGCCTTTAGTCAAACATGTCAGAAGAATAACCTGAAAATGAACCCCAAGGCGTAGATGGCGCCTATGAAGATACCGAACATCAGTAGGAGCCATCCTAGGAAGAGGCCGGTGACCTTCAGCCGTCTCGGGTGACCAGCGACCGAGGCTAATATCAGTATCACGACTGGCATCTCGATAATGGCTAGGATGATCAGGCCCAGGGATAGCCCATTCTGGGATGCCACGGTCTGTAGGGCACTGGAGAGAAGTTGCATGAGGGCTGCGCTACCCATAATGTTCCTCCCCCATCTCGATGATTGGCACGAGTTTCAGGAGCAAAGTGTACATGATAGCCAAGAGGGAAAAGGATCCCCCGAGGATAGCCAGCTCGACCCACCTGGGCATGTATACTCCGTACATGGTTCCTGCAACTGAAAGGGTCGGCACGATGATGATGTACCTCTTGAACCAGAAAGCTATCACGAGGACCAGGGATGCCATGGCGGTCAGGTCTATGTTGACATGCTTTGGCCTGAACGCTTGGACGAGGAGCCCAGCGCAGGGGACTATGAGGCCCAGGAAGGTCATCGACCAGAAGAGCGGGGCGAAGTCCCCGAAGAGCCAGGACTCGGAGACGAAGAACTCCCCCGCCGGCCCGGCGAACCTGACCGTGAACTGCTCCGCGAGCATGAAGTAGAGGTAGATCATGGTAATGACGGCAAGGAAATTCCCGAGTCCTCGGAAGATCTCCGGCGGGAGGAGCTCCTCCCAGTGGAAAAGGTGCCTCATTATCGCCGCTATTACGATCACCGAGGCTATCCCCGAGGCGACGGCAGCCGCTATGAAGTATGGCCCGGCGACGGCCCCGAACCAGAGGGGGCGCGAGCTTAGCAGGCTGAAGATCCAGGAGACGGTGGTGTGCACCATCACCATAACCGGGAGGATCGTCACGGCCATCCACCATGACAGCCGGTTGATGGCTTTTTCCTCCCCCTCCTCGTAACCCATCAGTAGGATGCTGTACAGGCTCCTCCTCCAGCCCGAGAACCGGTCCATACACAGCCTAAGGTCCTCACGCATCGGCAGGTAGAGGTAGGTCGAGCTCAGAACGAGGTAAGTGCAGACAGCGGTTATGTCCCAGAGAAGGGGCGAGGTGCCGATCCTCTCGGCAAAATGTATCACCATCAGGAAAGCCCTGTCGGGCCTTCCTAGGTCGATGACGATGCTGATCCCCGCCATGACCAGACTGACAAGGGTGAGGATCTCCGCCATCCTAGCGATGGGCCTGTAGGTCTCCAGCTTCATGATTCGGACGGCGGCGGATATGGCAATCCCGGCGTGGCTGAGGCCGATGAAGAAAATGAAGTTGACGATGTAAACGCCCCAGATG
>JABAOH010145225.1_pt1 | contig 11051 bp, 11 predicted proteins | sample 7062181 | NCBI WGS metagenome assembly JABAOH01 (sample SAMN14538630, study PRJNA623070) | marine sediment metagenome | biome: marine biome [ENVO:00000428]; feature: marine pelagic biome [ENVO:01000023]; material: deep marine sediment [ENVO:00002113]; isolation source: pool of 5 deep marine... | reverse complement strand
ACACGCATGCCGCCCACCAGAACCGTCATCTCGGGCGCAGTCAGTGTCAGCAACTGCGCCTTGTCGACCAAAAGCTCCTCTGCCGGCACGGTGAATTTGGCCTTGAGGTAGTTGCGGAAGCCATCGGCAACTGGTTCGAGATAGCCGAAGGACTCCGCATCGGTCTGCTCCTGCGACGCGTCCGTGCGGCCGGGCGTGAAGGGGACGGTCACGTCGTGCCCGGCCTTCTTCGCGGCCTGCTCGACTCCCGCGCAACCGCCGAGAACGATCAGGTCGGCGAGTGACACCCTCTTCCCGCCGGAGTGCGCGGTGTTGAACGCCTTCTGGATGCTCTCCAGAGTTGTCAGCACCTTGGCCAGTTGGGCGGGCTGGTTGACTTCCCAGTCCTTCTGCGGCGCAAGGCGGATGCGCGCACCGTTCGCCCCGCCGCGCTTGTCGGAGCCGCGAAAGGTGGCTGCGGATGCCCATGCCATGTAGACCAGTTGCGAGATGGACAGACCCGAGGCCAGGATTTTGGCCTTCAGGTCCGCGATGTCCTTGGCGTCGATCAGCTTGTGATCGACGGCGGGAACCGGGTCTTGCCAGATCAGCTCCTCTGCCGGGACCTCGGGTCCGAGATAGCGTGCGCGCGGACCCATGTCGCGGTGCGTGAGCTTGAACCACGCCCGGGCGAAGGCGTCCGCGAACTCGTCCGGATTCTCGTAGAAGCGCCGTGAGATCTTTTCGTAGATCGGATCGAGCTTCAAAGCGAGGTCAGTGACGAGCATGGTCGGCACGTGCCGCTTCGACGGATCGAAGGGATCGGGGATCGTGGCATCGGAGCCCTTTGCCGTGAACTGATAGGCGCCGGCTGGGCTCTTGGTCAGTTCCCATTCGTACTTGAAGAGGTTCTCGAAGAAGTAGTTGCTCCACTTCGTCGGGGTTTGGCTCCAAATGACTTCCGGGCCGCCGGTGATCGCATCGCCGGCCTTGCCTGAGCCGTATTTGCTCTTCCAGCCGAGGCCCATCTCCTCGATGGGCGCGGCCTCCGGCTCGGGGCCGACGAGCTTCTTATCGCCCGCGCCATGGGCCTTGCCGAAGCTGTGCCCGCCGGCGATGAGNNGGATCGGGGTTGCCGTCGGGGCCTTCCGGGTTGACGTAGATGAGGCCCATGTGGTCGGCGGCTAGGGGGCCCTGCAACGTCCCGTCCTTCTCGTGGCGTTCGTTGGCGAGCCACTTCGTCTCGGGGCCCCAGTCCACGGTTTCATCCGGCTCCCAGACATCGGGGCGCCCCCCGCCGAAACCGAACGTCTTGAAGCCCATCGACTCGAGCGCGACATTGCCGGCGAGGATCATCAGGTCGGCCCAGGAGATCTTTCTGCCGTATTTCTGCTTGATCGGCCAAAGCAGCCGGCGTGCCTTGTCGAGATTCGCGTTGTCCGGCCAAGAGTTGAGCGGCGCGAAGCGCTGCTGGCCGGTGCCAGCGCCGCCTCTGCCGTCGCCGAGGCGGTAGGTGCCCGCTGCGTGCCACGCCATACGGATGAAGAGTCCCCCGTAGTGGCCGAAATCCGCAGGCCACCAGTCCTGGCTGTCTGTCATCAGCGTGTGGAGGTCCTTCTTCAGCGCTTTGAAGTCGAGCTTCTTGAATTCTTCGGCGTAGTTGAACGCCTCGCCCATCGGATTGGACAAGGACGAGTTCTGGCGAAGGATCCTGAGGTTCAGCAGATTCGGCCACCAATCGCTGTTTGACCGCATTCCGACGTTCGTCCTTCCGTGCACGACCGGGCGCCTCTTAACGTTCTTCTCAGTCATTACGTTCTCGTTCTCCTTCAATCCCTGTTAGTCTACGTCGATCTGTGCCATCTCGGTCCACGCCGTCGTCTCTCTCCTGGTCTTGTCCGAGGCGTTCGGGCCCTCTCAGACTTGTCATACGCCCGGACCGCCGGGAAGCGGCATCCCCATTTAGCATACGGATGTCGGAGATAAGAGTTATCATAGGACAATGGTCATCCAGTGCTCCTCGGAGGATGGTCCCTCCCGGGCGAGCCAACATTTGTTGGCGCCGACCGTGTGCTTCCTTGACGACACGACGCGACGTCCAGTTTGGGGTCCAGGACAGAAGCGGATCCCAGAGTACTGGCCTCGCGCTCAGAGGCCCGCCTACAAACTTCTGTCTTCGGCAGCGACATAGGGTACCTCGCCGACTACTCCGTCGTCCACTCCAAGGGATCCAAGGGCTCCGGACGACTCCTGACCGCGGAGGATCAGCCGATGTACTGGGCGTTGGACCGGTCGAAGTCCCGGACCAACTCCAGGGAGAGGTTCTCCGGCTGCCACGCCACGTCAGGATACACCAGGTTGGGGAAGAAGGTGGAGTAGTCCCGGGCGATCTGGGTCGCCAGGTGCTCCTCGCCGAATGCCTTCCGGCTAAGCTCCAACACGTTCCGACGCACTGTCCTCTCGTCCAGGTAGCCCAGGGTGTGGAGGTACTCGTGGAGCAGGACGTTGAACGCGTAGGGCCTGTAAAGGTCCGGGTTCGTGTCCTGGATACGCTTCAGAGGCACCTTGTTCATCACGATGACGTTGGAAGCCACAGGGTAGAAGGCACCGACGAAACCAGCTGGGTGGTTGCCTAGGTCGGCCAAGCCCAGCATAAGTCCAGCCCTCAGATGTCCGAGGTTCTCCTGAACGACCCGCTTCACGACCTCGAAAATCCCCGTGAGGCCGCGAGCCTTCCCTAGGGCGTCAGTGTACCTCATACAACTGTAAGACCATCTCTGGGGTGATATTAGAACCCTCCCTCCTACGCTTCAGAAAGCCTCTTCTTCAGTCAGGATATCATATCGGTTGTGGACATCCTCCTCGCCTTCGCCCATCAGTGGGTCGCGGGAGTACATCTTCACGACGCTGTCGACAGGTCCACGATGGCCAACTCCCAGGGAATAGGGGCCATCATCAACAACCTCGGCGAGCACTACAGGCGCAAGGAGGATGTGGAGGCTTCCTTGCGGGAGTATCTCTCGATAGTCAAGCAGATTGAGAAACGACGCTTGGATGCATGCATCTCAGTCAAACCCACACAGTTGGGCCTGAGTATCGGGGAGGAGTACTGCCGCGAAAGGATGCTCCAGATCAAGCAGCGATGTCGGGAATCTCGCCTTTTCCTATGGATCGATATGGAGGGTGCAGAACATACGTCGGCCACCCTCAGGATATACGGCGACTGTCTTCGCGACTACGCCGAGACAGGCATCGCCCTACAGGCCAACCTGAGGAGGACTGAAGAGGACCTCCGCGCCCTCTTACCGGAGGGTGGCATCGTTCGTCTCTGCAAGGGGGCCTATCGGGAGGACCCCTCCATCTCCTATCGGAGGAAGGCGGATGTGGACGCCAACTACTCAAGGCTGATGCAGATTCTGTTTGAGGAAGGAAGTCGGTTCGCCCTCGCCACCCACGACGATCGCCTGATCCATGAGGGACTGGGCCTCCAGGAGGAGTACGGTCGTGACTTTGAGTTCCAGATGCTACTGGGGGTGCGGAACAATCTCAAAACGGAGTTGCGATCCGCAAACCACCGAGTGCTGGAGTATATCCCTTACGGGCAGAGCTGGCTCCCTTACTTCTCACGCCGTCTCAGCGAGCGGCCTCGCAACCTATTGACCATGATGAGGTCCTTTGTGGCTAGTCCGTGATGGCCCGTCCCTCCCGGGTTCGGTTCTGTATATAGAGTCGTATGATAGAGTTTAATAGACACACACAAAGTTCAATGAGTCGCCCAGGGGGCCTCGTCTTGACCATATTGAGGATCTTCAGGTTCATCCCCGGTGACGATGGGGCGCGCTTCATGGACTATGAGGTTGACGCGCCCAAGGGGGCCACCGTCCTCGACTGCCTCTTCCGGGTGAAGCATGAAATCGACGGCACCCTCGCCTTCCGGTGCTCCTGCAGGAGCGCGATCTGCGGCTCCTGCGCCATGACCATCAACGACGCCAACAGGCTGGCCTGCAAGACGCAGATTGAAGACTTGGGAAGATTGGTAAGGGTTGAACCACTTGTCGGTTATCCCGTGGTTAAGGACCTCGTCGTAGACATGGGCATCTTCTGGAGGCAGTACAGATCCATCAAGCCGTACCTGATAGGAGGCCCTTCCCCGCCGAAGAAGGAGTGGGTGCAGTCGCCAAACCAGAGGAGGACCTTGGACGAGCCGGCCCAGTGCATCATGTGCGGCGCCTGCAGCTCCTCATGCCCTGTCATGTGGACCGATGAGAGGTATCTGGGCCCAGCAGCCCTCCTGAAGGTATGGAGGTTTGTGGCCGACACGAGGGACACGGCCACAAGAGATAGACTGGGCATGATCAATAACGAGTTCGGGGTTTGGCGGTGCCACACCATCTTCCGGTGCGTCGACTCCTGTCCTAAATACATCAACCCGACGGAGGCCATTGAGAGCCTCCGAAGAACTGCAATACGCGCCTCCGTCTCAGACCTCTTCAGGAGAGCCTGAAGGTGTACCGGACTGAGGAGGGACGATGAAGGAGCACGATGTGGTCATTGTCGGTGGGGGACTTGCCGGACTGCGAGCCGCCATCGAAGCAGGTAAGATGGTGGATACCGCCGTGGTCTCCAAGCTCCACCCCCTGAGATCCCATACCGGTGCCGCCCAAGGAGGAATCGCCGCTAGCCTTGGAAACGCCAGTGACGACTCCTTCGACCTCCATCTCTTCGACACGGTCAAGGGGAGTGATTACCTCTGCGATCAGGACGCAGCGGAGATTCTGGTCAACGAAGCGCATGGAAACATCTACGAATTGGAGCACATGGGCGTCGTCTTCAGTCGGACGGAGGATGGGAAAATCGCCCAGCGTCCCTTTGGCGGACATTCGAGGCCGAGGGCGTGCTACGCCGCCGACTGGACTGGGCACACGGTCCTGCACACGGTCTACGAGCAGAGCTTGACGGCCGGTGTGACCTTCTACGACGAGTACTACGCTCTAGCCATCGCCATGGACGGTGACGCCTGCGCGGGAATCGTCGCGATGAACATCGAAACCGGAGAGGTCGAGGGCTTCCACTCCAAGGCGGTACTCTTCGCCACGGGCGGCTACGGAAGGGCGTACAAGATTACCTCCAACGCTTACGCCAACACCGGGGATGGCTTGGGGCTCGTCTTAAGAGCTGGACTCCAGGTCGAGGACATGGAGTTCGTCCAGTTCCATCCCACAAGCCTCTACAAGCAGGGCATCCTCGTCACCGAGGGTGCTCGAGGCGAAGGCGGTTACTTGCTCAACGACCACGGCGAGCGGTTCATGGTCAGGTATGCCAAGGAGAAAATGGAGTTGGGTCCCAGAGACCTGATCTCGCGCGCCATCCAGACAGAAATTAACGAGGGCCGCGGCATCGGCGGCAAGGACTTCGTGCACCTGGATATCCGCCACCTGGGAAGGGAGAAGATTGACGAGAGGCTGCCTCAGATACGAGACCTCACCATGAGCTTCCTGGGATTGGATCCGGTGACGGACCCGATACCGATCCAGCCGACAGCCCATTACTCCATGGGAGGTATCCCAACAGACCTCAGCGGACAAGTCATCCTTGGGCCAGATAGGAAACCGGTGCGGGGCCTTTACGCCGCAGGGGAGTGCGCCTGCGTCTCTGTACACGGCGCCAACAGATTGGGCACGAACTCCCTCCTCGAAGCCGTGACCTACGGGAAGAGGGCGGGAATCGCAGCCGCTGAATACGCTGCGAAGGCTGAGAAATCCGCCTTCCCGGAAGACTCACTCATGGGGGTAAGAGAGGACATAAGCGGGCTGATGGGCTCCCACGGAGGAGAGTCAGCTCCCCTACTTCGCGCCGAGCTGCAGGAGACCATGACGAATCTCTGCGGCATCTTCAGGAACGAGGACGGCCTGGGGAAGTGCATCGAGAAGATCAAGGAACTTAGGGAAAGGTTCGGGAGCATCACCATCCAGGACAAAGGCCGGATCTTTAACACGGAGTTGATCTCGGCTCTGGAGACGAGGAACCTCCTCGACTTCTCCGAAGTCATAGCCGTCGCTGCGCAGGCCAGGCAGGAGAGCAGGGGAGCCCACTTTCGGACGGACTACCCCAAGCGTGATGATGGGAGGTGGCTAAAGCACACCCTCGCCTGGAAGGAGAACGGTCGATTGAGGCTGGACTACAAGGACGTGGTCATCACGCGGTACCCTCCCGAGGAGCGGAAGTATTAGGGTCGGTGGCTCCGAGAGTGCCTCATCAGCTAGGGACATAGCCGGGTCCACCAGGGCAGAGTCTGTGTCAGGAGTGTGGGGACTTGGACGAACTGACATTCCGCCGGGCGATGCGAATCGTCCTGGATGAGTACCCACCAGGGGACTGGTCGTCCAGCATGGGCGCCTTCGAGGTGCTTGTCGCGGTGATTATCTCCCAAAATACCACGGTGGCCAACGAGCGGCGAGCCCTGACACGGCTCCGGGAGGTCGTGGACATCTCCCCACATTCCATCGCGGAGGCCAGCTTGGGGGACTTGGAGAGAGCTCTCCGACCAGCTGGCCTGCATCGCACTAAGGCCCCGAGGATTAGGGAACTCGCGCGATGGCTACTGGAGAAGTACGATGGCGACTTGAGGAGGATTCTCCACCTGCCTTTCGAGGAGGCGAGGAGTATATTAACTAGCCTCCCTGGAATCGGGCCAAAGACGGCCGACGTGGTCCTGAACATGGTCGGAGGCTTTCCCACCCTCCCTGTGGATACCCATATATGGCGGATCAGTCGTCGGTGGGAGCTCACTCCCGGGAGGAACTACGAGGAGGTCAGGAGCGCTCTCGAGGTCCTCATCCCACCTGAGGAGAGGCGAAAAGCCCACCTCTCCTTGATAAGGCTGGGCAGGGAAACGTGTCTGGCTAGGGCCCCCAGATGCCCGTCGTGTCCCGTTCAAGACCACTGCCCGTTCTATGCTAAGCTACGTGGCGAGGGCAAGTAAGGTATATTCGCAAGGTTTTTTTGGGGGGCTACCCTTCGCAGGACACCCGAGGCCACTGGCCTCTGGGAAATCGGAGGGATCTATTGCTCGAAAGGCGGGGTTTTGGGGAGTACGCGAGAAGGACCGCGAAGGTGTCCTTGCGGGAGACCGGGACCTTTGCCTACCTCACGCATCGCGTCACTGGAATACTTCTCACCGTCTACCTCTTCATCCACATAGGAACCATGTCCCTCGCGAGGTTTCAGGGACTGGCCTTTGAAGAGGCCATGGCCACATTCCGCCAACCCCTGTTCCTCATGGTGGACTGGCTGATATTCCTGGGTGTCCTCGTTCACGCCCTTAATGGGATCAGAATAACGCTCTTCGACGTCGGGATAGGAATCCGAAGGCAGGCTGCGATCTTCTGGGGCCTCATGGCCTTGGCGGGGCTCGCCGCCCTCTGGGGTCTGTTGCTTATCCTGCCGGAGGTCATGGGAGGTGTCTGAGATGGGAGAGGCCTACGCGCCGGGTCCCCAGAGGTGGAGCCTCCTCCTCTGGGTCATGCAGAGGATCAGCGGTCTGTTCCTCATCATCCTCCTCTTCCTTCACGTTGTCTGGCTCCACTACGTAGACCCCGAGTCGGTTCTGACCGTGGCGGGAGTCCAGGTTAGGCTTCAGAGCCTGCTGTTCGGGTTGACCGATACCTCCCTGCTGGGCTTTGCCGTATTCCACGGGATGAACGGGATGAGGTCCGTACTCTACGACTACATCGGATCGCCCCTGAGACGTAAAGCGGTAAGCGCGCTCCTCATTCTGGCCGGTACCGTCCTCTTCGCCTACGGGCTGTACGCCTTCCTTCCCTTCGTCCTAGGCTTCGACTGAGGTCCTGCATGGAGCACGACGTCGTTGTGATTGGCGGGGGCCTCGCCGGGACGAGGGCAGCCCTAGAAGCCCACTTCGCCGGGGCTGACGTGGCCATCGTTTCGAAGCTCCACCCCATGCGCTCCCACTCCGTCGCTGCGGCGGGAGGCATCAACGCCGCTATCTCGGAGGAGGATAGCTGGGAGGGGCACATGTTCGATACGGTGAAGGGCAGCGACTACCTGGCCGATCAGGACGCCGCGGAAACCTTCACTCGGGACGCGGCGGCCACCGTCATCCAGATGGAGCATTGGGGGACCCCCTTCAGTCGTGGACCGGACGGCAGGTTGTCCAGTCGGCCCTTCGGCGGTCATGGGATGCCTCGTGCGTACTTCGCAGGGGACAGGACGGGGCTCATGCTCCTCAACACCACCTTCGAGCAGGTGGTCAAGGAAGACCTCTCGGTCTACGACGAGTGGGCCGTCACCAACCTTGCTGTGGAGGACGGTGCGTGTCGTGGGGTCTTCGCCTTGGAGTTGAGTACAGGCGAACTCCACGCCATTGGCTCCAAGGCCGTGATCTTCGCCACAGGACCGGCCGGTGAAGTCTACGAGAAGTCCACGAACGCCGCCACCTGCACTGGAGATGGTCTCGCCATCGCATTTAGGGCGGGAATTCCCCTAAAGGACATGGAGTTCGTCCAGTACCACCCCACTTCCCTCTTCGGGCCCAACGTCCTCATCACGGAGACGGCGAGAGGAGAAGGTGGCCGCCTCTTCAACGCACGGGGCGAGAGGTTCATGGAGAGGTACGCGCCGACGGTCGTCGACATGGCACCTCGGGACATCGTCTCCAGGTCCATCATAACCGAGGCGAGGGAGGGAAGGGCTTTCGAAGGAGGATACGTCCATCTAGACCTGACGCACCTGGACCCCCACTACATCAAGGAGCGATTGCCAGAGGTGATTGCCTTCTCTCGCGACTTCGCGGGTGTCGACGCCTTGTCTGAGCCGATTCCCGTGGAACCGGCCCAGCACTACATGATGGGCGGCATCGATGTGGATGTAAACGGTGCGACGCCCATGCCGGGGGTCTACGCGGCGGGTGAGTGCGCCTGCGTTAGTCTCCATGGATCCAACCGTCTTGGAGGCAACGCCCTCCTCGAGTGCCTAGTCTTCGGCAAGCGAGCGGGAGCCGAGGCCGCCGCCTTCGCGAAGGGGAAGGATCCGAAGAGCGTATCAAAGAAGGCCCTAATGGCAGAGGAGGATCGGGTTCATCGGGTCCTCTTTCGCATGAGGTACGAGCGAGTGGCCGCCATCCGGCGCGAGATGCAGCGGGCCATGCACCAGCGCGCTGGCGTCTTCCGAACGGAGCAGGAGATGGTGGCGGGACTGAAAGAGATTAAGGACTTGCAGAAACGGTACGACAACGTGTACGTCGAGGACAAGGGCAACGTTTTCAACCAGAACCTCCTGAACGCATTGGAGCTGGGCAACATGCTGACGATAGCCGAGGTCATCCTCAAGGGGGCCCTAGAGCGGAAGGAGAGCAGGGGTGCCCACTCCCGAGCTGACTACCCGGAGCGAGACGACGGGAACTGGCTGACCCACACGATCGCTCAATCCGTTGACGGTGAGGTGGAGCTTACCTACGAGCCTGTGACCATCACGAAGTTCAAACCGGAGCCGAGAGTTTACTGAGGAAGTGCCGTATGCCGCTGCTCAGGATTTTTAGGTACGACCCGGAGACAGGGGAGGAACCACGGTACGATGAACACTTCGTAGAACCTGAGAAGGGGCTCACCGTACTGGAGGCCCTGCTGAGAATCAAGAATGACGTGGATGGAAGCCTCGCCATTCGCTACTCCTGCAAGAGTGCCATCTGTGGCTCGTGTGCGACGACCATCAGCGACCAGAACAGGCTGGCCTGTCAGACGCAGCTCTCCACCCTGGGGAAGGTCGTGACGGTGGAGCCCCTGGCGGGCTACTCCATAGTCAAGGACCTGATAGTGGACATGCGTCATTTCTGGGAGCAGATGAAGCGCATCCTCCCCTACTTCATCACCAAATCAAAGGATCCTGAAGGGGAGAGGCTCCAGACGCCCAAGGAGAGGAAGAGGTACGACGAGGCGACCTGGTGCATTATGTGCGGCGCCTGCAGCTCCTCCTGTCCCGTCATGTGGACCGATGAGAGGTACATCGGCCCCGCGGCCTTCGTCAAGGCGTGGCGGTTCGTGGGCGACTCTCGTGACGAAGGGGCCCCGGAGCGTCTCGACAGGGTCAACAGCGAGTTCGGCGTATGGCGGTGCCACACGATCTTCCGGTGTGTCGACTCCTGCCCCAAGGACATCAACCCAACTGTGGCCATCGAGAAACTTCGGAAAGCCCTCGTAAGACGGTCCTTCCAGAGGAAGGCGGCACAGGTGGCCAGACACTCGTAACTGTTAAATCGCGGCCCGAGCTACGAAAGGTTGCCCGTGGAAGCATGAGTTCTCCCAAGTTCGACCTGTTGGAGGTTCCTGAGGGAGGGGAGACGATTACCCCACACGACGGAAGTCTCCACGTCCCTGACAAGCCTATCATCCCCTACATCGAGGGAGATGGCATCGGCCCCGAGGTTGTACAGGCTGCGAGAACGGTCCTGGACGCTGCTACGCAAGCAGCCTACGCGGGGAAGCGGTCCATCGTGTGGCTGAAGGTGAAGGCCGGCAAGGAGGCGGAGGCGGAGTACGGAGAACTCCTCCCCCAGGACGCGTTCAACGCCATCCAGAACTTCGTCGTCGCTCTGAAGGGGCCGCTCACCACCCCCATTGGCGGGGGATACAGAAGCCTCAACGTTGCCCTCCGCCAGAAGCTTGATCTCTATGCAAACGTGAGGCCGATCTTCTGGATCCCAGGCGTGCCCAGCCCCCTACGAGAGCCGTGGAAGGTCGACCTCATCATCTACAGGGAGGCAACGGAGGACGTGTATGCAGGGATAGAGTGGGACCGAGGCAGCGTCGAGGTCAAGGAGGTCAGGGATTTCCTCAAGGTCAGGTTTGGCATTGACGTGCGGGAGGACTCTGGAATAGGGCTGAAACCCGTCAGTGAGTTCGCCAGCAAACGGTTGGTACGCAAGGCTCTGAGGTATGCCACTGAGAAGGGTCGCCGCAGTGTGACTCTGATGCACAAGGGGAACATCATGAAGTACACGGAGGGGGCCTTTATGCAGTGGGGGTACGAGGTCGCTGACTCGGAGTTCTCGGACCACA
>JABAOH010008971.1_pt7 | contig 11051 bp, 8 predicted proteins | sample 7062181 | NCBI WGS metagenome assembly JABAOH01 (sample SAMN14538630, study PRJNA623070) | marine sediment metagenome | biome: marine biome [ENVO:00000428]; feature: marine pelagic biome [ENVO:01000023]; material: deep marine sediment [ENVO:00002113]; isolation source: pool of 5 deep marine... | reverse complement strand
GGCTAACTTCCAATACGCTACTGGTCGCTCCACTTCCCGTATCGTTCCCGTAAAACCCGGTGCAGGATTTTTCCGGTTCCCGTCCTCGGCATCTCCTCTTCCCTGATGAAGTCAACCGATTTCGGGATTTTGTATCCCGCTATCTTCCCCCTGCAGTGCTGCATGATCTCCTTTTCCAATTCCCCCGATGCGGTGTGACCCTCGTGGAGGATAACCACCGCCTTGATCGCCTCCCCCCACTTTTCGTGGGGCACCCCAATGACGGCTACATCCTTTACCGCTAGATGGCTCCCGAGGATGTTCTCAACCTCAGATGGGTAGACGTTCTCCCCACCCGTGATGATCATATTGGCCTTCCTGTCCACTAGATAGTAGTAGCCGTCCTCATCTCGCTTCCCCATATCCCCAGCCGTGGACCACTCGCCCTCGAAAACTTCCCTCGTCTTCTCCGGATCTTTCCAATATTCCTTGAAGACGATAGGGGTTCTGACATAGATTTCTCCTACTTCCCCAGGCGGGAGCTCCTTTCGGTTCTCGTCCAGAATCTTAATTCGGTCTATGCCGAAGATCTCCTTTCCAATGGAGCCCAGTTTCTCCATCTGAACTTCTGGCCGCAAGAGAGTCATCAAGCCCTGTTCCGTCGACCCGTAAGCCTCCCAGAGCTCGGCATTCTTGAAGTATTTCATAATTTCAATTTTGGTATCTTTCCTGGCCGGAGCCGAGGAGATGAGGAGCTGGCGGATCGAACTCACATCATACTTACGCTTTACCTCTTCAGGGAGGGCCAACATCATGATGTAGTGGGTGGGGACCAATGAGGTAAAGGTTACCTTCTCCCGGTCGATGGTCCTGAGAAGATCCTCGGGGTCGAAGCTGATCATATTATAGACGAAGCAACTTCCTCCCACGTAGGTGTACGCGAAAGAGTAGAAGATGGAGTTGATATGACACATGGGCATGACCAACATTACCTTATCATCGGGCCGAACACCGATATTGATATCGTTCAGCACATACTGCGCGATATTACTCTCGTGGGTTCTCACCACCCCCTTTGGCCGTCCCGTGGTCCCCGACGTATACATAATATTCCAGATATCCGCGGAATCAACCACCACATCAGGCTCGCTTGGCGCCCCGTTTTTCATGAGATCCTCATAATGGAGATACCCCTCGGGCGTCTTGCCGCTTCCCATATAGATGTATTTCTCTTGGGGAATGGGGAGCTTATCCCGCATGCCCGCTACCATTTCCACGAACTGCTCTGCTACCATGAAGGCCTTGCTCTCGGAATGGTTGATGATGTACTCGATTTCAGGGGGTGAAAGGCGGAACATAATGGGAACGGTAATCTGGCCCCCCTTGGCAGCGGCGGCATAGATCTCCATCCATTCGATGCAATTGTAAGCTAGAATTGCAAAGCGGTCGCCCTTCATCACCCCTAGATCGCATAGGGCGTTGGCCAAACGATTCGCTCTCTCGTCCCACTCCTTGAAGGTGGACTGCCTGAGTGTATCCTTGATGGCGACCTTGTGCGGGATGTTTATGGCGTGCATCTTAACCACATCTCCTGCGTGTAGCCACTTGCTCTTCAATACCATCTTTCCTTCCCCCGTAATCTTGTGATTTTTTTTGCATTCTAATACCTGGGCTAACCCTTGTCAATCCTTGTTGGCGACTTCATATAAGGACTGCTCCTTCCACCAGGTTGGAATCCGGATACCTGGGGAAACATTCCTGGCAGATTCGGACCCGGGGCCACGAATTTTCCAGATAGTCAAAACCAACAATGTAAAATTTGAGCCATCTAATCGACCGTAGTTTCAGAATATTGTGACATATTTCTTTAGACACTTTCTTCGGATAATCTCCCCATTATCTCCAGCAAAGAAGCACCGATGGAAAGAGAGAAGCATAGGGGGAAACGGAAAGTGGCAATACCATGGGGTCCAATATGTCAAAGATTGAGCTCTGAAGTCGACACCAGGTTGTTCTATCCCCTCCGATCAAAGGACCACACAGCACGCGCATGAACTGGAGGAACAAGGGAAAGCGGAGTTCTCAACATATTCAGGAATCCCGACAGATCCACTACCTTGAAAAGAACCCCGTGATCCGCTATCATGCATCTAGTAGTCCTCGCACGTTGCCTCGGAGGTGGACATGGAAATACCTATGGAGCCCAAAACCTTTGCCCTTCTGGTTGCCACTCTATTTTTCCTCATATCCCTGCTCATAAACTTACTGCAACACCATTATTATAGAAGGCGCACCGATCGCTTCCTCAACAAGGAAGAGTCGCTCTTCCATTCCCTTACAGGACTCCACAATTCCTTGGGTAAGTTAGAGACCGCATGTGCCTTGGAAATGGAGCTGACGACTTCACTGAAAGACATCGGGAAATCAATTCATATTGCCCGAGCTCATCTCAGCTCCTCCATAGCGGATATCCAGGGAAACCTGCTTTCCCTCAGAGAGTACCGGGCGAGGGAAAAAGCGCGGCAAAAACATAGACGGGGAATAGAAAGGGTACGAGAGAAAAAATCGTCCAAATGAACAGTATTATGAAACCAGGGATCGATCAAGGGGCGAGTTTTATGGAGCGAGTCGAAAATCCGCAAGAATCCCCTTGTATTTTCCAAGGGATTCAGCTATATAACTCCTGGCCTTCAGAAAAGGGGAGGGATTGCCATGGAAGTAGAGGGATATAGCTTTCCTGATGATCTCTATTACGACAAGGAGCACTGTTGGTGTCGTGTGGAGGGAAATGTGGTGGTAACCGGAACGACGGATTTTGCCCAGAAAATGGCCGGTGAGATCGTCTACGTCCAACTTCCGTTGATTGGTAAATCGGTTACCCAGGGTAAACCGTGCGCCGCCCTTGAATCGGGGAAATGGGTAGGTCGTATTTACGCGGTTGTATCGGGAAAAGTCGTAGAGGTGAATGAGGAGCTTGAGGATAACCCCAAGTTGATCAACGATGGCCCCTATGACCAGGGATGGATATTCAAGATTGAACCCAGCGATCTGGAAGGAGAACTGAAAAACCTGATGCAAGGCGATGATGTTGTCCAGTTCGTCAAATCAGAGATCATTCGAGTAGCAGCAGAGAGGTAACCCGAGCATTGGGTTTTACTCCTGTAACCCTCCCGAAGGCATTTCCCATTTCCAAGAGAAGAGACCTTAACAATATCCCTCCCCAAAATTCACTCTCCACCATTGCCGATCCTGTTGTACCCAGCTATTACGCCTGATTCAAACCGGTTAGAATTCCATCTCCATCGATGAAGAAACGGTAATCGTTCCTCCGTGAAAAAATGAACACCAATCGAAAACAGAAATTGCTCTTCTTTTGCTTCGCCAGGAATACTTAGCAAGAATTCTTTAGTGCCCGCTCCAGGAAATTTCCCGTTTGGGCAACAGCCCACCGACGGCCGCTCCCCTTTCCCTTTTCTTGTTACGTTATTTTGATTCAAGGGCTTTCACGAGTGCCCTGAGTGTTTTGTTGTACGGTGTATCCACGCCTGCCCGCTCTCCGTAATCAATGATCTTGCCATTGATATAGTCGACTTCGGTCCGCCGTTTCTTCTCGATATCGATAAGCATCGAAGGCTTGTGATCGCCTGCTCTATTCATGTATTCCAGGCAGTAAGGATAAAAGTCCCAACCCAGAGAGATCTCGTTAGCCCTGGCCACACTCACTCCTTCTTTGATCAAGGCTTCAACGATATGGAAAATGATGGGATCTTTGATGGCCTCCGCCATGGTCATGCCTGTTACAGCGCAGATAGGATTCATACAGGCATTCATGATGGACTTTCGCCAGACCATGCTGATAATTTGATCTGTATGTTCCGTAATGAGTCCACTCTTTGTCAACGAATCCGCCACAGCAACTGCAGCGGATCTCGACTCCCGATCAAGCTCCTGGATATAGTGCGGAAAATGGTGGAATTTGATATCCACATGCCCCGGTTCCACGAGAGTACACCCATAATTCACGACCGCGCGCATAACAACCCTTCTCCCCAAGGTCCGGGCAAGGACTAATTCGGTGTCGATGCCGTTTTGCCAGCTCACTACATACAGCCCGTCCCTATAAAAGCTTTCGATCGCCGAAGCGATAAGGGGAAGCGCATTGGCTTTGACCGTGAGAAATATCACATCCGGAGGATCAGACGCCAGATCATCCACGCTGTTGGTGGTCTTGGAAACAGCCACCCGAAATTTTTCGGTTCCTTCGATAATGATTCCCGGGCTCCGGGCTGGTTTGGTAAGCTCTGGCAACACATCGCACAGATTTACATCGTATCCACCCTTTGCGAGGAAGGCCGCAACGATGTTTCCCACTGGACCAGCGCCTACCACCGCAAATTTACGAGGGATAAAGTTGGTTTTTTCTTTCATCTGAATGCCTTCCTCGCTGTTGAATTGCCCCCTCCTTGTGAGGCATTCTCAAGCATTCCAAAGACTTTGGCGTCAAGCAACCTGATTCCGTTTTTCCGCAAGATCTCAATTGCCTTATCGTTGTCGCTGAACCGAAAAACCATCACTGCCTTCTCCGATGTAAACCCTGTAAACGCGTACATGTAATCGATTTTTGCTTTGGCATCCAACAGCGGCTTGAGCAGACTCCCGAGGGTACCAGGTCTATCCTCGATTTCAACGGCAACCACATCGTCGATTCGGGCGGGCAAATGTTTTTCCATCATGATCCTTCGCGCTGTTGCCACGTCGGAGACAATAAGTCGAAGCACTCCAAAATCAGCCGTGTCCACCAGGCTGGTTGCTCTTATGTTGATACCAGCTTCTCCCAGGGCATGAGTCACTTCGTACAACCGACCTAACGAATTCTCGATAAATATCGATATCTGTTTTATCTTCATAGAATCCTCCTTTCTTGAGATTCAAGGGTTATAAGAGAAGGCTGTTTTCGTGCGAGGAGGCAACTAGTGTTGTCATTCTATTAGTTTCCCTTCGTGGTTTGTGACACAAACGAACATTACCATGCCAGCGCAGAAGGGAAAAAGGAGGCACCGTTTAACTGGCGGTTGCACAGGTAACACTGGCGAATTCTCTATACTCCTACTACATTAAATTTGAGTTTTCAGTTGAGTTTTGCAGACGCAATCCAAAGAAACGAGTCCCCAGATGCATTATACCAGTAGAACCGGACTAAAGAAACACAAAAAAGGTGGCAAGTTCCCAGCGAAGTGCGAAGAGCTTTATTTCCTGGCTATCTTCATCAATCGTCCTTTCTAAGAAAGAGGGGACGCGAGACGAAAAGGAAAAAAAGAGCCAGGGGCTCCCTCGGTCAACATCTAACATTGACATATGTTAATTGATACAATATTAGTCGTTCACTATTTTAAATTCAGCTTTGTACAACAGCCCCTCAAGGCCTGAGCATAGAGCGCTTCATGGAAAACGCACTGCGGTAATACTAAGGAGCCACGATACGTCGTTGAGCATTAACGTGCTTTTCACTTCCAGGTTCATTTTTCACGCAGGGGGTACCATGGATTACATCGAAAAAATCGAAGGAATTGTGGGAGGGGAAAACGTTCGAAGAGATGAGATCGAGAGGCTCTGTTACTCCAGGGATCTATCGGTCCACGAGGCAATTCCCGATGTGATCGTCTTCGCCAAGACCTCGGAGGAAGTTTCCAAAATTCTTGCCTTAGCCAATGAGGAGAAGATCCCCGTGACACCCAGGGGTTCTGGCACGAGCGCCGTGGGGGGAGCTCTCGCCGCAAAAGGGGGAATCCTGTTGGATCTCAGTCGAATGAACCACATCCTGGAGATCAACAGGCAGGATGGATATGTCATAGCCGAACCGGGAGTAATTTGCAATAACCTGACCATGGCGCTGGCACCAACCCATTTCTTCCCCCCCGACCCCGCAAGCGCCACTCTCGCTTCCCTCGGGGGTATGGTCGCAACCAATGCAAGTGGCAATCGTGCATTGAAATACGGGACAACGAAACAGTATGTACTGGGGCTGGAAGTCGTTCTGGCCGATGGCAGGATTATCACCACGGGTTCAACCCTTGCCAAGTCATCCGCAGGATATGACCTAACACACCTCTTCACTCAATCAGAGGGTACTCTGGGCATCATCACAAAGGTCATCCTGAGGATTCTACCCATGCCTGAATACATTGCCTTTGCCGAGGCGCGGTTTCCCACTCTCATTGATGCGGGAAAGGCGGCCGAGGAGATCCTCACTGCCGGTATTGCCCTATCCTCTTGTGAGATATTGGATAAGACCTCCATCGATGTGGTCAACAAGGCTATGGGGCTTAACATCCCTGATACTGTTGAAGCCATGCTGTTTATCGAAATCGATGGCAAGAAACAAGCCATCAAAGCCGACATCCGGAAGATCAATAAAATCTGCGAGGCCAGCAACGGCATCGAAAATAAGTGGGATGATGACCCCGCTAAACGGCTCAAGATGTGGACGGCACGTCAGGGCATTATCGCTTCCTTATCCAAGGTAAAGAGGGGCTCAAGGCTTCAATCAATAGTAGAGGATTTCGGTGTCCCCATTACCAAGATCCCGCAAACGATCCAGGAGATTCAGGAAATCAGCGAAAAACACGACTTCCCCATCGCAACCTTTGGTCATATCGGAGACGGCAACCTCCATGCCGTCATCATGTCCGATCCGAGAAATAAAGCCGAATGGGATATCGTGAGGAAAGTCGCTGATGATTTCATAGACCTCACCTTACGGCTCAACGGGACCCTAACTGCTGAACATGGAATCGGGATGGCCAAATCCCCCTACATTGGCTTGGAATTGGGCGAAAGCCACAACATCATGAAGGAAATAAAGGGAACCTTGGATCCCAATAATATCCTCAATCCGGGCAAAATGGGCTTCGATGATTCCATCAGGGATATGTATGACTGTTTCGCCTTCCAAGGGGCTACGGAGCAATTGCGGAGCTTCGGAGCGGCTGTAGATGACGAGATTTTTGCCTGCATCATGTGTGGCTTCTGCCGAGCGGGGTGCCCCGTATATAAGGAGACATCCCTTGAATCCAAGAATGCCCGCGGACGGGTCATCTTGGCTTACAACATGCTTAAGGGGAGGCTCGAACCCTCAAAAGAACTGGCGGACAGGTTCTATCAGTGTACTATGTGCCTGCATTGCGAGGCGACCTGCCCAGCAGGGGTTCACGTAGCCGATGTGGTTGAATCCGCTCGAAAAAGGCTTGTCGCGGCGGGGTACCTCCCTGACGTCCACAAGGGCCTCTTGCAAAGTATCTCAAAATATGGGAACCCGCTCACTGAGCCCTCGAAAAAGAGGACGGATGTCTATCTATCCACCTATGTCCATAAAGCCGCTGACACCTTGTTGTTTTTCGGATGTGTCAGCAGCTATCAGGATATCCAGATCGTCCCAAATACCATGGAGATTATGGATAAAGCGCGCGTCGATTACGCCACCATGGGCAACGAGGAACACTGTTGCGGGTACCTTGCTTACCTCGTGGGCGCGCCTCATTTCAAAGACTCCATGGAGACTAACCTGAAGCGGCTTTCAAAATTCAACCCCAAGACTATTGTGACCACATGCGCCGGCTGTTACAGGACTTTCAAAGGGATTTACCCTCGACATTCTGATTTCAACATCGAGGTCCTCCATGCCGTTGAATACTTCGAGAGGCTGATCAGTGAGGGAAGACTCCATTTCAAGGACGGATTTGTCGGGAAAGTGGCCTATCATGATCCCTGTCATATCGGGAGGCATATGGAGATCTATGAACCCCCCAGAAATATCCTGAAGCATATCCCTGGTCTGGAGCTCATGGAGTTTAAACAGAACCGCAATCTAGCCGACTGCTGTGGTGGTGGGGGCGGAATGAAGAGGTACGACAACGTTTTGAGCGCGGCCCTTGCGTACAGGAGAATCACCGAAGCCGCAGATATCGGGGCCGATATGGTCATCTCCGCCTGCCCGGCCTGCAAGAGCAACCTCCACGTTGCTGCCGCGAGGCTGCGAAAGGAAAACAAGGTCAAGATCAAGGTGATGGATATCACCGAGGTCGTGGCCCAGGCCCTTGCGTAATAATAACCCTGGCCATCGGGTTTATCGGATCTCATCCCCTAAGACGTAACGCTTGATTTTCCCGGTGGATGTCTTGGGAAATGGGTCGCCCCGAATGCGAAATCTCTTCACCCGTTTATATTCGGCCAGGTTTTTCTCGTACTTCTTGATTTCGGATTTGATGAGCCGCTCGATAGCCGCCACGGTCATGGGCTCGATGCCCTGCTCCCTGGCGTAGAGATCGATGGAATTCTGATTGCAATAGACGATGGCGTGGACCTCCTCGACAAATGAGGAAACCTTCTGTCCATAAACCATAATCTCCTCGATGTAAGGGCTTTTCAGGAGTTGCTGCTCCACTTCTTCAGGGTATACATTCTTTCCTTTTGCCGTGACGATGAGATTCCTTATCCTGCCCTTGACATAGAGAAACCCCTCATCATCTATTGATCCCAAATCGCCGGTGCGATACCACCCATCCACCAATAGCTCCTCGGTGGCCTCGCGATTGTTGAAATACCCCTTCATCACATGGGGTCCCTTAACCCATATTTCCCCTACCCCTTCTTCGTTGGGATCGTGAATCCTGACCTCTGTTCCAGGTATTGGCTTCCCCACCGAGCCTTCCTTGGTCATCCCTTCATATTCAAAGGAGATGACCGGCGACGTCTCCGTAATTCCATATCCTTGAAAGATCCTAATTCCCCACTGCCTTATCCCCTTCGCGATTTCCGGGTCCAAGGGCGCTCCTCCGCTTATGAAATGGACATCCTTCCCCAATCCCCTCTGAATTCGTCCCGTTAGAATCCCCCTGAGAAGCTTTGTGCGGAACAGGGTTCTACTGAAGAAATTGGAATTGACTCTTCTCATGATACGGCTGTACATTTTATCGTAGAGGGCAGGAACCCCCATGACGAAATTGGGCTTCACCTCCTGAATATTGAGGGCGACCTTTTTGAGGCTCTCGCAAAATGAGATGGTGCCACCCATATAAATGGGGGCTAATATACCGCATGTAGCTTCGTAGACATGGTTGATGGGCAGAATGGATAAGGTATGGATCTCCTTATCGATCCCAGCATGTTCCACGAAAGATTGAATATTAGAGACGATATTTCCGTTTGTTAATACCACCCCTTTTGATCTTCCTGTGGTACCCGATGTGTAGACAATTGCCACGACGTCATCGTACTCCATTGTGTGATGGATGAAGGCAGTGTTATTTCTTATGCCGTCGATTTCAATGAGCTCCAACTCGCCCATATCCGGGAGGGGATGATTCGCTGACGCCCGGCTATCCCATTTGTCCCCCACCATGGGCGCCAGCAGAATTACCCTCTCCAAAGCGGGAAGGAGATCCACTACCTCGAAAAGCGGTTCCAGGTAAACGCGGGAGAGGATGATGAACTTGGCCGAGGAGTCATCGAGGATGTGCCTCAATTCGGCTGCCTTCAACTCCTTGTCGATGGGGACGACGATACCCCCGTTGAGGATGATCCCGAAATACGATGCCACCCATTCCGGCCCGCTATGGGAGAGCAAGCCAACCCGGTCTTTGGGCTTCATCCCCAGCTTCACCAATCCCGTACCAATATCCCTTGCCCATTCATAGAACTCACCATAGGTAATGCCCTTCCAACGCTCTCCGACCTTCCACTTCAGCATGGGTTTTTCCCTGAAACGTTTTGCATTATGCTCCAAGACCCTGGAAAGGGTAATTCCCTCCATCTTGAGCGCTCCCTTGAAGGGTTATTAAAGGATGCGAGTCCTGATTCTCCTCCTACGATCCTTGGGCAATAAAATAGAAAAACGCGTTCCCTTCCCTAGCTGACTCGATACCTGAATTGTTCCCCCTTGCTCCTTGATAATCCGATGAGCGGTCGCCAGGTTAATCCCGACCCTATCCGGTTTTGTAGAGAAGAAGGGGTCGAAGATCGCCCCGAGGCTTTCCTCGGGGATGCCGCAACCCGTATCGGAGATCTCTATGCCAATAAAGTCATCCTTCGGAAATAACTTTACATGGATCGCCCCACATTCTTCGATGGCTTCAAACGCGTTGTCTAAGATAGTGCCGAAAGCCCTTGCCAACAGATCCCCATCGATATAAGGCATGGGATTCCAATTCGGTCCCTCCACCTCGAAGTCAATGGCTAACTCTTTTTGTGATTCCTTCGCCGAAAGGGATTTCAGCGAAGCCTCGATGATTTTCCGTATATTTTGCCGTCGATGAATAGGCTTCGGGAGGATGGCGAATTCCTGGACCTGATCGACAATCGCTTCCAAGCGACTGATCTCCCTTTCAATCCTCTGAAAGTAGTGGCCGTGATCACCATGGGAAATCTTCCTGGATATCCTTCTGGCAAAACCCCCTATGGATACGATAGGATTTCGGATTTTGTGGGCAATTCCCTCGGTCATCTTTCCCAGGCTGGTCAACCGCTGGGATTCGAGGTAATCCCGCTCCAAGTCCTTCAATTTCTCAATCTCCTGCATGGTAAAGATAATCCGATCCCCACTCCCTCCTTCGCCCCGATAGAGGACGGTTTCCAGTTTGACGAATATCCTTGTCCCATTCTTTTTCCGTAATAAATTCTCCCCCCCATATTCCCCCTCTACCCGGGTTGTTTTCAAAATGTTGGGCAGAAAATAGGCCAAATCATCGGGTAAGAACAGCATTCCAATGGATTTGCCAATAGAAGCCCTCACCCCATAACCGAAGAGCCGTCCAGCCTTTCTGTTGAGAAAGAGGATCGTTCCGGAGGTATCGGTAATGATGATGCAATTTTCGATGAGGTCTATGGCCTGGCGAAGAAATCCGGGGGTAATGGAGATTTTCGTCTCTTTTCCCTTCTGTCCCCTGACTGTCTTAAGGCTCTTCATTGGGGTATTTTCTCGTATTGAACGAGTTCCCTGGTGAAATGGCTATTGCATCAACGAGGCGGGCTTCCAGTTCCGAACGTCCCCTCCCAGAAAAGTGCCCCGAAGAAAGTGA
>JABAOH010140103.1_pt1 | contig 11054 bp, 12 predicted proteins | sample 7062181 | NCBI WGS metagenome assembly JABAOH01 (sample SAMN14538630, study PRJNA623070) | marine sediment metagenome | biome: marine biome [ENVO:00000428]; feature: marine pelagic biome [ENVO:01000023]; material: deep marine sediment [ENVO:00002113]; isolation source: pool of 5 deep marine... | reverse complement strand
TTGCCTGACGGTATCGCAAAGCCTGGGCAGGATCCATCAGGGACGATTGTTCGTTGAACAGGCTGAACAGGTCCTTCTCTATCACCTGGGACCACATGTACGTGTAGTAGATGGCAGAGTAGCCGGTTAGGTGGCCAAACCCGCACTGGAAGTGAGTGCCGGCGAACCATGGGAGAAGGTCGTACTTCTCGTGGAGCTCTTGGGCTAGGGTGGTCGTGTCCAGGTCAGTAGGGTCGCGATTGTAGTAGTTGAGGGAGAGGGCAGCCAAGGACATCTGCCTACGGACCATGAGCCCGCGCGACACTGCTTCGGCTCTCTTCATCCGCTGGACAAGCTCTGCGGCGATGGGCTCACCTGTCTTGTAGTGCGTGGCGAAGCTCCGCAACACCTCCGGGTCCCGGGCCCACTCCTCCAAAAGCTGGGATGGAACCTCTATGAAGTCCCACTCGAGGAAGGACGGGGCATTCTTCGCCCACTTGACGCGACCGGAAAGCATACTGTGGAGAAGGTGGCCAAACTCGTGGAAGAAGGTGACGACCTGAGTGTGCTCCATGAGGGCTGGTCCCTTCGTCGGGTCAGGGAAGTTGCACATGAGTACGGCTTGGGGTAGCTGGATCTCCTTGACCCCGCGGACGACGGTGGCAGAGGCGGCGTGACTGAACTTACCCTCTCTGGGGTGTAGGTCCAGGTAGAATCGACCAATGTGTTCGTCGCCGTCGTAGACATCGTATGTCAGGACGGAGTCATGCCACACCGGAACATCCTCTATTCGTCGGTAGCCGAGGCCGAGCACCTTGCCGGTGATGGAAAGGAGCCCCTCGAGGACTCTCTCGAACTGGAAGTAGGCGCGCACTTCCTTGGCGTCGAAGCCGTAGTTCTCTGCCTTGATCACCTCAGGGTAGTAGAACCTGTCCCAGATGCCCACATCCTTCGCCTCCGGGTCGTCCCTCCTCTTCCTCTCAATCAGGAGGTCGTAATCGGCCCGGGCCGGACCTGCAGCCGCATCGGTCACCTTCTCGATGAACTCCCCTGCGGCCCCGGAGGAGCCAATCATCTTGTCCTCCGTGATGAAGTCAGCATACTGGTCATAGCCCAGGATTCTGGCGAGCTCGTAGCGTCTGGCGAGTAGTCGGTCCAAGACCTCGATGTTGTCGGGATGCCCCTGGTTCATGTACGATTTCATCAGTCGTCGCCGAACGTCCTCGTTTCTGGCGTATCGGAGAACAGGGAAGAGGTCAGGATACTGGGTGGTGATGATGATCTTGCCGTCGGCCTCCGGAGGGTGTCCCTCGATGAAGTCTTCCGGAAGCCCCTCCAACTCCTCCGCACTGTCCAGCCGGATGGATCGAATGTCCTCGGCGATGTTGCGTTCGAATTCTTGACCTATGGCAACGATCTTGTCCTTGAGTTTCTGGATCTCCGCCCGTGTCGCCTCATCGCGATCTACCCCAGCACGTCGAAAGTCTCGAAGGATTTTGAAGACGGCGTAGCGGGTCTCATCATCCTCACCTTGGACATCTAGCTTGTCAAAGGCCTCATAGAGTTCGCGGTTCAGGGATAGCTCTGTCTCGAAACGCTTGGCCTCTTGGTGCGCTTTCTCTCCCGCGTCCCGCATGGCCTTCTCGGGGTGAAGGTTGAAGAGGTTATCTCCTTGATTTGAAATCTCGAAGACCTCTAGCTGGAGCTGGTTGTAGGGGACGAGGGTGTTTTCCACCGTCCGCGAACTTTTGACCGCGAGAATGCTCTCCAGGAGCTTTTGGGCCTTTTCCAGGCCCTGAGAAACTATCTCCCTGACCTCGTTTGGTGATGCTGCGAACATCAACTTCGGGATGGTCAACCGCGTGCCAGTCCTCTTGCTCATTCCCATTCCTCAAGGTTTGTGTGGTGAGTGTGAGTCACCCACTTGTTAAGAAGCTTGCCTGGCGAACGGGCTATGCGACCAGAGGTTGAATTCTGCGAAAATGGGGAGGGCCCGCCTGCTGGCGGGCTACCTGACCAAGCACTGCGCCCCGTTGGCGCACGAGACTACGTTCGCCCTTCACGGCTGAATGCCGAGCTGGGCCAGCATCGACATCCGATCCCAATAGACGTGCTCTTCCACGATCTTGCCGTTCTCAAGCTTGAGAGCCGTGCAGAACGACATCTCGATGGGCTTGTCGGTCGGTGGAATAAGTTGACCGCCCGGACCTTGGAGCGTTCCGGTGTGGGTACCCTGCATTGAGTATACAGCACACACCCAGTCGCCCTGGCCGAAACTGAGCTCCTGCAGGATTTCCATGTCGGGGAAGGCACCAAGCAAGCCCTTCATGGCTTCACGATGGGGGTCGATGCCCTTGGTGGGCTCCGGGGTAATGGGACTGTACGCCAGTACGTCGTCGGCGTGACGATCGTTGAATGCACCCCAGTCGCCCTCGTTGAAAGCTCTGTCGACGTCTGAGATTATTCTCAGGTTCTCTTCTACGCTCACTCCAATCACCCCCTCCCCTCGCGGGGCATTGGGTATTTCTCAAGCGCCCCTCCTTGGCGCATGTGCTTGCGGCCTTCTCTGCTCCGTGCAGCATTTGCGTACCGCGAAGACCTTCAGGACAAGCTCAACCTCGAGTCAACTCGACCGCGCGGTCCGAGCGGGTCGTGATTTCCGCAACCCGTCATGGGTTCTCACCACATCCCCATAGGGGACCCTGCGGACGCACTGGATGCCTACCTAGCGAACTGTAGTGGGCAGCACCTTCACCTCGGACACACTCAGAGATCCCGGGAGTTGCCTCCCGTTCCGTGGACTCCGCGCAGGCTGACCACCGTCCCTCACCAATCCGCCTTGCCTCCCTGTGCCCCGCATTCTTCGTTAGTGTATCGCTGACGGTCATCGAGGGCAAGACCTCATCCCTTGTGAGTCTTCGGAGAACCGAAAAACCCCCAAGGAGATATGGGGCGACTCGGACTTCAGCTACCGCAACTTTCCGCCCTTGCCAAAGCCTTATTCCCAACGACCAGCTCCCAGAGCTGTGGCCGTCACGAGGTCGTGGGTAGACTATGGCATCTACACCCTCTTGTGTATCATATGGGGCAGTACCTGGCTTGCCATCAAGATCGGCTTCGCAGGCGCGCCGCCCTTTCTATCCGCATCCCTACGCTTCGTTATTGCTGCCGGGATTCTCCTTCCCTTGTCGGCCGGNNGGCGTGGTGATGTTCATCCTGGACTACGGCCTGATCTACTGGGCCGAGGCCAATGGTGTTGAGTCTGCCTTGGCCGCGATCCTCTTCGCCACTATGCCCTTTCAAACCGCCCTGATGGCCCACGGTCTCATTCGTCATGAGAAGCTAACGGTCCGGGGGATCGTGGGCATTGTCATGGGTTTCGGCGGCCTCTTCTTGGTTTTCGGCGGAAAGATCGGAGAGATTGGTTCAGAGATAGCCTTCCCCATGCTAGCCATTGTCCTGAGCGCCACCTGCGCGTCTGCTGCTTCAGTCGCCATGAAGCGCTGGGGCCGCGAGGCGAGTCCCTATACGTGGAACGGGGTTGCCATGGCTATCGGGGCCGTCGGGCTGCTGCTGCTCTCACTCTCTGTCCGAGAACCACTGGTTGTGCCAGGCTGGCCGGAGGGCATCCTGTCGATACTGTACTTGGCCGTCTTCGGGAGCATCGTCGCCTTCGTCGGCTACCTGCGCCTCCTCAGGACCTTTCCGGTCACGACCATGTCCTTCATCGCGTTCATCACACCCATTGTGGCAGTATTCCTGGGGTTCGTTGTAGCCTCGGAGACACTCGACCCACTGGCTGGTGTCGGAGCTGGCATCACCTTGGCGGGTATCTTGGTCCATACGTGGAAGCGCCGTGTTCCCATCAAAGCATCCGCCGAGGCTGCGGCTCTTCCTGCCATCTCAGGAGAGCGCGAGGACTGAAGCCCCAGAGACCCCCTTTGGATATGCGACCCACGATCCAATTCACACGGAACGGTTGCCTGGGCGCCCTGTCCGAGGCAGAGAATAAACGGTTGGCGTGGCGGCGGCGAATCATGGGTGCCAAATCCTCAGCCGTGTCTCCGGCATGGCGACACAGTTGTTGGCTGGCGCGATTTCCAGTTTCACAACTTCGCCAGCTACGTTCTAGCTCCTTGCGGATGGTGGCCGTTCCTCCGCTTTCCTTTTCCAAAGGCCCAGGCTCTCTCTGGTCACAAGGTAGATGAGCCAGACGGTGGCGACCGTCAACGATGCGGCTTCTGGGATGGCTATTCCGCCTCGGTAAACGTCTGCCCAGTAGAGGACCCACACGAGCATGTAGGCCACAATGGGGGCTATCGTGAGCAAGCTGCGGGCCTCCGCGGCGTAGACGATCATGGTGACCCACAGCAGAAGAAAGAAGGCGACGGATACGAACCCGTGGAGAGACCCGTAGACTTCGTCGAAGACGCCAACGGATTGCAGGGCCAGCGCCGAAGCGATCAGGCCGGCAGCGGTGAAGAGCTGTCGCCGTCTCAGGTCCAGGACTCCATAGGCAACCAGGAAGAAGCCACCAATCAAGAGGCCGAAGTTGAAGTAGGGCGCCGCCCCGCTTCGGGTAGAGTGCCCTAGGTCGCTGAGGGCGTCAGACTCCCACGAGAACCACGGGGAGAGGGCGATCGAGGCGGCCAGGAAGGCATACGCCAAGGCAGGGCCGAGGATGGCCAGTATCCACCACCTCTCTGAGTTCACACCCCGGTAAACCCAAGGGGGCGTAAATCTCTTGCCTCGTCCCCTTTTGCACAGGCCGAAGCGCGCCGGGTGACTCCCGGCAGCGCTATCATTTTGCCCCTCCGCGTCTTCTAACCGAGCGACCATGCCGAATGAAGAGCACTTCAGGAATCTGGAGCAGATGTATGCACAGGCGCCGATCAACCAGTTCTTCCGGCCTGAGCTGCACGTCAGCGAAGGGGAGACGGAGCTCACTCTGCCCTTTCGTCGGGACTTTCTGCATGCCGCAGACGCCGTCCACGGAGCCGTCTACTTCAAGGCCTTGGACGATACGGCCTTCTTCGCGGTGAATTCTCTCGTTGAGGACGCCTTCGTTCTCACCGTCTCATTCACCGCCTACTTCACCAGGCCGGTGTCGAGTGGCGAGCTGAGGGCGAGGGGCTGGGTGGTGCACGCCTCGAGGCGGCTCTTCGTCGCCGAGTCTGAGGTTGTGGACGCCCAAGGCCGTCAGGTTGCGAGAGGAAGCGGCACGTTCATGCGCAGCAACGTGGCACTGGACTCCATCAGCGGATACAGTGGGGGTAAGAGTCCCCCGGAGTTCCCGACGTGATGCATGCGTGAACAGGCGTCCAGGCGACCGCGAGAAGACAGGTCAATCGGTCTCGACAAGTACCTCCACCAATGGGCTGCCAGCCACCCATGCTTCCAGGCGTCTCAATCCCCGCATCCTTCGGAGAATCTCCGAGAGGATGTGTCGCCGGCGGTTCTCATCCACGATCGGCACGGCTCTTGCCGGGAGATCGGCACGAACACTCCCCTTCAGGTGGAAGGTGAAGTTGGGGTTTGCCAGGAGGTTGGCGTACCAAGACCGCTGCCCAGGGGTTCCCGTGATATAGATGTGGCCGTCAACATTGTGAAACCAGATCTCGATGCGCTTGGGTAGCCCGCTCTCTCGACCCATGGTGGTAATGTCGACGGTCCTGTCATGTCTCAGGGCGAGCTTGACCTTCTCTTCCAAGACACAAGCCTCCTCGGCAATGACGACAACCGTTCAGGCCCTTATCTTTTGGCGTTGAGACTTCCATGATTGGGTCTGGTCAGGAGATGCCGGTCCAAACAGGACCAAAGCTCCAACTTGTCCAACGGGCGAGGCGGTCACTTCCGTTCCTGTCGCCTACGGCTTGCCTGTGGGATCCCACCCTGTCGCCAGTCCTCGGTCGAAGGAGTCCAGCAGATCCATGTGGCGTTCTGACAGCTCGAAATCGAAAATGGCGGCATTCTCTCCGATATGCTCCTCTTTGGAGGACTTCGGGATCACGACAAAGTCATGCTGAATGCCCCACCGGAGGAGAATCTGAGCGGGGGTCTTTCCGCAGGCCTCTGCAACGTCCCGAAGGCCCCGATTGCGAAGCATCCTTCCCTTGGTCAGCGGGCTATAGGCTTCCACGAGAATCCCCTTCTGATTGCAGAGGTCGACTGTGGACTTCCTAGAGAGGTAGTTCCAGGGGTGGAGCTCGATTTGATTGACCGCAGGGATGACCTCTGACCGGTCGAGTAGCTCCTCCAAATGGGGGACCAGGTAGTTTGACACCCCGATTGAGCGGCACCGCCGCTCCTCGAGTAGAGTCTCCAACGCGCGCCACGTGTCCATGCGTTTCCCCTCCACGGGCCAGTGAATGAGGTACAGGTCGACGTGGTCAAGGTCGAGGCTGCGGTAGCTTTCCTCAAAGGCCTGGAGAGCCGGCTGGTAGCCGTGGTCGGTGTTCCAAACCTTGGTAGTGATGAAGACCTGGTCGCGGGGAACAGAGCTGTTGCGGACAGATCTTCCGAGCGATCGTTCGTTGCCATACCAAGCCGCACTGTCGAAAAGACGGTAACCCGCCTCGAGGGCGAGCCGAACAGCGGTTTCTGCCTCGTCGCCTTCAGGGAGCTTCCACATCCCGAGCCCAAGGGCCGGTATGTCATAGCCATTGTTCATCCTGTACGAAGGGACGGCAGGACCCATCACTTGATCGCAATGCACGGAACCCTTTAAACTCCCGGATGCCGGCGGGTTCGTTCTCCCTCCGTCGGAGACCAACGGTCCCGGAGATGGGACGCAGACGCAAGGTGGAATTATCGAATTTGATATTCTCAAGAGAATTTAAATGCTAGGTAGGCCTTGCCTCGGCTGGTGGAGGAGGGCAGTCTGAGGCCTCACAAAGTTATCCTTGTCGCGGCGGCTGTCCTCCTGGGGGCTGGACTCCTGTTGCTCTACGAATCCCAGTTCCCCCGACCCCTCTCCGTGCAGGGGGCAGAGACCTTCCAGATCCCGGATGGCCACGGGTGGCACTCCTTCTTCAGACTCGAACTCCTGGAAGGAGGGGGGGTAACCGTTGAGTTTACGGAGGGGGGCGACGGGACTGTCGATGTCTTCCTCTTGGACGATGAGGACTATGGCATCTACCAGGACTCGGGCCTGGTTCTGAGGCCCCTGGGGAGTGCGAGCGGCTCCGCGGGCACCTTCATGGCGGAGGTCCCGAGCGAGGGGACCTACTATTTGGTCTTCACCCACGGCAGTGTATCTCAAGCTCTCTCTCAAGACGTCCAGATAACCTACCTTTTCGAAGGGCTCCGACCCCTCGGCCCCGACCGTGACCAGGCCCGGCTGGGTTTCCTGTTACTCCTCGTAGGTGCGGCAGCGGCGAACGTCGGAGGCTTCTTGAAATTCCGTTTGAGGAGTCGGGCGGTCTCGGACGCGGAGACCTAATTCTCCGGTGGATTATCTGGCTGGGAAGGCTGGACGCATTCTTTATAAGTGCTCTTCACCTCAAGGGGCCTCATGGCTCTCGAACCGTTGAGTGTTGGCGTCATCGGAGCCCTTCTCATCGTCGTGGGGCTCATTCTCGCCTTCTTTGGCGGTACCCTGGTGCGGACCCTTATGGGCATCGTGGGCGCCCTCATTGGGGGTTCCCTCGGGTACGTTGGTGGGACGCTGCTGAGTACCAACCTTCTCCTCGTGATTGGATTGGCCGTAATTGGTGCAGTCCTTGGTGCCCTATTCTTCAGCTTCATCCTTCGCCTCGGCGTCTCGCTTGCCGTTGGGCTCCTTGCGGGCGCGGCAGTCTGGACCGTCATTGGGGGCGGTAGCACCGATCCGGTGACCTCGGCGAATCTGATTGCCATTGTCGTCGTCGTCCTCGCCTTCGTACTCGCCTACGTTCTCTTCAAGCGGCTTCTCGGACTATTCACAGCCCTGGCGGGCGGGCTGCTGGTGGGTCTGAGCATTGACTACCTTGGGATTCGATTTGGCAGCCTGGAACCCACGATTGCCGGTGCCATAGGACTGGTCATTGGTGTAATTGTTGTCATCGCCGGAGCCGTTCGCCAGTGGCGCAAAGGCTGAGGAGCCTTGGCGATTTGGGGGGCACGTGGCAGGCACGAGCGTAGAGGACAACCTGAGGGTCGCGGCGGCATTCGAAGAGGCGTTCAATGAACGCGACTGGCCACGCCTGAGGAAGCTTCTCGCAGAAAGGGTCGTGGTCCACGACCCGGCCAGCCCGAAACCTCTCGGCGGGGAAGATGCGGTGATCTCCATGTTCATCCAGAACGTCGACTACTTCCCCTCCGCACAGATTGAGAGCGTCCAGCGGTTCGGCCAAGGGGATTTGGTTTGTTCAATGAACTTGGAGGTGGGAGGGCCGAAAGACTCTGACCAGGAATATCGGACGGAGACGTGCTACGTCTTCCGGGTAGCTGGGGGGAAGATCCATGAGATTCGCTTCTTCTATGACGCCCTGGGGATGATGCAGCAGATGGGCTTGTGACACTAGGATCTTAAGATGGCACATTCCTGAGCTCCCAATGCGGCAGCTGGGGCCCCTGTCGATGCTGGCCTGAAGCCTATATAGTCCAGCGAGGAGATTCTCGTTGAGAGGGAGCAACGTGGGAATCCAAATCCATCAAGTGGACGCCTTCACCGAGAGGCCCTTCAGAGGGAACCCGGCGGCCGTTTGTCTTCTGGATGAGACCCGTGACGAGAGGTGGATGCAGAATGTCGCCCTCGAAATGAACCTCTCCGAGACGGCCTTCCTTCACGAGGTCGAGGACGGATACAACCTCCGATGGTTCACGCCAAGGGTTGAGGTCGCGCTTTGTGGCCATGCCACGCTGGCAAGTGCTCACGTGCTGTGGGAACAGGGAATGGTGGGTGCTGAGGACCTGTGTAGGTTCCATTCGCGAAGCGGACTGCTTACGGCTCGAAAGAAGGAGGATTGGATCGAACTTGATTTCCCGGCACTGCCGGTGGAGACATCGGGAGAGCCTCCGGGCCTGGGTGAAGCCCTCGGGGTAAGACCACGATACGTGGGAAGGAGCCGAGACAACTACCTGGTGGAGGTCGGCTCCGAGAAGATCGTGAGGGAGCTAGCTCCCGACCTCCAGGCCCTGGAGGCCGTTACGAAGCGGGGGGTCGTGGTGACGAGTCGTTCGTCTACTTCGGGATTCGACTTCGTGTCCCGTTTCTTCGCTCCGAATGCGGGGATAGATGAGGATCCTGTTACTGGATCGTCACACTGCACCCTCGGACCCTTCTGGCAGGACCGCCTCGGCAAGACCGAGTTCGTGGCGTATCAGGCATCCCCCCGTGGCGGGGTCGTGAGGGTTCGAGTGTCAAACAGTAGGGTCTTCCTCAGCGGTCAAGCAGTCACAGTGATGCGCGGCGAACTTCTCTAGCTCTCGACAGGCTGACGGAAGTGTCTTTCCCTGGGTCACTGTGTTACGAGACGGACTGCTGCGAGCGTGTTCTCAGGATTTGCCCGATCCCCAATCCCCCTCAACAAGCTCTGCAATCCCCGTCATGGCAGGCTCCCTTCGAGGGGCCAAAGTCTATGGCGAAGTGCCACTTATCGTGATGAAACGAAATTCAGCGATATTAGGTCTATCGTTCAGAGATATTCGAAACATTTTTATGATTGAAGGGTATCCACCCCTCGCGGAAGTGGATCTGCCCATGAGCGACGAGAAGCAGGATCCAGACAGAAGCACGCTTCTGAAGTTTGACGGGGACATCGCTGCCGTTCTGAGCTCCTTGTCAAATCGGAGGAGGCTCCAGATCTTGGCTTCACTCCTCGGAGGCCCTCGAACCTTTCGCGACCTGCGTGAGACCACAAACCTTGGAAAGACAGCCCTTGCCCACCACTTGGGCCTGCTCGTAAGGGCCGGACTCCTCAACCGAACCGGTAGGGGCCACTACGAGCTCACTCGGGACGGCAGCGGCATTCTGAGATCTGTGGCCGCGTCCTACGCAACCTCACGGAGGAGGAGAGAGCTTGAGGCGGCGAGAATGGCAGCCCACATCCGGAGATCACACACCAAACGGAGGGAAGAAGTCATGAAGGAGTTGGAGGTCCGAATTGTGAGGCTCGAACCGATGCGCGTCGCCAGCGTCCGCGCAATCAGCGAGAGCCCTGAGCATGACGCCTGGGAGGAAATGCGAGCGTGGGCGGAGCCGAGGGGCCTACTCGAGAATATCGAGAAACACCCCGTCTTCGGCTTCAATAACCCGGATCCTTCGCCTGATCAGAAGGAGTACGGCTATGAGTTCTGGATCCAGGTCGAACCAGAGATGGAACCGGAAGGCAACGTCCAGGTGAAGGAGTTCGCGGGCGGGCTATACGCTGTGACGGAGTGCAACCTGAAGGAGGAGCTGGAGTCGGAGTTCTTCGAGAAGGAAGGCTACCTCGAGTCTTGGAAGAAGATCGCAGACTGGGTCAAGTCCAGTGCGTACGAGTTTGGAAAGCATCAGTGGCTGGAGAAGTCCCATGACCCGGGGGCGTCTGAGGAAGAGCTGGTTCTTGACCTGTACTGCCCCATCGAGGAGTGAGAGAGTTCTCGCGAGTAGGAGTACGGGGACCCTCGGGTCTCCCAGGAGTCTACCCTAGGAGACCCTTCACCACGCCCGGAAACCCTTAATCTTCACGTTGGATACTGCTACCTGGAGGACTCCAGATTGGACCCCTATACTGCGGCTCGCGTGGTGGAACAAATGCGGCGATGGAAGAGACAACGCCGCTACTATCGGATTGCGGTAGTCGCCTTGGCGATCGCCTTCATAGTCGCCCTCTCCGGATGGGCCTCTATCGCTGGCCAATGTCCGATTCCCACCCCGATACCATAGGGACGCGTGACTAGGAACTTGAGTGCCCTCATCTTGTGAAAAGTCCGCTCCCATCCTGGTCCGGGGGTCTAACGGTCTCGCTCAAAGATCATCTCTCCTCGAGTAGCCTGACTGGTGGGCTCGCATCTCCGGGAAGCTGGTTCGTGAGCATACGGTGTCTCCTTCCGCCTGGGTCGCCGCCTCGGGGACTCCGTCGGGATCTCGGTCGAGCCACAACCCTTTTGGG
>JABAOH010142767.1_pt1 | contig 11055 bp, 11 predicted proteins | sample 7062181 | NCBI WGS metagenome assembly JABAOH01 (sample SAMN14538630, study PRJNA623070) | marine sediment metagenome | biome: marine biome [ENVO:00000428]; feature: marine pelagic biome [ENVO:01000023]; material: deep marine sediment [ENVO:00002113]; isolation source: pool of 5 deep marine... | reverse complement strand
AAAAAAGATGCTGAACGTCATAATGAGGAAAGTTCTCTGAATAATCGATTAGTTATTATAATAAGTCAAATCGGTAATATCGATACATTGGGCGATTTTTATAGGGATATCCAAGTACCACATATTTAATTTCTCGATAGGAAATCGGAACTTGAAAGCTGCGGGGAAGCTGACCGAGGGGACTACGAGCGCGCGGGAGCCTCGCAACCTAGCGATTGGAGGAGAAAAGTGATAAAGGTGTCACAGAGGGGAGATCTGGACCGGTTCTTGTGATAGATGAGGTAGAAGTCGCGAGTGAGCCTCACGCCCTCAAGGGACACAGTGCGGAGAGTCCCCCGCTCCAAGTCCTCCTGGATAGCCCGGAGTGAGATTACGGAGATTCCAGCCCCACTCTTTACCGCCTGGCGAATGGCTTCCGTGCTTCCGAGTACTGCCACCATCGTCAAGGCACCCGAGTCAAGACCAGCAGATCGCAGCGCTTCCTCAAGAACCTTTCGTGATCCTGATCCAACTTCTCGTAAAATAAAGGGTTGCTCTGAAAGCTCTCCGACGGCGACCGCCGACCTGGCAGCCCACGCGTGGTTGGGCGGCAGGGCGAGAACCAGTTCATCTTCCAAGAGCTTCACGTACACTAACTGACCATCGTCGAACTTGGCCCCAACGGTTCCGAGCTCATACGTCCCGTCGAGGACTCCCCGGCCGACTTCCTGCGAGTCAGCAATCTTCAAGGTGATCGCAACATCCGGGTATCGGGCTTTGAACTGGGCCAATAACACGGGCAGGACGTACTCGCCGGGAATGTTGCTCCCAGCAATGATCAGATGTCCTTTGAGGGAGCCCTTGTACTCTTCCAGCGCTTGAATGGCCTGGGTCCTCAGGGCAAGCACCTGCTTGGCATAGCCATACAGGAGCTCCCCTGCCCTCGTCGGAACCACCTCCCGACCAAGCCGGTCCAACAGTTTTATCCCCACAAATTCTTCGAGGCCCTTGATGTGACCACTCACCGTCGGTTGGGTCAGATAGACCGCCTCGGCCGCCTTCGAGAAGCTTTTCAGCTCCACGATCCTGCAAAAGACCTCTAGCGCACGGATATCCATGGATCCACCTCAACGCGAGGCCCGACGCTCAGCGACAGGCCACCTTCGGGAGGGCGCTATTCGTCAACCACGACCTCAGCCTCGAGCAGATCTCGATAGAACTGCTCGTACGCGTCGATCTCCCGCTCCCTGCAGAACTCCTTTTCGATCTTTGCCTTTGCCTGACTGCCCAGGCGCCGGCGCAGATCGGGATCGAGAATCAGACGTTCGGCCTTCCGCTCAAAGTCCTCTTCTGACGCGAAGAGGAGACCGTCCACCTCGTCTTCGACGATGGACCGGTTCCCTTCAATATCTGCGGCGAGGACCGCCACGCCCCCATTCATGGCTTCGAGGATGGCATTGGACATCCCCCCCTCCGAAAGGGAGGAATTGACCACCACGTCCACTTCCTGCAGCATGCTGCAGACCTCTTCGTGCGGAACTTCGCCCAGATAGCGGGCCCAGTCGTTCCCTGCGAGGAGGTTGAGGAGTCGTTTCCCCTCCTCTGCTTCCAAGATCGGTCCTGCATAGAGGACGCGAAGGTCCGGGTAACGAGCCTGAAGCCGCGAAAGGGAAGGAACACAGAAGGGAAGATTCTTCACCTTGCGGATTCCAGCAGCGAAGAAGAAGATGCAATGCCGCGGACTAAGACCCCAGCGGGCCCGATAATCGTCGGGTCTCTCGTCGCAGGCGACCGTCTGTCGGATGATGCGGATCCTCCCGCCGAGTTCAGGGATTTCCTTCAGGAGCTTCTCCTGGATCGTTTCATGAAAGGCGACAATGCCGGAGGTTTGCCTCAAGGTCTCGACGACCTTCCCTCGCCGCTCGGGATCAAATAGATCGACGTTGACATCTGTGCCGGTGATGGTCACCAATGCTGGGACCTCCGCGCGCCTCGCCTCCACCATCACGAGGTCTCCGGTCGCGAACGCGTGGAAGCCGTGGAGGAGGTCGGGATCGAAGGCTCGGATGGCCAAGGGGATTTCTCGCCGATCCTGAAACGCCTCGAGCGAGTAGACCTCTACCCGATGCCCGCGCTCCCGGAGTCCCGACGCGATCCGCTGCACGGTGACCGAATTGCCACGAACGGATGGGTAATAGAAGGGCGTGATCAAAGCTATCTGCATTGTTCAATTCCCCAGGGCCACGCCTCTACCGAGGACCGGCACGCGGTAGCGGTGCGAGGTGCCCTCCTGGTTTGTCGGTTATCCCCCCGCGAGTTTCTCCCGGAGCAGATCGTTGATCAGTTGCGGATTGGCCTTCCCTCTGGTCGCGCGCATCACCGCCCCGACCAGTGCGGCAAGTGCTTTCTCCTTTCCTCCCCTGAAGTCGGATACGGGGCCGGGATTCTGGGCCAGCACCTCATCCACAACCCGACTGAGCTCTTCCCGGTCGGAAATCTGAACCAGACCCTTCTCCTGCACAATCGTTTCAGGGTCCCTCCCGGACTGATACATCTCCTCGAAGACCGTTTTGGCGATCTTGCCGCTAATAACCTCCTCCTGGATCAGTTTCAACAAAGCGGCCAGCTGGGTCGGACCAATAGGGCTCTCGGTGATTTCCTTCCCCTCTCGATTCAAATATCCCAAGAGTTCGGACATGATCCAATTGCTCACCAGCTTCGTGTCTCGGTGGAGCTGGGCACACTCTTCAAAATACTCTGCCAGTGCCTTACTGGTGGTGAGCACCGCTGCATCATATTCCGGCAGCCCATACGCCTGCACGAAGCGCCGCCGTCTCTCAGCGGGGAGTTCCGGCAAATCCGCCGCAATCGCTTCAATCCAGGTCGGAGTTATCTCCAACGGCACTAAGTCCGGCTCTGGGAAGTAGCGGTAGTCGTGGGCCTCCTCTTTCCCCCGCATGGGGAGCGTGATCTCCTGCTCGGCATCCCACAGACGGGTTTCCTGGATGATCGGCTGACCGGACCTCAGGAGCGCGACCTGACGCTGGATCTCATACTCCAATGCCCGCTGGACGTTCCTGAAGGAGTTCATGTTCTTGACCTCAGTTTTGACCCCGAAGTCCGAACTCCCAACCGGACGGACCGACACATTGGCGTCGCAGCGAAGATTGCCCTCCTCCATGTTCCCCTGGGACACCCCCAGATATTGGAGTGTGGCCCGGAACTGTTTCAGAAACTCTGCTGCCTCCTCCGGCGTGCTGAAGTCCGGTTCCGTCACCATCTCGATCAACGGCACGCCGCACCGGTTGAAATCCACCAGGCTGTACTCCGCCTGATCCATGGTCCCAGCGTGGAGGAGCTTTCCCGCATCCTCCTCGAGGTGAATCCGCCGAATCCTCACCCTTCTGACCTGCCCATGGTCGGTGGTCTCTTCAAAGCCTCCCGTGGCCAATGGAAGTTCATACTGGGAGATTTGATAGTCCTTGGGAAGATCCGGGTAGAAATAATTCTTCCGAGCGAAGCGGCAGTGAGGGGCGATCGTGCAATGGAGCGCGAGCGCGGTTCGAATGGCGTACTCCACCGCCTTCTTATTGAGGACCGGCAAGACCCCCGGCATGCCCAGGCAGACGGGGCAGGTCTGGGAATTGGGAGCCTCCCCAAACCTGGTGCTACACCCACAGAAAATTTTTGATTCGGTGAGGAGCTGGGCATGCACCTCTAGCCCGATCACCGCCTCGTACTTCAGTTCACTGTTCACAGTTCACCGTTCACAGCTCGATGACCGATGACCGTTTACTGATGACCGCCTTAATTCGCCCGTCCGCCCGAGGTCCCCAAGAGCGAGGAGGGGGTTCCTTCGGAGGTAGGCGACATCTGGCTTGCGTCTCCGAAGGAGTCCGGAGTCCTTCGGACAGGCCGGGGTCCCGCCGCCGAAGCGCAGCGCAGGTGGGGGTGGCCCGCACCAACGAACGACAACGCCTACCCATGCGTAAGGTTGCATCTGCACATCAAGTCCTCGGAGAATTATGGCGCCGCCAAGGAAGGTCCGTCCGAGCTCTTGGTTGTCGGTCATCGGTCGTCGAGATTTAACCGGAAGTCTTGATGGCTTCGAGCCGCATGACATATCCATCGGAGAGACCGTGTTCCTCGGCGCCCTGGATCAAGAGGCGCATATACCGTTTGGATGGCGGTCGGTAGCCCCCCGGTTGAGCTACGAAATATACATGCGCCTGAAGCGTTTTCCCATCCTTGGTCTCCACTGTCACCGTCTTCCGGATATAGTCGCTCGGGACCCCCTCATACTGGTCCAAGGCTTTCAAATCCTGCTCTTTGATCTCCCACAGGACCCCTTCCACAACCGCTCCCGTCGTGGGCTTGAGGTCCGCCGTTCCACCACCCCACATACTGGAGCTTCGGGCGAAGGTAATGTCGTAGTCTCGGAGCATGGCTGCCGAAACAAACTTGGCCCCAGGGCAGCGTTTCTTGAACCAAAATCTTTCCATATTGGAGCCGTACGCGAAGTAGAACATCAGCTGCGCTCGTTCACAGTTGACAGTTCACTGTTCACGGCAAGACCTCGCGAAATCGTTGGCAGCGTTGCTTTGTTTTATCTGTGAACTGTGAACCATGAACCGTGAACTCCTAGAGGGATGGTTTGCGCTTGTGCCACTCCGTGGCTTGTTCATAGGCAAAGGCCACCTGAAGCACGGTCGCCTCATCGAAAGGCTTCCCGAGGATCTGCAGGCCTATGGGAAGCCCAGCCTCGCTGAAGCCACAAGGAACAGAAATCCCGGGAATCCCTGCCAGGTTGGCGGAAATGGTAAAGATATCTGAGAGATACATGGTCAATGGGTCGCCAGTCTTTTCACCGAGATGGAAGGCAGGAGTCGGTGCGGTTGGCGTCAAGATCACGTCGCAACGTTTGAACGCCTCCTCAAAGTCTCTTCGAATCAGGGTGCGCACCTTCAGGGCCTTCAGATAGTACGCATCATAGTATCCGGCGCTCAGGGCGTACGTCCCCAGCATGATCCGTCGTTTCACCTCAGCACCGAAGCCATTCTGTCGAGTCTTCGTGTACATTTCGAGGAGATCCTTCGCGTCTCGGGCGCGGATCCCGTACTTCACGGCATCATANNCCCAGAGACTCGCAAGTGCTGATCGCCCCCCGGATGGCTGTCTCCACTTCCGGGTCCATCCCCTCGATGAAGTACTCGTCGGGGATGCCGATCCTCAGGCCAGTGACATCCCGCCCCAACGGAGCGGTGTAGTCTGGAACAGGGAGATCCACTGAGGTAGAGTCACACGGATCGTGGCCCGCAATGACATTCAAGAGGATCGCCGCATCGCGGACATCCTTGGTCATGGGCCCGATCTGATCCAGAGATGACGCGAAGGCAACGAGCCCGTATCGTGAGACCCGACCGTACGTGGGTTTCAGCCCGACGATCCCGCAAAAAGCTGCCGGCTGCCGAATCGAGCCTCCGGTATCCGAGCCGAGGGCCCCAGCACACAGGTCCGCCGCCACCGCCGACCCCGACCCTCCGCTGGACCCCCCAGGGACCCGGCTCAGGTCCCAGGGATTTCTGGTGACCTTATAGCCCGAATTCTCGGTGGAAGAACCCATGGCAAATTCGTCCATATTCGCCTTTCCGAGCAGAACGATGCCGGCCTGGTCCAGGCGCCCCATCACCGTGGCATCATATGGCGGAATAAATCCCTCTAAGATTTTGGAGGAACAGGTCGTTGGAATGCCACGGGTACAGATAACATCCTTGATGGCCAGAGGAATGCCCGCTAATGGACCAACGTCCTCCCCTCGCTCCAGGCGTCGATCCAGACGCGTCGCCCTCCCTAGTGCCTCCCGGCCGGTCACGGCCATGTACGCCTGCACCTTCCCCTCCTCTCGCGCAATGCGCTTGAGAAAAGCCTTTAGAACCTGGCCGGCCGTCACCTCGCGGCGCTGGAGCAATCCTTGCAGCTCGTGTATCGTGAGTGCGGTCAGTTCCATCGAAGCCATCTCTTATAGTTCATGGCTCAGGGTTCTTGGTTCATGGACAAACCTGATCACCTTGAGACGATCCCAGTCACTTCCAAAATCCCTGAACCCTGAACTATGAACCATGAACTCACTCTTCTAAGATTCGGGGCACGCGGAAGAGAGCCCCCTCGCGATCGGGGGCATTAGTCAAGGCCTCTTCTTGAGAGAGGCAGGACGAGACGGCATCCTCGCGAAACACATTGGTCATGGGAATGACGTGAGAAGTCGGATCGACCTCATCAGTATCCAGCTGGTTGAGCTTGTCAATGTAGGTCAGGATCGCATCCAGCTGGGCTCGCATCATTTCCCTCTCCTCGTCAGAGAGACCAAGTCGGGCCAGCCTCGCCACATGTTCCACCTGCTCGCGTGTGATCTTCATGGCTTGTTCCCCCAAAGGAAACTATAGCGATGATAGCATTTCACAATGGGCCCGCAAAGATTTTCCGGTGGAAACTTCCCCTTTTTAGCACCTGCACCCCCCTCGCTCCAGGCCTCACATTTATTGAGCCTCACGAGGGGCGTCCCGCTCGTCAGCGGAATAATTCCACTGAATCAATCGGGCGTCAGGTAACGAGTTCCGCGCAGCCCGCCTCGACCAACCAACAGGACGGCTACCCCCACCTGCGCTTCGCTGTCCGAAGGCCTTCGGACCCGCAAACCAGATTCCGCTTTCCTCGCGGATCCCCCCCTCCCTCGGCTCCGGGGCTCTCTTGCATGGCCACTCGAGGCAGCGCCTGCAGGCCCCGAGCGACATTGCCGGAAGTCCGAAGGCTTTCGGACCGCTCAGGGTCGCCGCGAGCCCGAAGGGTTCCGGGCTCTTGCGGAGAGGGGTGGAGCGAGGGGGCGAAGGTATTGTTGCAATAGAATCAGCGAACTGTGGAATTTTCCGACGAAGGATGCTGTCCCGAGCCGTTCCTCTGTCAGGCCCGGGTGAGTTGGGCGTATTTCACCTTGAGCTTTTTCGTCCCGACTCCGGGAAAGGTCACCACGACCTTCATTTCGTCCCCATTGCCGATTCGCTCGCGGATCCTGCCCACCCCCCATTCAGGATGCCTGACCAGGATTCCCGGCTGGTAGAAGTCGACAAACGGCATCTCGTCTAACTCCACTTCATACCGCAGACCAGACACGTCAAAACTCTTAACAGGCGCCACAGAGAAAGGGATCGAGGTCTCGACCCTCTGCAGGAGAGGAGGCGCAATCTCTTCTAAAAACCGGGAGGGCAGATTAAAGCTCTCTCTGCCGTATAGCCGTCTTTGCACGGCCGCAGAAAGGAAAAGACGCTTTTGGGCTCGGGTCACCCCGACGTAGCACAGGCGTCTCTCCTCCTCGAGCTCCTCGGGATCGGTGTAAGCCCGACCGTGGGGGAAGATCCCTTCCTCCATCCCCGCGATGAAGACCACGGGAAACTCTAATCCCTTGGCCATATGCAGGGTCATCAGCGTCACCTTTCCTCGCGTATCCTGCATCCCTTCGTCCACATCGGTCAGGAGCGCGACCATATCCAGAAATGCGTGCACCGACGTGTCTTCGCTCCGGAGGACAAAGTCCTGGGCGGCCGAGATGAGCTCCCGCAGGTTCTCGATTCGGCTCGAGGCTTCAGGGGTTCCCTCCTGCTCCAATCCCGCTAAATAGCCGGTCTCTTGTAGGAGGGCCATCACCAAGTCCGGGACAGAGGTCTGGTGAAGGCGAGCGACGAACCGGCCGATGAGGGCCTGAAACTCCTGAAGGGCCTTCACTTGTCGCGCCGTAATAAGACTTTCCTTTTCAATTTCCCGACACGCCTCCCACAAGGAAATTTCCCGGCCTGCGGCAAATTCGGAGAGCCGATCCAAGGTCCCCCGGCCGATCCCTCTCGCTGGTACGTTCACCACACGGAGAAAACTCACCGAGTCGGCAGGGTTGGCAATCAAACGAAGATACGACAAAAGGTCTCGAATCTCCTTGCGCTCGTAGAACCGCAGGCCGCCCACAATCGCGTATGGGATGACGGTGCGCCTCAGGGCATCCTCCAGAACTCGGGACTGAGCGTTCACACGATAGAAGACGGCGAAGTCGTCAAGGCCATATCCCTCTCGCGCCGCGAGGTGCCGTATGGTCTCGACGATGAAGGTTGCCTCGTCCGTCTCATCTCTCGCCTGACAGAATCCGACCGGCTCCCCCTCTTCGTTTTCCGTCCACAGCCTCTNNCCGTCCACAGCCTCTTTTCCTTCCGGCCCCGGTTCCGCGCAATGATGGAAAAGGCCGCCTCTAAAATACACTGGGTCGACCGATAGTTCTGCTCGAGCCGGATCACCTTGCACAGCGGATAATCCCGCTCAAAATCCAAAATGTTTGCCAGATTAGCCCCTCGCCACCGATAAATCGACTGATCGTCATCCCCGACCACCGCCAGGTTCTGGTGCCGCTCGGCCAGCAGCCGGATCAACCGGTACTGGGCGTGATTAGTGTCCTGATACTCATCCACCATGATGTAGCGCCACAGCTCCTGATAGCCACCCAGAATCATTGGGCGCTCCAGAAAGAGCCGGACGGCCTCCATCAGGAGGTCGTCAAAATCGAGGGCCTCGTTCCTTTGCAGCGCCGCCTGGTATCGGTAATAGACCCTGGCCACCCGCTCTTCGAGGTAATCAGCCGCCTGGGCGGCAAACTCTGCCGGGGTCAGGAGATCGTTCTTGGCCCGGCTGATCCTGGCCCGGACCACCCTGGGATGGATCACCCGCTCGCTCAGATCCAANNAGGAGAGCGAGCTGATCGCCCTCATCGTAGATGAGAAACGAGGAACGGAGACCCAGGTGTTGCGCGTTCTTTCGGAGGATCTTGACACACGTGGCGTGAAAGGTCCCTACCCAGACGTTCTGCCCTTCGGCACCTAGGAGCAGGGCCACCCGTTCCCGCATCTCCTCGGCCGCCTTGTTCGTAAACGTCACCGCCAGCACGTTCCAGGGACGAATCTGGAGTCCACCGATGAGGTAGGCGACCCGGTGGGTGATGACGCGTGTCTTCCCCGACCCGGCACCGGCGAGGATAAGGAGGGGGCCCTCGGTATGGAGGACCGCCTCCCGCTGCGGCGGGTTCAGCTCGACGAGATACGCTTCTGCACTCACTGACACTCTCGGGGGAGATCAGAGCAGATGCTTGCTGATCAGGGCCCGATTGTAGGCGCGGACGATGTGGGCCCGCGAGATGATTCCCAATAATTTCTTCGGGTCATTTGGATCCACGACCGGCAAGTGTCCGAGGTCCCGCACGTGGAAGCGGACGAGAACATCATGCAGGCTATTATACGGAGTGACCGTGACCAGATCTTTCGTGGCCAGGTCTCCAACCTTGGCTTCCAGGTCTCCATTGCCCAGGGCCTTTTGCACGTCCTGGGCCGTAACGACTCCGGTGAGCTCTCCGGATTGGTTCAGCACCGGGAACCACTCATGGTGCTCCTCGGTGGACCTCTGCAGGAATCCCTCGACGGTCATCTCCTCGGGCACCCAGAGGAGTCGATGGGTCATGGCCTCGCGCACTGGCGTTGCCGCCATGACGTCCACGTCCCGCCCCGCCCGGAATCGGATGCCCCGGCTCACGACCTTCAGCGTGTAGATGGTCTCGTTATGCCATACGTTGTATATCAGGGTACTGACCACCGTGCTCGCCATCACGGGCAGAATCATGGAATAGTCGCCGGTCATCTCAAAGATCAGCATGATGGCGGTAATGGGGGCCAGGGCCGCCCCGCCGAAGACCGCCCCCATCCCGACCAGGGCATAGGCCCCCACACCCGCGGTGAAGTTCGGAAAGAGGCTATGGACAATGTGGCCGTACGCCCCACCCAGCACCGCCCCGATGAACAGGAGTGGGGCCAGATCCCCGCCCGAGCCGCCCGAACCGAGCGTCAACGATGTGCCCACCATCTTGCCAAAGACCAGGACCGCCATGAGCAGGAAGGGGATTCTCCCGTTCAGGGTGTCTTCCATGGCCGTGAAACTCGTCCCGAAGATCTGGGGGAGGAAAAATCCGATCAGCCCAACAATGATCCCACCCACCGCTGGCTTCCAATAGGGGGGAAATCGCCAGTTATCGAAGAGCTGCTCGAGTCGGTAGATAAGCCGCACGAAGGCCACCGCGATCAACCCGGCGAGAATGCCGAGCAGGAGGGATAACGGCATCTCTGTCACGGTCAGGAGGCGGTATGCCGGGACCGCGAAGGCCGGAGAATCTCCCAGCATGGCACGGGAGACGACGGCTGACGCCACAGAGGAGAGGACGACCAGGCTGAAGTCGAGTCCAACATACCCCATGAGAATCTCCAACGCAAACATGGCTCCAGCGATTGGCGCGTTAAAGGCAGCGGCGATACCTCCCGCGGCCCCGGCCGCCACCAGCGTCTTAATTCGCTGATCGGACATCTTCAGGAATTGGCCCACGATGGAACCGATCCCGCCCCCGATCTGAACCATGGGTCCCTCACGACCCGCCGACCCGCCCGAGCCGATCGTGACGGCAGAGGCCACCGTCTTGAGGAAGGCGACCCGCCTTCGCATTCGCCCCCCCTCGACCGCCATGGAGGCCATCACCTCGGGGACCCCGCCCCCTTTCACCTCGTGAGCCACGTAATAGATGAGAGGACCAACGATGAGGCCCCCAATCGCCGGGAGGAGGATGACGTAATAGTTCCCCAGGAGGGTAAGCACCTCGCGACCGGTCTCGAAAAACAGGTGCTCGCAATACTCGAGCAGCTTAATGAAGGCAACGGCCCCGAAACCGGTCATGAGCCCCACNNATAGGCCCCTTCCGGGATGCGGGGGTGGTAGGCGAGTTGAAGCAGGGTGCTCCGGAGATAACCAGTCGGTCTTCTTTGCTCTTCCCTCCCCTCGGGCATGTGCTTCTCGTCCTCCATGCCTTCGGACCGTCCTGGCCCCTTCTGCTCACGCGTCCGACAAGCCCAGCTCTAGCCGGGCTCACTCGACGGTCACACTCTTGGCCAGATTGCGTGGCTGGTCTACGTCACAGCCTTTGTGCACTGCAATGTGGTAGGCCAAGAGCTG
>JABAOH010000553.1_pt2 | contig 11055 bp, 11 predicted proteins | sample 7062181 | NCBI WGS metagenome assembly JABAOH01 (sample SAMN14538630, study PRJNA623070) | marine sediment metagenome | biome: marine biome [ENVO:00000428]; feature: marine pelagic biome [ENVO:01000023]; material: deep marine sediment [ENVO:00002113]; isolation source: pool of 5 deep marine... | reverse complement strand
ACCCGCAAAAAAGGAAAAAGAATAGTTATAAACAAAACAATGTTTGTAGCTGGTTTAATAATAGCATTAGTGGCAGCATTGATGATGTTCTGTCAGGAACGATGTTTTTTGGGAGTGGATTTGGAATGCTGGCCAGCGGTATTAGGAATAATAGGAATAGGTTTTATAGCAACTTCACAGTTTACACCTATGAAACAAAAGAAAAAACGATAATATGAAAAATAAATCAAAAGGCTATCTATTATTGATATTAGGATTTATAATAATTGTTATCAACGCAGTTGATTATCTAGGTGGATTTTTTGGATTATCTTTAGAGATTAACTTACCTTCCTCTGCTATTGGTATTATTTTTGTTGCACTTGGCATGTTTTTAGCAAAGAAAAAATAACTTTTCCATACCAGACATGAAAATAACCTAATCAATCTCCAACAACAGTAACAATAACTTCTCTTTCTCTTGTTCTACTATCAAGATTAACAACCATTATATTTTGCCAAGTTCCTAACAACAATTTTCCATTTTTTACAGGAATGGATTGACTGTTTCCAATTAGCATTGATCTTATATGAGAATAAGCATTTTCCATATGTTGGTAAAGTTGCTTTGAACTAGATATTTTTTCTAAGGTTTTTCTAAAATCTTCTAAAAGCATTGGTTCGTTCTCATTTACAACTAAGCCTCCTGTAGCTCCAACAACGAAAATGTTACAAACACCATTTTCTATCTCAGATTCTTTTAAAATATCCTCAACTTTAAATGTTATGTCTCCAAAATCTTGAGACTTTAGCTTTACTTTTATTGTTTCTGAATAAACCATATACTAAATTATGTTTGTTGTTTATATTTATTTTTCGATTAATTCAGCATCCTTTATTTCAAAAACACCACTATTGTTTTCCCATATTTTTTCAGCTTCTTTTATTAGTATTTTTTTATTAAACAAAGGACAGTCTAGAACTAGAGTTTCAAATTCTCCGCCTTCTCCAGCAATGTTAATACCAAATTTTTCCTTTAGTTTAATCAAATCTTCTATGCAATTTTCATCAATTTTCTTACTTAACCAGTTTTCATCAAAACCTTCAGCAGCAACTGCTGTTATTATAACTTCAAAATTGTTTTCTAAAACTTCTTTAAGAAGTTTTTCTGGTTCAATTCCCCAAAGAGGTGCTAATAATTTTAGATTAAGTTCTTTGCAAACCTTTTCTATTCTTTGTTTTTGATAGTTACTGGCTATGGCTCCACAAACAACACCTTCTACATTCAATCCTTCTAACAATATTCTTAAGTCGTTTACTTCTTTTTCCTTTTCTCCTTTTGATTCTTTAGAAACCAGTTGTATATTCATGGCTTCAGCCTGTTTTAAAGTTAGGCCAATGTTTGGAGTATGATACATATAGCTATCAGGATTTTTAGAATGGACAGTAGCAAGATATTTTATCTCATGACCTTCTTGTTTAGCTTTAAACATAGCAAATATGCTGTCTTTGCCACCAGAGAATAAAGCCACCAAATTCATACTTCTTATTGGTTTTTAATGGTTAAATTTTTTGATAGTTACAAAGGGGTAGTGATTCGAAAACCTTCGTTTCTTAAGGAAGTCTTTATAAATGGCTTTTAAATATTTTATTTGGTATTATTTTATACACGAGGGATAAAATGGCTTTTCGAATAAAAATAGAAAATGTTGTTGCATCAGCTTCTTTGGGAGTTCCAATAAAACTTGAGAAATTAGTTGCTAATTTAGATGGTATTGAATATGAACCAGAACAGTTTCCAGGATTAGTAATGCGTTTAAAAGACCCTAAAGCAGCAGCTTTGATTTTTTCATCAGGAAAAATAGTTTGTACAGGAGCTAAATCTCCAAAAGACGCAAAACTTGTAATAGCAAAAATAGTAAAAAGAATGAACAGACTTAGTATAAAAATTCCTAAAAACTACAAGGTTCAATTGGAAAATATTGTTGCTTCAGCAAAGCTTGATAGAGAACTAAATCTCAATAATATTGCTTTTACTTTGGAAAACACAGAATACGAACCAGAACAGTTTCCTGGTTTGGTTATGCGGATGGATGATCCAAGAGTCACTTTTCTTCTTTTTGGTAGTGGTAAAATTATTTGTACAGGTGGAAGAAGTATACAAGACGTTAAAAGAGCAGTGGCAAAGGCAGATAGGAAATTGCGGAAAATAAAATAATTGTTTTTATGGAACCGGAAAAGTTTGAAGAGTTTTTTAGGCAATTTTATGTAAATGATTTGACAGCAGCTGCTCTAAAAGGAAAAAAATCAATAGAAGTTGACTTCTCTTTGTTAGATAAGTTTGATCCAGAATTGGCTGATAAGCTTTTGAATGATCCTGAAAATGTTTTGAAAGCTGCTAGAGAGGCCACTACAGCTATGGATTTAATAGAAGAGGATGTAAAAATAGAACCCAGATTCAAGAATTTACCAGAAAGATTTAGCATAAGAATAAGGAGTTTAAGATCAGAGCATATTGGGAAATTTGTTTGTTTGGATGGAATTGTTAGAAGAGCATCTGAAGTTAAGCCTGAGGTGAGTATAGCTGTTTATCAATGTCCAGAATGTGGAAATAAAATGGAGGTAGAACAAACAGAAAGATTTTTAACACCCCCCATTAGGTGTGATAATCCTGAGTGTGGAAGAAAGGGTGGTTTTGTTTTAGTTGATAGAAAGCTTTTTGATTCTAGATGGATATTTGTTGAAGAACCATTTGAGGTAGTTACAGCAGAAAAGCCTGGGGAGGTTTCTGTTTATCTTAAAGAGGATTTAACAACTCCTGAAATGCAAAGAAAAACAGATCCTGGAAACAGGCTTAAAATCAATGGTATTGTTAAAGAAATAAAAAAAATGAGACGAGGTAAATTAAGAACACAGATGGACATTTATATTGACTCTAATTATGTTGAACCAACCGAAATAGAATGGGAAGAGGTTGTAATAAGTCCTGAAGACGAGGAAAAAATCAAAGAATTTGCTCGTGACCCAGAAATTTATGATAAGTTAGTTGCTTCTATTGCGCCCTCTATTTATGGAATGGATAAAATAAAAGAATCAATTGCACTTCAATTGTTTGGAGGAGTTCCCCATAATCTTCCAGACAAAACAAGAATCAGAGGAGACATACATGTTTTGCTAGTTGGAGACCCTTCAACAGGAAAGAGCCAGTTGCTAAAGTTAATATCATCTATAATTCCAAGAGGAAAGTATGTTGCTGGTAGAGGAACAACAGCTGCTGGATTAACAGCAACAGTTGTAAAAGATGAGGAATTTGGCGGAGGCTGGATGTTAGAAGCAGGAGCAATGGTTTTAGCAAATAAAGGAGTTCTGGCTGTGGACGAGTTTGACAAAATGTCTAGGGAAGATCAGATTGCAATGCATGAAGGACTAGAACAACAAACAGTTTCAGTTGCAAAAGCATCAATAATAGCAACTCTGCCTGCTCAGGTTTCTGTTTTAGCAGGCTGTAACCCTAAATTTTTTAGATTCGATCCATACAGGCCAATTGTGGAGCAGGTTGATATACCAGACACATTGCTAGCTAGATTTGATTTAAAATTTGCTCTAAAAGACATTCCTGATAAAGAAATGGATGAAAAATTAGCAACTCATATTTTAGAAACAAGATTAAAACCAAGCAGAGTAGAACCATTAATATCTCCTGAATTCTTAAGAAAATACATAGCTTATGCAAGAAAAAATTGTAAACCCAAAATGTTGAGAGAAGCAGCAGAAAGATTGAAAAATTTTTATATTGATATGAGGGGTCTTTATTCTGGAGAAGAAACTGTTGCAATAACCTTGAGACAGAATGAGGCCTTAATGAGACTAGCAGAAGCAGCAGCCAAGATAAGACTTTCTAACAAAGTTGAAATTCAAGATGCTGAAAGGTCAGTTAATGTGATGAGATTTTCTATTCAACAATTAGGTTATGATTATGAAACTGGAAAAATTGATATTGATAGAACAGAAGGTGTTCCTGCATCCCAAAGAAGTAAGATCCATACTATATTAGATATAATTGACATGCTTGAAAAGAAAATTGGAAAGCCTGTTCCCAAAGAAGAAATAATAGCAGCAGCTGAAGATCAAGGAATAAAGGTTGGAACTACAGAAGAATTGTTAAGAAGATTAAAATCTGAAGGTTCTATATTTGAGCCAAAGTTAAATTATATAGAGAGGATAAGATAATTATGGAAGTTAAAAGACTAACTGCAAAAAAAGCATCGATTGGAGAAATAGAAAATGGAACCTTTGTGAAAAAAGAAGGTTTTGTGAGCAGTTACATTCTAACTAATTTAGGAAGAAGGCTATCAAGAGTAAGGGTTTTAGGCCTGATAGTTGACAAGTTCATAAGTCCTGATGAAAGATACGCAACCATAACTTTAGATGATTCCACAGATACTATTCGTTGTAAAGCCTTTGTTAATACTAAGATATTTGATGGTTTTGGAGAAGGAGACTTGGTTGATGTTTTTGGAAAAATAAGAGAGTACAATGGAGAGATTTACATAATACCTGAAATATTAAAAAGATCAGATCCTAATTTTGAAACTCTTAGGCTTTTAGAATTAGAAAAAATCTTTAGAAGACAAAGGGAAAAGATAAAGAAGGTCAGAGAAGTGCAAAAACAAACTTCTGATTTAAATGAATTAAAAACAGTAGTTAAGCGTTTTATGAGTTTAGGAGATGCTGAAGGAATTTTAGAAGCTCAAAAAATACTAGAAAACATTGCTGAGGAAAAGGTTGTTAGTTCATCTGAAATTAAAAGTAAGATTTTAAACTTAATTGAAAATTTAGACAAAGGTAAAGGAGCTGATTACCAGGAAATTTTAACTAAATCTGGTTTATCTGAGAATGATGTTGATTTTGCAATCCAGGATCTTTTAGAAAGTGGAGTTTGCTTTGAACCCACTCCTGGAAAAATAAAGAAATTATAATAATATAAAACAAATATTTCTTATGAGAGGCGCTGTAAGTTTAATAAACTTAATCATAATTCTAGCTATTGTTGTTGCCATAGGTTTAACAGTATGGTTTTTCTTAAGTGGGTTTTTTACAGAACTTGGAGAAACAGGAAGAGAGAGTACACAAGAAACTTTAGAAGTTTTGACTTCGTGTATGAAAATAGAAGAAGCGTATCGAAATAAGTTTTTTATTAGGAACTGTGGTAAAGGCGTAATAACGAATGATTCTTTAAATATTTATGTTGATGAAAACTTAATAGATTTTGATTTAGATCCAATTTCAATAGGAGAAGGAGGAACAGGAACCGTAATTTTAACAGACGTTGAAAATATTTCTAGTGGTCAACATTCTTTAAGAATAACTAATCCAAACACAGAAACTTTAACATATTTTGAAGCTTTAGTAACTTCATTACCTGAATCATTTGTATTAGGTCTGGATTTTGAAGAGGACTCAGGAACAATTGCTTATGATAGATCTGGGTTTGGGAACAATGCAACATTATACAATGAAACAGAAGTTTGTTCTGACCCACCTACTGTTGGTTGTCCCAAATGGGTGGATGGTAAATCTGGTAAAGCTTTAAGCTTTGACGGCCATTATGACTATGCCTATATACCACTTTCACAGAGCCTAGATATTACTGAGGATCAGATTACTGTAGAGGCTTGGGTAAAACCAATGGGAAATAGCAGCAAAGACTCCGATTATGAATGGCAACACATGGTTTCTAATTACCGTGGATACTGGTTAGATATTTTAGGTTGTCGGGATGATGGAGGACCGCACTGTGGCTCTGATCCACATAGACATGCGTTTAGTTTTAGAGTTAATAGTACAGTCTTAGGAGAAGTACAAGTTAACGGGCAAACTATTACAACTCTTGGAGAATGGTATCATGTTCTTGGAACTGTGAATACAAGTCATGTTTTACTTTATGTTAATGGTGTTCTAGATGCTTATGAAGACTTTGCTGGGGATCTACAGCCTAGTGGAAACCCTGCCCTACTCGTAGCAAAATACTCTGGAAACCCCTTTGATTATGATTTTAATTTTAATGGAACAATAGACTCAGTAAGGATTTACAATGAGGCCTTAACTCCAGATGAAATACCAGAACAAATACTAAATTTTAGAATTATATAAATAGCTTGAAGAAATATAATTTTAGTGAATAAAATGGATTATGAAGATTTATTAAATAAAGCATATGAAAAATTACCAGAAACAGTAAAAACCTCAGAAAGATTTGAAGTCCCTGAAGTTGAAACTATTGTTCAAGGAAATCAAACTCTAATCAAGAATTTTTCTCAAATATACCAAACTTTAAGAAGAGACCCTAAACATTTGTTAAAATTCTTAGCAAAAGAATTAGCAACACCAGCAAATTTCGATGGTAACAGGGCAATACTTCAGTCAAGAATCCCAAGAGACTTGATACAGAAAAAATTAGAAACTTATGTAAAGGATTATGTTCTTTGCAAAGAATGTGGAAAACCGGATACAAAACTCATAAAAGAAGATAGAATAAGTTTTTTAAAATGTGAGGCTTGTGGGGCTAAAGCTTCTGTTAAATCAATAAAGTGAAATAATGAAAGCACAATTTTTCATTATTGCAAGTGTGATAATGATATATGTTATTATACTCACTTTCCAATATCTGAGAGGATTCAGTGAAATTAAATTAACTAAAGTTGAAGAACAACAAGAATTTTCTTATGTTCAGAGCATAAAAGACAGCCTTATGCGAAATTTTCATGCTTCTAATTATAGCAGTAATGGAGATTTAAAAAAGGTAATAAAGGACATGAATTTTTCAGAAAAATTTTTTAAACAAGAGTTAATAAAAAAAGGAATAGAATTTGATAGTAGGTTTTTAATTTTTTCAAATGGTTTTGAGAGCTATTTGATTGATTGGACAGATGACATTGGAACTCCGGAAGTGGTTAACGAAGAAAAATATCATGGTGATTTTAGTTTAAATTGTACTGGTATCGAGTATGTTAATAAGAAATTACCAGGCTTAAGTGAAGTTTATGTTAGAGTATATATAAATTTTTATACACTGCCTTCAACTGGTGCTCATTATTTTATTTCATTATATGATGATTCTACTGGAATTTTAAAATTAGGACTACACAACGACGGATTTTATAATGGAAAATACAATTATATGTTGCGAGTTAGATTTGAACCCTCTGCTCAGGATTTTTATTCTTCAGTTATTAATATTGGTGATAAAGACTGGCATTATTTTGAACTTTATTGGTATGAAAACTCTACAGATTCGAAAACAAAGGCATGGTATGATGGTTCTTTAGAAATCGATGAAACAATTGACAGTCTAAGTAATGGTAAATCAATTGATGAATATCGTATTGGTTTAATTGGTGGTAGTCCGCCTTATGGTATTTATGTTGATTGCACAGCAATTAGCAATGAATATATTGGGGAAGATTGTTACCCAGATGGAGAACCATCTTTTGGTTTTGAATTAAAAACAAAAGAAATGAAAATTAAAACAAGATTTGAATACGAAGAACTGCCAATTTTTTTCGACGGTGTGCTTTACTTAAATTTTGATGAAGGTTCTGGAATATATACTTATGATAAATCTGATTATGGCAATGATGGAAGATTGTTGCCAGTTGATTCAGAACCCCAATGGGTTGATGGCAAATTTGGAAAAGCTTTAGATTTTGATGCAGATAATGATTATGTGAGAGTTGCAGCACATCCCTCTCTAAATGTTTATGGTAAGACCGCAATAACAGTTATGGCATGGATATATCCTAGATCACGTGGAGAATATAATTATGGGAGAATAGTTGATAAGTCAAACTCAACTAGTGATAACAGGGGTGTAGGATATACATTTAGTTTGCGTGATGAAACTGGTGGTGCTGTACATGTTTTTGCAATTGTAAAGCATGGAAGTGCAGGGAGTGCTGACGATAATGCTGCGACCTATACAAATTCAAGAATATCACTTAACAACTGGCATCATGTTGCTTTTGTTTACGATGGAACCACTAAAAATATTACAATGTATACTGATGGTTATCCAAACACAAACATCTATCGACAAGGCCAAAATAATGTTGGTGATGATAGTTTTTTAAATTTGAGAGTAGGTAATTGGGTTGTAGACACAAACAGAACTTTTGATGGCATAATAGATGAAGTTAGAATTTGGGATAGAGCTTTAAATGAAACAGAAATTCAAGTAGAAATGAATAAAGGTTAAATCATTTCTTTAAAAAAATATTCAAATAAGGCATTTGTTCTTTTACCTTTCTTTTAGAACAATGCAAGACATTTCCTAGATTTTTGTATAACTCCTCATTTTTGTTTCTCAGAGCTTTTGTCCTTCCCAATACAACTAATCTGTCAGGGGGCCTATACATTATAAATTTTTTATTGTTCCCAATTAGGGTGATTCCAGCTATTAAATCTCTCATATATTTTTTAAACCTATAATTTTGATTAATAATTATCTTACTTCTAAACAAATCAGCTTTACTCAACAATTCAAAGGCTTGTGCAATTTCTTTAGGATTTTTGAATTCCTTGGGAATATTTTGTTCTGCCCACCAAATTATTTCATCAATATCTTTATCACTTTCGACTATTGCCTGTAAACTTTTTCCCAAATTATTTGATTGAAATATTATTCTTAAGACTTTGAATATATCCTTTTCCCTATCTCTTAATCCAAATTCTATATTTTTAGAAAAGACCTCTAAATCATTTATTGCAGATCTTATATCACCACCAGAATCAACAGCAATTCTTCTTATCATTTCTTTACTAATTTTTATTTTTTCTTTTAAAGCTATTTTGTTTAATTCTCTTTCTATTAGATTTACAGGTATTCTGTTAATCCTTAATAGGGTGCAGTAATTCCTTAAAGTTCTTAATTTCTTATCATAAGCATTATTTGCAGTTATGATTACAGGATAAATACTTTGTTTTATTATTTTAATAATCTCAGCTATTGCTCCCCTATCACCAAAAGAATCAATTTCATCTATTAATATTAACCTTTTATTTAATAGTGAGCCTTCTTTGGAAGCTGGTAATAAAAATTCTCTAATGTAAGAAGTGGCTTTTCTTTCACTTGCATTTACCTCTATTAAATTAAACTTATTCTCTTTGGCTATGATTCCTGTTATTAATGTTTTTCCTATACCTGTTGGCCCATATAGTAACAGAGCTTTTCCTGGTTTCCATCTTTTAAGCCAATCAATAATTTTCTTAATAATAATTTTCTGACCTACAATTTCTACTAGTCTTTTTGGTTTATATTTTTCAATGAGCATTTATTTTCACTTTTTATAAAGAGCAAATTGGGATAACAAAGCTTCTAGTTGTAATTGTTCGTTTCCACCTTGATTTAACCTAAATTCAAATTCACCAACCTTTTCAACAAGCCCAATCTTATCTTTATCAGAAATATCAAGTTTGTACAATTGGTTTGAAATTTCTTTTATTAAATCTTGTCCAGAAATACCCTTTTTTAACAATAGACCTTTCAAAATTTCCCTTGCTTCTAGGAATTTCCCGTTTAGAGCATTATTTATCATATCTGTAATTTCTTTAGGTTCTGCTTGTGCAGCAACTTCATAGATTGTTTTTTTAGTGATTTTCTTTCCCAGTATTGCTGATGCTTGTAGTATGTTGGTTGCTTTTCTCAAGTCTCCACCAGAAATTAGGTGTATTGTGTCTAAAGCTTCTTTATCTATTTTTAGCTTCTCTCCTTTTACAATTCTTTTCATGTATTCAAAAACATTTTCTTTAGATAATGATTTAAACCTAAAAACTACTCCCCTGCTTTGAATGGGCGAGATAATTCGAGAAGAATAATTACAACTTAAAATAAATCTTGTTACATCGGAGTACATTTCCATTAATCTTCTTAAAGCATTTTGTGCATCAGAGGTTAGAGCATCAGCTTCATCAAGAAATATTATTTTAAATGATTCTCCAATTGGTTTTATTCTTGAAAAATTTTTAATTCTTGTTCTTACTACATCAATTCCGCGCATATCACTGGCATTTGTTTCTTGAAAATTTTGTTGCCAATTATTTCCAAAAACTTCTCTTGCAATGGCAATTGCACAACAAGTCTTTCCTGTTCCAGGAGGACCTGCAAAAATCATATGGGGTATTCTACTCTCTTTAACAAATGATTTTAACCTTTCCACAACATGTTTTTGGTTTATTACGTCTCTTAATTTTTTTGGCCTATACTTTTCGGTCCATATAGAGAAGTCCATAATATCACTAGTAATATTATTTATGTGAATTTAATAAATTTAAAGGTATGAAAAGGCTGTTGATTTTAGCAATATTTTTGTTAATGCCGATTCAAGTCTCAGCTGTGGAAATAACAAACCCACAAATAGTCAGCGAGATGAGGGTTAGTATTGTGCAAAACGGTTCTATAAATTTAACTGGTACTATTTATGATTTAGAACTAAATCTGTCAATACCACAAGAAGACGATTATCAAATAATAGAATATATTAGTGTTAATGATGCTTCAGGTCCCTGTTTTGGTGATACTTGTTCTTACAATTTTATTTATGATAAATACGACAATAGGCTTTTAAGAATAAAATGGAAAAATCCAGCAGGAAATGTCAGTTTTAGTGTTTATTCTGTTCTTAATGTGAAAAGGAGAACAACCACAAATAAAAAAATTTTAAGAGATTTCATAGAGCCTACAGACCTTGTTCAATCTGCAGATACTGAAATAGTTGAGCTAGCTTCAAAAGCAAGAGGAGATGACTTTGAAAAGGTCTCTTATTTAGCTAAGTGGATAGGAGAAAATATAGAATATGATAGGGTTTATACAGATGTTAATTTATCTGCAAAAGAAATCCTAACAGTTAGAAAAGGTGTTTGTAAAGAGTTCTCAAATTTGCTAGTTTCTTTTCTTAGAGATTTAGGTTATTACTCTGCTGTTGCTGTTGGATATGTGCATCCAGGAAGAATTTATGAAACATACGAGTTCCAACCTCATGGATGGACTGAAATTTATACAGATAATGGAATATTGGCAGA
>JABAOH010000875.1_pt3 | contig 11056 bp, 13 predicted proteins | sample 7062181 | NCBI WGS metagenome assembly JABAOH01 (sample SAMN14538630, study PRJNA623070) | marine sediment metagenome | biome: marine biome [ENVO:00000428]; feature: marine pelagic biome [ENVO:01000023]; material: deep marine sediment [ENVO:00002113]; isolation source: pool of 5 deep marine... | reverse complement strand
GGCTATAACGCCAGGCCTAGAGACAGCAAAGAAGTCCCTGTTGAGGCCAGAAAATTTTCTCCAGAAGCAAAAGAAACCTTGGAAAAGGCAGGTTATGTTGTTTATGAGTTAACGGGTCAATCAATAGGAAACCTTCGAGAAGCGGGTAGGCGCTTTTGGTCAACCTGGCACCAGGACTCCCCCGAATTTGAAGCCTTAAATTCAATCAGTTCAGAGATAGCGATTAACCCCAGCCAGCTATTTTTACCTGACAGCAATCGAAAAACACTCAAAGAACAAGAAGCAATGGTTGCTCAGTTCTCAAAAAAGTTAGCAAAAGAAGTCTCTGGAGTCAAAGCGATAATCGGCGAGGCCCCGGATTATGTTGAATCCTACTTCGCTCATCTTGACGCCACCGGTAAACACTTATTTGGAAAAGAATACGATTACGGTTATGCAAGAACCAAAACCCCCACTAGCGGTTCTCTTGTCGCGTTCGTTGGCTCTGCTGATCCCGACTACGGGCTGCTTGTCAACCACTGGGGCCGCGACTTCGGTCATGTCTTTGTTTTTGCCGCTCCTCTGGTAGTGCCAGCTTAAGTTTTGGCTTTTGAATTTTTGATAATTTTGGAATTTTGATTCTTGTGTTCCGCCGAAATTTTTGCTAATCTGCAATCAGTAGGCAGTGAAAGATTAAACATTGTTTCTTCTTCGCCTGCTTCTAGAATCTTTCAAAGTCAGAGTTCGCCTGAAACTAACCAATAGCTTTTTGGCGAAGAGCACTCAAGGAAAAACTACTAGACACTACGAATATTTCTCTTTTTCTCGCTTTAATATTTATTGGCGAGAACATGAAATACAGCGGCGAGAGCAATCAAGCCGCAGTGAGGCGTTGCTGACGGAGGAATATTCACTTAAGGGCGGTTCTAATGTCGCGAACGTTGGCAATGCTAATCCCGACAACGGGCTGAATGTCAACAACTGGAGCCGCGACAACGGTCATGACAATGTTTTTGCCGCTCCTCTGGTAGTTTCTGGTAGGAATTTATCTTAGGGGTAATCTCGCTTGGTGGACCTTATCCAGCCGCCAAGCATTTTACCTATTTCTTGTAATGTCTCTTGAAGCTCTAGATATCTCTTGTTGTTCAAAGCCTGAGAGTCTTTAGCGAGTCTTAAAAGCACTTTGAGAAGGTCCAATTTTAGGCTTATCTGTTGCAGAATCGAAACTCTGTTATTAGACTGCGGGATGGAAAACAACAGTTCGAAAATCGCAAGAGTGATCTGGTCCAGTTTTTGACCGAGAGTGTACCGTTTGGTTTTGGGGAAGCCGATGACAGCCTGGGTTAGGTTTTTATAGAACTCGTAAAGTTTAGTAAAGATAGGAATATCGAGTCCGTACTCGTTGTGTGTGTGTGTGACTCTTCTTACGATGAATATTCATTTTGGTTACCAAGATGTTACTTCTATTGAAAGCTTATTTCAAGCGTGGGACGAATTTAAGAAAGGCAAAAAGAGAAAAAGGGACGTTCAGACATTTGAACTAAATTTAGAGGACAACCTCTTTAATCTTCATCGAAAACTTATTTCCAAGACTTATAAACATGGTGATTACCAATCCTTTTATGTTCACGACCCCAAGAAAAGGCATATCCACAAGGCAAGCATAGAAGACAGAATTCTGCATCATTTGCTTTTAGCAGAAAACAGTGACGGCCGCGGCTGGAATCCCATTCCAGAAAGACGGCTTTTTTGTTACAAACATGCTTTAAAAGCAATTGAAATAGGCAAAAAACTGACTGAAAAAGAAGATTAAGTTCTCATTAAAAGAAAAAAGACAACGACAGATTGACCGAAAAATTAAAGAGTTGAAGTCGTTAGCCAAGATAACCGCTGACAAGATTAAATACCTTGAGTCCGAAACCGCCATCAAGTATATGGAAGAAGAGCTGGTCAAAACCGAAAAAGAGATTAGAAACCTGCAAGCCAGCAAAGTAGAAAACAAAGAAAAAGACGTTAATATGGAACGAGTAATGGAATTTGTCGGTTACTTTCTGGAACACTTGGAAGAACTAATCCTGGGGGGCTCAAATCCTTTAAAAAGAGCTGATTATTTCGGACTTATCTTTGAAAAACCGCCTACCTATGAAGAGTTGATTTCTGGAACACCCAAAATGGCTCCATTTATCGGACTAAAAGACGAATTTAACTCCTCTCTAGTCCCAAAGTGTGAGCCAGGAGGGACTCGAACCCCCAACCAATTCCTTAAGAGGGAACTGCTCTACCGTTGAGCTACTGGCCCTTGGTGCGCCCGGAGGGACTCGAACCCCCAACCCTCTGTTCCGAAGACAGATGCTCTAATCCATTGAGCTACGGGCGCTTTAAACACAATTTTACCAAAGTTAAGGCCAATTCTCAATAAGTCTTAAACTTGACAAATCGCCTCTAATCTGCGACCATTGTTATTACAAAAAAGGGTTAGCACTGCTCGATGAAAAGGTTTTTCTATACTTTAATCTTTGTTCTTTTTGCTCCTTTAGCTCTCTCCTTGGGTCTATTTTCTCTTTGGCAACTTGAAAAGGTAAATGAATTACCAAAACTCGTTTCTCAAGAAACAGAAAAAGTCCTCGGCGCTAATACGCCTCTGGAGCTCTACGCAGCCTTGCCATCAGCTGTTGGAACAATCGAGCAGGCGATTATCACTGGTGATGCCCGGCCAATGTTAATCGAAGAATTTTTAGAAAAATATGATTCACCGCTTTTGCCTTATTCTGATTTCCTTTATGAGATGTCGGAAAAATATGACTTGGACTATGCTTTGATGGCGGCTATTGCCATGTGCGAGTCAAATCTTTGTAAAAAAATTCCTGATGGTTCTTACAACTGCTGGGGGTTTGAGAATGGAGAGACAAAATTCCTTTCTTGGGAGCAGGCAATTGAACAAGTGGCCAAAACTCTTAAAGAGGACTATTATGATGAGGGTTTAATCACCCCTGAAGAAATCATGCCTAAGTACGCTCCTCCAAGTGTTGAAAAAGGTGGTCCCTGGGCTAAATGCGTTAACCAATTCCTCGAAGAGCTCAGGTAAGATTTGCTATAATTACTCCATGCCAGTTCCTTATGATTCTTATGACTATCCTCAATACTGGCTTGGTAGAGAATACGAAGATAGGGCCGAGAAAATTGCTTTAAGGAAACTAATTAAAAAGATTCCTTCTTCTCAAAGAAAGAAAATTCTTGATATTGGAGCTGGCTTTGGCCGCCAAACGCCTGTTTATGCTCCTTTGTTCAAAAAATGTATTCTCTTAGATGCTTCAAAGAAGCTTCTGGGTAAAGCTCAATCAAGATTAAAGAAGTATTCTCATCTTGAATTCAAACAAGGTAGGGCTGAAGATTTACCTTTTCCTAAAGAAGAGTTTGAAGCTGCCTTGATCATCAGGGTTATCCATCATCTGCCTGAACCCAAAAAAGCCTTTCTAGAAGCCCAGAGAGTCTTAAAACCCCAAGGCTATCTCATCTTAGAATTCGCCAATAAAATTCATTTTCGGGCTAAATTAAGAGCTTGGCTTAAAGGTGATTTTTATTTTACCAAAGATTTAAGCTCAATAGAACAGCGCTCCTTAGCTTCAATTAAGGCTAAAAAGATCCCGTTTTTAAACCATCATCCTCAAAAGATTGAAAAAGACTTATCTCAAGCTGGTTTTAAGATTATTGAGCGTCTTTCTGTTTCCAACTTTCGTCATCCTTTAATCAAAAAAATTGTTCCTTTATCAATTCTCTTAAAGCTAGAAACCATCAGTCAAAAGCCACTAGTCAAAATCTACTTTGGTCCCTCAATTTTTCTTCTTTGCCAAAAGATTGATTAAGCCCATAATATTTGATATAATTTTCTCAGGTTAGTCTCTACCTAGATTCAAAGCAGAATCAAAAAAGGTGGAGTCTTTCTTTTTTCGGTCGTCTTCGCTCTCTAAAAACTGAAAATGTGGAGGTCTAGAGATGCCTAGTCTACAGAGTCTGCAACTCGAACCCAGGATGATTTCAGCCGTGATCAACCTTGTTTTAGACGGGTGGATCATTGCAGTCATCCTAAAACAGTTCCTGAATCGGATAAACAAAGTCGAAGACCTACTCATTGCCATCCTGCCAGTTTTGGTAGGGTTAAGGTTTGGCCTTTTTGGCATGCTTGAGGTAAGCCCGATGAAGGTCATTCTGGCAATAGGCCTTTTCCTTGCGGGGCTCAAGCTCCTGAAGGCCAATGTCAAGTGGCAAGTGGGTGGCTAGTAGACTCAATAACAGGGGGGAAGGAAATGGCGCAGAACTCCTTTCTGTCAGAGCGAGACGACTAAAACCGTTACTGAAGTGAGGTTTAAGCCTCATTTTTACTCAGGGTTGAGCAGTAACGGTTTTTTTGTGGCCTAACTTGACATCCTATAAGTCTTATGCTATAATACTGCCTAGATCCTGAGGTAAGGCCATTTGGCCCTACTTTAGGATTTTTTTATGGTCTAATTATGGGCTACTTCGGTAGCCCTTTTTTAATCGGCTTATGAAAAAGCTATTCCTTATCTTAATCATTTTCCTTGTCTGGGCATTGGTTAATGCCCCTATTTCTCGTGGTCAAACTCTTGAGAAGACGATTACTTCTTCAGCCCAGCTGATTGAAGATGAAACTGGTCCAGATAATCGTTCTCAGATTCTTAAGGACTATCTGGAAGACTATGATTCACCTCTGGCTGAATATGCTGATGAATTTGTTAAAGCGGCTGATAGTTATGGTCTTGACTGGCGTTTAGTAGTTGCGATTACTGGAGTTGAATCTACTTTTGGTAAATTTATTCCCCAAGGTTCATATAACGCCTATGGTTGGGCTAATGGTGCTTATTACTTTGAGTCTTGGCCTGAATCAATCTGGCATGTTTCTCAAACCCTTAAAGAAAAATACATTAATAGGGGAGCGGATACTGTTGAAGAAATTGGTCGAATTTATGCCCCTCCTTCTCCTTTCTGGGCCGGAAAGGTTAAGAACTTCATGGCTCAAATTTATTCTGAGCCTCAGCTTAGCCTTGATCTATAAACTGGTTTCACCACTTTCAAAGTGGTATAATCGAGTCTGATTTAATAGAATTATTCGTTTAATAGGCCGAGGTGGTGGAATTGGCAGACACGCAGGATTTAGGATCCTGTGCCCGTAAGGGTGTGCGAGTTCGAGTCTCGCCCTCGGCACCCATTTACTTGACAAATTTTTAGAAAAAAATTATCATATCTTTGATTAAGGTTGGTGAACTCTAATACCGCCTTGCCTATTTAGCCACCTGAGGGTAAAAGGGAATGGTCCTGTTTGAATCAGGCTTTTTACCTCCAACGCTAAGTAGGAATTACAACCGGCCAAGAGTTAAGGGCTGGTTTTTTGTGTTTAAGGATGGTAATTCAAGTCCTAAATTGGTAAAATTAAAGCCAAATTTGGGACTTAAAAAAAATGGGGTTATTGTTCCAAAGAATATTCAATTTTCTTAAAAGTCATAAAATTGCTCTGGGTATAGGCCTGGGTCTTTTGGTTTTTGGTTTGGTTTTTATCTTGCCTCGAGCCAGGGCCTTCATCAGAGGCCCAGCTGAAAAATACGAAACAGCTAAAGTAAAAGAAGAAAGCATTATCAGCTCTGTTTCTGCTTCTGGAGAAATAGAAGCCGAAAGACAAGTCACCTTAAAATTCCAAACTTCAGCCCAAATGGTTTGGGTGGGCGTTAAAGAAGGAGACGAAGTCCAAAAATGGCAAGCGATTGCTTCGCTCGATGTTCGTGAGGTAGAAAAAAATATCAGAAAAAAACTTCTTGCCTACATGAATGAGCGTTGGGACTTTGAACAGACAATGGAAGATTACGGAGCTGAGGGGATTCCCATCGAGCAAGTGGTCAATCTAACTGATGCTGAAAAAAGAATCTTAGAAAAAGCTCAATTTGATCTAGATAGTGCCGTCATCGATGTCGAAATCAAAGATCTGGCCAAAAAATTAGCTGTTATTTATTCACCAATTAAAGGAATCGTCACTGAAATTGACTCACCAATTGCTGGGGTTAACATTACTCCGGCGACAGCTGAGTTTGTCATTGCTGATCCAAGCGAGATGAAATTCGTTGCCAGTGTTGACGAGTCGGATATTGCTGAAATCAGAGTTGGCCAAAAGGCTGAAATCACTCTTGATGCTTTTCTTGAGGAAACTTTTACCGGTGAAGTAGCCAAAATCTCCTTTTCTTCGGTCACCACTCGAGGTGGGGGGACGGCTTTTCCGGTTGAAATCTATCTTCCCGGAAACATTGACCAAAGATTCAAGGTCGGCATGAACGGTGATGTTGAAATCATTATTTCAGAGGTTAAAGAGGCGATTACGGTTCCTCCAATAGCCGTAATTGAAAAAGATGGCCAAACAACAGTCAATGTTCTTGAGGGTAGATCGATTAAAGAATTAACAGTAAAAACTGGCTTAGAATCAACCACTAAGACTCAAATCCTTGAAGGTCTGACTGAAGGACAGGTGATTATCACTGGAGAAAAGAAGTAATCAAATGCCCCTTCTCAAGCTTGTCAATGTTTCCAAAACATATCAGCTTGACTCGCTTGCAGTCCAGGCAGTAAAAAAGGTCAATCTCGTCATTAAAAAGGGCGAGTTCTTGGCGATTATGGGTCCTTCAGGCAGTGGTAAGTCAACCCTGATGCATCTGGCTGGTTGTCTTGATACACCGACGACTGGAAAGGTCCTGCTTGAAGGCAAAGATGTTTCCCAACTTTCTGAGACCGAATTAGCCAAAATCAGAAATCAAAAAATTGGTTTTGTTTTTCAGGCCTTTAATCTGATTCCCCGAACCTCAGCTTTAGATAATGTTATCCTGCCTCTTTTCTACGCCAAACTTTCCCATCAAAAGATGAAACAGGAAGCAATTAAAGCCTTAAAAGCAGTTAATCTTGGCGACCGAATTAATCATTTACCTAATCAACTCTCAGGCGGAGAACAACAAAGAGTGGCCATTGCCCGAGCTTTGGTTAATAAGCCGGCAATCATTTTTGCTGATGAACCAACCGGAAACCTAGACACAAAGTCAGGTTCAGAAATCATGAAGATCTTGAAAAAACTTAATCAAGAGGGTCATACTGTTGTCGTTGTTACTCATGAAGCCCACATTGCCAAGTTTGCCAAAAGAATTGTTAAAATTGTTGATGGAGAGATTGTCTAATGGATTTTGGCGAAGCGATCAAAGTTGCTTTCGAAGCCTTAAAGGCTAATAAGTTGCGCTTTTTTCTAACCATGTTAGGGATTATTATTGGCGTTACCTCGGTTATTCTCCTGATCTCAATTGGTTTAGGTCTTCAGACTTATATTACCGAACAACTCGAAGGTCTGGGTGCTGATGCTCTTTTTATTTTTCCAGGCGAATTGGGAATTGGTACCGGCGAGGGTGGGGGCACACCTGGAGCGGGGGTGGCCAATGCCAAATTCACCTTTGACCACATTAATGATTTGAAACGAGAAGGCAAAACCATCAAAACCGTTATGCCTTATACAGAAAACAATGGTACCATGCGCTACAAGGGGAAAACAAAGATTACCCAGGTTTCTGGAACCGGGCCAGAATGGCCTGAGGTCCGGGATCAGAAATTGATTGCTGGTTCTTATTTTTCCCAATCACAATACAATTCAGCCAAAAAAGTGGCTGTTTTGGGGACAACGGTGGCCGAAGATCTCTATGGTCTTGAAGACCCTGTTGGTAAAAGGTTGATTATTTCTGACCAAAGTTATGTTGTCTTAGGTATTCTGGAAGAGGAAGGAGCTTTTGGCGGCGTTGATATGGACAACTTAGTCTATATTCCGGCGACAACGGCCATGCGTCAGTTTGAAATGGAATACATTCAGTCAATTTGGGTTCAGTCAATCAGTACAGAAACCATTCCCCAAACAAAAGAGGAAATCGAAGAGATCCTTTTAAAAACTCTTGATGAAGACGAATTTTCTGTTCTGGATACTAAAAGCCTTTTGGGAATCGTTTCTAGCATTCTCGGTGTTCTCACCGCTGCCTTGGCAGGCATTGCCGCCATTTCTCTTATCGTTGGTGGAATTGGGATTATGAATATCATGTTGGTTTCCGTAACTGAACGGACTCGGGAAATTGGCCTTCGTAAAGCAGTCGGCGCTACCCCTCGAAATATCCTGACTCAATTCTTGATCGAAGCGGTTGTCTTATCTTTCCTTGGTGGTCTAATTGGAATTCTCCTAGGTATTTCTCTTTCTCTTATAATTGGCCGTTTTTTCACCACCACAATTACTCCCTGGTCAATCGGTTTGGCTTTTGGCGTTTCTGCTTTAGTCGGGATTGTCTTTGGCGTTGCTCCAGCCGCTAAAGCTTCTAAGTTAAATCCGATTGATGCTTTAAGATATGAGTAAAATCAAGAAAATGGAAATCTTATTTTTAGGGACTTCAGCTGGCTGGCCTCTGCCGCGATTAGGCTGTGACTGCGAAATTTGTTCTTCTAAGAATCCTAAAGACACTCGCTGGCGGCCGGTTATTCTCATTAATCAAACAGTTCTTGTTGACTGTGGCCCAGACATTTACCACCAGTTAATCAAGCAAAATATTAAAATCCCTAAGTTAAAAGCTCTTATCCTGACTCATGCTCATCCTGACCATCTTCTTGGTTTCTATGACCTGACCCATTTATATAATCGGGCTCCAGAATTAAAACTTTATGCTACTCAGAATACGATTAATGGTCTTAAGCAAAGTCATAGATATCCTCTTCATCCTTTTAAGCAGGAAGCAGTTAAATCAAATGAAGTCTTTGAGATTAATCAAATCAAGTTTAGCCTTATCTCTGTCCGCCACAATCATTTTCCTACCTGGGGAGTGAAGATGAAACAAAGGAGATTGGTGGCTTACTTGCCTGATTTTAAAAGAATACCTAAGAACCAAAGAAAAACCTGGAGGGGAGCTGATCTTTTAATTCTTGATGGCTCTTCTTTGGGAAAAGCTGGCCAAACGAGAACCCATCAGAGTATTCTAGAAGGAATTGAATTGGCGAAAAATTTAAAGGCCAAACAAGTTTATTTTACTCATCTCGGTCATAAAACCGATAAGCACCAAGAGCTTGAGAAGATTATTCAAAAGGAAGGTGGGAAAAATTTTCAGATTGCTTTTGATGGCTTAAGGTTGACCGCCTAATCTGATTAAGTTAAACTAGAATTATGAAACGCCTGCCTGTTATCTTTATCCCTATTATCTTCACCTCTTTCGTGATTATCTCATTACTCAGTTATTCAGTTGTTTTCTCCCAAGACTTTGACTATAACCGGGCTTTTGATGACTATGTTTACAATTACAATCTCTACCGTTCAAATCACCTTGATTACATTTCAACTAAAAGCGAGTATCAAACTTATGGAACTCTAACAGCCAAGACTCAAGCGTTAGAGGCAATGCGGGCTCTTTTAAAACAGAGAGATGAGGTCATCAAAACTTATTTGACTGCTCTCCGGATGAAGCTTAAAGAGGAAACCGGAGTAGAGACTTATCGCCAAAATCTTTACTTTGTCAAATTAGATGATGAAATAACCTGGTTAAAAGAGAATCAGTCTTTTGTCTCCACCCCTTCGACGATTGAAGATCTTAATGATCTTTCTGAAAAACTAGAAAATCGTTTTCCTTACACTCTGGTTATTGCCTATCAGACTCTGGGAACAATCAATGAAGGAAAACTCAATCGTCTCAGAGAAAAAGTCAATCAAGAGATAACAGCGACTGAAGAAAAAATCGAAGAGATAAGAAGTTATGGTGAGGAAGAACCAACTATTGAGCGTTGGTTAATCGAAGCCAAACAAAAAGTTGTTCTTTCTAATGAAAAGCAGAGAGAGGCAATGGCGATTATCAACAGTCTTGAGCCTAGTTCGAGAGATAAAGCAAGCAAATATGACCAAGCCAGACATCTCTTTGAGGAATCGAATCAATATTTAAAAGAATCAGTCTCATATCTTAAAGAAATTATTCGGGAGATAAAACGTGTTTAAAAAAAGATTTGGTAAATATCTTGTCTATCTTCTGCCTTTGGGAATTTTGATTGTTTTTACCCTCCTTCTTTTTGGTATTAAAAGAAAAGTACCAACCTCGACCAGTCTGCCCCCAGAAGCTCTTATTACACCAACTCCAACTTTAACCTTCCCTGCTTCTCGTTGGGCAACTGATGCTGGTGTCCTGACAATAGAAACTGACTTAAAAGCAGTCGAAAATGATCTCGATAATGTTGATCTTCAAGAAATTAAACTCCAACCGCCCATCCTTGATCTAGAGATTAGTCTTTAAACATTGACTTTTCGGGAAAACTTCGGTTAGAATTGAATTATGGCATCTTCAGAAGCACCTTTAGCTGATAGAATAAGGCCTCAGAGTTTAAAGGATTTTGTTGGCCAAGAACATCTCGTTGGTAGGGGAGGAATCCTCAAGAAATTGATAAAAACCGATCAAATAGTCTCAATGATTTTTTGGGGACCACCGGGTTCAGGGAAAACAACTCTCGCTCAAGTAATTACCAACGCCACTCAGTCACATTTTATTCACCAATCAGCGGTGACAACCACTCTTAAAGATGTTCGCCAAGCTGTGGCTGAGGCTAAAGAAAGACTTAAAGGCTATAATCAAAGGACAATTTTCTTTTTAGACGAAATTCATCGTTTTAACAAAGCCCAGCAAGACGCTTTTTTACCTCACGTAGAAAAAGGAACGATTATCTTAATTGGCGCCACCACTGAAAATCCTAGTTTTGAAGTCATTGGCCCATTGTTATCTCGAAGTCGGGTCTTTGTTCTTAATCAATTAACTGAAGAAGAATTAAAAATTATTATCAAGAGAGGCTTAAAAGAGCTTAAAGCAAAAATTGAGCCTAAAGCCCTTGATTTCTTAATCAAGGCAGCCAATGGTGATGCCCGAATTGCCTTAAACGCCATCGAAATCGCTAATTCAATTAATAAAACTAAGAAAAAACTATCACTTCAATTAATTAAAGATGTATTCCAGAAACAGAGTCTTCTTTACGACCGAGCTGG
>JABAOH010004188.1_pt1 | contig 11057 bp, 7 predicted proteins | sample 7062181 | NCBI WGS metagenome assembly JABAOH01 (sample SAMN14538630, study PRJNA623070) | marine sediment metagenome | biome: marine biome [ENVO:00000428]; feature: marine pelagic biome [ENVO:01000023]; material: deep marine sediment [ENVO:00002113]; isolation source: pool of 5 deep marine... | reverse complement strand
AGGCTGATGACCGACTCCCGTTTCTCTCAACCTCCAGAACGCAGGTCGGTGGGCATGGTATTCCAGGACTACGCCCTTTTTCCCCACCTCACGGTAGCGGAAAACATCCTTTACGGGCTGAAAGCGTTGGAAAAGGAGCGACAGAGGAAGATACTCGCCGGAATGCTGGAGCGAATTGGGATGGAAGGTTACGGAGGTCGTTATCCTCATCAGCTCTCCGGAGGACAGCAGCAAAGGGTCGCTGTGGCACGGGCGCTGGCGCCTTGCCCAGCAGCCGTACTTCTCGATGAGCCTTTCTCTAATTTGGATGCCGATATGCGTTCTCAAATGAGACAGGAGGTGCTCTCCATACTGCGTGAGGCCAAGACAACGGCGATTTTCGTGACCCATGACCAGGAGGAGGCGTTCACCCTGGCAGACAGGGTAGGGGTACTGAACCAGCACCGACTGGAGCAGTTGGACACTCCAGAAGCCATCTACCATCGTCCCCAAACTCCATTTGTGGCACGATTCGTGGGTCAGGCCGATTTCATCCCGGCCGAGATCAACCAGGGCCGCGTGTCGACTGAACTCGGATCATTCAGAGCTACTGGCCCTCTTCCAAGCACTCGACTGCGTATCATGATCAGACCGGATGACATCGATTTCACACCCCACGATCACGCCACAGCAATTATCGTCAGCCGGGAGTTTCGAGGGTCTGAGAACATCTACAGTGTCCGCCTCAAATCTGGTCAGGTAGTACGAAGCAGCCAGTCCTCCACGACAGTCTACCCATTGATGCAGCACGTGGAGGTGCACGCTAATCTGGATCACGTCGTTATTTTCCCAGCCGAGGAGGTGAAAGAGGCGAATAACGAGCCCCCTCATCTCGATGGCCATCCCCCTATCTGAGCGGTATGAAGCTGTGACCCTCCAGGGATCGGCACCGATCAACCCTCCATCAGGCTTTCGCCATGAAAATCGTTGCCTTTCACTTCCCGACGACTGCCCAAACCTGACATTGGGTTTATCCTCCGAGGATTTCGGGAACCCGTCGGTTTCAAAGATGACCTTTGGGGGGAGTCTTTGATATAATCTCGGCTGAGAAAGGGGGAAATCCATGGGTTCAGGAAACACAGACGGTGAAGTCAAAAGACCAATCTATTTGGACTACAATGCCACAACACCTCACCATCCGGAAGTGATCGCTGCGATGCGTCCCTTCTTAGAGGAAGCGTTCGGCAATCCCTCGAGTTCCTATCCGTATGGAATCCAAACGCGAGGAGCTATCCAGCATGCACGCCAACAGGTTGCCGCTCTCCTGAACTCTCAGCCCGAAGAGGTCGTTTTTACGAGTGGGGGAACAGAATCGAACAACCACGCCATCAAGGGAATCGTCTTCTCCGCCCAGGCCCGAGGGAGGCATATCATCACGACCCAGATCGAACACCCGGCTATTATCGAAGTCTGCAAATTCCTGGAACAGAATGACTTCGAGGTCACCTATTTACCCGTGGATGAAGCTGGTCTGGTAAGAATCTCCGACCTCGAAAAAGCGATCACCCCTCAAACGATTCTGATTACCATCATGCATGCCAACAATGAAGTGGGCACGATCCAGCCCATCGAACAGATTTCTCAGCTTGCCAAAGAGCGTGGGATTACCATGCATACAGATGCTGCCCAATCGGTTGGCAAGATTCCAACCGATGTGAACGTTCTCGGTGTGGACCTCCTATCGCTTGCAGGTCACAAACTATATGCGCCAAAGGGAGTCGGAGCTCTCTACATCCGCAAGGGAATTCAGCTCGCGAAATTTATGCATGGTGCAGGACAAGAGGGAGGCAGAAGAGCAGGAACAGAGAACGTTTTGGAAATCGTCGGACTTGGGAAAGCCTGTGAGATTGCTCGCCAGGATTTGGTAGAGAATATGGCCCACTTGACCCGGATGAGGAATCGATTGCACGAGGGATTGCAGGCAAGGTTAGGGGAGTTGAGACTCAACGGAGATCCAGAGAGACGGCTACCAAACACTCTGAGCCTCAGTTTCCACAGAATCGATGCGAATGCACTTTTAGGCGAGTTAGAAAAGGACGTGGCCGCCTCGGCAGGAGCTGCGTGCCATTCAGGTGATGTTGAAATATCCCACGTTCTTGAGGCAATGCACGTCCCCCTTGAATGGGCGAGGGGGACCCTACGATTTTCCACGGGGAGAATGACAACAGAGACTGATATTGAGAGAGCGATAGATTTGATTTCCGGGGCTATCACGCGGTTCGAAAATAGGCAATTGACCAAAAAGTAACTCCTGTCACCGATTTGAACGATTCTCAAGAAAATACGTGGCCTTTTAGAAAACCTGAAAAAATGGGAAAATGAACAAGATTCAGAAGGGAATCGTCGTGTTAGGTGAAACCAATAGCGAACAAAAATGCAAAAAGCTAAGCCTTGGAAAATAGTCAAGAAAAGGGGATTATATCTCCCTGCCTTTACCATCGTCATGGTGGCTGTCACCTTGACGGTGATGCACACGATCTCGACTTTGAGAACCCTAGATCGAGAGCGACGCCATTGGGAGAGTCTTCTCGAAAGAAACGGCCGAGACATCATTTCCATGGTGAGGACTGAGATTCGGCTAGGAGGAGCATATTCTTCAGGACGGCTACAAGAGTTAGTCGATCGGATAGTGGAAAACCTGGACGTTGCCTATATCGGCCTCTTGGAAAAGAACGGTCAGTGGGCCATCGGCAGTAAGTTGCCCAAAGCACCGCTGCTTCCTCTCCCTGAGACAAAAGGCAATGGCAACGGCGAAGCAGGGGTGTATCGCAGGGTTAAGAAATTGCCAGACAGAGGAACCGTTTTCGAGTTTGGAGAATTTGCTCCCCATGGGGATGTTCAGGCTACGATTGTGGGGTTATGGATGACCCACTTGGAGGAGGCACGGGACCAGGATATTCGCCATGCCCTTACTATGGGGGTGATTCTCCTGGTTCTCGGATCGGCTGCCTTCTACTTTATCTTTGTGGTCCAGAATTACTACCTCGTGGATCGAACTCTGGCTGAGATGAGGAGCTACACCCAGAACGTTGTGGAGAGCATGGCCAATGGGCTCATAACGGTTGATACAGAGAGACGGATCGTCTCCACAAATCAAATGGCTTCCCATTTATTGGGATTAGGTTCGAGACGCGTTCGCGGGCGTTCCCTTGAAAGTGTGATCCCTCATCAAAATCTCGACATCGACAATGTCCTCCAACGCGAAAGGCCTATCATTGAGAGAGAAATCGATTGCCCAGCCGGAAAGAACACCATCCCACTGAGCATCAGCGCAACCCCTCTAAGGAGCCCAGATGGGGGCACCATAGGAGCCGTTATCATACTTCGGGACTTGAGGGAAATCCGTGAACTCCAAGATCAAGTGCGCCGTTCAGAGAGGCTTGCCTCCTTGGGACGGTTGGCTTCTGGAGTCGCCCATGAAATCCGCAATCCCCTTAGCTCTATCAAGGGATTCGCCCAATATTTCGCGGACAAATTCAAAAAGGGTAGCGAGGATAAATCATACGCAGAGATCATGATCCAAGAGGTCGATCGGTTGAATCGGGTGATCACCCAGCTTCTGGATTTCGCCAGACCGAAGGAACTCCGCCCACACCTTTATCCTCTTTCCCAGGTCGTGGAACATCCTCTCAGGTTAATTCAGACCGATTTAGATAAAAGAAGAATCAAGCTTATCCAGTCGCCATTTCCTGAGGCCAAGATCAATGTGGATTCAGATCAGATGACCCAGGCCCTCCTGAATGTTTTCCTCAATGCCATCGAGTCTATGGAAAATGGCGGAGAACTTCGCGTAGAAACCTCCTCCAGATCTGAAAAAGGGGTGGTTGAGATCCGGATCTCTGACACTGGGTCCGGCATTGCTCGGGAGGATCTTCCCAGAATTTTCGATCCATTTTTCAGCGTGAAAAGGAAGGGAACGGGTCTCGGCCTGGCGATCACCGCCAAGATCATCGAAGCCCACGAGGGGGAGATGTCAGTGGAAAGCGAAGCGGGGAAGGGGACGACTTTTAGACTCTATTTCCCGTTTGTCCAGCAACAGGACAAAAACGGGGAGGAGCAGAATGAAAGAGAAGATACTGATCGTCGATGACGAACAGAGCCATCGAACCATGTTGAAAGCCGTCCTGTCCATGGAGGGCTACGTCATATCCGAGGCAGACGACGGGATTTCGGCAATCAAGGCTGTCGAGAATGAACCCTTTGACCTCGTTCTGATGGATATTCGAATGACTGACATGGATGGGATCGAAGCCATGAGGGAAATAAAAAAGATAAGCCCATCCATTCCCGTCGTGATGATGACCGCGTACGCTTCCGTCAAAACAGCAGTGGAGGCACTCAAATCAGATGCTTACGACTATCTGACCAAACCACTGGAAATCGAGGAACTCAAAATCCTCATCCAAAAAGCACTTGATCACTATCGTCTCCACGAGGAGAACGTTTTCCTCAAGGAACGCCTCGCAGATCGGTTTGANNGGAGAAAGTGGGACGGGTAAGGAATTGGTGGCTAACGCCATCCACCAGAACAGTCTCAGAGTAGAAAAACCCTTTATTAAGGTGAGCTGCGCCGCTCTGCCAGAGACCCTTCTAGAAAGCGAGCTTTTCGGACACGAACGCGGGGCTTTTACGGGCGCACTCACCAGGAAAGCAGGCCGATTTCAACTCGCGAACGGGGGAACCCTTTTTCTAGATGAGGTGAGTGAAATGAGTTCAGCGACCCAGGTGAAGCTCCTCCGTGTTCTCCAAGAGCGAGAATTTGAACCCTTGGGTAGCACCAAAACCATTCATGTGGACATTCGCTTGATCACGGCGACCAATAAGGACCTTGAAGCGGAAGTGAGGGAAGGACGTTTCAGGGAAGACCTATTCTACCGGCTCAATGTCATACCGATCCGACTCCCGTCGTTGAGGGAGAGGAGGGAAGACATTCCCCTTTTGGCAGAACACTTTTTTAGACATTACCAGGAAAAGAACAGAAGTTCCGTCAGAGGATATCTTCCCAAAACGATGGACACGCTGATCCGTTATGATTGGCCAGGGAATATTCGAGAGTTGGAGAATACTGTTGAGCGCGCTATCCTTCTATGCCGGAGCGAATACATCATGCCAGAGGATCTTCCTCTCACCGTGCAAGGGGCACAGAATGGGGCTCAGCCGATGGTATCAGTGCCCCCCGGTATGCCCTTGAAGGAGGTGGAGAGAGAGGTCATCGTTCAAACGCTTGAGGAGACTGGAGGGAATCGGACGCAGACGGCACGAGTATTGGGGATAAGCCGGAAGACACTTCAGAATAAGATCAAGGAGTATGGTATCGACTAAGAGAGAGGAGACGTGTAAAAATTTCTCAAATTTNNGAAGGCGTTCGTGGAACGCCTTTTTTTTATCAATATATGACACAAACAACAACATCGATTTTATTCTCAACCACTTAAGCCATCGCTAAGTGGGAGGTTTCTGATGACAGACGGAAATGGTACGGAATTTGTTCTAGCCCCATGGACACCGCGAAAGAATTTTGTCAGGAGTTAGTCACAGGGCCGAATGTTTCCTCGATCGTTTTATTTCTGATGATATCTTCGGGCCTGGGGGCGGCGGAAATGAGTAGAGAAAAACCGGTATTGTTCGTTTTAGCTGGACTTTTGGCCTCGGGTCTCCTCTTAGTTACCCTCTGCGCCCATCTGTGTCCCCCTACCCATGACAGCGGCACCCTCTTCCGATCTGTTATGTGTCCGAACTTATCTCACTCGGTTACCTACGCGGACTATAAACTGGTGACTCTCTTCATTCTTCCTTTCACTGTTTTGTCAGGTTTGCTCAAAAGACACTTCCTGCCGGAGGGTGTTACACCTCCTTTTTTTCGACCCCCACGATTTTCCTTTTAGATCTCAATATGCCGTTCAGCGAACCTGAGTATCTTCGGACCGTCAACTGAATAGGTAATCGAGATGGTCCTTAACCTACATCGCAGGAGGCTTTCATGGGAAGAAAAGAAAAAGCCTTGTTGATTGCCATTGGGGCAAACGTTTTTTTGATCGCTTTAAAGTTTTTTCTCGCCACGATTTCAGGGAGTATGGCACTCCAGATGAGCGGATGGCATTCGGTTCAAGGGCTCTTTGTTTCTCTTGCCGTGTTTGTCGGATTGATTCTCTCAACAAAGGAAGAAAGTCGCTTTACGCGAGGAATCAGTCAAATCGAAAACGGCGTAGCCCTGCTCATATCCCTCTTTGTCTTTTACCTGGCCTACAAAATGTTTATGAAGATGACCCGACCTCACGTCCATATGCTCACCAATGTCCCCATCGTTACCCTGGGAGCGATTTTGGGCGCGACGATTTGTTATCTTATGTCGAGGTTCAAGATCTACGTGGGACAGGCGACTCACTCCCCGAGTTTGGTTGCCGATGGATATCACTGCAGAATCCATGTGGTGATGGAGATTGCGGTCATCATTGGACTGGCTGGGTATCTCGTTGGGTTTTCAAACCTCGATATGTTGGCTGCGGTCGTCGTGACACTGTTTGTCCTTCAGACGGGGTTCCGGTTGTTTAGCCGGTCACTGGTTTCCCTCACCTCAAGGAATGTATCGGCTGATTATTCGTGCCACATTGAGGAAAGGGGGCTGCGGCTAGGCCGACCAAAAGTCGCTATCACCCTCGCCGTCATCGTCTTTATCGCCTATTTGTCAACTGGGTTCTACACCATCCAATGGAACGAAAGGGGGATCGTCAGACGATTTGGCCAGAAGGTAAAGGAAAAGGTGCCACCGGGTATTCACTTCTCTCTCCCCTGGCCCATCGATTCGGTGGATCGAGTCAAAGTAGCTGACGTCCGGAAATTGGATACGGGGAATTTCCTCATGTTAACCGGAGATGAGAACCTGATCAAGGTGAACGTGGCAACCCATTACCGGGTCAAGGATGCTTCGAATTTTCTCTACAAACTGGAAGACCCCAAGAACCTCGTCAGAGATGCCACGAGATCGGCCCTAAGACAGGTTGTCGGGGAGATGGGGATCGATGTCATACTGACCACGGCGAAGGCTGAGGTTCTGGAGAAAACCAGACACAGCACCCAATCCTCTCTCGACGATTGGGATTCGGGAGTCCAGGTCGTAAGCGTTCAGCTTCTGCAAGCTGATCCGCCTGCCGAAGTCATGGAGGCCTTTCGGGATGTAGCGAGTGCCCGTGAAGATCGGGAAACCTACATTAACGAAGCCTATGGTTACAAAAACAGTATCATTCCCGAGGCAAGAGGAAAGGCCGAAAAGATAGTCATGGAAGCTGAAGGATTCCGCGCTGAACGTGCCAACTATGCTCAGGGAGAGGCCTTTCGATTTCTTAAACAGCACGATGAGCATAACAAGGCGAGAGAGATCACAGAAACGAGATTGCATTTAGAGACCATGGAGAAGGCTCTCCCCGAAGTCGAAAAGATCCTCATCAACCCAGAAGTAAAGCAAGGAGTCTTGGACCTCTGGTTCTTCAGCGAAGGCGCAAAGAAAGCCGTTATCGAATAATTAAGGAGGTAGAGAGATGAAGCGGAAAATCTTGATGATCCTTGTCGCCCTTTTGGTCATACTGGCTAGTGGGCTAATCTTTTTCCAAGTGGACGAGCGGGAATATGTCGTCATCACCCAATTCGGTGATCCTATAAGGGCGATTAAGAAAGCAGGACTGAACCTGAAATGGCCCGATCCAATTCAAAGTGTCCACCGTTACAACAATAGACTGATGACCTACGAGATGGGCGAGACAGAATACCTTACGGCAGATAAGAAGAATGTCATGGTGGACGGCTACGTGATCTGGAAGACCGATGACCCGATCAAGTATATGAGGACGGTCAAAAATAGGGTCGGAGCCGAGACGAGGCTAGCAGACATTATGTCTTCAGAGATCGGCATTGGCCTTGGGCTATATGACCTCTCCTCACTCATCTCCACAGAACTTGAGCGCATCAAGTTCGGTCAAATGATTTTGGAAGTCAGGGAGGAGATTTCCCAAAAGGCGAAAGATTACGGGATCGAGGTTGCAGATGTGAAGATCACTCTCCTCAATTTCCCAGAACGAAACAAGTTGAGTGTTTTCAGGAGGATGAAGGCCGAGCGCGAGAGAATTGCGAAGGGATATCGATCGGAGGGGACGGAAAAGGCCCTGAAAATTAGGGCGGACGCCGACAAGCAGAAGCAAATCATTCTATCAGAGGCATACGAAAGGGCCCAGAGGATAAAGGGAGAGGGCGAAGCCGTTGCCATAAAGACTTATGCGGAAGCCTATGAGAAGGATATCAAGTTTTACGAGCTCATTAGGACGCTGGAGTCCTACGAAAAATTCATCGACGGCAAAACGACCGTCGTGCTTACAGCCGATTCTGAGCTTCTCAAATTCATCAACACGTCTCGCCCAGACCTTCTGAGGTTCTCGGGGGACCTGAAGTCCATCGCAGCTCGGCAAGCCGAGGATGAGTAAGGAGGGTTCAAGATGGAAGGAAAAGACCCGTCGAACAAGGGACCTAAGGTCCCTGAAAATGCCCAGAGTATAGAGAAGAATAGGGAGCCAAAATCCTCATGGTTTCATCAGATTGCGTTCCTTAAGGGCGTGGCTCAGAGTGTTTTTCTGGCATTGAGAAGCTTAGGGCGCCTGTCAAGGCGCGCTTACGCCCACGTTTTCAAGCTCGAGGGGGAGGTCAGCCCGATTGATGATATCAAAGGAGCATTCAGCCACATACCTTTGCGGAAGGGCTGGGTTGGATACATCCTTCTTGGAATGATCCTGACCGTCTATTTCCTATCAGGTACATACACGGTCAAACCTGGTGAGGAGGCGGTGGCGCGGATATTCGGCAGGGAAGTTCGCGGGCAAATAACGGAAGGACTCCACTATCGTCTTCCCTGGCCTTTTGAGACTATCGAAAAGGTGAACGTGATGGAGATCCGGCGGGTTGATGTAGGGGTGCCGCTCTCTCGAGAACCTCTCCTGTTCCCTACGGATAGATCTCAAGCGGCTGCAGGTGGAGAAGAGGGTCACGCGGGCCACGGGACTCCGTCTGCGAGCCCAGCCAAGCCCCGTCGAGAAGCTGGATCTGCAAAAAACCAATACCTTACGGGTGACGAGAACATCGTTGAGATCAAAATGAACATCCAATACCGAGTCAAAGATGCTTCTGACTATCTTTTCAACCTCAATTCCCCCGATTTCCTCGTCCCCGATGTAACGAGGACAGCGGTCACCGAAATTTTCGGAGGGATGCTGGTGGATAACCTGCTTACCGTAGCGAAGTCCCAGATTCAGAAGAAAATTGCACTCAAGGTCCAGAGGAGGCTCGATGAGTACGGGGCAGGACTGCAGATCGTTAACATTAATCTTCACGAAGTTAACCCACCCAAGGCGGTCGCCCAGGCTTTCCGTGATGTATCCAGTGCCAGGGAGGAAAGGGAGGAAAGAATAAACAAAGCTCAGGGATATTGGAATACGGTCATCCCTGAGGCGCGAGGGAAGGCCCACAAGATGATCAGCGACGCCGAGGGCTATCGGGAGGAGGTCATAAACCAGGCTCGCGGTGACGCTGAGAAATTTTTGGCTATGCTCAGGGAGTACCAAGAGGCAAAGGAGGTTACCGAACATCGCCTCTATTTAGAGACAATAGAGAAGATCCTGGCTAAAACCAAGAAGATTGTGGTGGACTCAGACAAGGAGCAGATTAACCTGAAATTCGTCAAATAGAAGCCCAGGGGGAGGTATTGAGATGGTCCCGAGGCGCATTTTGTCTCTTATGCTTTTACCTATTTTGGTGGGCTTGGGGTGTAACCGCGGGGAAGTTGGTTCTGATCCCCTGAACGCCGAGGTGGTTGCCTCGTTCAACGGCGGCATGATCACAAAGGACCAGATAAAGGCGAAGTATGATGGCCTCATGCCCTGCTGCAAGGGCCGCTTCCAAGGGGTGGACGGAGGCAGAAAGCTCATAAAGGACATGGTATTACCTGTGGTCATTGCCAAAGCCATCAAGGAGAAGAAAATCGATCTTCGCGGAAACATCAGGGAGGAATTGGGGAACATCACAGATGAGCTGAACATGTCTTTTCTCCATATGAAATTCCATGAGCAGATCCTCAACAGCCATGAAAAATATGCGGATCTAAGGGAGCGGTATGAGTTTCAGAAGAGGAGGTTGGAGGGGCTACCGCTATCGGAGCGTTTTCAAAGACTCGTTCAGCTCCATGACAGAATCCACCCAGAAATCGCCGAAGAGGTGAAGAAGGTTTCCGAAGAATATGTCCGGAAACTTAAGGAGGGTGCATCGATCACGAAAAACCACGAGGTGCTGAAGGTCAACGTCACAGAAGAGGAACTGAGAGATTTCTACCAGAGACACAAGGAGGGGCTCCACGGAGAGGAGTATCGCGTACCTGAAAGGGCTAAGATCCAACAGATCCGAATCAAAATCGACAAAGAGAAACAGGATTGTCCGCTCTGTGAAGTAGAAGAGCAGGCAAAACAAATGGCCCAGGACGTCTTGATCGAGCTTAGATCGGGGGCTGATTTCCAAACAATTGCCCAGAGGTACTCAAGCGATAGAGAGAAAAAGTTGGACTCCACGTGGATTTCCCGGGGAAGCAATGGTCGGGCCTTCGACAAGGCAGTCTTTTCATTGGAGACAGGCGAGATCAGCGAGGTTTTCAAAGAGGGGGAATCGTTCTACATCGTCAAAGCATTAGAAAAACAGGCTGGCTACTTCAAGCCGTACGAGGAGATTCGTAGCCAGCTTGAACGGGAATACCGATGGCAAAAGGGGGAGAATTATCTTAAGGAGAACAGGGATCGGATTCTCTTCACACTCAATGCAAAACCCTACACGATCGGCGATTTCCTCAATGAGTACAAGCAAAATACACCCCCCCACGAGTGTCACCATATGGAGGAGATGGAAGGTGGCGGACCGAAAGACATGGCTCGTCAGCTTTGCGATTTCGCCCACAACGAATTCGAAGATCAGAAAAGGCTCGTGGATCAAATGAT
>JABAOH010017361.1_pt1 | contig 11058 bp, 8 predicted proteins | sample 7062181 | NCBI WGS metagenome assembly JABAOH01 (sample SAMN14538630, study PRJNA623070) | marine sediment metagenome | biome: marine biome [ENVO:00000428]; feature: marine pelagic biome [ENVO:01000023]; material: deep marine sediment [ENVO:00002113]; isolation source: pool of 5 deep marine... | reverse complement strand
GACAAGGTTAATAGAGGTCTTCTATTAATTAATTCTTAAATTTTCTTTTATTCCCAGATCACAAAAAAATGCGATCGCACATCTTTGTGACGGAATTAAATTATATAAATTATAAAAGAAATTATCAAAAGTGAGTCAAAAGACTCACTTTTTGTTTTGTTATAATATAATTACTCCTAAAGTTTTTCAAAATGGGGATTTGGTGGGAACCTAACACACACCGAATGTTTGCAAGTTATGAAATTTAACTTGATGAAAATTGGAAAACGGGGTATTTTTAGTATAGAGATAGAAAGGAGATAATATGGTTTGTAAATCTATTATTAAAAATGAAAAATTGGATAAATTTTTGAATAAGGTTTTTTGGGTAGTGTTAGTGGTAGGAAGCGCAGCAATTGTAGGACTTTTGTGTTATATTTATTGTATGTAAGAATATGGTTAAAACAGAATTTTTAAGCGGCCTTTCAGGTCGCTTTATAATATAATAAAAGATTTATAATTTAAATTAGTAGGGTCTATTGAATACCCCGGCCGTCAGATCAAATAAACCTTTAATTATTTACTCAGTTTTTTATTTAAATAAAAATAAATATTTTGTCTCAGCAATCTACATTGCTGAAGTGAAGTTTAGGAAGATGAAATGAGATTTAAGAAACTTTCCAGAAATTTTTATAATAGAAATACTTTAAGTATTGCTCAGGAGCTTTTGGGGAAATATTTGGTAAGGCAAATAGGGCAGGAAGGTCAGGCAGGAAGGATTGTGGAGACAGAAGCCTATATTGGTCAGGATGATGATGCTTGTCACGCATCTCGTGGCAAGACAAGACGAAACGAAGTGATGTTTGGCTCTGCGGGCCATGCCTATGTTTATATGATTTATGGAATATATTGGTGTTTGAATATTGTAACAGAGAAAAAAAGATTTCCCGCTGCTGTTTTGATCCGTGCCTTAGAACCAGTAGAAAGTAGAAGGAATAGGGAATTAGAAATAAGTAATAAGGAATTAGTGATTAGGAATAAGAAGCTTTTGAAAAATACGGGACAAGTAGGAATGAGTAGAATTAAGACAGATTCCATATTCCTTGGAACTAATACTTATACTCTCACTAATGGGCCAGGAAAGTTATGCCGGTGGATGAAAATTACCAAAGAATTAAATGGTGAAGATTTAGTAAATTCTGATAGATTATGGGTTGAAGATAGGAGAGAGAAAATTTTTAAAAAAGATATCATAAAAACCACCAGAGTAGGTGTTGACTATGCCCAAAATTCCAAAGGCCACCCCTGGCGGTTTTATATAAAGAACAGTCCTTTTGTTTCCAAAAAGATGAAATTTTTTTAAAGAATATTTACCGATTTCTTAAATCATAGTAGTATTTTCAGTAAATATTTTTATAACGCTTTTCTGGCGACCGTCCCGATTTTCATCATTAAAGTTTGTAAATAAAAGTAATCGAGGATCCTGACTTCCTTAAATTAAAAAGTATAAAGTCGGGACAATATATTTTTGTAATTTTAAATACCCCACTTTTCATGCCATGGCAAAATAGTTTGGTAAATTCTCATATTTCACTTTTTAAGCCATGGCACAATAGTGTTATATAGAAAACATATAAAAAAAGACCGAAGCTGTGAATATATAATAAATAACTTCGGTCCCCAACCTCTCCTGCATATTATAATCAATAATAAGTGCGGGGGATTTTTCATATAGAAGAGGTTGGGGTTTGTTCGGAATAAGATCACTTCTGTTCTCGCCAATATATCTCTTGTTTGTTCTGCTCAAGTTCGTTGAGTTTTTTTACACGAGACTTATCCTTAGTATCAGGATTTTTTAAATCATGATCTTCGAAGGTTAGTAAAACAACTCCTGTTCCAGGATCTATTTCTCGGTCGGTAATGGTTTCCATTTCTCCGTGCCCCTCCTGACTGGGTAGTAGATTAGTACAAAGATTCTAAAGGTCTCGCAAAGTTCTGGCATTAAATCTGTCCCTCTAAACCTCACCTCCTTCTGTATAGTAGTTTTCAGGTTGAAAAATGTTAAATTTTCAAAGAATAAAACATTATAGCAAACAAAAAAGCAAAAGTCAAGGATTTTGTAAAAAAAAATAAAAAACCACCTAGAAAAGTTTGGGTTAGGTGGTTTTATTTAATAGAAATTACATTTTGTTTTTCAATTATGGGAAAGTGGTGTCGGTGGCAGAGGGGGAATAGGAACTGTTGTTTCCAGCAGCATCATAGGCTCTCACCCGGTACCAATATTGAGTATTATTAAAAAGACCAGAATTTGGATATGAAGTACCTAAAGTAGTGTCAATTTGTGTCCAAGGGCCACCTGCGCCTGTCATTGATCTTTCAATTATATACCCATCTACTGCAACATCATCAGTGGAAGCTCCCCAAGATAAATTAATCTGCACTTGACTTACTGCAGTTGCTGTAAGCCAAGCAGGAGCAGAAGGAGCAGAAGTATCAGCGGAAACTTTAACTTTTATTTTATCTTCTGCTGAATAATTCCCTTTGTCATATACTCGAGCTGTAAGATTATGAATTCCTGTTGCTGTAGTTGTATAAGTAGCCCCATAAGGGGAATTATAATCAGTAGCTATTGGAGTACTATCAAAATAAAATTCTACTCTTGCAACTCCTAAAGGAGCATTCACACTAGCAGTAATTGTAATTGGATTACTTACAGTAGTTCCATTGGCAGGTGAAGTAATGGAAATAGTAGGTTTATTGCCGCCTGTGTGAATGTCACAATCTTCTTCTGGAGCATAATTGCCCCCTCCATGACTGTAACCCCAAGACTTTACTGGTTTCTCCCAATTATTATATTGGGGATCATCCTGGGGATTTTTGGGTATAGGGCCTAAAGGATTTTCTATATCAACATAATGCAGAATGCAATGGGCTTCAGAGAATTCTTTTTCTTGGACAACCTCAGAAGGACATTGATCTGTTGCTTTTTTGCCAGATGTTGTGCAGATTTTAATTTTTTCACCCTGAGCGCCAGTTTTCCCTTTAATAACTTTTTTGTCACTTGTACTTCCTTTTAATTTATAAGACTTATTGAAACTTTCTGAAGGCATTCCGGATAAAGCTTTTTCCATATATTCATGCCAAGCAGGAGCAGCAGCATAAATCCCTGCGGCTCCTTTCCTCATTACAGAATTGTCATTATTGCCTGCCCAAACTCCACAGGATAGATTGGGGGTATAACCAACAGTCCAAGCATCTCTATATTCTTCAGTGGTTCCTGTTTTGGCAGCAGCTTCTCGAGACAATCTCAAAGATGATGAAGAACCAAAAGCAGGTGCTCTAGCATTATTGTCCGAAAGAACATCATTTATGGCCCGGGCAACATTTTCATCTAAAACTTTTTCTCCTCTGTCTTTATATTCTTCTATAATCTTACCATTGGGATCTTCAATTTTTAAAATAGGTGTTTTTTGGTGTTTTATACCTTCTGTAGCAAAGGTGGACATTGAAGCAGTATGATCTAGAAGTTTAACTTCACCGCCGCCTAAAACCAAAGAAAGTCCATAGCGGGAAGGCTCTCCTAGTGTGGTGATTCCCATTTTATGGGCTGTTGATAAAGCATCCTCCATTCCTACTAAATATAAAGTTTTTACAGCAGGTATGTTTAAAGAACGGGCTAGAGCATCTTTCATTGAAACTGGTCCTGACTGGCTTAGGTCATAATTTTTTGGTTTATAATTGTTGCCAAAATCAGTATTTAAGTCAAATAATGTTGTATCAGGCGTATATCCTTTTTCAAATGCTGCAGCATATATATAGGGTTTCATAGATGAACCTGGCTGGCGATCACGAGTAGTAACATTAACATTGCCGTCAATATCTTTATTCCAATAATCTCGGGAGCCAATCATAGCTAAAATTTGACCAGTTTTGGGGTCAGTGGATACCAAAGCAGTATTGGAAGCCCCCCAAGAGGAGGCATTTTTGTTTCCATATTTGGTTACAACTTCTTCAGCTATAGCTTGTTTTTGAGGGTCTAATGTGGTTGTTACTTTCAGTCCCCCTTCTTCCACCATTTTTTCTCCATATTTTTCTACTAATATTTCCCTTACATACATTACAAAATGGGGGGATGATATACTTTCTCTTTGTTCTGAAAAAACTATTTTTGTTGCTTTTGCTCCCTCGGCCTCCTCACGGGTTATATACCCTTGCTCTACCATTTTGTCTAAGATGATATTTTTTCTTGCTTCCAGTTCATCAGTATGAGTGCCATAAGGAGAATAATAAGTGGGTGCTTTTGGTAAGGCAGCAAGTAAAGTACATTCAGGGAGATTTAAATTTTGGGCTTTCTTTCCAAAGAAAGTTTGAGCAGCTGCCTCAACCCCATAAGCACTGGAGCCATAAGGAATTTCATTAAGATACATTTTCAGAATATCATCTTTAGAATATATCATTTCAATTTCAATAGAGAGAATTAATTCTTTGATTTTTCTGGAGAAAGTTCTTTCAGGAGTTAAGATAGCATTTTTCACAAACTGTTGGGTGATGGTACTTCCACCCTGCATTTTTTGTTTATGGGTGATGTTGTATAAACCCGCTCGGGCAATCCCCCTGATATCAAAACCATGATGTCGATAAAAATCCTTATCTTCAATAGCCACAGTAGCATCTTTGATATATTGAGGCATTTGGTCAAAATCAATTAAAGTTCTTTTTTTATCCCCGTGAATTTCATATAAGAGATTTCCCTCACGATCAAAGATTTGGGTTGATTGAGCAATAGTTCGGGCATTAATTTTATTAGGAGAAGGAAGATCTTTAGCAAACCAGGCAAAGAGCAGAATTATAAGCAATAAAAGACCAACCCCAGAATACAAAACAACTCTTTTGAAATTTCTCCAGGTAAGATATCTCCTGAAGTTTTTTAAAGCCCCAGCCTTTTTGCTCACCTTAAGTTGGCTTAATTTTGCCAATGCTTTGGATTTTTTGTAATCTGACATATTGTTCACCTTGTGTTAAGTCAACCTAAATTATATCAAAAATGTGAGAATGTTCAAGATGTTGGAAAAAAGACACGAATGTCACACGAATAAGATAGCACGAGTTTAACACGAATCTAGAAAGTTGTTCAAGTTGTTCAAATTGTTCTATCCTCCACCCTCGATAAACTCGGAGTCAATTGTTCAATTGGTCTCTGGTCTTGTTTTATTTGTAATTAATTCGTAACTAATGATATACTAAAGAAAGGAGGGAGTTTGTTATGTCTTCTAACATCAAAGAACTTTTAACTAGAGGAGTAGAGGAAGTAATTGTCAGTAAAGATTTGGAAAAGAAATTAAAATCAGGAAAAAAATTACGGGTGAAATTTGGAATTGATCCCACTTCTCCTTATATTCATTTAGGTACATCAGTGCCTTTGTGGAAATTGAAGGAATTTCAGGACTTGGGTCATCAAATTATTTTGATTATTGGTGATTTTACAGGTCAAATAGGTGATACTTCAGATAAACTGGCTGAAAGAAGACAGCTTTCTAAAAAAGAAGTAGATAGAAACATGAAGACCTATAAAGAACAAATAGGCAAAATTTTAGATATTAACAAGACAGAATTTTTATATAATAGTTCATGGTTTTCTTCCATGTCTTTTTCTGAAGTATTAAAATTAGCTTCTTTATTTACAGTTGCTAAGATGATAGAAAGAGAAAATTTTAAAGATAGATTTAAAAAAGAAAAAACAATTGGCCTTCAAGAATTTATCTATCCTTTAATGCAAGGATATGATTCAGTAGTTGTAAAGGCAGATGTAGAAATAGGAGGGACTGACCAAACATTTAACATGTTAGCAGGTAGAACCGTTCAACAGGCTTATGGGCAAAAACCTCAACAGGTTGTAATTTTGACTTTAATTGAAGGAACAGATGGCGAGAAAATGAGCAAAACTTTAAACAATGTGATTAATATTAAGGAAAAACCAGATCAAATGTATGGCAAATTAATGTCTATTCGGGATGAATTGATCATAAAATATTTAACTTTATGCACTAGAGTTTCTACGGGCCAAATTACCAGAATTGAAAATGGACTGAAAAAAGGAAAAAATCCTCGTGATGCTAAAGCAAAGTTAGCTTATGAAATTGTTAAACTTTATCAAGGGGAAAAGAAAGCTTTAGAAGCTCAAAAAGAATTTGACAAAGTCTTTGCCAAAAAAGAAAAACCAAGTAAAATTCCCGAAGTGGAGGTACCCAAAAAGTGTGACGAGCTTATAGATTTACTTACAATTTGCAAATTAGCTTCTTCCAAATCAGAAGCACGGAGATTGATTCAGCAGGGCGGAGTGAAAGTTGATAATGCAAAGATTGTTGATACTAAAGCCAAAATCTGTCTCCATGAAGGTATGATTATTCAAGTAGGGAAGAGAAAATTTGTGAAGATAAAGATAACCAATAGATAAACGGTTAGGGTTACGGTTACGAAGTTGGTATCGAAATTCGGTTAAGGTTACGTGAATTTTTTGTAGACGAACTTCGTAACCCTCAGACGATACGCACTTCCTAACCGTAACCGAAAGACGTAACCTTAATATTAATACTATGAAACTTTCTACTCCTGTTTTCAAGCTCACTGGAGTAGGTGAGAAATATTTAGAGAAATTGCACAACCTGGGCATAAAAAGAGTCGAGGATCTTCTTTTTTATTTCCCTAGAAAATATAATGATTTCAGCCAAATTATTCCTATTAATAAAATACAATTAAAAGAGATAGCTACAGTTTGTGGAACTATTTGGGAAATTAAAAATCAAAGAACATATAAAAAGAAAATGATGATTACCACAGCAACCATAGCAGATAATTCCGGAACCATAAAAGCTATTTGGTATAGACAGCCTTATTTGACTAATAGTCTTAAACAAGGTTATGAAGTTATATTTTCTGGAAAAGTAGAAGAGGATAAGGGAAAACTAATTTTTCAAAATCCAATTTATGAAGTTGTTAAAGATGTTCAAAATGTTAGCAAAAAACAATTACAGCAAGCTTGCCCCTATATCCATCGGGACAAGCAATCGAACAAACATAGTGATCGAACAAGCTTGCCCCAAAAACCTTCGGAGTGGGCGATTGAACAACTTACTCATGTTGGCAGAATTGTTCCTTCCTATTCGGAAACAGAGGGTTTAACTTCCCGTTGGCTTCGATATAAAATTAAGCCTCTTTTATATTTAGTAGAACAAATAGAAGACTATTTACCTTCTGAAGTTAAAAAAAATCAGAATCTAATAGATTTATCGCAGGCGATAAAACAGATTCATTTTCCGGAAAATCATAATTTACTTAAAAAGGCTAAAAAAAGACTTAGTTTTGACGAGCTTTTTTTAATTCAAGTAAATAATTTGAAACAAAAGATTAATTGGCAAAAGGAAAAAGGCGTGGCTTGTAAATTTGATGAAAGGCTAACTCGAAAATTTGTTTTAAGCCTGCCTTTTGATTTGACTTTAGATCAAAAAAAAGCAGCTTGGGAAATTCTCCGTGATTTACAGAAATCAATTCCTTCAAACAGACTTTTGGAAGGAGAAGTAGGCTCAGGAAAAACTGTTGTAGCAGTTATTGCTATGCTTTCAGTAATTAAAAATGGAATGCAAGTAGCCTTTATGGCTCCCACAGAAATTTTAGCTCAGCAACATTACAAAAAAATCAGTTCTTATCTTGCTCCTTTTAGAATAAAAATTGCTTTACTTTTAGGAAGCACTAAAAAGAAAGAAAAAGAAAAAATCCGAAAGCAGATTGAAAAAGGCAAGGTAGATTTAGTTATAGGAACTCATGCTTTGATTCAAGACTACAACCCACCCACCACATCCTCCCGTCCCGACAAATCGGGACGGGCCCCTAAAATTAATTTTAAAAACTTAGCTTTGGCTATAATTGATGAACAACATCGTTTTGGTGTTGCCCAAAGAGCTGCTCTGCGGGAAAAGTCAGGTGATAAGCATAGTCCTCATCTTTTGACTATGACAGCCACTCCTATTCCTCGCACACTAGCTTTGGCTTTATATGGTGATTTAGATTTGTCTATAATTTCTGAACTTCCTCCGGGGCGACAGAAAGTTATCACCCAACTGGTTAAACCTCAACAAAGAGAAAAAGCCTATAAGTTTGTCAAAGACCAGATAAGGAGAGGAAGACAGGCTTTTGTTATTTGTCCTTTAATTGAAGAATCAGATAAATTGGGAGTGAAATCAGTAACTTTAGAATATGAAAAGTTGTCTAAGAAAATTTTCCCTGATTTAAATATTAGAATGTTACATGGTAAGCTTAGATCAAAAGAAAAAGAAAAGATAATGGGCGATTTTGTCCGGGGTGAAATAAATATTTTAGTTTCTACTTCTGTTGTGGAAGTAGGAATTGATGTGCCAAATGCTACAGTTATGGTTATTGAAGGGGCAGAAAGATTTGGCTTGGCTCAATTACATCAATTCAGAGGACGAGTAGGACGAAGTAAATTTAAATCCTATTGTTTTTTGTTTACTGAATCAAAAACTAAGAAAATTTTTGCTCGACTTTATACATTAGTTAAGTCTTATGATGGATTTAGACTAGCTGAAGCAGATCTGAGAATTAGAGGACCGGGAGAAATTTACGGTATGAGACAACATGGTATTCCAGACTTGAGAATGGCTTCTTTACAAGATGTAGATTTGATTAAAAAAGCAAGGGAAGAAGCAGAGAAATTATTAGGGGAGGACCCCCAACTTGAAAAACATCCAAAATTGATTTCAGAAATAGAAAAGTTTGTAACAATTAGGCATCTGGAATAGGAGGATATTTATGGTTAATTCAGAAAAAGGGGAAAGAATAGTTATCCCTTATGAAATTAAACAACAGATTTTTTCTCATTTAAGTCCAAAAATTAAAAACAATACAGTTTTAGATATTTACTCTGATGGATCATTAGGAATTGCCAGTTTAAATAAAGGAGCCCAAAAAGTAGAGTTTGTAGAGTCTGATCCTCAAAAGTGTAATTTAATTAGAAAAAAAATAAGTCAATTGAATTTTTTGGGAACATCCAGAGTTTTTGAAGTTACAGCCTATGAATTTTCTGAGGTTGTAACATCTAAATATGATTTAATATTTGCTTTTTTACCTAAAGGAGAGTTAAATTTAGATATAATTAAAAAATTAGCTAAGGTATTGAAGAAAAATGGGCTTTTGGTTTATAGCTGTTCTTTAGAAAGAAGTTTTCCAGATAATTTTGATCATACAAGAAGTATAAAAAAAATAAATTTTGGAAATATGAAAGTGATTTTTATCCATAAATATCAATAGTTACGAAAAACGTTTGACTTTATAGGAAATACGTTAGGATATAGGAAACTCATTTATCGTCTTTAGAAAAACATAAGGAAGCAGGAAACTGGAATGTGAATTTTTTCAAGTTTCTATGTACAATTATCTAAGTCGTTTTTTGTCAAACGGACAACGAGTTTCTTTTTTAAAAATCTGNNACTACAATTGTATATTTGAAGGAATTTTTATGTATTTTATTCAAAAGTTTATCCAAAAATATCAAACTCAAATAGGAATTTTTTTGATAATCTTGATAGCAATAGGTGGGGGAATAATTTTATTTTCTTATCAAAGACCTGAACCTGTTGAGATTAAAGAAGCTGAAAGCAGTCAAGAAATTAAAGTAGATATAGAAGGAGCAGTGGAACATCCAGGTGTCTATACTTTCTATCAAGGAGATAGAGTAGAGGATGCTATCTTTGCTGCTGGTCCAAAAGAAGATGCTGATTTATCCAAAGTAGAGATGAGTTTAGCAGCAAAACTTATAGATGGGCAAAGGATAATTGTACCCAGTCGAGAAGAGGTAGCAGGTATTACAACAAGTTCTTCAGTAAGTTCCTCGGAAGGAAAAATTAATATTAATACTGCTTCTTTGGGTGAGTTAGATACTCTGCCTGGAATAGGGGAGAAGACAGCACAAAAGATTATTGACTGGCGGGATACTTATGGAGGATTTAGAACTATCGAGGATATTAAAGATGTTAAAGGAATAGGAGATAAGAAATTTGAAGATATGAAAGATTATATAACTGTGTATTAGCGATTAGCACATAGCGAATAGCAATTTTATTCTTCGGGGTGAAATTGGAAGCCAATGCGACATGGGCGGGTGGCGACAATTTTATAAATTGGATCGTAGCCGAAGGCGGAGATCAGTTTGGTAGACATGTCCCGAAGATGTGCGGGCGTGGCGGAATTTGGAAGACGCGCGTGGCTTAGGACCACGTTCCCATTTATGGGATTGGAGGTTCAAGTCCTCCCGCCCGCACCATTGGGATACCCAAAAGGCATAGAGGTTCAAATCCTCTCACCGGCACCATAAAAATATAATTTAAAATGACCTAAGCGGTCTTTTTTTATTCCTAAAATCCTTGACAAATAACCTATTTTAGGATATAATTAAGTAATTACATTTGAAAATATAATCAAAGATTATTTAATTACGCTTAAGCTGTGCGAAAGCACTAATTAAATAATTACATTAGAGAATATAATCAAAAATTACTTAATTACGCTGGATTAAAATGTAAGCACTAATTGGGTAATTAAGTTCAAATTGTTCAATCGCTCGTTTCACTTGTTGTTCAAAATGTTAACCAATAACATCAGCGCAAATCCGCGGCATAAAAATCCGCGTAAATCAGCTTTTTGTAATATCAGCGTAATCTGTGTTATACAAAAATAAACATCAAAAATAAAGGAAAAACAAAATGCCTTGGTATATATTTGGATTTTTATCTGCTTTATTTATAGGTTTGAGATTTGTAACAACAAAAAAAGTTCTCTTCCACGAACATTCTGCTGAATTTTTAGCGATTTTAGCTATTATAAATTTTATATTGGTTTCGCCTTTAGTTTTTGCTATCAAGTTAGTTTCGGTTAAAATATTAGGTTTAATTTTTATTGAAGCTTTAGTTTTAACGGCTGCTTTTTTATTTGAAATCAAATCATTTAGAGAATTTAGAATTTCTACTGTAGCCCCACTTTTGAATTTAAGTCCTTTATTTTTGGTTATCT
>JABAOH010084277.1_pt1 | contig 11060 bp, 9 predicted proteins | sample 7062181 | NCBI WGS metagenome assembly JABAOH01 (sample SAMN14538630, study PRJNA623070) | marine sediment metagenome | biome: marine biome [ENVO:00000428]; feature: marine pelagic biome [ENVO:01000023]; material: deep marine sediment [ENVO:00002113]; isolation source: pool of 5 deep marine... | reverse complement strand
GGATCCAATCACTCTAACTAATAGGCTCAACAAATACAGAAATTCTTTATCTAAACTTCAGCAGGCTCGTCTTAGACGTGAAGACGGATACCGAGTAGCAATTGCATTGCGTCGTGCAATAAATCGAAAGTCCTTAGATCCAATCAATGACTTGGAAACAAAATCAACTTTGAGAAGCCGAGGGAAACATGCAACTCTTTTTGAGCATTTAGAGGCTTTGTCGGAACGATATATTATAATCCAGGATGGACTTATCGCGTTACGGCGTGAAATTCAGCAGGAGGATATCTAACTTTGTCTTACGTAACCCATTTGAGATGTCCCAAATGTGGTACTGAATATAATCTCTCTCAGAATCCAATATTTTGTAAAACCAATGAGTGTGAAGCACGTATCGATGTATTTTATGATTATACACAACTCAGGGAAGTTCTTTCTAAGAAGATAATTGCTAAGCGTCCTCTTGGTGTGTGGAGTTATTTCGAATTATTGCCGGTTGCAGACAAGGCAAACATAATTAGTTTAGGTGAGGGTGGAACCCCTTTAATTCGTAGTAAACGCCTTGCTGAACACCTAAGGCTTCGTGAATTATACATCAAGGATGAGACACGAAATCCTACATGGTCGTTTAAAGATCGCCCTATGACAGTTGGTGTATCCAAAGCTAAGGAACAAGGTGCCACTACACTCGTTTCAGCAAGTAGTGGTAACGCTGCTGCGGCTTTAGCTGCTTATTGTGCACGTGCTGGATTTACGTGCTACTGTTTCGTACCTGACATCGCACCCATGGGGAAAATCGCTCAATTACTCCTATATGGGGCTAAAGTTGTACGCCTCCGCGGATTACATAAAGGAGACGACCCAACCGTCAAACTCCTTCGTGAAGCTTGTGCAGCGTACGGATGGACACCCTGTCCAAGCTTCGGTCCCTTTAATCCATACCAAGCTGAAGGTCCCAAAACCCTTGGGTATGAAATCATCGAACAACTTGACTGGAATGTTCCTGATATCGCCTATGTTCAAGTGGGCGCAGGAGGACTCCTCGGTGGCCAATGGCGCGGTTTCACTGAATTCCACAAACTCGGATTTGTGAAAAATCGCCCTCGTATGCTCGCTGTCCAAGCCACCGGGTGCGCACCGCTTGTTCAAGCTTACCACACTAACCAAGATCCTTTCAAGATTATTCCCTGTGCCTCTCCTCATAGTGTGGCTGAAGGATTATGTGACCCGCTTCCTTGGGATGGTGATCTAGCGCTTAAAGCCGTGCGGGAATCTGAAGGTTCTGCTATTGCAGTAGATGATGATGCGATTCTGCAAGCCCAACAATTACTAGCAAAATATGAAGGAATCTTTGCTGAGCCAACAGGAGTTACTGGGCTTGCCGGTCTGATTAATCAACTTGAATCCGGAGTCCAAGACCCCTCAGAGACCATACTCATCGAGGCTACGGGCGGCGGGCTTAAAGATCAAGATATTGTAATTCAACGTGTATCAACACCTCCTGTAATTGACCCAGACATTGAACAACTCCAATCTGCTCTAAAACTGCAAAATTTAAAGAATGTAACAACGAAACACAGTTAAACGATTTTTCCCTGTTGAGCCTATTATAAGGAGCGAAATTGTGTGTGCGGCATTTTCGCAATTACCAGTAACCGGCGAAACGACATCGGTGAAACCCTAGTTGAATGTGCCGAGAAACTTACCTATAGAGGCTATGACACCGTGGGCGTCGCCACGGTATTTAAAGATCAAATTCACCTTCGCAAAGATAAAGGTAAGTTTGATGAGGTCGCGGAAAAACATCGTCTTCGCGAAATGCGCGGTTCAAAAGGAATTGCTCAGCTACGATGGGCAACATTCGGTGCGCCCAGTAAACTGAACGCTCAACCTCATCTCGATTGTGATGAGATTCTTTGTGCTGCACATAATGGAAATATACTAAATTTCCTTCCCCTTCGTGAGCAATATACTGAAGAAGGACACACTGTTCGAAGTATGAATGATGGGGAGATTTGTGTCCACGTCGTTGAAAGATACTTCAATCAATCTGGTGATCTAGTTGAAGCGATTCGAAAAGGTTGCCGTGATTTAAAGGGCGACTATGCCTTCGCTGTGATGCACAAAGATGACGATAAGATTTACGCAGTGAAAATGGGATCTAGCCTTTTTGCAGGCATCGGCGACGGTGAAACCTGTGTGAGCAGTGACCTTCCCAGTATACTACCTGTAACTAGGGAAATCGTCAATGTTCATGATGGCGAAATGATTATTCTTTCTCCTCAGAAACTTGAAATTCTCAGACTTTCTGATGGTGCCACTATTGAAAGAAACCCGTACACATCCGATGCGGACATCCGTGTTGCTCAAAAAGGTGGCTACCCTCATTTCATGCTCAAAGAAATCCATGAACAGGTCAGCGCTACACGGACACTCTTCAGCGCCATTCGTGAACCATACATCAGTCAATTTGTTGACACACTTATTGAAGCTGAAAGAGTCTTTTTCGTAGCATGCGGTTCCAGTTATCACGCAACCATAGTCGGAAGCTACTACTTCAACGATTTAGCCAATATCGCCGCTATCCCAGTTATTGGAGGACAATTTAATTCGCAATATGGTGAATCTCTTAGTGAAAACGACGTCGTTGTATGTGTAAGCCAAAGTGGGGAAACTAAAGATGTCATGGATGCCGTTCACCATTCCCAAAAACATAATGTCAAAATTCTCAGTGTAGTCAACGTTCTTGGTTCAACACTCACTCATCTAAGTGATCTTTATTTGCCTTTGGGGTCCGGTTTTGAAATCAGTGTCCCTGCCACGAAAACCTATACAAGCCAAGTCACTCTCTTTAGCTTCCTTGCAACCCAAGCGGGTCACAAGAAAAGCATCTTAGACAAAAAAACAGTGGATTCCATGTTGAAGGACTTAAAAACACGTCTTCCTCCCCTTATTGACGAAACTATATCAACAACTACATTGAAAGCCAGAGCCCTCGCTCCTTACTTATCTAATTTCTCTCACTTCTATGTTCTTGGTCATGGATTAACTCACGGTGTAGCTCTGGAAGGGGCATTGAAAATCAAAGAAGTATGCTATATTGTTGCTGATGGCATGTATTCCAGTGAATTTAAACATGGACCGCTTAGCATAGTCGATGAAGGCTATCCTATTGTTTTTTCAATTGCACCANNCGTAAATCACTTAGCAGAGGTCGAATGCCGTGGCGCTCGTATTATTGCAACAGGCGAAGATCATCAACTACTTAGACGCTATGTAAATGAGGAAGATTTTCTTGTCGTACCCAACTCAAACAAATATGTAAGCCCAATACTCCAAGCCATCCCCCTTCAACTTATGGCCTACCATCTCGCAACATACAAAAACATTGACCCAGACTATCCACGCAATATTAGTAAGACACTAACAGTGCGATAACGAGGCTAATAATAAGCATTTCATACTTGGTAGAACTGTTGCAGATGCAAGAAATTTAGAGCGTTAGTTGTTGTAGTAGCTGCGACCATTTCAGTTGATATCCCTTTAAGTTCAGCAATTTTTGCAGCAGCATATGGAAGATTTGATGGCTCATTTGTTTTTCCAGGAACAGGAGAGAGATAAGGAGCATCAGTTTCTAAAAGCATATTCTCTAGGGGCATAGCCTCCGCAATANNCCTCCGCAATATGTTGCATGCGTTGACGTGAAACCACGCTAGTGGGAACGCTCATGAAGAATCTTTGTTCTGCTGCTAGTTGAACATGTTCAAGATTATTGAAACAATGTAATTGAGCATCAAACATCTTCTCATTTCGCAAAATCTGCAACACATCTGCTTCAGCATTCCGAGAGTGCACAACCAACGGCAAATTCAATTCATCAGCAAGTCGAATGAAATTAATAAATGCAGATTTTTGATCTTCTCGTACTTTCGCATCCTTCACCCAGTAATAATCCAATCCCACCTCACCAATTGCCACAATCTCTTCTTGATAATCATAGATGGCCTCAATCGTTCGTTTTACCATTCGAGTTGTTGCTCTTGGAGGGTGAAGACCAAAAGTAGGCCATACGAACTCTGGAAATCGTTTTTTCAAATCTAAGGCTTTAGGAAAAAATTTTGGCTCAATTGCACTCACAACGATTCCTATAACACCTGCTTCTTTGGCACGACGAACGATTGATTCCGCTTTGGGAAAAAGTCGCGGCATCTCCAAATGTGAGTGGGTGTCAAAAAACCTCATGATAAAACCCTTCAAGCTAGCGTCTTCTCGAAAGCTTCAAAAGGTTTTGACTCTACCGCATCCACATAATAATACCTTGAAGCTGACAAAGATGGATCTTCGTGGCAGAGATATGATAACCACTCAAGAGTGGACTCGGGAAGAACTTGAAGCGGTCCTAAAATTTTCAAAAGATTTGAAAAAAAAGACTAAGGCAGGAAAATCTCCACACCTTCTGGCTGATAAAACCTTTTTCATGCTATTTTACAACACAAGCACTAGAACCCGTGCCAGTTTTGAAGCTGCATTAACAGAACTGGGGGGTCATGCTCAATTTCTTGAGCCGAGTGCAATGCGGCTTGGAGAAGGTGAAAGTGTAAAAGATACAGCTAATACACTAGCCCGATATGGGAATGGCATCGGAATTCGAATTCTCGAAAAAGCGGTTGGTTATGTCTATGGACGTGGAAACCAAGTTCTTCGTGATTATGCGAAATGGTCGGATATTCCCATCATCAATATGGCTGACGATAAATTCCATCCCTGTCAATCACTCACTGATCTCATGACGGTACAAGAAAACTTCTCGAAAATCCAAGGGAAGAAATTCCTCTTTTCTTGGGCCTACAGTCGCCATTCTCGGTCATGGTGTAGTGTCCAAAGTGCAATATTAACAGCTACACGATTCGGGATGGATGTAACTCTCGCCCATCCACCTGGTTTTGAACTAGATCCTGAGGTTATCGATTGGTGCCAATTAAACGCAAATGAATCAGGTGGTGCATTTTCAATCACAAATGATGTCAAAGAAGGTTATTCAGATGCTCATGTGGTTTATCCTCGGTCTTGGATGAGTGCTGAATGCTCCGCTGTTGGCATCGATAAGTTGGGTGAAGACACTGAAGCTCAACTCCACGAGAAATACCGTGATTGGATTTGTAATTCTGAACTCATGGAATTAGCGCATAAAGACGCCATCTTTATGCACTGCCTTCCCGTATTTCGCGGCGAAGAGGCAACGGATGAAGTCGTTGATAGCCCTCAAAGCGTTATTTTTGATCAAGCCGAGAACCGTTTACATCTGCAAAAAGGGCTCCTATCACTAGTAATGAGTGATGAGAATTTACTTTAAACACTCTAATTACACTTTCTTGGGTTCACCCATAATTGCTGCCATTATCGCTTTCTGAGCATGAAGCCGATTTTCTGCTTCATCAAAAGCGATACTCCATTTTCCATCCAGTACTTCATCGGCTACTTCGAATCCTCGGTCAGCGGGTAGACAATGCATGTATTTGACATCCTTTTCTCCAAGATCCATTTTTTCTGGTGTTGCAATCCAATCCTTATTTGCATCGAAGAGCTTCTTACATCCTTTCCAATCTTCTGCAGGTGCAATAGGAGGAATATGATGCTTACTTGTCCAACATTTCGGGTATACATAATGAGCACCTGCAAACGCTTCCTCCATATCATTGGTGATTTCAAAGGAGCCGCCATACTCGGCGACATTCTTTTCACACATTTCAATTATTTTAGGATCTAATTCAAAGCCTTTGGGATGCGCAAGCACAGTATCCATTCCCCACTTAGTGCCCANNGCCCAACTCATGACAAACTTCTTTCCTTGTACTTTCGGCGAGTGTTCTTGAATCGCTTGCATATCCGCTAGGGCTTGGCACGGATGGTAGACGTCATCTTCCATATTTATGAGAGGAACTTTCGACCATTTCGCAAATTCTCGGAGGACTCGATGACCACGACCATAAATCCATTTAGCATGAGATCCATAAATTCGAATAGCGATAGCATCACCCATCCGAGCAAGTACTCGCGCTACATCTGAAATCCGTTCACTCGTATATGCTTCTTCATCGTCTGGTAATGCGGGTCGATAAACATCTTGAGGAGAAAGGAAGTGAGCATGACCCCCCATCTGCGTCATACCTGCTTCGAAGGAGTTTCGTGTTCTTAATGATCGATTGAAGAAAATCATGAATAACGTTTGCCTGAGAAGATAATCGTGTGGTTTTCGTGCCTTTTGTATTTTCTTAATCTCGATTGCTGCTTCAATCAATGTTTGCAGCTCTTCTTGGGTCCATTCTTGGATAGTCAACCAGTCACGACCATGATATTTACCAACAATATCAGCCCCCATTTTAGAGTCACCCTAATTAATTGCGAATTAATCCAAAGCCGCCTTTATTTTTTTGCCATCGGCTTTGAATTTTTACATCCGCGCGATCCAATAATTGTTGTCCTCGCTCCCTAGCATTCTCAATAACTTTCTCTTTGTCCAAAGTTAGTAGTTTACCTTCATGGACAAGGATTTGTCCATTAACAATTGTAGTATGAACATTGAAGCCATTAGCAGCATAGATGATATTACTTACCGGGTTATAAGTGGGAGCGAGGTTTAAGTGAGTCGTATCTATCAGCACCAAATCAGCTTTCTTTCCCACTTCAATGCTTCCAATTTCCTTCTCAAGCCCGATTGCCTTGGCACCATTTATAGTAGCCATCTCCAAAACCGTTTCCGCAGGCATTGTTAACGGGTCCAAGGTACGTGCTTTATGGATTACCGCAGCGAGAAACATTTCACGGAACATATCATAGGCGTTATTACTTGGTCCACCATCACAGCCCAAACAGACATTGATTCCTGCATTTATCATCTCGGGAATAGGTGCGATGCCTGATGCCAGCTTCGAATTACTAGCTGGACAATGGCACATGTGAGTACCGGTCTCAGCATAAATGGGAAACTCTTTGGCGCTAATCCATACACCATGCACTAAAACGACGTTTTCGCCCATCATTCCTACGTCTTGAGCGAANNTTCTTTCACTTCACCGAGGTGCATGGTAATTCTCATATGTCGTTTCTTCGACAGTTCTGCAACACGGCGATATAACTTAGGACTGACAGCGCCAGGAGTACGGGCTCCCCACCAAATAAATACCCGACCATCTGCTGCTCCCTGCCATTTATTATGCATCGCAAGTGTTTCTGCAATACACTCCTCAGGATCTTCGATCATTCCCTCATACATGATTGATTCTTCGTCCGCGTAACCAGTCCAGTCCATGAAGAGCTTTGAAAGACAACCCCGAATACCTGTTTTTTCGACTACCTTAGCAATACCCTCAAAACCATAACGTTTGTGTATCATGCTCTCGAGAAAACTCGTTGTACCTGATTTGAGCATCTCCGCGATACAAAGTTCAGCACTGACCTTGCCATCTTCTGGAGTAAAGTTTCCTTGTAAAACCCATACGTAATCGCGGAGCCATGGAATAAGATCTACATCATCTGCTGTTCCACGAATAAGCGCCTGAGCTAGATGTATGTGACAGTCGATAAGACCGGGAATTAGGATTTTATGTTTTCCGGAAATACGCGTATCGGCATTGAATTTCTGTTTGATTTCGTGAGATTTTCCAACAGCAATAACACGTTGGTCTTCCACAACCACTGCTCCATCCGAAATAATTCGGCGTTGTGGGTCCACAGTTACGACGGTAGCACCATCTATCATCAAATCTGCCATTAAAATCAGCAGTGAGCTTACTTCTCTCTCCTATTAAGGATTGGCATTATCAGTGAGTAAGGATACCAACAGGTTTTTGTGTAGCAGGACATTTGCCGTGTGTGGAGAGCTCTTACGATGTATGTCCTTGTTCGTACGATCGGCCCCTTTACTGAACAGTTCGGATTTCAGCAGCTTACAGTGAATTTCAAAGGTCGGACAGTTCTTGATCTTTTAAATCAATTATGTGAAGAACAAGGAAGAAAATTCCAAAATACAGTTTTTGATGATGAAGGACAATTACGGCGGTATATTAAAATTCTCGTAAATGGTCGCGGACTTCATGTTCTTCAAGGTCTTGATACCCAGCTTTCAGATGGTGATACTATAGCACTCTTTCCTCCAGTAGCTGGGGGTTAGTCTCTCAACTAAATATCAATTCCAAGCTTCTCCCAAAGAATAGGAACGACGCGTTCTAGTGCCTTTTCAACCACCTCAGATTGAACAGACACCACTTGGTGGTTATCAACAACCTGTTTGCCGTTGACAAATACATGTTCAACATCATGAGCAGTACAACCATAGACAATATATCCATACACGCCATCAGGCAGAATTGGTGTAACACGAGGATTAGGGTGGAGCATTACTAAATCCGCAAGTTTTCCAGGTTCGATGGATCCAAGTTGGTTACTTAAACCATAAATTTGAGCACCATTAATTGTCGCCATTTCGATAACTTGTTGGGGGGTTGTAACCCGCGTATCGAGATGATGCACCTTATGGATCAGGTACGCTGTGCGAATATTTTCGATGGCATCGAAGATGAAACCATCATTTCCCAAACATATTGGAATACCACGCTCATACATTTCCTTTACTGGGCTTATTCCGACAGCATTATTCATGTTACTCATTGGATTATGGGCTACTGAAGCTCCACTACCCTTGATCAACTCCATTTCGTCACGGTTAACATGTACACAATGGGCAAGAATTACATCTTGTCCAAGAACTCCAAGGTCAAAGAGACGTTCAACGGTACGTTTGTCATATCTCTCGAGGTTATGGTAGACATCGATAAGGCCTTCACTTGTATGAATAGTAAGCGGGGCTGGAAGCTTATCCGCTTGTTCCCGTGTTTTTTGAATTAATTCATCACTGAGAGTAAATGATGCATGTAAACTGTACATCCCCGATAGAAGTGAGTTCGGGGTTTTTTGGAGCTTCTTGATAAATCGAATATTCTCCTGGAGTCCTCGGCCTCCTTCTTTTTTCGAATTCCTTTCAGTTGCTTCAAATGCGAGAATCCCGCGAATTCCAACTTCTGCAGCGCCTTTCGCAATAGCATCTAGAACGCCCTCAATAGATCCGGGACCGGAGTAAGTGTCGGCAAAACACGTAGTTCCACTTCGAATAAACTCATAACAGGACGCGAGAGCGCTTGCATAGGCGTCCTCATTAACAAACGCGGAATCCACTTTCCACCAAATCCGATCAAGGATTTGAAGAAAATCAGTTGTAGGCTTGATATCTAATGGTGCTCCACGGAGCATGATGCCGTATAAATGGGTATGTCCACAAATGAATCCCGGCAGAACCATTCGACCTGATCCATCAATTACATGATCTGCTGACTCTTTGATGTCAGGACCTATGTTTGTGATATTTGAACCGTCGATGAGTATATCAGAATCTTTTAAAATTCGGCGTTTTGGGTCCATTGTAACAATAGTTGCGTTTTTAATCAATATACGCATAGTTGTTCACTCCTAGCAAACTGTAATCGTTGAATATGGTAATCGAGTAAGCCTTTAAGGCTTCCACGTCCCCTTTTTTTTAGCGTGTATTCCCATGAACAGGTTGTCTCATAAGGTACTAGTTATTGATCCAGAGAAATGCACAGGTTGTGGTATTTGTACTCTCGTGTGCTCATTTCGTCATAACAAGGAATACAATCCTTCTCGAGCACTCTTGACAATAATTCGGGATGAAAAGAGCGGGATTAATATTCCGGTGATTTGTCAGCATTGTGATACACCTCTCTGTATGGAAAGTTGTCCTGCTGATGCAATTTATCGAGATAACAAAACCAACGCCGTTTGCATCACACAAGACAATTGCATTGGTTGCCATCAATGTCTTGTTGCATGTCCATTTGGAGGAATTCATATTGATCCAACTGATGGTCGTACTGTAAAATGCGATTTGTGTAAGGGTTATGCGATGTGTGCGCAATTTTGCCCCAGAGAAGCCCTCTTGTACCTTAAACCTAGTGAGCTGACTAATCGTCTTCGACAAAAAGGTGTGAAACAGGCCGCTGATTATCTCCACGTTATCACGGGAGGTGCGGAAGAATGAGTAAGGATGCAGTGTATTATGGATACGCAGGACGAATTGCGGAAATCGACTTGACAAACTCTAAAATCGATGTTCTACCTCTTGATCGAGATTTTGCTAAGAATTACCTAGGTGGAACTGGGTTTGCCTCACGCATCTTATGGGATCGTGTAAAACCTGCCTCGGATCCATTTGATCCTAAGAATCCCTTAATCTTCGCTGTAGGACCCGTTACTGGTGCCTTCTTCTCTCCCTCTGGGCGCTTTATGGTTGCATTCAAATCTCCCCTAACCGGTGTCTGGGGAGAAGCCCATTGTGGCGGGCATTGGGGACCACAGCTCAAATATGCAGGCTTCGATATGCTTGTAATTCAAGGCAAGGCACCTAACCCAGTATATCTTATGGTGCGAGATAAGAATGTGACCATCCACGATGCCACTCATCTTTGGACACGCGATACAACTGAAACTACTGATACTATTAAGCAAGAGCTAGGAGACAATGACATAGAAGTTGCTTCTATAGGTATAGCAGGTGAAAATAAGGTCCGATATGCGGCAATTATTGGGTCATATTATCGTGCAGCTGGTCGAGCTGGTGGAGGGGCTGTTATGGGAAGTAAGAATCTCAAAGCGGTTGCAGCTCGAGGATTTGGTGGAGTACAGGTAGCAACTCATGGCAAATATTTAGCCGCCGCTCGAAAAGCCTACGAGCAGACAACAACCGGGAAATGGGGGGAAATGAACGAAGAATCTCTCGGAAAATATGGCACAACGAACCTAGTTGAGGCGATCGGCGAGATAGGCAGGCTCCCGACAAAGAATCATAATACTGGGGTTTTTTCAGACGCAGAAGCCATCGGACCTGAAACTATACGTAAAAAGTACCGGACAAGCCGAGAAGCATGTTTTGGGTGCGCACTACAATGTAAATATACATCCCAAGTGAAATCTGGTCCTTATCAAGTTAA
>JABAOH010029392.1_pt1 | contig 11060 bp, 8 predicted proteins | sample 7062181 | NCBI WGS metagenome assembly JABAOH01 (sample SAMN14538630, study PRJNA623070) | marine sediment metagenome | biome: marine biome [ENVO:00000428]; feature: marine pelagic biome [ENVO:01000023]; material: deep marine sediment [ENVO:00002113]; isolation source: pool of 5 deep marine... | reverse complement strand
TACCCCACCTGTAGCAACTCCAGTCCAGTTCACTATTGTTGGTATTACTGTTATTGAAGCTGCTGCTGTAACATTAACATCCATCAGTACTGTATCATTGGCATCTGCCAATGCTGGCATAGGAGTAAATATTGTAGTCACTGCAAAAAATATCAAAAATGCTAAAAACACAACTCCAAAAACTAATAGTTCTTGATCCATTCTTATATTCCCCCTTATAAGAGGTATTAATATTTTCGTTATTGGGTATATAAATATTATTATATTTTTGTAAATATAATAGGAATATATGAGATTTGGTTCTTTGGCAATGTTTTCTGTAATATTTTTGGTAATAATTAGCTCTATTTCTTTTGCACAGAATATTGGTGTTTCTCCTGGAGAAAAAAATCTTGGAAAAGTAGAAAAGGGTTCGACAAAATTAGTAAATTTTTTTATAATAACACCTTCTGAAGAAACTATTTTAGTTAAATTANNCTGATACTATTACTGTTAATTCATCTGAAGAAGACATAAGAGATTGGATAAAAATAATAAACAACCCAGTAGAAGTTGAACCTGTTGATGAAGCTATAAGAACAATAGGAGGTCTAATAAAGGGTCAAAGAGAAATAAGTTTTTTAATGGAAATTCCAGAAGACGCTGAACCTGGACGACATGTAGTAAACATAAAACCCACTCCTGTATCAGCTGTAGGAACAATAGGTTCTGTTGGAAGTAGAGTTGTTGCAATAACTTCTGTTAGAGTTTTATTGGATATTATTGGAAATGCTATAAGAAAAGGAGTAATTCTAGATGTAGAGAGTGGAAGTCATACTAAAAATAGATTAGAAATAAACACTTATTTTCAAAACACTGGAACTGTTACTATTGGTGCTGCTGGGATTCAAAAAATATATGATAAAAATGGGGACCTTATAAAAGAAATTTCAATAGGAAACGGTTACATAAAACCAAAAGAAATAATGGTCTTTAAAGGATTCCTACCAACAGAAGGACTTCCTTTAGAAGATTATGATGTTTACACTGTTATTGATTATAAAACTGACAAAGCTGAAAAAAGTTCTACTTTTAAATTAACACCGCCAACAGCTTTGGCTGTAGTATACGAAGAAGGCATTGGTATACCCTTATTGATCATTATTATAATAATCATTGTTATCGTTTCAATAATAATTTACAGGAGAATACAATGAGATTTAAAGAAATAATAATATTGATAATTGTTGTATTTGTTGCAATTCTTTTAATAATAATTAGTAATTTTCGGGAACCTCCAGAACCTCAAGAATTTGTAAAAAATAAAAGTTTTGCAACGTATTCCACTTTATTTTTCAACTATGAAATAGAAAGATATCCAACTAGTGTAGAGATAAGACCAACAAATCAAACAATTGAAACTGTTCTGGGTGTTGTTACAGATCCTTGGAATCTTAATTTTGGAATAGTTCCTGCTAAAGGTTTTACAACAAGAAACATTGAAGTAAGCAATACTAAGGAAAAAAACATAAAAATAATTTTAAAGTGTTATGGAAATATAACGCCTTTAGTTGTCTTTAGTAAAAATAATGTTATTTTAACTCCTGGAGAAGAGGTTTCAATTGATATCTTTTTATATAGTAAAGGTTTTGAACCTGGGAACTATTCTGGGGAAATTGATGTGATTGCTCAGAAAGATATTTATAATTTTCTACCCATATCATGATTAATGAGAAAAATATTCTTAATACTTTGTTTCTTGATCTTAGTTGGGATTGCACAATCTGCATTAATAGAGGTTGGAGTGGTTGAACAGTTAAAAGGAAACATTAGCTCAATAAATTATGACAATTCTTCGAATCTTGTAAAGTTTTCAATAGAGTTTTATAATACAGGAAGCGTTCCTTATAAAGCTAGAATCAAAACTGAAATATTCAACAACAGTAATTTAGTCTTTAATGGTTGGACTCAAGAAAAAGAGTTTATGACAGGTGATAAAAAAACCCTTGATATTTACTGGTATGGTAATTATACAGGCGAATATTCTGTAAAATTGAGAACATATTTTGGTAATGAAATCAAAGATTATAGAAAGTTTAAAATTTCAGTTAATAAAATTGCTGAGTCTGAAAGTATTTTCGAGATTAAAAACTTTAGAACTTATGATAATTATGTTATATTTGATGTTAAGAGTAATGAAACTGTTAAAAATGTAATAATTATTCCTGATAACTATGTTTCTGGTTGGATATTTGAACAAAAGAGATTAGACAATATAACTAAAGATAGGACAAAAACCATAGTACTTCCATATAAACCAAGTTTATGGATACCGACCAATGTTACTCTGAAAGTAATTTCTAATAATGGGAAGTATTACACAGAAAGAACAATAGAAATGAAGAAAAATGAGGGGTTGATCGGTTTATTCTATAATGTAATAGACTTCTTTAGATTGGTTTTCTTTGCAGTTTAAGCTCTAATTATTGCTGCCATATTGTAACTATATAGTTATAGAAAAGTTTATATATCAGATTTATATGATATCTATATAGCAGCAATAACAAAGAGGGATATTTTGGTAGAAAACGGCATAACAGAAATTGATTTTGAGAAGAAAATTCTAAATCTGCTAAGAAAGAACTTATTATCTGTTTCTCAGCTCTCTAAAAGACTGGGTGTGAGAAGGGATGTTGTAGCAGGATACTTAGAAGCTTTAAAAAATCAAGGAAAATTAGAGTTCCACAAAGTTGGTAGATCTAATATTTATACAATACCTAGGAGGCCAAAAAAATGAAAAAATTGCTTTTTTCAGTGATTTTGTTCTTAATTATGATGTCTCTAGTCTCAGCTGCACCTTTGATTGAAAATGTGTCTGTTAAACCCTCGTTTCTCTGGTTAGGTGAGGATGCTACTATCTTATTGAATTGTTATGATACCAATAACTCAATAGAGCAGGTTTATGCAAATATAGTTGGTCCAGATGTTACTCTTCCAACTTTATACTTTACAAAATCAAATGGAAACTATACATTATTTATTGATAATGAATATCTTGATAGAACAGGACAATTTGATGCAACAATATCTTGTAGAAACAATATTAGTGAAATAACTCAAACTTTTACAAGTTTTACAGTTTCTAGACTTACTGGTTATATTAATGAAATCAACCCAAACCCTGCTTATATTGGAGACACAATAGAAATAGATTTTATAGTTAAGAAAGATGATACAAAATTATCCTCTGGTGTAAGCTTTAATGTTAGTTTAAATAATCAGTTAAAAAATCTAAAAGTTCTTCCAGCTTATGATACTAACAAAGGTTGGATATTGAAAATAGATACACCCGCTAGCTCTGGTACTTATAATCTAAAAGTAGTTGCTTTTTATGATAGAACCAGTGTTTTAGATTATGATACAATTGATGTTAGAAACAAAATTGAATTTGAAATTGTTTCAATAGACAAAGACTGGGTAACAGCCAATGATAACATAACTATTAAATTAAAAGCTTTAGAAAAAGGAGGCGTTGTTGAATTAAATGAAAATAATATTGATGTTAAAATAGGTTCTGCTAATATTGAAATAACTAGTATATCTAGACAAGGTGATCTGTTTAATGTAAAGATAACTACTCCAAACATAGGTTCTGGGAAATATCAACTAGAAGCTTATCTTGATCATGAAGGTTCATCTTATTCAGACACTGAACCAATAAATTATGTTGTTGAAATAAAAGGCAAGTTAGGAAAAGGTGTAGAATTAAGATTTATTAAAAATGATGAAGTAGAACACAGTTTAATAACAGATGCCTATGGTTATTATTCAACTAGCTTGCCTCCCGACGTCTATGATATAGAAGTTGTCTTTCCTCAATCTACACTTTATTTATATGAAGTTTCAGTTAGTAGTTTTGATGATCCCATAAAATATGGGTATTCTGAAACTATTTCTGTTCCTGGAATAAGAAATGCTGGTTTGTTTAGTTTTGAAGTGGATTTATCTTATTCTGATATTGATATAGAGATGAGATATATTGAGAAAAATGTTCTAAATGAAGAAAAATTAGAAGTTTTTGAATGTTCAAATTGGAATGTTGCAAAAGATAAATGTAATGATGAATGGATATTAATAAACAGTGAAATAGATACGATAAGAAACAAAGCTAAAGTAGATTCTATAACACTTTCAGCTTTTGTTGTAGGTGAGATAAAGAGTATGAATGTAGATTTTAGCTTGGATAGAGGAAGTTATATTCTTGGTGATAAAATTGTAATAAGAGGAATAGTAAAAGATGAGGATGGTAGCGTTGTTAACAATGCTAGTATAGATGTACAAATTAAAAATACAGAAATAAAATCTAAGACTACTGCAGATGAAAATGGTGTTTTTTCCATAGAAATTCCAGCACCTGAATTTGAGGGAGATTATAAATTAAGTTTAAAGTCAAAGAAATATCCTTACACTAGTTTTAGTGATGAAAAAGATTTTAAAGTTGTTAAGAGTAAATCAGTTTTCATAGATTTTCCAGATACAGTAAAAATAGAAAGAGGTAGTAATTTCACTCAAGAGTTTAGTTTAGTAAATAATGGACAAGCAGATATTGAAGATATAACAATTTCTTTAGAAGGTCTATCTGAAAATTATTATAAAATTATTTCTGATAATATAGACCTAGATTCTGAAGAAAGAAAAACATTGTATATAGATTTTTCTGTTCCAGTTTATGCTGAACCAGGAATATCTAGTGTTACTTTAAAAATTGAAAATGGTAATTTATCTGAAGAAAAGGTTTTTGGACTTAATATATTTGAAAAAACTGAGGAAAACATAACTACAATAAGTCCAGGTACGGGTCTTGGTACAGGTTTTGTTTTCCCAGAAATCAGTTATTTGGAAATAATTTATATTATAATATTTGCAGCAGTTTGTTTTTCTGTAGCAATAATTTTTAAAAAAAGAAAAGTTAAAAAGAGGGGAAAGAATAGTAGTAGAAATTTTTTGTTTGACATTAAAAACATTATTGAAAGGGAGGAACCACAAAAAACAATTAAACAAAAATCTAGTGGTTCTTATGATAAAATAATTGCAACTGAATTTCCTAGTTTTTTGAAGTTTTCTAAAAATTTAACTAAAATAAAAGGTGGTGAAAATGGTAAGGATAATTGATGTATGTTCGGGAAAAGGTGGTGTTGGAAAAACTATAGTGGCTTCAAATTTAGGAGTAGCTCTTCAGAAATTTGATAAAAAAATAGCAGTTGTTGATTTTAATTTTACAACATCTCACTTGAGTTTATATTTTGGAATTTATTCACACCCAATAACTTTGAATCATGTTTTAAGAGATGAGGCTAGACTAGAAGAAGCTATTTATAGTCATCATTCTGGCTTAAAAATAGTTCCTGGGTCTCTAAAACTTAGGGATATTATTGATGTTGATGTTAACAACTTGAGAAATATATTAAAACAAACTTTTTCTGATTTTGATGTTGTTTTTCTTGATTCTGCACCAGGACTAGGCAAAGAAGCTTTAATAGCTATGCAAGCAAGTGATGAAATTTTATATGTTGCAAACCCTAGTGTACCGTCTTTAGTAGATATAGCAAAATGTAATCAGTTAATCAAAAAAATTGAAAATAAACCAGTTCCAATAGGTATAATTGTTAACAGAGTTAGAAACAGGGGTTATGAAATCAAAAATGAGGAAATAAGACAATTTACTGAATTACCGGTTATTGGAATTATTCCAGAAGATGAAAAAATATTAGAAGGTTCTAATAATCGAACTTTAGTTACACTATCTAAAAAAGGTTCTACATCCAAAAAAGAGTTTTTCAAAATTGCTGCAAAACTTGTTGGAACTGAATACAAGTATAGTTTTTGGGATAGAATCAAAGGTGTTTTTGGTAAAGAAAAAGAGTTTTAAAAGGAGTCTATATGGAATTTTTGAAAATAAGTTGGGAGATATATGGCTAAATTATTATCAAAAATGAATTTAGCTTTATTTTCTTTAATCTCCTTACTAATAATAGGTTTATATATTACGCAAATAGTTTTAGCTAATCCAGATACAACGAGAGTCACATTAACAACTGCTGCTTCAAACACTTATAATGGTGGAGATGCAAATGGTGGATTAACTGGAGATATTAATTGTGAATACACAATTGATACCATAACTGCTCCAACAGGAACTATAAACCAAATAAATTGTTCAGTTTATATAGATTCTTATAATACTAAACAAACTCCAGTTGAGACTATAAAATGTTTGGAGTGTTTAGATTCTTCTTGTACTGCTTACAATCAAGTTGGAGCAACATATACAGTAGCAGTAATAGGTTGGCATTACTTTGCTAATGAATTTCCTTCATATTGTGATACTTCAGAAGAAACTTGTTATTTTGCTATAGAAGCATGTGAATTGGGTCATATACAGGATAATGTTGTGTTAACAGATGCTTATGCTGGATTTAACTTTACTGTTACTGATGATACGCCACCTCAATGGTCTAATAATGAAACTTCTGTTGCTAATGGATCAGAATATGCTCCTGATAAAGTATATCAATTCAATGTTACTTGGAATGATCCACAAACTTCAGTTAGTGTTGTATTTATTGAACATAACTTTACTGGAGGTGCTGCTCCTCATAATGATACTGTAACGACTAATGATGGAGATATTTATTATTTCGATGTTTCTGATTTACCAGTTGGAACATATGTATGGAAAGAATTTGCCAATAATACAGATGATTATTGGAATGTAACCAATGATGGTAACTATTGGGTGTATGTTGTTGACAAGAATCAAACTAATCCTGTTGATTTGTATATAGACAATGGTACTGTGTACAAGAATCAGAATGTTACCATAGATTATGGAACACAAACTGACACTAATGGAACTGCTGTTTATAGTGATAGTGGAACAGTTTATTTGTATAGGAATGGGAGTTCTATTGATAATCCAGATATTGCTACACTAGGTAGTGGAAGTTATGAATATAAGACAAACATGACTGGAAATGCAAACTATTCTGACAATTCTACTGGTGTGACTTATTATGTATTTATTAACAAAGGTACTGCTAATATGGTTTTAATTTCTAATGTAACCTGGAGTACAACTTATCCCAATGCTAGCAATGTAACTGGTTCTGGTTGTCCAACTCAAGGATCTTCTGATTTCACATGTAATTTGTATAGAAATACTTCAGGTCTTGTTGCTTCAGGTGAACCAACAGCAGAAGAAACCATTTTGCTTGGAGCAGAAAGTCATCAATATGTATGGAATATGAGTATTTCTAATCCTGCCAACTGGACCTTCAATACAACTAATAATGTTTTAGTGATATCTCAAAATACTTCCACAGAAAATTATATGAATTTGACTTTGGGAACTGGTAGTAGTGGAACAGAAGATAATAAAACATATACTTATCCTACAACTACTAATACAACTGGATGGTATAATAACAGTGCATTTGTAGGACCTGTTCCTGAATTTAAATTGTATAGGAATGATACAGAAATTACAAACGGCAATCCTGTAAGTGAGGTTATAGAACTTGCAGCCGACTATTACCAATATGTTTATAATACATCTGGTAATGCTAATTATTCATTGGCTTCAAAAACATTTTTCTTGAATATAACTAAAGCTGATAATCCTGTTGATTTATACTTGAATGGTTCTATTAATCAAAACAGGTCTTATACTTATCCAGAACCAACTAATGCAACTGGTACAACAATAATAGGAAATGTTTATTTGTATAGAGATAATGTTGAGGTTGCGTCTGGGGTATCACCACAAACAGAAGAAATAATATTAGGAAATGGAACTTATGCTTACAAGGTGAATTCTACTGGAAATGCAAATTATTCTGACAATTCTACTGGTGTGACTTATTATGCTTTAATCAATAAAGGTACTGTTCAACCTAGTCTTTCTATCAATACAACTTGGACAGAAACTTATCCAGAATCAACTAATGTTAGCTGTTCTGTAAACTCTCTTAATGATGAAGTTAGTTGTTTGTTATGGAGAGATGATGTATCTAAGACTAATCCTGAAGAGATATTGTTAGGTGTTGGTTCATATGTGTATAAGACAAACACATCTGTAACATCCAATTATTCTGCAAATGATACTGGTGAATCTAATACTTTGACTATACAAGTGAATACATCATCTGATATTAACTTATTCTTGAATGGATCACAAGCTAATTTTGATATGAATTTAAGTGATCCTTTGAATACAACTGCTGTTCTTGTTGTTCCTATTTCTGGTGACATAGAAATATGGACAAATTATTCTGATGGTGGTTGGAATTTATGGGATTCTTGTACTGATTGTTCTTCATTAGAAAATGTAAATGTTCTAATGCAGGTTGGTTTTTGGAATTTTACTGCTAACTTTACTAATGCCAACTACAGTTCTGCTTATGATAGTTGGTACGCTAATGTGACAACAACAGCAGATATAACATCGCCTAATTGGACTCAACAAGGTTCTAATACAACATTGCTAGGAGTTGGAGAAGCAATAAAATTATATGCAAATTGGTCTGATGATAATGATTTAGACTATGCTTGGCTTGCTACAAATGAAACTGGAATTTGGGAAAATAAAACTAACGATTATTCTTCTCCAATAGACATTAATTTAAGTGTTGATGAAACATGGTCAAATTTCACTTGGCAGAACACATCCACAACAGCAGGAACAACAGTCGGCTGGAGAATTTATGCTAATGATTCTAGTGGAAATGAAAACGTTACTGATATTCAAACTTTTATTCTAAATGTTACTGAACTTTGGAATTACACAACTGATAGTATGATATTTTCATCTGCAGCAATAGCAGATGTCAATGGTGATAGCATTATAGACGTTGTGATTGGATCTGATGATGGGAATGTTTATGCATTGAATGGGACTGGCGGGGAGAAAATATGGAATTATTCAACTGATGGTGAAGTTGGTTCATCTCCTTCTTTAGCCAATGTTACTGGTGGAGATGATTTAGAGGTTATAGTAGGATCTTTTGATTATAATATTTATGTGTTAAATGGAACTAATGGAAGTAAAATTTGGAATTATACAACTAGTGGAGTAGTTTGGTCGTCTGCAGCAATTGAAGACATAGACAATGATGATGAACTAGATATTGTTATAGGTTCTGATGATTATAGTGTTTATGCTTTGAATGGAACAGGAGATTTATTATGGAGTTTTCCAGCTGATGATTCTATATGGTCTTCTCCTGTAATTGCAAATGTTACTGACGATGAGTTTTTTGAAGTTATTTTCAGTTCATATGACAATAATACTTATCTATTGAATGCGTCTGACGGAAGTAAGCTTTGGAATTATTCTGCTCTTGATAAGGTTGAATCAACACCAGCAATTGATGACATTAACAATGATGGAATAATGGAAATTGTTTTTGGGTCTTATGATAGTCATATTTATGCAATAAATGGATCTAGTGGAGAACAGCTTTGGAATTATTCAGCCAATGATTGGGTAATATCCTCTCCTGTAATAACCAATATAGAAGGTTCTTTAAAAGTTATTGTCGGTTCTGATGATGGGAATGTTTATGCATTGAATGATGATGGAACATTATTCTGGAGCTTTACTGTACCTACTGGAGGTAGGATTGAATCTTCTCCAGCAATCGCTGACATGAATGATGATGGTGTTAATGATGTTATCATAGGTTCTTCTGATAACAGGGTGTATGCTATAAACGGTTCTACAGGAACAGAAATATGGAATTATAATACACGTGGTTATATTTACTCATCTCCGTCTGTTGAAGATGTAAATGGTGACGGTCTTTTAGATATTATTGTTGGATCATTTGATAATAATGTTTATACTTTAGACCCGCCTAGCAGTTGGAATATGTTTGGTGGTAATCAAAAACGTACACGGGTTTTAGATAGGTCTTCACCAATCAATTTGAATTATGGAACAGAGTCTATTGATGGTTATACAACGATTTATTCACATTGGAGAGATTTGTATAGCAACTTAGCATTGGGTATAGTAGAAGAAAATTCAACAGGAATAGTAACCAATCATAGTTTTACTCTATTTGGAACAATTAATTGGGTTAACTATACTATTGAAAATTGTTCTGAATCCCAAAATTGTAAAAAAAATTGTATGGAAATGTGGAAATCGTGTGAAAAAACAAAAATTGAATGTCGTGAACAAATGAAACAGTGTAGAGAAAATTGTAGAAATTCTCTTGAAGAAACAATTGAATACAAAATTTATGTTTTTGATACGTTTGGTAACGTAGGTATCATAGAAAATGTGTTTGAATGTGGTTAAAATGAAAAATAAATTAGCTTTATTGTGTGTGTTGATAATTTTCATTATAATTATTTCAATGTTTTTCATGATACCTAAAACTACTAGCACACTTCATTTGATGCCAATTGAAGCAATTGATTCTGATGCAAACCCGTCATCTGACATAATTCAAAGAATAGTTTGGGAAAATGATTTTGAAGACGTGACATTAAAAGAAAGGCCCTTTGGTTACATTATAATAAAGGAATGGGATGATGGATTATCTGATTTGTCTAATGCAGAAAAAGCTATAGTAAATGTTCAATGGAAAACTGATGTAAACCGAGGAGCTAGTAACATTTACATAGGATATTCTACAAATGATGGGGAAACATTTGAAGAAGTTGGACCTTTCAATGAAACTGAAATTATACAAAATACAAAAATAGAACTTCCTAAGCCTTTTGTATATAATTTGAAAAAAGTTCAAGTAAGGTGGAGAGGAGAAGACATTGATTATAGATTAGCTGCTCGAGGTTATGTAAATTTCATAATGGATGTTTATGTTTGAAGAAAAATTAAATAATAAAAGAAAGTTTGTTTATTCATCAATATTTGTCTTATTTTTATTAATAACGTTATTTTTTGTTTTTGTAAGTGCTGATCCACCTCAAATAGATAGAGTTCCTATTGTATGTTTAGATTCGGATGGAGATTGTGATTATACTAACATAAACACGAGCAATAGTGTGTATGA
>JABAOH010009717.1_pt2 | contig 11060 bp, 8 predicted proteins | sample 7062181 | NCBI WGS metagenome assembly JABAOH01 (sample SAMN14538630, study PRJNA623070) | marine sediment metagenome | biome: marine biome [ENVO:00000428]; feature: marine pelagic biome [ENVO:01000023]; material: deep marine sediment [ENVO:00002113]; isolation source: pool of 5 deep marine... | reverse complement strand
TAGTGGATGTTGGCGAAGCCCAGTTCCTCGCTGACGGTGTCCTCGTCCACGCCCACCTCGGCGATGGCCTCGTTCACGCTGACGGTGGAATGGCGTCCCTGGTGGCACTGCATACAGCGGGCCTCGCGGCCCAGACCGGTGATCTCGACACCGGAGGGCATGACCACGCTGTCCATGACAAGGGTCACGTCGTTGTGGCAAGCCACGCACTCGACCGTCGTGCCGATCGGTGCAGGGTTGTCTACTGTCCCAGCAGCGGTCCCATCTGCACCCACAAAGTCCAGGTAGCCAGGGGTGCTGTGGCACTTGGCGCAGGCAACGGGCACCTCCTGCGGATCGTCCTCATCCCAGTGCCGGAAGGCCTCGGCCTCCGCGTCGGCGTGTCCGGAGGAAGCCCACAGTTCCTCGAAAGGAACCTCCACGGCCGGTTCCGGGCACTCAGCTTCTGGGCATTCCGGGCACTCTGGAGCTTCTGGGCACTCTGGACATTCTGGGCAAGGGGTTGCGGCTTGTTGACTCGGCCCGCAGGCTGCCAGAGTCAAACTGAGCAGCAACAGCCCAAATGCCAAAAGTAAGGGTTTCAATTTCATCTATCTACTCTACCTCCTTTCAGTAATCAACACTAATGTGTGCGAACGATGCCAAGATTTTGTCGTCTCTACCACCTCCTTTCCTGCCCGTAACGGTTCAGAGGGCAGGATCTTCGAACGGTTATTGCTATGCAAAGACAGCAAGAGCCAATCCCCTTCTGATCTAAGACAAGAGAAGATTGGCCTTCAGTCTCTTACTCTCTCACCTCCCGCATTAACTACCGTCTGCGATGAGGGCAACGATGATGGCGAATATTGATCAATCCTTCTGCTATTATACCACACAACTGGTCCCAATGTCAATGTCTTGTGCTGCATAGTCCTACTCTTCTTATTAGCTGGTTGGGCGAGCAACCTGCTGGCTATGATCTCAACTCATGGTCACCGCCTAAGAATCTACCTCAACAGCAAAGGCGTTCAGGCGGGGAGCATAATTATTATATTACACGCTTTTGCCGAGCCTGTCTATCCGTAAACCTACGTAATTCGTGCGAAAAAGGCCCGTATTTTTCGTGCAGGACTGGTCGTGACGCATGAAACGTCATCTCTGTTGCTAGCTTGTCGCTTGCTCACACCAGTCCCTACCGCCGTCGGCGGTTGATTAGAGCCATGCCGGCTCCTAGGAGAGTCAGCATCAGGCCGCTGCCTGCGGCGGCGAGGGCTAGGGCGTTCACTATCGCGCCTCCGGTGGCCGGCAATTCAGCCGGGGTCACCGCTGCCGGGGCTCCCTCTAGTACGCTGTTGATGGCGTTCAGCATGGCCGTAGCATAGGCGGGATTGTGGACGCCGTTGCTCTTGTCGTTGCTGAGCATGGTAAAGTTGGTATAGGCCGCTGGATAGTCATCCTGCAGCGTTTCCATAGCCGCCAGCTCTTCTAGCCGTGGGGCAACCAAGGCTGCCACACCCTCGATGGTCTTCTCGCCAGCGTGGCACGTATCGCAGGCTGACTGGGCTGGCTTGTACCAGTGCCCTTCCAGGTGGCAGGTGTTGCAGGCTATGTCGTGCTGGGATGGTGCAGACGCTACGCCCACCGCTCCCAGACCGGCCATTATCTCCTTGGACGGGTGACGGACTGTGTTGCCAGCTTCGAACTCGGTGGCTCCCTCTTCCAGATGGGCGTTGTGGCAGTCCTTGCACACCGCGCTGACGTCAGCGATCTTGGGCTTGTCGTCGCCCGGTGTATCGTGGGGCGTATGGCAAGCCAGACAGGTTACCCCAAACTGGGCGGTCTCGACGGTCAGCGTCTCGTCGTAGCGATAGTCGGTGCTCATGCAGTGCAGGCAGCTCTCAGACGCATGATCGCTGGATTTGACGGCCTCGATGGACTTGGGATGGGCGGTGGTTACCCACTCGTCGTACTGCGCGGCGTGGCAAGCCTTGCACTGCTCGCCACTCAGCGCCTCAGGCGCCGGACCTTGGGCCAATACGACCGCAATTGTCAGGAGTGACAGCACTATCGCGATAAGTGTGTACGCAAGAAATTTCTTCATCTACACCTCCTGAACAATCTCTCTGCACCCCTTATCTTACCATATCCCAATGGCACTAACATTTCGCTCGAAGCTGGTCCGTGACCAGCGTTTTAGCCCCAAAATCGCCGGGTCACGGACCCGGCTAGAGCAAAAGTTAGCAGCATTGTACCATATCCTGTGATGCCTGACATGTGACAGATGTCCCCTATTTCGGGGACGCCTGTCAGTTTGAATAGAGGCGGGTTCAGTGGTATAATGAAAATGAGGAGTGGACATGCGGGCTAACGTGACCGATTTCTTCCACCTAAATTGGATTATCCTTTATTTCGTCTATGGGCAGGTCTTCTTCGTCACCGGGCTGGTGGCGGCCTTGAAGAGCCGGCGGCGTAGTGAGCTAGAGTTGGCTCGCAGCCTCCACTGGCTGGCCGCCTTTGGCATCATCCACGGCTTCAACGAGTGGGGCTACATCTTTATCCCCTTGCAGGCTCTTTATCTCCCTGAACCTCTGGTGACCGCCTCGCATATCCTGCACCTGCTGGTGTTGGGCACCTCCTTTTTTTGTCTGTTCCAGTTCGGGATTCGGCTGAGCCAGCCTGTCCTTTCTCGATGGGCACGAATCCTGCCCGTTATGGCGTTTATCCTGTGGGGTGGGGTGTTCCTCCTGTTGGGTGTGCTGGGAACTTTACCTTTTGAAGAATTGCTGAGCCTGGCCGACATCCTCAGCCGCTATGGTATGGCCCTGCCGGGCAGCGCATTGGCCTGTCTGGGTTTCCTGCGCCAGGCACGCCGGGTAGAGAGGATGGATATGCCCCGCATCGCCCGCTTCCTGCAGGGCGCAGCCTACACCTTTGCTGGCTATGCTATCGCTGGCGGCTTGATGGTCCCCGCCGCCCCTTTCCCGCCAGCCTCCTGGCTCAACTACTCCACCATCCTCGCTACCATCGGCATCCCCGTGCCCGTCTTCCGTTCCATCTGTGGCCTGGTTATGGCTTATACCATCACCCGCTCACTGGAGATTTTTGAGGCCGAAGTCGAGCGGCGGATTGAGGCCGTGGAGCGCCAGCGGCTGCTGGCTGAGGACCGGGAGCGCATCGGGCGGGAATTGCACGACGGGATCATCCAATCCATCTACGCCACCGGGCTGGCTCTGGAGGATACTTACCATCTGGTGCAGGAGGATCCACCTCGCGCGCAGAAGCGGATACAAGGTGTCATGGCGAGCCTGGATCGCATCATTGGGGACATCCGGGATTACATCTTTGAATTGCACACGGTTGAACAAAGTCTGGAGTTGGAGAACGAGCTACAAGCCCTGATCCGCGATATACAGGTAGATACCTTGCTAGAGGCGGAATTCCGGGTGGAGGGGCGGCGGTGTTGCATTCTGTCAACCGACGCCGCGATCCAGGTCACCCAGATTGCCCGTGAGGCGCTGAGCAATGTGGTTCAGCACGCTCAAGCCAAGCACGTAGTGTTGAGTCTGCACTACGGGGGCGATCATCTGCAATTGGTGGTGGCTGACGATGGGGTGGGGCTGAAGGAATTCCCGCAGAACATGAATGGTCTCAATGGCCGGGGGATGGTCAATTTGCGGGAGCGGTCGCGGCTGATGGGCGGCCGTTGCGAGTTTGTGTGCCCACCCGAGGGCGGATTGACAGTGATCGCAACCGTGCCCTGTGCGCTGGAATCGCCTGTGTGGGAGGGAAGCAGTGGATAAGCTGCGGATCGTGCTGGTGGACGATCACGAAGTGGTGCGACTGGGGTTGAGGTCGTTGCTGGAGCGCCAGCCCGACCTGACGGTGGTCGGCGAGGCCGAGACGGCCAACGAGGCCGTCCGCGCCGTGGAGAGCCTGGCACCTGACGTTGTGGTGCTCGACATCCGTCTGCCGGGACGCAGCGGCGTGGAGGCATGTGCTGAGATCAAACGCCGACGACCGGAGACCAAAATCGTCATGCTGACTTCCTATGCCGAGGACGAGGTGCTGCTGGACGCTATCGCCGCTGGCGCGGAAGGTTACGTCCTCAAGCAGGTCGGCAGCGACGATTTGGTGCAGGCGTTGCGGCGAGTGGGCCGTGGTGAGCGGCTTTTGGACTCCCACCTGACCAATCAGGTGTTCGCCAAGTTGCGCGAGATGCGGGAGCGCGAGCGGGCTGAGGCTTTCGCCGGCCTCAGTGAGCAGGAGCTCCGCGTGCTGGCACTGGTGGCTGAAGGCAAGACCAACCGTGAGATCGGGGAGGTGTTGTACCTGAGCGAGAAAACCGTGCGCAACTATGTGAGCGACATTCTTGCCAAACTGGGCCACACTTCCCGCGCTCAGGCTGCCGCCTACGCCGCCCGGCATCGCATCGAAGACTATCTTTAGCGCCTGTCCGAAAAATGGGTAGTCTCCCTGTCAAGTGTTGCTAAACAGGACGCGACCGTTTCTCATTGCAGGGCGCAAAGAGCGCAAAGGTTTTGGCAAGATTTCTTAGCGTTCTTCGCGCCTTTGTGGTAACATATGTCTCTGCGCTCATGGGCAACACAGTGGGGGGAGACTGCCGAAAAATGCTCAAGGCGGAAAGTCCGTCACTGGGCTGTCGTCCGGCAAGAGCAAGTAGCTTTAACGCAGCGGGCCTTGGGCCCGCGTCAGTAAGCGGGCTGCACGGGGCGTGCGTGGGTCTATCGCCAGCACCACGGTCAGCAAATCGGCTGCTTCCTGGTAATCTTCTCGGTTCAGCGCCTCTTCGGCCGCAGCCACGTATTGGTCGAGCGACCAGGCCAGCCAGCTCACCAATTCGTCGGCCATCTCGACCAGCCACTGCTTCTCCGACCAGTTGACCAGGCCCGGGCTCGATAGCGGATGCCGCCGGTCCCCGGCCAGCAGAAAGGCCCCTGGTGCTCTGCCAGGGAAACCAGGCTCGCAGGCCAGGTAAAACACCAGCTTTTCGTGTTTGCCTTTTGGCGTCAGCCGGAATATCATTTGCCCATCGGACATCAGCGCCGGCTCGACGTGGTACTTTTGCGCCAGCCGCTCGTTCTCTAGCCTCAGGCGCGCGGCGATGTCAGGAGACTCGTACCACTTAATGGAGTCTGGGGGTAGGGCGGGTGCGCACGCCGCATCGGCCTGGATTGGAAGCGAGTCCGTCGTCAGTTGAAACTGTGTCGGCGTCGGCGACTGGCCACGGGTTAAGTGATAGTGGTTAAAGCACGAGGCATAGATATTCAGCTCGGCTTGATAGAAGCAGAGCACCAGGCAGACCAGGTCCTTGAAACAAAAGTCGGGGTCTTCCAGTAAAGTCTGGGTCTGCGTCCACTCCTTGGGGCTCAGTTCCTGATGGGGCGTGCGATGGATGTACCAGAGGCCGCAGTAATCGGCTTCGGGGGCCAGCTTCTGGGCGTGGTTCAACTGCCGAGACGTGCGCGTCTGGTCGAGGGCAAAACCCCGCTGACCAAAGCCGACCTCGTCGCTCAGACGGACTGAGCCAACCACCAGACGATGGCGCTCGTCCAAAGGGTAGCCAAAGAGGAGTCCGCCCGTCAACTCGCCGGTGCTGGCGCTCCGTTGCACTTCGGTTTCCAGAGCAGCCTTGGCATCGGGCGTGATGAGGACAATAGGGGTATGGTTGGACATGTTATCGTGTGCTCTTTCTCGGATGGGGGGCTTTACGCGAGTTGTCTTCACATGGTTGGGAATCATTTAAGTCGCTACACTTGCTTGAGTCATGCTGCTATTGTAGCACATTTTAGTTAGCGTAAAGTTAGAAAAACATTAGAATTTGGTTTGAAATTCGCCAAACGGTGAAGCCTGGGGAGGGTGAGGGGACTTGGTCGAGCCCTCGGCGTGAGCTCGGTCGAACGCTTAGTCGAGACGTACCCCCTCACTCCCACTTTTTCCCTCCTGCGAGCAGGGCCAGCGGACCAATGCGCGACACTGAGAGAGGGCAGAAAAGGCATTGAGAAGACACCGTTCGGCAGAGCTCGAAGTTTCCCATGCCCCGCCTGCAGCGAGGCTTTTGACAGAAAATGCTTTTTATGGTAGCATTAGTGTTCACGTAAGATATAAAGAGGAAGGACTAGAATGACTGATTCAATCTCCGTAACTGGAACCAAGCGGCGGGGGAAATCCGCCAACAAACAGACCAAGTTTATCGTCGGTGGGCTCATCGTCGTGCTGGTGATTGGCTATCTCATTTTCACCAGCATCCAGGGTTCCACCGCCCCTTATCTGACGGTGACCGAGCTTCGGGGTAGAGGCTCTTCGGTCTACGAGCGGAACGTGCGGGTGACTGGGATAATCCAAGGGGAGAGCATTGACTGGAACGCCCAGGATTTGATTCTCAAGTTTGAAATCGCCGACGAAGGTGGCAGCCTTCCAGTGGTTTACAAAGGTCTGCGGCCCGACATGTTCCAGGATGGGGCCCAGGCAGTCGTGGACGGCAAATACACCGAGGGGGGTACCTTTGAGGCTCACAACCTGATGCTAAAGTGTCCCTCAAAGTATGAGGAGGCAGCCACCGCGACGGCTCAACCGTGATAGGGAGATTAGGGGACAAGGGATAAAGGATAGGGGATAAGGGAAGACGGGGAGCAAGGGCGAAGGCAGGCCTTGTATCTTATACCTTGCTCCCTGTATGTTTTGGAGGGTTTATGGCTGAGGTAGGTTATGGNNGAGGACGCCCGGAGTTGGTGCAGAGCGCCCGCAACGGCGTCTTGGCTGTAGCAGGCCTGGTGACGATCGCTTCGGCTATTCTGCTCTATCTTCTGCTCGCCCTGGACTTTCGAGTCCAATACGTGTATGAGAACGTGAGCAGTCACCTGGCACCTGTCTACCGACTCTCTGCCTTCTGGGCTGGCCAGGAGGGGTCTTTTCTCCTATGGCTGTGGTTTCTGGCCATTATGGTCGCTGTCGTGGCCTTGCAGGGGGAAGCATGGGACAAGCGTCTGCATTCCCATGCCCTGGCAATATTGGCTTTGAGCGAGGCTTTCTTCGCTCTGGTGATCATCACTGTCAGCAATCCTTTCGCCACGTTGCCTATGAGACCGGCCGAAGGGGCAGGGCTTCTGCCCTTGCTGGAAAATCCGGGCATGATCTTCCACCCGCCCACCCTGTTCCTGGGTTACGCGGGCTACACTGTGCCTTTCGCTTTCGCTGTGGCTGCCTTGCTGACCGGCCAACTGGACGATGGTTGGCTGCGGGGTATCCGGCGCTGGAGTCTCTTTGCCTGGCTGACCCTGGGCATCGGCATCCTCCTGGGAGCCTGGTGGGCTTACGTGGAGTTGGGCTGGGGCGGCTACTGGGCCTGGGACCCGGTGGAAAACGCCTCGCTGATCCCCTGGCTGGTGGGCACGGCCTTCCTGCACTCGGCTATGATGCAGGAGCGACGGGGCATGTTCAAGGTCTGGAATATGGTGCTGGCCATCCTGGCCTTTGTGCTGTGCATCTTTGCCACCTTTGTGACCAGGGGAGGGGTCATCCTCTCCGATTTGCACGGCTATGCCAGCAGTGCGCTGCCCATCACCTATTACCTTTTGATCTTTATGGCCGTCACCCTGTTCGGTCCCCTGGCCCTCCTTTACTATCGGCGGCGGCAGTTAGCCAGTGACAACGAACTGGAGGCCCTGCTCTCCCGCGAATCCAGCTTTTTATTTAACAACCTTCTCTTCTGCGGGATGGCCCTGGCTGTCTTTTTGGGCACGGTCTTTCCCACCCTGACCCTGATCGCCAGAGGCGAACGGATTGCCCTCGATGCTTCTTTTTACAATCGGACCTCTGGCCCTCTGGCTATGGTTCTGGTGCTGCTCATCGGAATCTGTCCCATCCTGGCCTGGCGGCGAGCCACGACCGATAGGCTCCTGCGCGGACTCGCCTATCAGGCCGTCTTTGCTCTCATCGTGGCTGTTGTCCTCTTCGCATTGGGAATCAGGGAGCCTTACGCCCTGTTGTCCTTTGCCGTGTGCGCTTTCGTCACCGCCACTATGGTCTCTGAATTCTACCGTGGCCTGATGGCCCGCCGCCGTACAAGGGGCGAGGGCTACCTGGTTGCTTTGGGACGTTTGGTCGCTAAGGGCCGGCGACGCTACGGCGGCTACATCGTCCATCTGGCCATCGTCCTCATCGCCATCGGGGTGACCGGCTCCTCTTTCTATAAGAACGAGTGGTTGGTTTCTCTGACGCCGGGCGAAGAGACCACCATCGGTGACTACACCCTGGAATACGAGGACTATGAGATAGAGGTGCTGAACGCTGAACCTGAGACCTATCAGAGCAAGATGAGGTTTGCGGCCACCCTGGGCGTGCACAAAGCGGGTCGGAAGATAGCCACCCTGGTGGCGGAAAAAAACAACCATTGGCTTCTCCAAAACCCCTGGGTGACAGAGGTGGCCATCCGCAGCAGCCTCAAAGAGGACCTCTACGTGATTCTGGGGGGGCTGGAACAGGACGGGCTGGCCAGCTTCCAGTTGGTGGTTAACCCTCTGGTGAACTGGCTGTGGATCGGCGGCGGGCTGCTGTTTGTGGGAGCGGTTGTGGCTATGTGGCCCTCGGGGCGAAAGGTGGTTTACGCCGACCGCGAAGAGGCAGAGTTGGACCGGGCCTTAGGCAGGCTGGCTGAGGAGGAAGTGGGCGAGGAGATCGAGAAGAAGGGCCGTGTCACACGACGAAAACGCAAAAGGGCCAAGCCAGCGAAGAAAGCCGCTTGTCCCAAGTGTGGCCGCCAATACGAGCCCGGCGACCGCTTCTGTGCCAAGTGTGGACATAAGTTAGGCAACGGATGAGGATTTGGCTTGGGACAAATGGAATCTGCTATCATCAAAGCAGAGGAAACGGTCAACGTCCGTGTCGCCCAAGCCCGACAATGGTTCATGGAACTGGAAACGTATCCCGAGCGCTACCAGTTCGAAACCCACGCGGGGTTCGCCTTTACTCAAGGTAACTTTGGGGAAGTCGGGGCACGCTTCCAGACGTGGGAACAGTTCTACGGGCTGCAACTCACGCTATGCTTTGAGTTGACCGAGGTGGACGAGAGGCACTTTCGATTTCGGTTGATCTGTCCAGCTTTGCCTATCTGGGGCGCATTCGTCATAATAGAGGAGACCCCCGGCGACAACACGAGCTTGAGCATAGAGATTGGGGGAACAACTCGCCTGGGTGCGTGGTTCCTGTGGCTCCCCCTGGTCAGAGACGCCGTCCAAAGGCAAATCCGTGGGGAAGTCGAGCACATCAAGGCCTCTATGGAGACCATCTACCCCAGGCAGCATACAAGTGTGTAATTTACAAAGTCTGAATGAGAACGAGTAGGCAAATGAAAAAGGTTTATGCTCCAACGATCATCTTGGTTCTTGTTTTTTGTCTGGCTCCGGTCCACGCGCTCGCTCAGGGCCAGGGAGTCATTGAGGGCCAGGTGGTGAACGGCACCGCCAACGGTGGCTCTGTGGAAGACCTGACGGTCACGCTGCGCGTTTTCGCGAGCATGGAAGAGCAACCGTCCCAGATGGCCACCACCGATGCCGAGGGACGATTCCGTTTTGATGACCTGAGCACTGAGGCCGATCACAGCTACGTGCTTCTCCTGAACTACGGAGGAGTAGACTATGGCAGCGATCTGCTCACCTTCTCCGAAGGAGAGATGACTCTGTCCGTCCCTTTGCAAGTCTACGAGCCTATTGAGAGTGATGAAGCCATCAGCATCGAGCGGGCCCACATCTTCGTGGACTTTGAGGAAGGGAACCTGCTGGTGGGCGAACTGTATTTCTTCAGCAACGGCAGCGACAGAATCTACATCGGTGCAGAGGAAGTGGCTGAAGGACAAAACGGCGCAACAGGGCTGCGGGGAACGCTGAGCTTGTCCCTTCCCACTGGTGCGACAGGGCTTGCTGTTGATGGCGGGGAACTGGGCCAGCGTTTCTTCGAGACCGATGAGGGCTTTGTGGATACCTGGTTTCTGCCGCCAGGTCAGAGTTCAGGACAATTGATGTTTAGGTATGCCCTTCCCTACGACCCCTCCGGCTACGACCTGGTAAGGGACATCTCTTATCCGCTGAAGGCCCTCAACGTCCTGGTAGCCGACGTGGGCGTTGATGTAACCAGTGATCAGTTGATCCCGGAAGGCACTCGTGGGATGCAGGGGCAAAGCTACTTGAACCTGAGCGGGCAGAATCTGAGCAAGGGCGAGCGCCTGGCTTTGCACTTCTCGGGTTCGCCAGACGATGACTTGATGGGAGAAAGGGAGGCCGTGCCGGTCCAACCATCTCAGACAGGCAACCGGTCGCTCCTGCACTGGGCGGCCCTGGGGCTGGCCGTTCTGGCCGTCGGCTTTGCTCTGGGCTATCCTCTGCTCAGGCGGCAGCCCAAAGGAGCAGTTGAAGAGGTAGAGGATAAGGGATAGGGGAGGCGATGATAGAGATCCGAGGGTTGGTCAAGTCCTTTGGGCACAAGGCCGTTCTCAAGGGCATAGACCTGGAGGTGGCCAATGGCCAGTTCTTGACCCTGGTTGGCCCTAATGGAGCCGGCAAGACTACTCTCATTCGCATCCTGGCCACTCTGAGCAAGGCCACAAGCGGTACGGTATTGATAGACGGCTTTGATCTGGCCGAGGAGTTTGTTGACATAAGGAGACACATGGGGCTGGTCTCCCATCAGACTTTGCTCTACGGTGACCTGACGCCCGACGAGAACCTGCGCTTCTACGGCCGGATGTACGACGTACCCGATTTGGAAGACCGCATTGGGGCGGTGTTGTGGCAGGTGGGTCTGGAGGGCCGACGTCACGACCCAGTGCGTACCTTCTCACGGGGAATGCAGCAGCGCCTGGCCATCGCCCGGGCTATCCTGCACCAGCCTTCGATCCTGCTTCTGGACGAGCCGGACACGGGCCTGGACCAGCACGCCGCTGAGATGTTGCACGAACTGCTGGCGACCGTCGGTACGAAAGGTCGCACGGTGCTGATGACCACCCACAATCTGGAGCGGGGGCTTTCGATGGGGGATCGGGTGGCCATCCTGGCTGGCGGGCGGATCGC
>JABAOH010192218.1_pt2 | contig 11063 bp, 7 predicted proteins | sample 7062181 | NCBI WGS metagenome assembly JABAOH01 (sample SAMN14538630, study PRJNA623070) | marine sediment metagenome | biome: marine biome [ENVO:00000428]; feature: marine pelagic biome [ENVO:01000023]; material: deep marine sediment [ENVO:00002113]; isolation source: pool of 5 deep marine... | reverse complement strand
CCTGCCGAGCAGGCCGACCACGGCCGAGGCGGCCACCACGTTGTGCACGCAGATCATGTTGCCGGCCGCGCCACCGACCGCCTGCAGAGCGACGATCCAGGTAGGATCCACGCCGATTCGCTGGCCGACGCCGAACTGGAACGATGAGAACATCATGTTACTCACGGTATTGCTGCCGGCAACGAATGCACCGAGTCCACCGATGAAAGTCGCAAAAACCGGCCATGCAGCACCGGCCAGAGCCGCGACGCCGTCTGCCAGCTCAATCGGCATGCGATCGAATCCGGCTGCACCACCATCCGAGTTGATGAATACCTGCACCATCGGAACGGTAAAGATCAGCGCCATTGAGGCACGCAGCGCCGCTTTTCCCGATTTCCCCAGCGCGCGTTTGATTGACGCGGGTTCCATGCGGTGGGCGAAATACGTGAACAATACGGCGATCAGGAAAATTGTTCCCGGCAAATACAGCGGTGCTACGTTGATTGTTATGTGCGTGCCGAACAACTCCGGTATGCGTACTGCGGCACTTTGCATGAACGCCTTGAATGGCAAAGCATCGAGACGCGTCATGACCAGGAGTACAGCGACGACGAGATAGGGAGACCAGGCGGATATCATGCCGATATTCCGCTTCGCAATTTCGTCCGCTTTGATTTCGATTGTTCCGGACCACTGCGGCAGCCAGCGTGATTTCTCCTCGAAGTGCCATTCATCCTTCGGCGTCAGAAAATTGTTGCGCGCGGCGCTGACGACTATTGCGAGTCCGGTGAGGCCACCGAGCAGCGACGGAAATTCGGGCCCCAGGAAAACTGCCGCGAGAAAGTAAGGCACTGTCATGGAAAATGCGGCGAACAATGCAAATTTCCACGCACGCAATCCCTCCATGAACGAACGATTGGCGCCGAACAATCCCGTCATCATGCAAATGACGATCAGTGGCACCAGCGTCCCTGCCAGCGCATGCAGGAACGCGACCTTGATTGCAATCGAGTCGAGGAGTGCTGCGAATGAGGAAATGTCGCTCGTCGCGATCCAGTCGTCCACGGCGGCATCGTTGGACAAGCCGGTTCTGACGCCAACCAGGATCGGCGTTCCGGCCGCGCCAAATGAAACCGGTGTGCTTTGTATGACCATACCCGCGATGACTGCCGCCATGGCAGGAAAACCGAGACCGACCAGGAGTGGAACCGCAACCGCTGCCGGCGTACCGAATCCCGCAGAGCCTTCGATGAATGCGCCGAACAACCACGCGATGATGATGACCTGTACCCGCCGGTCCGCGGATATGCCGGTAAAGCCCGAACGGATCGCGTACAGCCCGCCACTCTCCTGCAAGGTATTCAGAAGCGCGATGGCACCGAAGATAATGAAGATCAGCGTCGCTGCCACGACGATGCCATTAAGCGTCGCCGCGGTGATGATGGTGACGGGTACTTTCCAGACCAGAAGCGCGAGCGTTGCGCAAACGAGGTATGCAATCGGCATTGCGCGACTGGCGGGCCAGCGCAAGGCAACCAGGAAAATTGCGACGGACGCAATGGGCAATAAAGAAAGGAGTGCCAGTACGCCGTTACTCATCGGCATAAGCATACGCGTAGTTACAGGGCCGATGCGAACTTAGCGAGTAATTTGCCGGCGCTTGTTCGGATCGAGTTCGCCGATAGATGGTGTCGCCGGCAAATTTCCAGGTCTCGCCGCCATCCGGCGAACTTCGTCATCGCCTGTGCTGACTATGGTCCGTTGCGTTCGGAAGCCTGGTAACTTGAAAACGTGCTGAGCAGCTCTTCGGACCGGGCCTCCCGCAAAGCGGCGCAGAGGTGAATCTTTTCGGTCGCCATGGCAAGTTCGCGTTCGTAACCGGGCAACTCGTCAGCGCGCGATTCAATGAATTCCGCCCATTCGTTCGCCTTGTCGATTTCGCAGAAAAATCCGCCCAGCATTGCCATATTTGACCTGAACATTTCAGGTATCAGGCCCAATAACTGTGCATCATTTTTCTTGAGCCAGTCATAGGTCAGCTCGGTGGTGGCGTTACGCGCCATTTGACGCACAACGATTCTCGCGACGTCCAACCCTTGAAACTCCCCGGCAAGCAGCGTCGCCTGCAATTTACGGACCAGGGCAGGATCTTCAACGCGAGCGAGCGCGCCAGTTGCGGCATTGCGAAAGGCCGGGTCCTCTGACGCGATAGCTGCATTCAACAACAGGTCGAAGAAGGGTTCGCCGAGATCCTGGACACCGACCGACAATATGGTCTCGAGTTGAGCGGCGGGAACAGCGGACGGGTCGGGGTCGCCGTCGAGACCCATGCGTGCCGCTGCCATCCGTGCAAGCGGTTCGCGCATATCCGGGTCTTTTGCCGCCACAATCAGGAACCGCTGCATGCTCTGGTGCAGGATCCGCGAGCCGGAATCGGACTTGTTGTCGAGCGCCTCGAATCTTGGCCGGACGATTCGGCTAAACGCTTTTTGCAGCGGGCCCAGCTGACCGTCCTCGACGATTTCCGCAATGCCCTCGAGATGGTCTGTCGCCGCGTCGGCAACATCCCAGGCCTCATGATTCACGAGCGCAGCCATGCCGGCGGCATAGATATCGGCGGCAACAGTGCCTGCCCGAAATGCCGCGTCCAGGCTGTCCCCGAGCACCAATGCTTCACTCGCCCGGGTTTCCGGTATGGCGGCGACCAGGTCTCGCCAGCCGGCATCGTCGAGCGCAAACCGGTAATAGCCGCTGCCACCCGCGTTCGGATGTACCGACGTCGGGCAACTCTCTGCATCGAGACTGATGGATTGCGTTGTTTCATTTATAAGCGAGCAACTGCTTTTTTCCACGCCGTCGACAAGATAGTTGATACACATCGGTACCTGCCATTTGCCGGCCTCGGGTTCGATGGTCGAACCGAGTGGCGCGTAACGCTGCTGGCTAACGGTAATCTGCGGATCTAGTTCGTCCTCGCAGTCCAGCCTGACCGATAGCAACGGCACCCCGGGTTGCTGGATAAACGTCTTGAAGGCTCCCTCGATTTCCAGGCGCTCAGAGCCTTCGGCGACCGACTCGATGAAGTCCTCCGCAGTCGCCGTGCCATCCACATGCCGTTTCATGTGGAGCCGAATTCCGTCGCGAAATCTGTCTTCGCCGACATAACGCTCGAGCATGGTCAGTACACCGGCGCCTTTGTCGTAGGTAATGCTGTCAAAAGCACCATTGATCTTGTCGTTGTGATCGATCGGTTCGCGAATTTGACGTGCAGATGCCAGGGAATCTTCAGACATCGCGAGAAGTGCATCCTGCAGCGTCGATCGATCAAATTCGCCTTCCGGCCAGTACGTATGCGCTGTTTTGTCCATGATCCAGCTCGCGAAGGATTCGTTGAGCCAGATATCGTTCCACCAGTGTGGCGTGACGACGTTACCGAACCACATGTGACCTAATTCGTGCGCGTGCACCCTGGCGAACGAGCGTCGCTGGCTGAGTGGCGAGCTCTCGTCCATGAGCAGCAGGTACTCGTCATAGGTGATTGCTCCGACATTTTCCATCGCGCCGCCAAAGCTCTCCGGCATGGCGATGAGATCGAGTTTCCGGTACGGATAAGGCGTGCCGAAGTAATCTTCGAGGACCGACAATATGCCATCGGTATGTTTCAGCGCGTACTGCAATCGCTTGCCCTGGCCTTTGGCGGCAATCGCGCGCAACGGAAGCTCCCGGTCACGAACCGCGTTCGGCGGAATCGTTCCGTAATCGACCAGGTCGTAAGGGCCGACCGCAACAGCGAGCAAGTAGGTCGGCAAAGGCCGGGTCGTCTCGAAGACGTGTTTCACGAAACCGTCACCAAGCTCTTCCCTGGATACCTCGGGGGTGGTCGTCACAACGACGTCATCGGCGCGCGCCACGAAAGCGAGGTCGAATGGCACCTTGAATGCCGGCTCGTCAAAGCCAGGAAATACCTGCCTGGCAGCAATTGGTTCGAACTGCGTGGCCGCATAGGAATCACCGCCGCGCGTGGTCTTGAACAGGGCATTCGTCGATGTATTGAACGGTGCCTCGTAGGTGAAATGCAATTTTGCGGGTCCCGCATCCACGGGCTGCTCGAGCGTCACCAGGGATACGCCGGATTGGTCGCGCTGTTCGTAACTGGCATCGATGCGCTTCGCGGCGCTGTCTGTCAGGTGTACATCCGAAACGCTGAGATTCTTGCCGTGCAGCCAGATCGAATCGCGCCGTTCATTGAGTTGGACATCGATCGAAACCCGGCCCGAAAAAGTATCCTGGCTGGGATCAATCCTGAGTTCGATGTTGTAATGCGTGGGGACGACGGCATCCCCAAGTTGACCGACGGGTACGTTGTTCTCCGCCGGCGCCGGCGATTCGGCACAGCCTGAAATGAGCAGGCAGGCGAGCAGGGTGGCCGAAATCGACCGGTAGTTCCTTGTTGTCATTTGTATTTATCCAGTCTTGGGTGGCATGCATCTTTGATGCAGCTGAATCATTATTGGTTTCAATCAGTTCTTGTTTGGCGCTCTAGGCGCGCGGCATCGGCTCGAAGCCGTCCAGCTTCTCCACGTCTTCCAGCCAGCGAAGCACGGCCGGGTATGGTTCCAGATCGAAGTCCCCCTCGTCAACGACGCGGACATAAGAATACATTGCGATGTCGGCAATTGTCGCATGATTGGCGGCGAGCCAGGTTCGGCCGGAGAGTTCTTGTTGCATCCAACGGAACAGTCGCTTGCACTCGCGGTCTGCGGTATCGAGATCGACCGGCCGTCCGAACTGGCGCCCGGCGCGCGCGAGTACGGGACCGCGATAAACCTCGCCCGACGCCGTGGAGAGCCAGCGCTGCACGCGTGCTGCACCTTCCGCATCCCGGGGCAGCCATTTCTCGTCGCCATGCTTGATAGCGAGGTAGACGAGCGCAGCCGTCGAATCGGTAATGACGAAATCGCCATCGACCAGGGNNGGACTGAGCTTGCGGTATTCGGGATCCTTGTGCTCACTCTTTTGCATGTCGACGTTCACCGATTCATACGGCATGCCGATAATCGAGAGGAACAGGCGGATGCGGTGCGCGTGGCCGGATCGCGGATAGTCATAGAGGGTCATTGTCATGCGGGGATATTAACCGCAATCCATCCGTCCACCAGGAAAAAAATGGGGTCGAAGCGGAATTTCGTCGAAAAATGCGGCTCGACCCTGATTTAGAGCTACGGTGCCCGACTTAGACTTTTTCGTTCGGAAACGGAAAATCCTCCGCTGGTGGCAGCTCATCTTCGACCCAGCTGCGGATTCCCGCGTCACACATGGCATAGCCCCAGTTGATCAGCCGGCGTTGCGTCGTTAGGTCCTTGGCGGCCAGGTCGGTCTCGATGTTCGCGAGTTGCCAGGTCCGGTCGCTCGGGCAGGGAAGCTTGTCCTCGACCGGGTAGTGATCGATGCTGCTGCGAATGCTCCAGTAGGCGCCGCTGCGGCGGCCATCGGTATAAGCATTCAGCAGCATGCGCTTGCGCAGCGAGCGCACCTGGTTATCAACCGTATTCATGACCCGGTAGCTTTGCAGTATCCAGTCGCCGGAAACCTTTGCTTTCGCTTCATATCCACCACCGGCATTGCTGACGATGACGGTCTTGCAATGCCTGAATACCGTCTCCAGGCCGAGATTGTCGTACACACCGCCGTCGGCGAGCAGCGGGCGGGTGGTAAAGGGTTCGAACTGCAGGTCCTCTCCGGAGCCGGCTTTGTACTGCGATGCCTTGTACCGGAACCGCGCAGGCGACAGGAACGGTGGAAAGGCGGATGAAGCGCCCACTGCATTGGCAATCTGGTCATCCGGATCGCAGATTTCCCCAACCCGCCAGTCGCGGTTGTAAGGCTTGGAGAAACGCCACAGTTCGCCACTCTGAAGATTGGTTGCGTTGATGACGAAGCGCGGATAATCGGGCAGGTCCTGCAGCGTCTTCGTGCCATAAAGCTTGCGGCGATAAACCTTGGCGACTCTCTTGGCAATCGTGCTGAAGATCATGGCCTTGATGCCGGACGTGATCGAAATCGTCGTATGCCCCGCGAAGTCCTGAATCGGAAGCATCACGTGCTCGCGAAACCTTTCGGCGATGCCGTCATCGTCGACGCGCAGGTCCTTCCATGCGAGCCCGAGCACACCTGCCGTGATCGAACCACCGGAAACGGAAGATACGCGCATCAAGGAACCCATAGGGCCCTGTTTGCCGCTGCGTTCCTTTGTGCCGAAGTAGCCGAATTCGGCAAGGCGCAGCAACACGCCAGTATGAAACAGCATCGCCCGGTAGCCGCCGCCGCTCAGGCACAGGCCGATGCCTTGCGCGGGCGTATCGCCACCCGGCGCATGAATACTGACGGGTTCCATCTGGTAAGTGGGCATGTCTCCTCGTCGTTCTTATACGCCCGTCAATGCGCGCGGGCTGTTGTTCGAGTCTGTTGGCTAACTCACAAACCCCGGTTACGGCGACATGATACCGTTTCGGTAATTACCTTGCGCCGGACTGGCCGTGCACGATCCGGTCGATCTCGGCAAGGTGCCGATCCTTGTCCTCGTTGCTCAAAAAACTAGCGACAAAAGCGTTCCGTGCCAGGGTGATGATTTCGTCCGAACTTAGGTCCAGTGCCTGCTGCGTCTGCAGGAAATTTTCACCGATGTAACCCCCGAAGTAGGCCGGGTCATCCGAATTGATCGTGGCGCAGAGGCCGGCGTCCAGGAGCTTGCCGAGATTATGATCCTGCAGCGTATCGAAGACGCGAAGCTTGATGTTGGACAGCGGGCACACGGTCAGCGGCGTCTGCTCGGTCGCAAGCCGCTTTGTCAGTGCCGGGTCCTCGAGGCTGCGCACGCCATGATCGATACGCTCGACCTTGAGCAGGTCCAGCGCCTCGTGGATGTATTCGGGCGGCCCTTCTTCGCCGGCGTGTGCGACCGTCAGGAAGCCTTCATCTCTCGCCCTGTCGAAGACCTCGGTGAATTTCGAGGGCGGGTGGCCGACTTCAGATGAATCAAGGCCGACGGCGCGAATCCTTGCCTTGTGCGGAAGCGCTTGCTCGAGTGTTGCCATTGCTTCGTCGGCACTCAGGTGCCGGAGAAAACACATGATCAGTACAAACGTGACGCCGAGCCTGGTCTCGCCGTCCTGCAATGCGCGGTATATGCCATTGATGACCGTATCGAATCCGATGCCGCGTTCGGTGTGCGTCTGCGGGTCGAAAAATATCTCGACATGACGAACATTGTCTGCGGATGCACGCTCCAGGTATTCCGTGGTCAGCTCATAGAAATCCTGTTCCGTCACCAGGACTTGCGCGCCTGCGTAATAAATATCGAGAAACGACTGCAGGTCCGAAAACTCATATGCGTCGCGAATCTCATCGACGCTTGCGTAAGGGATTTCAATGCGGTTCCTGCGTGCGAGCTTCATCATTAACTCGGGCTCCAGTGTGCCTTCGATATGCAGATGAAGTTCCGCCTTCGGAATTCGCTGAATGATTGTTGTCGGATTCATGTTCGATACGGCTCAGACGTAACGAAGCGTGCCATGTTCAGGCACGATATGCATCGATTTCACGGTTCGCGTCTCGTATTTCCGCGACTCGACGTCGGATACGGTCACGTAATCCGCGCGCGCGGCGTCATGCGAGATATCGACACGAATATATCCACGATACCGGCTCTCGGCCCACACGACTTCCTGGTTATGTGCTGCGACAAGTTCGTCCCAACGTGCGGTGCCGTCAAGGCCGAGAGCCAGCAGGAACCTGGGCGAGGTGATGCCGGTCACGCCGAGTTCTGCCCCCATCGCATGACCTTTGGCGTCATAGAGGGCATTGGCAAAGTATCCGTGCGTGTCGCCGGAGAGGACGAGCAGGTCGTTCACGCCCGCATCCCTCGCAAGATTGTAAAAACGTTCGCGCGCTGCGGGATAGCCGTCCCAGCCATCGAGGTCGCCGGGCAGATCGAGTTCGCCGAGGCGCGCCAGGCTGTCGAGGAGCCTTCGCCCCGAACCACTCAGGCTGCTGCGCAGATCGTCAAAAAACGGCTCGTCGAGGCTGGGCGACAGCCTCCTTGCCATTACCGTCTGATTGCCGATGATGCGCCAGCGGCGGCCGGAACTTACCGACTCGGCAAGTTGCGTTTTGAGGAATGCTTCCATTTCCGCGGATAGCATGTTGCGATGTTCCGCGCCGACGATGGTGTTGTAAAAGGCGTTCGCCTCTGCGGCGCTCNNAGGAATGTTTCCATTTCCGCGGACAGCATGTTTCGATGTTCTGCGCCGACGATGGTGTTGTAAAAGGCATTCGCCTCCGCAGCACTGTCGAAGTCGTCGAGACGGCCACCCCAGGTAATCTGCTTGCTACGCCCCGTGTGTCGGCTCTCCAGCGTGATCAGGCTCGCCAGGTCGCCAAACCTGAAATGTCGCCAGTAGCGCTCCAATGATCCACCAGGTCCCGGGTCGCGCACCGGCATCCATTCGTAATACGCCTGCAAGGAAGCCGACCGCCGGTCGAACCAGTCGCCGTCGATAAACTGGTGATTTTCGGCACCTTCCATCCAGGGATTATTCGCGGATTCGTGATCGTCCCAGGTCGGGATGATCGGATGCCGGGCATGCATGGCAATAGATTGCGGGTCGCTTTTGTATTGCGCGTGACGAATGCGATAGTCCCCGAGTGATTTGATTTCATGTCCCNNATGCCGCGCGTGCATGGCGATGGATTGCGGATCGCTTTTATATTGTGCGTGACGCATGCGATAGTCACTGAGTGATGTTATTTCATGCCCCGGTTTGTGATTCCGGCCGATACGCCTGCCCGTAGCGCCACCGTATCCCAGGAATGCGCGGTGTTCGTAAATGTAATCGCCGAGATGCACGACGAACTCTACGGCTGCGTCGTTGGCAATAACTTCATAGGCATTGAAGTAGCCGAAAGCGTAATTCGAACAACTCGCAACTGCCAGCACGAGCCGGTCGAGGTGACCGACGGGCAACGTCCGTGTCCGGCCAACGGGCGATACCGCGCCATTGACGACGAACTGATAGAAATAGGTTGCACCCGGCGCAAGATCGTCGACGACCTGTTTGACGGTGTAATCGCGCTCCGCACTGGTCGTGAACTGGCCGTGCGACACGACGTTCAGCATCTCGATATCCGTTGCCACGTACCAGTCGACAGCAACGGGTCCCTGCGAACCGCTGACGCGGGTCCAGATCACGACACTCATCGTGTCCGGATCGCCACTCGCCACACCGTGTGCGAAAGTCGGACCCGTATAAGGCCCGGCGCCAAACGGCATGTGGCCACAGGCCGCCGGAAGCACCAGCGTCGATGAGAGCCCGAGTACTGCCTTGCGGCGGCTTATCTTCATTGCCAAACGTTTTACCTGTTTGCAGCTCTTGCCGCGGTTGCTTCCGTCATTCGTCAAATCTCGAGAGTGCGAATGTCTGTTCGACCGGCCTCTCGCCCAGGATCTGCGCGGCGACCATTTCCCCGAGGGCCGGGCCGACCTTGAACCCGTGACCGGAACCGCCCCCGAGCAGCCAGGCGTTGTCCGCTTCGGGATGCCGGTCCGCGATGAAATCGCCGTCCGGCGTATTCGTGTACTGGCATACGCGCGATTCGATTAACGGCGCGCCCTCGAGGCCCGGGAAGCGATAAGCAATGTATTCTGCGGCTGCCCTGATACCGTCGGCAGATACCGTGCGCTCCGCGTTTGACGGATCGTGTTCTGCACCGTGCGCATCGTCGGCGATCTTGAAGCCGCGTTGTTCGCCACCGGGTATCCCGTACCAGACCTCGTTACCGAGATCGGTCCACGCCGGCATTGCGCCGGCGTCGTACCGCTTATCGCCGGCGGGGGTTCCGAAATAAAATATTTCCTGGCGAGAAATCTTCAGACGCAGCCCGAGCACCTCGGGAAACATCCTCTTCAGCCAGGGGCCACAGGCGAAAACGTATTGATCGGCAGATAACGTGCCGCCATTCGACAGAACAATATTTGCCATGCGGCCGTCGGCAACCGTACCGGGTTGCACATAGGCGATCCGAAATTCACCACCTTCATCGATGAACGCATCAACCACCGCCTGGCAGGCACGCCTGGCCAGCAGGTAGCCACCGGTCGGTTCGAAGACCGCGCTTTCGATCCCGTTCAGGTTGATTTGCGGGTAGCGCCTCAGCAATTCGTCGTGACTCAGTAGCTCGAACGGCACGCTCGCCGCGGTCAGCAGAAAACCTCTGCCGTCGAGGTTAATTGTCGAGTCGGCTCGTCGCATGTGCAGCACGCCACTGACATGTAACAGTGGCCGGTCCCATTGTTCGTTTGCTTCATGCCAGAGCTCGAGCGATCGCTTGACCATTTCTACATATATGGCCTTGTTGTACGAGTGTCGAATGACCCGGGACTCGCCACCGGAACTCGAGCGTGAGTTACCCGGACCCCAGGCGTCGAGCAGCGTGACCCTGGCGCCCGAACGCAACAGGTTCAGCGCGGTCCAGCCGCCGAAAGCGCCGGCACCGATCACCGCGATGTGTGGCCTGCCTGGCTGGGCGAGGGCGTTATTGAAACCCAGTGCGGACACGGAAGATGCCAGCAGAGAACGGATGAATGTACGTCGTCGCATGAGATCAATCCCTGGTCGAATCAAATACCGCCGATGCAGTGCCGGAAGGCGCGTCCACAGGCTCACCGAAAAATCGCATTGCCAGTGTCATGCTGATAAACAGGACGATGACCGCGATGAACACCACGTATGGCGTTTCGTAAATGCCGGCCATCCAGTAGGCAAGTATGGTCACCGCCCCCGTCAGGAACGCGTAAGCACCTTGCGTCGTGACGTGGCTCAGGTGATTGCAATCCGCACCGACCGAGGCAAGTACGGTGGTGTCCGATATCGGGGAAACGTGATCGCCCATCAGGCCACCGCTCAGGACCGCGGCTATCGTCAAGTACATGGACGCGCCGAGTCCGAATCCTACCGGAACCGCGATCGCCATCAGGATGGCGAAAGTGCCGTAGGACGACCCGGTCGAGAGCGACGTCAGTGCGC
>JABAOH010009736.1_pt1 | contig 11066 bp, 8 predicted proteins | sample 7062181 | NCBI WGS metagenome assembly JABAOH01 (sample SAMN14538630, study PRJNA623070) | marine sediment metagenome | biome: marine biome [ENVO:00000428]; feature: marine pelagic biome [ENVO:01000023]; material: deep marine sediment [ENVO:00002113]; isolation source: pool of 5 deep marine... | reverse complement strand
CTGATCAGCCGATGGGGGGATATGGGTAGTTTAGTTTACTAACCCCTTCAACCCAGCCAGCCTCTTCCTCGCATCATCAACCTCAGCAATACCAGGGTCAGCGTCCTTCCAGAGGTCGAGGAATTTCTCATAATGCTCTACGGCTTTGGCTTATCTTCGTTTATAAAAAATCTCATAGCTTGTAGGCCAGTTATCTTGATAGACTATATGAATGGTTCCTCCTTCGATTAATATATCTGGAAATAGAGAAGAATAATATGTGCTGTAAGTCAATCTGTATGTAGAATAAGTCCCCTTGCCAAAATTCGAAACCACCTTCCAGAATATTTCATCGTGTGCAGGGCTAGGCTCGTGGGAATATGTAACTTGCATCTCGTTCGTCGTTGAATCAAATGCGACAGCAGGATGTATACAGTCACCAGCATAAGTTAACCTCTTGGTCGTAATGCTTCCTGTTCCATAAGTTTCGATCGTTTTTGAAAAAATATCTGTATCTAAACTGATAGGATTAAAATTTACAAAAACCACAAACACATATTGACCAAAGGCTGCAATATCTGGCTGGATGACTCTGATGTCATTATGAGTCAGTCTTCTTGTATCATAACTCCCAGCTCCATAATTTGAGATCCTCTTGAAGAATAACTGACCTTCTCCAGGCCAGTCGTCTTGATAAGCCACATACACATACTGCGAGGATATCGCAATACATGGAAATCGGGATGCTCCACCTAAAGAGTAAGTCAGCCTTCTGGTCAAACTACTCCCAACACCATAATTGGAGATCCTTTTATAGAATATTTCCTCATTTCCAGGCCAATTTCCATTGTAAGTTATATGGACATATTCTCCATCTACGATAATATCTGGATACAAGAATCTGTTTGGACCAGTCGTTATTTGTACCCAGCCCCCCCAATAGCCACTCTGGCCGTAATTGGTGTTCCTTCTGTACCAAATCTTATACCACTCAGCAGGAGAGGGACGTCGAGCTGTAACAACGTGAACATAAGGACCATCAGCTGATATGGCAAAGCCATCAGAACCAGGATATAATTGACCTGTTGTACTTAGATTCTGACGAGACTCCCAAGTAGAACCTCCATCTGTGCTCCTCTTATAGGCGAGAATATTCCCTTCATGAAAGATGATATGGAGATAATTTCCAGATCCAGCTATTTCAGGATCCTCTAAGCCAGCCGGATTGAAAGTGATTCTTATTGTGGACCAAGTTTTTGCGAGTATCATCACAGTCTGATTCTCTGACCAGGAAGAGATGACTCTCTTGTCTACTGAACACCTTGCTTGAACTCTCACAGTGTAGATTCCAGGCTCAGACCAAGCATGAGAGGCGATCTCTGAGTTCAACCAATCAGAATATGTCCCATCTCCCCAGTCATACCTGTATTCAACTCCATGTCCCTGATTACATTTCAAATCAATTTTGCTAAATGTATACGATTTATTTATAGTTCCCCTCTCCATGCCAATCAGTGCGTCTGGTGCAGATACGGTGTGAACGATTCTTGCTGTTTTAAAAGACCAAGTCGGTCCTGTCGAGGAACTATAAATGTTTTTCGCCTCTACCCTCCAGTAGTATGTTGTGTTATCTTGCAGAAGGCTTGGCAGTTTGACTCTTGGGCTCTTGACTGTGGCGATTTTAGGAAGAGGAAAATTTGTGCCAAAGTAGAAATCGTAAGATGTGGCGTTAGTCGATGACCAGGTCAATATTGGATCACGGACGATTCCTTCTTCATTATGGGGAGGATTTGGATCAGTGGGAGATGACGGCCGCTCTTTCATTATTTTAGTTGAAAGTTGAAACGAAACTAAAATTAGAAATAAGAAGAGAAAAAATATCTTCTTGGCTAATCCCCTCATCTTTATACCTCCCAGCAAAATGAAACAAATTGCTGATTTAATAAGTAGTAATATTATTTGCTGCAGTACTAAAATAATTACTTTATCTATTTTTGTCAAATTAATGAAATGTGTTCTATTTATTCTGTCTTATATGCTTCGATTTTATAGTGTGTATCAGAGAAGGGATTATCTCACCTTGATTAGCCGATGGGGGGTAATGGGTCTCTTGAGAGCGTAGACCTAACCCTTAGATTCTCTTACGGCGATTCGGCCAGCTAGATCAGACCAAACTCAGGCTAAATCTGGACCAGAACGGGCTGAAAATCAGCAAAAAATCGCGCTCCTCTTCCTTATTTGGGAATAGAGTGTGGGATAATAGAGTCCAAAAAGGGGGGAAAATAGGGTGTAAATGGGAAAAAGAGGCTAATTTTTAGGCTATTTTGGGATGAAATCTTAAAATAATGAAAAATAATATCCCGTTTGCAATCGTTTTTTATAACTAGTTGAAAATATTACAGTTTCAAATTTAAAAAGTTGACATAATAAAAGTAGTGCGACACAAATTATTCTTAGGATTTTCTCATCCAAAACATATCAATACTTAACGAATTACGATTCTAAAAAAAGAAACAAACTCAAAATTCGAGCCTCACCGCAAAATCCGTGTGGACACGGTGTGGACAAAATCGCTAAAAATGACTCAGTTCAGTTGACTCAGGCTAAAACANNTTGAACCCCCGACCTCTTGACTGCCAGTCAAGCACTCTCCCAGCTGAGCTACAGCCCCACCGGGCTTTAAATATTACAAGAAGACGCTTCCTCAGTCAAGATGAGGGAATTGGCTATTCATGTTATTCCACCAATCCTATATATTTTATGCAAATATAACGAACAGTTCTGTTAAAAATTGAAAGAAAATATGTTACAATACAATCGAAAAAGGAAAAGATCATGCCAAGACCTAAAAAACCAGCAAGATCATATAAAAACATACTTTTCTGGATTGGTGCCGGAATTATCATCATCATCCTCTGGAGCCTGATTCAATCACCTGGGGGAGCAAAAAAAGAAGTCAATTTCAGCCAATTCCTTTTAGAGGTTGAGAACGACAATGTCTCTGAAGTCGATATTGCTGGAAACCAGATCAAGGGAAAATATACGGACGGAACAGATTTCAAAACCGTCGCACCATCTCAATTTGATGATTTGGTTAAAATTCTCCGTGAACACAACGTGAATATCAAAGTCAAAGACACCTCAAAAAACCCTTGGTTTTCCTATCTCTTCACCTGGTTTCCGATTATTCTGCTAATTCTCTTCTGGGTCTTCTTCATGCGCCAGATGCAAGCAGGCGGAAATAAAGCTCTCTCTTTCGGCAAAAGTCGGGCGAAACTATTCTCTGGAATACAGAAAAAAGTCACATTCAAGGATGTGGCAGGAGTGGAAGAAGCCAAGGAAGAACTTCAAGAGATCATTGGCTTCCTGAAAGATCCCCAAAAATTTCAAAAACTGGGTGGTCGCATCCCCAAAGGTGTCATCTTAGTGGGAGCTCCAGGAACGGGGAAAACTCTTCTTGCTAGGGCCGTGGCTGGCGAGGCCGATGTTCCTTTCTTCTCAATCAGCGGTTCTGATTTTGTGGAGATGTTTGTAGGTGTTGGAGCCTCCCGCGTCCGAGACCTCTTCGATCAGGGAAAAAAGCAAGCCCCCTGCTTGATTTTTATTGATGAAATCGATGCTGTGGGCCGACATAGAGGAGCAGGTTTGGGAGGAGGACACGATGAGCGTGAGCAGACCCTGAATCAGCTCCTGGTGGAGATGGACGGATTCGATTCCAATGAAGGAATCATCCTCATTGCCGCCACAAACAGACCAGACATTTTAGACAATGCTCTTCTCAGGCCGGGCAGGTTTGACCGCAGAATTGTAGTCAATATGCCTGATGTCAGGGGGAGGGAGGATATACTAAAAGTTCATGTGAGAAAGATACCTTTGGCCAAAGATGTCGATTTGAAAGTGCTGGCTCGTTCCACTCCAGGATTTTCGGGAGCGGATCTGGCAAACCTTGTCAACGAAGCAGCCCTTCTTGCTGCACGCAAGAGCCTGGATAAAGTGACCATGGAGGATTTTGAAGCCGCTAAGGACAAAGTCCTTATGGGAGTGGAAAGAAAAAGCATGATCATCAGCGAGGAAGAGAAAAGAAGCACGGCCTATCATGAAGCCGGCCATGCTCTTATTGCTGCTCTCATCCCTGAGGCTGACCCTATCCATAAGGTGACCATCATCCCAAGAGGTCTAGCTCTGGGCTTAACTCAACAATTGCCTCTTGATGATCGATACACCTATTCTAAAACCTATCTCGAAGCTCAGCTTTCTGTCCTTCTGGCAGGTAGGGTGGCTGAAAATATGTTTCTGGATAAGACAACCACTGGTGCGGCAAACGATTTTGAGAAGGCCACCGAAATTGCCCGCAAAATGGTCTGCCAATGGGGCATGTCCGATCTCGGGCCTTTAACCTACGGCGAAAGCGACGACCTTGTCTTTCTCGGCAGAGACTTGGCTATGCATAAGAACTTCAGTGAAAAAACAGCTGAATTGATAGACGCAGAAGTGAAAAAAATCATCACAAGAAATTTCAACAGAGCCAAAGATCTTCTAGAAAAAAACAAGGATAAGTTGATAAAGATTGCAGAAGCTTTACTTGAAAAGGAAGTCTTGACCTCAGAGGAAATAGAAAGGGTTATAAAAGGAAAGAAGATTGTCAAAGGAAAAAAGATCCAACAAAAATCAAAAACTAAACAAGAAAAGAAAGAAGAAACAAAAGGCGTTCACGCCCTAAAAGAACCAAAACTCGCTAAAGTGTGAAGGTGAGAAGAAAGACCGTCCTTGAAATAAACAAAAAAAATTATTTTTTAGGGACAAGAACCTGGTTGATGGGGGTTATCAATATCACCCCTGATTCTTTCTCTGATGGGGGTCTCTATTTTGATCGAAATAAAGCTATCCGCAGAGGTTTAGAACTTGTCTCACAGGGCGCGGATATTATAGACGTAGGTGGAGAGAGCAGCCGCCCAGGCTCAAAGCCTATCCCCCAAGAAGAAGAAATAAGGCGCGTTCTTCCTGTTATCTCCGAGTTAAGGGAAAAAACAAACACACTGCTTTCTGTGGATACTACAAAATCAGAGGTAGCCAGAGCCGCGCTAGAGGAAGGAGCCGATATCATCAACGATATTAGCTCGTTTCGTTTTGACCCAGAAATGATTTCTCTCGCCGCCCAAAAAAAAGTACCTGTTATCCTGATGCATATGAAAGGCATCCCCAAGACGATGCAAGTGAATCCGCACTATGAGGATGTCTTGAAAGAAGTGAAGGATTTTTTAAAAGAAAGACTCGACGAAGCTCAATCTCAAGGTATAAAAAAAGAAAAAATCATCTTAGATCCTGGCATCGGATTTGGAAAAAGATTGCAGGACAACTTGAAATTAATCAACCATATGGACTTCTTAGAAGAATTCAACCGGCCCATTCTAGTCGGAATCTCGCGCAAGTCTTTTATAGGAAAGATCTTGGATCTTCCCCCCGAGGAAAGGCTGGAAGGGACGATCGCCTCTGCTATCTTGAGCATCGTCCGTGGCGCTCATATCTTAAGAGTCCATGATGTGGAGGCGGTTAAAAGGGCCATTGCAGTGGCTGAAGCCATCATCAGCGAAAATTCTCAACCAAAATCTTACCAAGAGAGCGAAAAGGGTAAAGACAGCCATGTTTGCTAATATCAGCAATGCTTTGTCTCGCTTTACTGTAGGAGACTTCATCGATATCCTGCTTGTGACCATCATCCTCTATTCTTTTTTCCGGTTGATAAAAGATACCAAAGCCTACCAGATGTCTATAGGATTGGGTATCGTCGGTATTCTCTTTCTCATTGCAAGGTGGGGAAATTTGGTTGTTACCCACTGGCTGATCAAAATCTTCACAACCTATCTGATTATCGCCATTATTGTCCTCTTTCAGGGGGAGCTAAGACGATTCCTGACTACAATCGGGTCTCGCTCTTTCAGAAGACCCTTCTCTCTAAAATCCTTCCGGGAAAAACAAGAAGATGTCTTTTTGGCTGCAGATTACCTTTCTTCAAAGAAGATAGGCGCTTTGATAGCCATAGAAAAGGAAATTTCACTTCAGAGCTATATTGACCGCGGAACAAAACTCGATGCGATGATTTCCAAAGACCTTTTGGCCAGTATCTTTTTCCCTCGTTCTCCCCTTCATGATGGAGCTGTTATTATCCGAGGAAACAAGCTCCTAGCCGCTGGCTGCCTTCTTCCTCTTCCAGCTTCTCACAATCTTGGAGAAGAATATTTGACGCGAACAAGACATCTTGCTGCTATCGGGCTCTCTCAGGAGACCGATGCCGCCGTGATCGTCGTCTCCGAAGAGACAGGAAGAATCTCACTGGCTACCAAAGGTAATTTAGAAAGAGGACTGGATAGAGAATCACTGAAGAAGCGTTTGATAAATTACTTGAAATAAAAATGAGAAGATTTATCTTAAATCTATTCTTAAAAAACTGGGGACTTAAGCTCTTCTCGCTTCTTCTTGCCTTGCTCTTGTGGCTCATTCTCATTCCTGAAGAGAAGATCTCATCGGTAAAAAACCTTACTGTGCCTCTTGAGCTTCATAACATTCCTTCAGAGATGGAATTGGTCGAAAGGCCTCCCGCGACTGTGGATGTCACAATAAGAGCTCCCCAAAGACTTATCAACCAAATCAACTCCGCCACTGTCCATGCTTTCTTGAACCTGGAGAACGCTAGTGTTGACCAAGAAGAATATCCTCTCAATAAAAATATGATAAGCATCCCAGAAGGAGCCGAGGTTAGAGATATTCATCCAAGCCAGGTCAATCTAAGGTTGGAACTGACAAAAGAAATCATGCTCGAAGTCGTACCCAATATTATCGGAGAATTGAGCGAGGGCCTCAAAATTGAGAAGACAGAAGTTATCCCCTCTCAAGTTGCGATAAAAGGACCAGAAAGCGAATTCCAAGAAAAATATAAAGTCAGAACAAGTCCTCTGGATATATCCACTCTCACCGAATCTACAGAACTCGAGGCTGATCTCATCCTTCCTAATCCTAATCTAAAACTGGCTTCTGCTTTGACAAAAGTGAAAGTTAGGATTGTACTAAAGAAAGTCATTGAGGAGGAAAAGACCGGAGAAGAAGACAACAAGAGAGAAGAAAAAATCAAGAAATAATTTTTTTTGCTTGAATAAACAACTCTCTTAGCTATAATTTACCCCTTAATTAAAATCGCTCGGGGCTAATATGGAAAAGCTATTCGGTACAGACGGGATAAGAGCCATAGCCGGTGAATTCCCTCTAGATTATCCTTCGGTCTACACTTTAGGCAAAGCCATTGTGAATCTTTTTGAAGAAGAAGGGCTTGCTCCTAAAGTCATCATCGGTAGAGATACACGAGAATCAGGGCTCTGGCTTGAACAGGCCTTAACCCAAGGAATAAGAGAAAACCGTGGTGAAGCTCACTCTGCCGGTATTATCCCTACTTCTGCCATTTCTTTTTTAACAAAAAAACATATCTTTTCTGCCGGAATCGTGATCTCTGCCTCTCATAATCCTTATCGAGATAACGGGATAAAAATTTTTTCCTCTCAAGGTATAAAAATTTCAAATGAATGGGAAGATAAACTGGAAAGGGCCATTCAAGAAGAGAGACAGGACGTCCAAAAAGAAATTATAGACATCACTCCTGATTCTTCTTTCGGACAGGAATATATGGATTTCTTGAAGAGTCGTTTTTCCTTTTCCAGTCTTCCACGAAGAATTAAAATCGTCGTCGACTGCTCCAACGGTGCCAGCTCTTTCATAGCTCCTAATATCTTTAATGATCTAGGTTTTGATGTCATTACTCTAGGCGATTCTCCAGACGGAAAAAACATCAACGCTGGATGTGGTTCCCTCTATCCTCAAAAGTTGGCCGATAAAGTTATCGAGAACAGGGCCGATTTAGGAATTGCTTATGATGGTGATGCCGACAGGGCCATCTGGGTTGATGAAAAAGGGAGAATTCTAAACGGCGATCATACCCTATTTGTTATCTCTCAGTATATGAAGGAAAAGGAGCTTTTGAAATCAGACTGTGTGGTGGCCACAACCATGAGTAATCTTGGTCTGGAAAAGGCCCTTGAGAAGCTTGATCTGAGACTCTACAGGACTCAGGTAGGCGATAAATATGTTCTGGAACAGATGCTTACACTTAAGGCCAATCTGGGCGGAGAACAATCGGGTCATACGATTTTTCTGGATGAATGCCCTACTGGAGATGGGATATTAACAAGCCTCAAGATGCTTGAAGTGATGGTCGCACATCAAGCTCCCCTCTCAGAGCTTGTCAAAGATTTCGAGGAATATCCCCAGATTCTTGTCAATGTGAGAGTTTCCCGCAAGGATGATTTCAACCAATTTCCTGAGATTGCAAGTGCCATCGAAGAAATAAAAAATAATATGGGAGACTCTGGTCGCCTCTTCCTTCGCTATTCTGGCACCGAACCAGTCGCTCGTATCATGATTGAAGGCGAGGAAAAAGCAAAAATAGAGACTTATGCCAATAAAATTGCTCGTCTCATTGAACAATATTTGGGAAAATAAAACATCGAGTGATCCTAGAATCATTGGAACTTGATTTTAAGATGATTTATATTTCTCTTCTTTTTTGTTCCCAGCTTTTCATTTATCATTAAAAAAGGAGGAGAAAATGAGGCTTGCAGTCAACGTCGATCATTTTGCCACCATTAGAGAAGCCCGGCGAAGCAATGAGCCAGAGCCAGTCCTAGCCGCCTTGCTGGCAGAGCAGGCAGGCGCAGATGGAGTTGTCTGTCACCTGAGGGGAGACAGGCGCCACATCAAAGAACGAGACATAAGACTGTTAAGAGAAGTGGTCAAGACCAAACTCAACTTAGAAATGGCCGCCACAGAAGAAATGAAGAAAATCGCGTTGGAGGTTAAACCCGATGTGGTCTCTCTCGTTCCAGAACGGCCAGAAGAACTGACCACAGAAGGCGGCTTGGATGTCCTCTCCAAAGAAAAACATTTGGCTCCCTTCATTAAAGAATTAAAAAGAGCAGAAATCAGGGTCAGCATTTTTGTCGATCCTGACCTAAAACAAATCGAGGCCTGCCATAGGGTCGGAGTCGATCTGATCGAGATCAACACCGGGAAGTATGCAGAGCCCAAGCCAGGCACAGAGCGAGGTGAAGCCTTGGATGAAATAAAAAAGGCTGCAAGACATGGCAAAGAGCTGGGCTTAGAGATTCATGCCGGTCATGGATTGGATTACAAAAACGTTGAGCCTGTGGCCGAAATACCAGAAATCACAGAATTCAGTATTGGCTTTTCGATTGTGGCCAGGTCAGCTATGGTGGGAATTGAAAAAGCTGTCAAGGAAATGATAGCTCTTATTAGGAAAGTCTGAGTTTCTGGGGAAGACAAAAATCTAATAAAAACTATCGCTAGCAAGACTTTCATTTCATATCCATGGAAATCTGGGATGTGGGTCATTCCAACCGAAAAGAAGAAGAATTACTAAATCTCCTTAAAGAATTTCAAATAGAAACAGTCATCGACATTCGACGCTTTCCGACTTCCAAGAAATTCCCCCATTTTAAGAAGGATCATCTGAAAGGCGCTTTGCAAAAAGCCAATATCGAATATATCTGGCTGGGCGAGAAACTTGGTGGATTCAGAAAAGGAGGTTATCAGGGCTGGATGAAAACAGATGAATTTGCTTCAGGAATAGAAGAATTAAAGAAAAAAGCTTCGGAAAAAAGAACAGTTTTCATGTGTGCCGAAGCTCTCTATGCCCGCTGTCATCGAAAACATATTGTTGAATTTTTAGAACAACGAGGTTGGAAAGTTCTTCACATATCTTTCCGTTCCAAAAAACAAGAATCTTCTTTGACAGCCACCCTTTTTTCTGATAAAGATTTCTAATAATTTCATTGATTAAGCGATTAGTATTATCACCTAATATAAATGTGCTAAACGTAAAATAAAATATCACAACGAGGAACGAAGTGATGTGGTATTCCGAGTTTGTAAATATTGTTGCAAGCGAAGCCAAGCCATCTCATCCTCTGACGAGATAGCCATGCTCCCTTAGATCGCCAGCCATGACCAAATTACAGCATAAATTGAGTTTGCAATAGTAAAATTCGAGGCATAGGGTCAAACATGGATATTGCAATAAACCTCGATCGATTGAAGGAAGACATATTAGCTCTTGCTCAAATCGGCCGTGATCCTGAGGGAGGAATAACCCGTCCCTCTTTTAGCAAAACAGACCTTGAGGCTCGCCAATGGCTCAAAGACAGAATCAAAGATGCTGGTCTTGCTCTGCGCCAGGATGGTGCAGGAAACATCTTCGGGCGACTGGAAGGAAAGGGAAAAACAATCATGGCCGGATCTCATATTGACACCGTGATCAACGGAGGAATGTTCGATGGTGCTGCCGGTGTTCTCTCCGCTCTGGAGTGTATGAGACGCATAAAAGAGGAGAAGATTAATCTCTCCAATCCTTTAGAAGTGGCTTCCTTCACGGATGAAGAAGGAAATCTAGTGGGCGATTTTCTCGGGAGTCGCGCCTTTGTCGGCCTTTTGGAGAGCGAGAAGCTGGAAAAGGGTCTAACTCCATTTGGCTCTCGTTTTGTCGAGATCTTAAAAGGAACCGAATTCACGATCGAGAGCATCCTGGATGCTCACAACCATAAACCTAAGTTAGAAGCGTTCATAGAGCTTCATATTGAACAGGGCACGGTTCTAGAGACAGAAAATAAAACTATAGGCATAGTGGATCGCATTGCAGGAAAACAATACAGATGGTGTTACTTTCTTGGAAAAGCAAGCCATGCCGGGACAACTCCATTCGAACTCCGTCATGACGCCTTTCTCGGCCTGGCAGATTTCTCTCTGAAAGCCACCCAGCATGTGGCGAGCCAACACTACGGAAGCATGCTGACAATCGGAAAGATATCTATAAGTCCCGGAGCCTTCAGCATTGTTCCCGAAAGAGCGGATTTCTCTCTAGATTTCAGGAGCACTTCCCAAGAGACGCTCGAGAAGCTGGAAAAATATCTTTTAGGGCTCGGTCAAGATATCGCCTCCACCCGAGGTCTCCAATTCAACACTCTTCTCAT
>JABAOH010179543.1_pt2 | contig 11068 bp, 16 predicted proteins | sample 7062181 | NCBI WGS metagenome assembly JABAOH01 (sample SAMN14538630, study PRJNA623070) | marine sediment metagenome | biome: marine biome [ENVO:00000428]; feature: marine pelagic biome [ENVO:01000023]; material: deep marine sediment [ENVO:00002113]; isolation source: pool of 5 deep marine... | reverse complement strand
GTCTGAACGTTGAAAAAGTGAGTCCGAATCCGCTTCAGAGCTACCGGAATTTGGTTGCCATCGGATTGGATTTTGATTTTTAAGAAACGGTTTTAGCCATGGAGATTTACACATGAGAAAAACGGGTAGGAACATAAAACTGTTTATTTTATCTGTGTTGTTCATCAACCTCATTTTAGGGGTTATCCTTTCCGATGGATTTGGTGCAGAAGACTCCCATGAAAAACATTCGATGGAAGGAATGGGGGACTCGGTTTCTGAGGACATCATGATGGGAAAGATGGTTTTTTCAATGAGCTGTGTGTTCTGCCATGGGAAGGCGGGAAGAGGGGACGGGGCGGCTTCTTTTTTCCTTGGCCCCTATTCCCATCCAAGGCCCAATGATTTTACCCGGGGAATTTTCAAATTTAAATCGACGGAAACGGGAGAGTATCCCACATTAGCAGATCTGACGAGAACGATCCGAGAGGGCATTCCGGGTTTCATGCCTTCCTTTCGGAATATGGGGGAAGAGAGGATCAGGCAGGTGGCCTTGTATATCGCGAAGGCGTTTATCCAGGATGAGTTGCCAACGGAGACAACGATCAAGTATGTAGAGCATGTGGGCCCTTATACCTATTCCGTCGAAAGCGTGAAGAAGGGAAAAAAATTGTATCAGGAATTAAAATGTTTTGAATGCCACGGAAAGGACGGCAGAGGGGCCGATGTCAATTTTAAGGATGAAAGGGGCCTTTCCATCATGCCCGTCGATTTAACCCTTCGGGAGACCTTCGGGAATGGAACCAGTCATGAGGACATATACAGGACGATCATGACAGGATTGGACGGAACCCCGATGCCCTCTTACAGCATTTTGTTCTCGGGAAAGGAAGGTCAGGCCTGGGACCTGGTTCATTATATTTTATTCCTTGGGGAAAAATAATAGGGAGAGAGTTAAAATTCAGTTAGCGATTCCAAAAGTAATTTTTCCTTAACCCTTCTTAACTTTTTTATTCGGATTACTGACTGGCCCCCGAAAGAAAGGCCTAAGGAGTGGGAATGAACGTTAGCGAATTAAGCAGGCAAGCGAAAGTAACACCTGAAATCATTCGTTACTATGCACGTATCGGGCTTTTAAAGCCCTCAAGACACCCTAAGAATGGATACCGGATTTTTTCGGAAAGGGATTTGATTTGGCTCCGTTTCATTCGGCTTGCCAAGCGCTTGGGTTACACACTGGTGGAAATTGCTGCCATCCTGCGTGACAGCAGTAAAGGCAACTCCCCGTGCCNNCCCGTGCCCAAGAGTACGGAAAATTATCAGCAAGCGCATCAGGGAAAACCGAACAGAGCTGGATGAGATGGCAGCCCTTCAGGTTCGGATGGAGAAAGCGTTTGCGAAATGGGAGAAATTGCCTGATAAAGTTCCGGACGGGGATTCCGTTTGCCATCTTATAGAGTCGGCGGGGGATTTGTAAAAATTCCTTGACCTGTAAGTAACACACATGTTTTACCATAAATGCGTTTGCGGAGGGGAAGAAGGGATGCAGATGAAAGAAAAGGAAGATCCCAAGGGGAAAAGTTGGTTTGGGCAGCCGGCAAACCTAGCCCTTACAGGTCTTTTCGCGATTGTTGCGTTTTTTCTCTTGAGTGAGCACTGGGCCCATTTCTTTGGCATCTTGCCATATTTGTTGTTATTGGCCTGCCCGTTTCTACACCTTTTTATGCATCGGAAGCATGGAACTCACGGCCATCACCCCGATGAGGAGGGAGAAAAAAGATGAATGAGGCCCCTTCTTATGGCCTTTGGTCATTGGTGATCATCAACTCCCTTATTTTCATCATTTTTGCTTTTAGTTTCGCGAAACCACAGACAGCGCGGGATTGGCGATCCTTCGGGGCATTTTCCGGATTTCTGATTGCATTGTTTACGGAGATGTATGGTTTTCCCCTTACGATCTACTTCCTTTCCGGATGGCTTCAGAGCCGTTATCCAGGGATCGACTGGTTTGCCCACGATTCGGGACATTTGCCCGAAATGCTTTTCGGCTGGCGGGGGAATCCGCATTTCGGGCCGTTTCATATGTTGAGTCTTGCCCTCATCGTTGGGGGGTTTTATATGTTATCCAACGCCTGGAAGGTCCTTTATGCGGCACAGAAGACCCAAACGCTTGCCATTACCGGTCCGTATGCTCATGTTCGCCACCCTCAGTATGCGGCCTTTATTCTGATTATGCTTGGGTTTTTATTCCAATGGCCGACCCTTTTGACTTTATTGATGTTCCCAGTCCTTTTTTACATGTATGTGCGATTGGCCCGACGGGAGGAAGCTGAAGTGGAAAAAGAGTTCGGGGAAGTTTATCGGCGTTATAAAGCGGTAACACCCATGTTTATTCCTCATCTAAGATTTATGGCCAAACGGAAAGCCTAGGAGGAGAAAATGAACTTTTGGGTTTTAAACCGTGAAGAACTCACAGGTTTTCTCATTTAGAAAATATTAATGAATAAATGGAGAATCAAAAGATGGTAAAGGATCCGGTATGTGGCATGTTGGTTGATGAAAAATCTGCTTCAGTGCAACTCGACTGGCAAGGGGTTACATATTATTTCTGCTCAGATTCCTGTCTTCGGAAATTTAAAGAAATTCCCAGCCGTTACCTGAATAATCCAAAGGAAAAACAAAATAAACCAAAAGAGTCAGGGTCCGCGACGACGGGGACAAGCCCTCATCTTGAACTCCTTCAAATTGAACTTCCAATCTATGGTGTTTCCTGTTCCGCTTCAACGGCGAACCGGATGTTTGAACGGGTCAAAGGGGTTCATCGCGTGGTGGTGAACACGGCTACGGATCGGGCATATATTTGGTACGATCCACGGGATGTAAGCGTTACGCATTTGAATGAGGCCATTAAAAATGCGGGATATCGATGTGGGGCGGCAACGGCGGTCGTTCCGATTTCAGGGATGACGTGCGCTTCCTGTGTGACGGCAATCGAACGGGCTCTAAAGAAAACCCCAGGGGTACTTTCCGCATCGGTGAGCCTTGGAAGTGAAGCGGCACACATTGTTTACCTTCCAAAAAAGTCAGATCCGGAGGGGTTGAAGCGGGCTATCGAATCAGCGGGTTATAAGGTGAAAGCTCCTCCAGCCCCTGGGGAAGATGCCGCGACACAGGAAGAGAGAGAGCGTGCCAAAGAGTACAAAACCCTAATGCGTAAATTCTGGTTTGCAGCGGTGATCTCCATTCCGGTAATGGGCCTCAGTTATCCGGATATCATTCCCGGATTACGGGAATGGATGCCTGCAGGATCCGAGACGCGTCGCTTGGTCTGGGTGTTGCTCGGTGTGCTTACCCTTCCTGTGATGCTTTGGTCCGGTTCCCAGTTTTATACGGGGATGTGGCAAGCATTAAAACACCGGTCCGCCAACATGCACACCTTGATTGCCATCGGAATTACCGCGGCATTCTTGTACTCCGTCATTGCCGTTGCCTTTCCGGGAATTTTTCCCTCGATGGAACTTGCGGAGGTATTCTGGGATGTAACAGCCGTCGTTGTGGCATTGGTGGTCCTGGGTTTGGCCTTGGAAGTCAAGGCGAAGGGGCGAACTTCCGAGGCCATCCGAAAGCTGGTTGGTCTCCAGGCCAGGACGGCCCGGGTCGTCCGTAATGGAAAAGAAATCAATCTACCGGTAGAAGAGGTCATCGTCGGCGATACCGTAGTGGTTCGCCCCGGAGAGAAAATCCCCGTTGATGGAGAAGTGACCGAGGGTAGCAGTTCCGTGGATGAATCGATGATCACAGGGGAATCGATCCCGGTGGAAAAGCAAGTGGGTGCTGAGGTGATTGGGGCAACGCTCAATAAGACTGGATCGTTTAAGTTTAAGGCCACAAAAGTGGGTAAGGACACGGCTCTGGCGAATATTATCCGAATGGTCCAAGATGCCCAAGGGTCGAAGGCCCCTATTCAGCGGGTGGTTGACGCGGTTGCAGGTTATTTTGTTCCTGTGGTCATGATACTCGGGATACTGTCCTTTGTGGTTTGGTATGATTTCGGTCCGGAACCCAGGTTCGTGTATGCCACCATTATTCTGGTGACCACTTTGATTATCGCTTGTCCCTGTGCACTGGGGCTTGCCACACCCACATCACTTACTGTGGGCATCGGCAAAGGGGCGGAGAATGGAATTTTGATTCGATCAGGCGATGCCCTTCAAACCGCAAAAAAGCTAGACGCAATCGTTCTGGACAAGACAGGAACCATTACAAGGGGTGAACCCGCCCTGACCGATGTGATTCCGGGAACCGGCATTGAAGAGGAGGATGTCCTTAGATTGGCCGCTTCCCTCGAACGGGGTTCGGAGCATCCTTTGGGTGAAGCGATTGTCAAGGGTGCTCAGGAGAGGGGATTAAACCTTGCAGAGGCGGAAAACTTTTCCGCCATTCCGGGTCATGGGGTTAGCGGTGACGTAGAGGGGGAAAGGGTTTTGCTGGGTAACGCGAAGCTAATGAGGGACCGTAAGATCGATATCAGTACGATTGAAAAGGAGTGGGAACGGTTGGCGGAAAACGGGAAAACCCCTATGTTCGTNNCCCTATGTTCGTTTCGGTGGATGATCGAGTAGGAGGTTTGGTTGCAGTCGCCGATACCCTCAAGCCGGATTCAAAAGCCGCAATCCATTCGCTTCGGCAAATGGGGTTGGAGGTGATTATGCTCACCGGTGATAACCATCAGACAGCCCAGGCCATTGCAAAACAGGTTGGGGTGGATCGGGTTTTGGCGGAAGTGTTGCCCCAGGACAAAGCTCACGAAGTTCAAAAACTGCAACTTGAAGGAAAAACAGTTGCCATGGTGGGAGACGGGATTAATGATGCGCCGGCTTTGGCCCAGGCGGATGTCGGTCTTGCGATTGGAACCGGGACTGATGTTGCCATCGAAGCGAGCGACATTACCTTGATCAAAGGAAGTCTCACGGGGGTAGTCACGGCCATGGAGATCAGCCGGGCCACGATGCGCAATGTCTACCAAAACCTTTTCGGAGCATTTATCTATAACACCCTTGGAATTCCCGTAGCCATGGGATTGCTCTATCCCTTTTTTGGCCTTTTGCTTTCCCCCCTCATAGCGGCGGGGGCCATGGCTTTCAGTTCAGTGACGGTAGTGACCAATGCCAACCGGCTTCGCTACTTTAAACCACAGGGAGGTGTGGTATGACCGCGGATCGTTGGATGGTAACTATCCTGGGTTTATCACTGATGGGATTCATTATTTGGTTTTTTTGGTTGAAAAAAGCCAAAGGAACCCGTGCCTCGATTACAAGCGGGGGCTATCAGGAAGCCATGATTCTTGTGAAAGGAGGATACACCCCTGATGTGGTGGTGGTTGAGCGTGGGAAACCAGTCCGTTTGAATTTCCGGCGTGAGGAATCGGCCTCCTGTTCGGAGATGGTTATTTTTTCAGAGTTTAATAAAAGTGCCAAGTTACCAGAAGGCCAAGTGGTCCCTGTGGAGTTTTTACCGGAAAAGCCCGGTGAGTATGAGTTTGCCTGTCAGATGGGAATGCTCAGGGGAAAATTGATAGTGGAATAACCCTGTGAAACCAACGGTCGGTTTTCATCAATGGAAAACACTTTAAAAATTCCGTGATGGGGGCTTGCATGTAGCTAACCTTTTTTCTTGAGAAATTTTTCCGGGAAGAGGTGGGCGTTCCCCAAATCCTAGAGAGTGTTCCAGGCATATTAATAAAAGGAGAAAAGACCTATGGAGTTTTTGCGTGAAAACTGGTTTTTCATCCTTGTGTTATTGCTCATGATCGGTTGTCACATGTTCCATCCGAGTCATGGAGGGCACGAAGAACACGACAAGGATAAAAAGGGGGGACCCCGATGAAAAAGCTGAACCTTCTGGTTGTCACCTGGTCTTTGGCCCTCTTTTCAAGCGTGACATTTGTCGTGTGCGTTATCTACGGTTTGATCACCCCGGAGAGCCTGCATATGCACGAATTCCTTGAAATGGTTTTGCCTGGATTCAAGTGGGGAAGCTTTCCGCGTTTTTTTGTGGGGTTAGTGGAGAGTTTTCTGTATGGGGCGTATGCCGGGCTATTCTACGTTCCGATCTATAATTTTCTTCTCCAGCGATTTGGAAAATAAGTATTCGTTTCGTAAAAATCTCAAGGAGAAACCATGTTGGAAATATTTTTTCGGGATCCACGGAATAAAAATTTCGCCACGGGTATTGTGATTTAAAAAAAATTTCACCTAGATTGGAACGTTGCGGTGAGGGCCGGAGAGACCGTCTCGGAAATTAAATTTGAAGAAAAAAACCTTATTTTATCCCGTTTGATGGGGTTTTTTCCAAATACATTTTATAGGGATATCCGGAGGTGTAGGCTTAAACCAAAGGGGGAACTGAAAAGGGAAAGATATGAGTCAGAAGAAAGAAATGGACCGTGTGTGTGGCATGTGGATCGACATGCAGGGGGCGCAATTTATAAGTGAATATAAAGGAAAAAAGTTTTTTTTCTGCGAAGCGGAATCCAAAAGAAAATTCGATGAAAATCCTGAATATTATATGAATGCCTTTGACGGGAGGGAGAATTAAAAGCCATGCAAGGAGGGGCGAAAGTCTGGGTATGGACCGGGATTGTTATTGTTTTATTGGTGGGTGTCATGTATTGGGACTGGGCCCAACATGCAGAGGTTGAAAAATTTGTCACCGAGGGGCCAGATATTCCCGGCAAAGGGCTTCCCGCCGGTGGTTCTCCCGAACTTGCCGAATTTGAGAAAGTGAGGAGTCAGTACACTCGGATTAAGAAAAGTGACGAGGTTCGAATTTCAGCCACATGGAATTCACCGAAATTTTTCAAAGCCCTGGCAGCAGCAGAAGGGGAACATGACATAAAAAGGCATGAGGTCCTTTACCACGAATATGCTGAGCGTTTCGGTTTTCACAGGGATATTGTTTTTACCCTTGTAATGGATTCCGACTCTCCTGATTTATTTGAATATTTGGTAAAGGAAAACGTTTTTCTTCGAAATGACAAGGGTGATGAGGCCAAACCTTTGAGGTGGTCAAAGTTAATCAGCACATCGCCTCCACATATAGAGGGCCTTTTATATTTTTCCCAAAGAAACAAGGCTGGAACGCTGATGATTGGGCACCTTCCTGGAGAACACATGCCGGGAGAGAGTCCGCCTACATTTTTTGAACTTGTGATCAAGGGGTTGCCTGGAGGGGCGGAAGAAAAACTGCGATGGGATCTTCCCCAGGTCTTACCCGAAGCAAATTAACCAAAAAGCGTCAATAGGTTTAAATGGGAAGAGTAAATAATGGTAAACCATGAAACAGAGGATTGGAATTGTACTTTCAACAGGTGATCTCAGGGGTGTATTTGCTCATACCGGTTTTTTATTGGCGTTGGAGGAGATGGGGATCTCTTATCAAGCCATTGCTGGTTCAAGTGCCGGGGCGATCGTGGCCTCTATAATTGGTAGTGGAAAACCGGTTAAAGAATTCGCAAAATGGCTGAAAGGTCTTAAGGTGGAGGATTACTGGAAAAGAGATTCCCTTATGACCATTCTTTACAATGTAGCGGTTAAGTTTGGAAGAGGGTATACAGGTATTGTTTCAACGGAGAGGCTGGAATTAACCATTGAAAGTCTTCTTAAGGCCAAAACCTTCGAGTCTTGCCCTGTTCCTCTTTATCTGGTTGCAACAAATATTACAAAGGGGTCCAAAGAAGTCTTTCATTCAGGTGATATTTCGCCCCGGGCTGTAGCCAGCGCAACGATCCCTATCCTCTTAAAGGCAAAAAAGGTTGGAGATTTCTATTTTGTTGATGGAGGAGTTTTTGAGTTTACTCCCAGGAGCGCAATTTGTTGCAGGGAGAAACTTGACGTCCTCATCGTGAATCAGATTAAACCATCATTTGACCGGACAAAAGGAGACAACAGCTTTTTAAATGAGCGGTGGAGCCTAGTTCAAGTATTGGGAAGAGTCTTGGATGCATTTTACGAAAAGGAAATGGTGGAGGGAGAAGAAGTCATTGCACCATGTCCTTGCGGTTGCAAAGCCAAAATAATCACCTTGGCTCCCAGGATCGATTGGCTAGACCGGCTGGACCCAAGTCACGGGATCGCACTCTTGCAGCAAGGTTACACGGAAACCCTTAGGCTTCTGCCTGCCCTGATGAGAAAAGATTTGGAGTAATATCTTTACGCGGGGAAAGAAATTTCACGTGAAAAGGGGAGCATATTTCGCCATGGGGAAAAAACAAGGTTAGGAAATACCCCCATTTTAAGGAATTTTTTTCCACGTTTTTTGAAAGGAGGTGGTATTAATGGTAAAAGATCCTGTTTGTGGAATGGAAATCGAAGAAAAAACCGCGGTTGGATCAAGTAATTATAAGGGTAAGGAATATTACTTTTGTTCCCTCCCTTGTGAGGCAAAATTTGAAAAAGAACCTGAGCAATTTGTGAAACCCGAGTAAAAAGAGGGGGTAATAATGAAAAATCGAATAATCCCGATTTTTGTTTTTGTGTGTGCCATATCCATCGACTCATTGGTATTTGCCCAGATGGGGGGTGGGGGAATGATGAAGGGCAAAAATGAAAAAATGAAAGGCATGGGCCAGAGTCAGATGGATATGATGAGGGAGCGAGGTGAGATGATGGAGATGATGCACGGGATGATGCGGCATATTCAGGGGATGCAGCAGGATAAGAAGGGAAAACGTGAGATGGAGGAGATGATGCAGAGAATGGGGCAGATGATGACCCGGCATCAGGCAATGATGAAGTCGCAAGGAATGATAGGAGGTGAAGGGATGGACACGGGCCAGATGCAGATGATGATGAGGGAACGGGGTGAAATGATGGAAATGATGCACAGGATGATGGGGCAGATGGAAGGGATGGCAAAAGATAGGAAAACCAAGGGTGAGATGGGGGAAATGATGAAGGAGATGGATCAGTTGAAGGAACAACACCAGAACATGATGAAACAACAGGGAATGATGCCTAAGGGTTCCGGGAAAAAATAAATTAAAGGCCATTGAATAGTTGGAAATAACATTCCCGCTGGGGGATTTGGGGTCTTACCGCGGTCATGGTGGTTATTGCATCATGGGTCCTATACCGCTATGTTGCACCGAAGGGATGGAAGGAATGGTGCCGGGCCGGAATTGTTCAAGCTTTTATCATAGCTCTCTATGCCGAGATGTATGGTTTCCCTCTGACACTCTATCTTTTGACAGGGTTTTTTGGAATGGATATTCCACTTTTTCATCAAAGCGGGCATCTGTGGGCCGCACTTTTTGGGTGGGGGGGATCTTGGCGTCATGCTCGAAATGCTAATCGGGTATGCCATTGTATTTTTGGGGATTTCTCTATTGTTCGACCTCCACAATATACAGGAATTTTTTTTGGCGGTATTTGGGCAGTTGATTCACTGGCTTACGATTCCAACTGTTGTTTTGTTTCCTATTTTGGTCTGGGCCTATTACCGGCTGGCAAAAAAGGAGGAAGAACACATGGTCAAGTTGTTTGGATCTCAATATGAGGAATACAAAAAGCGTGTTCCGATGTTTCTCCCTCCCTTGGGTGAGTGGAAGAGATTAATCGATTCCCGTCATTCTATACAGGAGTAGTTCTTTTTTTTCTTGAGGAGTGAATGGAACAGTACGCATGGTTCATCTGGTCCTTAGGATTCCTTGTCGTTTGGTTCATTTTCTATTGGGCAAAACCACCTCTGCGGAAGCAGATGCTTCGGGTGAGCATTTGGACTGCTCCTTTAGGATTGACCGAACCCCTCTTTGTTCCGGAATACTGGAATCCTCCTACCTTATTTGATCTGGCACAGAGAACCGGATTTGATATCGAAAGCCTCATTTTTTGTTTTTCCATTGGGGGTATTGGAACGGTTCTTTACGAAATGGTCATCCCCGTTCGGCATGTTCCAATGACACATGAAGAACGCAGTCACCCTCGCCACCGGTTTCATATCATCGCCTTGACCAGCCCTATTTGGGTTTTTATCCCATTGTTGGTAGGGACCAACTGGAATCCCATTTATTCTGGAAGCCTCGCAATGTTTATCGGTGCTATTGCCTCTTTGTTTTGCAGACCGGATTTAAAAGCGAAAATTTGGATAGGAGGAGGGATTTTTTTGTTTTTGTATTTCGTGTTTTTTCACTTTCTCGAGTGGGGGTTTCCTGGGTATGTAGAGCGAGTCTGGACCCTTGACGCCCTTTCGGGTTATTTTATTTGGCATATTCCTTTTGAGGAATATCTGTTTGCTTTTACCTTTGGAATGATGTGGTCCAGTATATATGAACATATTTTTTGGCAGAAAATTGTTCCGAGTCAGGCTTAGACTGAACTTGAGAGTTTTTGGTGGATTTTGAGGTATGAATAGCCTTCGTACCGTTTCACTGTTTTGCCTCTCAAGTATTTATCCACTGGAGAGGGGTATTCTCATTCCTGGGAGACAATATTTTCTTTTGGAAAACCCAAGGCTTTAAAGCCTGAGGATGAATGTTTCCCCGTGGTCCCGATATTTTTGTTGTCGGGAAAAAGGATTTTTTTTTGACTGCGGAGCTTGCGGGGTGCCAGAAGCTCTGGGCTTAAGCAAAGAGAGAGGTTCACTTAAATAACCAAGTGAGGAAGGTGTTTCTAAGACAGGAACGGGATGATAGGCCTTATTTGGTCATAGATCATCGTTAGTGTTGAAATAAAAATAAAGCGTGATTGCTTTTTAAATAAAGGAGAGACTGAAAATGACGAACACATGTGATGTTGTAAATCGTTACGGAATTGTTCTGGCAGGTGGTGAAGGCCAGCGGCTGAAACCCTTAATCCATCGGTTACGGGGTGATAAACTGCCCAAACAATACATGAACTTCATTGGAAGAAAGTCCATGTTGGAGCATACCCTCCAGCGTGCCGAAAAGCTGATTTTTTCCAAACGGGTCCTCACGGTTGTAAACCGGGACCATCTTAACTTTCCCAAGGTACGCCGGCAGCTTTCCAGGCGCCCAAAGGGGACTGTTGTATTACAGCCTGAGAACAAAGAGACCGGACCGGGGGTGCTGTTG
>JABAOH010173293.1_pt1 | contig 11068 bp, 6 predicted proteins | sample 7062181 | NCBI WGS metagenome assembly JABAOH01 (sample SAMN14538630, study PRJNA623070) | marine sediment metagenome | biome: marine biome [ENVO:00000428]; feature: marine pelagic biome [ENVO:01000023]; material: deep marine sediment [ENVO:00002113]; isolation source: pool of 5 deep marine... | reverse complement strand
GAACGACATGTATGAAGCGGTGGGTGAAGAGATGTATGCCGAAGCGCGCGAGGAGATTCTCTGGATGATGGAACGCGCGCGCGAACGGGATCGGTACCTGCGCGCCATCCTGCACCAGGCGCTGGCGCAGATCCAGTGGGCGCTGGAAGATTATGATGCCTCGCTCAAGTCTTTCGAGGAGGCGGTCGGCCTCGATGCCCTGCCGGACCAGACGCACTTCTCGCTGATGTACCAGATCTCCCAGCTCTACTATATGAAGCAACGCTATCGGGATGCGCTGGACCGCCTGGAGCTGTGGTTCTGCAAGTCGCCACCGGAGCAGATCAAGCCCGAGGCCTACGTGCTGAAGGCGTCCATCTACTCGCAGTTCCCGGACTGGCCGGAAGTGGTGAAAGCGGTCGATATCGCCATTGGCATGGCGGAGCAACCGATGGAAAGCTGGTACCTGCTGAAGCTGGCGGCCCACTACGAGATGAATGACTACCCCGCGGCCGGGCGCACGCTGGAGACCATGATTCCGTTGTGGCCAAACAAGAAGCAGTACTGGACGCAACTCTCCAACGTCCACTTCAAACTCGAGGAGGACGACCAGGCCTTGTCGGTGATGGCGCTGGCCTATCGCAACGGGTTGCTCGACACCCAGGCCGACATCCTGTACCTGGCCAACCTGTACGCCTTCCGCGAGGTGCCCCTGAAGGCCGCGCAGGTCCTGCAGGGCGGGCTCGACGGCAACATCGTCGAGCCCAGCGAAAAGCACTGGACCATGGCGGGGGATTCCTGGTACGCGGCCGAGGAACTGGAAGAAGCGCTGGCGGCCTACGAGAATGCCGGCAAGGTGGCGCTGGACGGCGACATCGACCTGCGCCGCGGTTACATCCTGATCGACCTCGAGCGCTGGGACGAGGCTCGCACCGCCTTGCGGGCTGCCGTGGACAAGGGCGGCATCAGCGAGCGCAAGATGGGCGATGCCTACCTCATGATCGGCATGAGTGAATTCAACCTTGGCAATTTCGACCAGGCGAGCACCGCGTGGGGGCGGGCGAGCCGTTATCCCAGGGCCAAGGCCGCGGCCGAGCAGTGGATGAACCACCTGCGCGAGGAACGGGCGCGCAGGGCGTCGTGAGCAGCGGCCGCCCATTGCGGGCCGGCGCTCGGCGCAGGCTGTACCAAGCACAGCCCGGCAACTGCCGGGCTGTGCTTTTTTATGCGCCTCGAACGCGCATCGGGGGGGCGCTTGAGCTTTGAACCGGTTATCGATCGCTTTCTAGACGCGGCCTGGGCCGAGCGGGGCCTCAGCGAGAACACCCTCAAAAGCTACCGCCGTGACCTGCTGAAGCTGGCCGCCTGTCTGGATGCCCGCGGCCGCTCGCCCGCTTCCGTGAGGCGGGAGGACGTGCTCGCCTGCCTGGCGCAGATGATCCGCGCCGGCACCAGCCCGCGCTCGGTGGCGCGCTACCTGTCCGGTTATCGCCAGTTCTTCCGCTGGATGGTGCGCGAGGGCGCCCTTGCGGAGGACCCCACGGCGCTGATTGAGAGTCCCAAGCTGGGGCGGGGCCTGCCCAAGGCGTTGACGGAAGAGCAGGTGGAGGCGCTGCTGCAGGCGCCGGACCTCGCCCGCCCGCTGGGCATGCGGGACCGGGCCATGCTCGAGCTCATGTATGCGGCCGGTTTGCGGGTCAGCGAGCTGGTGGCGCTGGAACTCGGCAACGTCAACCTCAACCAGGGCGTGGTGCGCGTGCTCGGCAAGGGCGGCAAGGAACGTATCGTCCCGTTGGGAGTGGAATCGATGGATTGGCTGCAGCGCTACCTGGCCGATGCCCGGCCGGCGCTGCTGAAAGGGGCGCAATCGCCGGTGATGTTCGTGACCGCGCGCAAGAGCGGCATGACCCGTCAGGCGTTCTGGCACGCGATTCGGCGCTACGGCGCCCAGGCCGGCATTACGCGGCGCATCTCGCCGCACATGCTGCGCCACTCCTTCGCCACGCACCTCCTGAACCATGGCGCCGACCTGCGCGTGGTGCAGTTGCTGTTGGGGCACAGCGACCTCTCGACCACCCAGATCTACACGCTCGTGGCGCGCGAGGGGCTCAAGCGTCTGCACGAGCAGCATCATCCGCGGGGCTGAGAGGGTAGAATAGGTGCCCGCGACCGAACGCCGCTTGTCGGAACTTTTGCACCGCGGCGGGTCAAACGGGGTGCGGAGACTGAACGAAAACACATGGAGCACAGCATGAATCTCAGGACAAGGTACCGGAATCTCGGCGCGGCCAGCCTCGCCTCGCTCATGGGATGCGGGATGGCGCTGGCCGATGAGGATGGCGCCAACAGCGCGGTGGAGGCCAAGATCCGGGCAATGGCGCCGCAGGCCACCACCATCGCGATCTCCGAGACGCCCATCGACGGTCTGTTGCAGGTGCAGGTGAACAACGAGATCGTGTACGCCTCGGCGGACGCGAAGTACCTGATCGCGGGGCGCATCATCGACATGGACACCCAGGTCAACCTCACCGATCAGGCCAAGGCTTCGATTCGCAAGGAATTGCTGCAGGACCTCGATCACAGCCGCCACATCACCTTCGCGGCCGCAGAGCCCCAGCACGAGTTGCTCGTATTCACCGACATCGATTGCGGTTATTGCCGCAAGTTGCACAGCCAGATCGCCGAGTACATGGCCGAGGGCATCTCGATCCAGTACCTGGCCTTCCCCCGGGCGGGCATTGGTTCCCACTCCTACGAGAAATACGTCTCGGTTTGGTGTGCCGACGATCCGCAGGGCGCCCTGACCGACGCCAAGGCCGGCAATGAGCCCGAGCCGCTGCAGTGCGACAACCCGGTCAGCGAACAGTACGACCTGGGCCTGAAGGTCGGCGTGACCGGCACGCCCGCATTGCTGACCTCGGATGGGACCCTGATTCCCGGGTACGTACCGCCCAAGCAGCTGAGCGAGCGCCTGGCCGCGATCGCGGCGCAGCCGGTCGCCAGCCAATAGGCAGCTGCGGTGGCCTTCCAGCCGCCGCGCGACACCTCCCAACCCGCCCCCGCGGCGGGTTTTTGATATCCGGCACGGCTATAATGGCGTCCGTGCAGCGGGCGCGCCTCGCCCTTTCCGCTCATTGCAGGGAGTGATCCAGTGACCGAGTTCACCTGTCTGTTGGGAGAACCCGCGCTCTCGGATTTCCGCGCCCAAAAATTCAGCCAGACCCTGGCGGCCCTCGCCGGCGGCGAGGTGCACCTGACGGCGCGCCATTGCTACCTGGTGGAGCATCGAGACGCGCTGTCGGCGCCGGCGGCAGAGCGCCTGCAGGACCTGTTGCATGGCACGGTGGCCAGCGAGCTGGAGCCGGACGGCCTGCTGCTGGTCGCCCCCCGGATCGGTACCCAGTCGCCATGGTCCAGCAAGGCGACGGATATCGCACACCTGTGCGGTTTTTCTGACGTGTTCCGCATCGAGCGGCTCACCGCCTTCTGGCTCTCCAGCGAGCCACCGGGACGGCTCGACCGTGCCGCGGCCCTGCCGCACCTGCACGACCGCATGACGCAATCGGTGCTCGGCTCCCTGGATGAGGCCCGGCAACTGTTCCGGCATGCGCCGCCCCGGCCGCTGGCGGACATTCCGCTGGCGGACGGCGGCCGCGCGGCGCTGGAGGAAGCCGACCGGGCACTCGGCCTCGCGCTGTCCGCGGACGAGATCGACTACCTCGTGGAGGCGTACCGGGACCTGGGTCGCGATCCCACCGATGCCGAGCTGATGATGTTCGCGCAGGCCAATTCCGAGCATTGCCGGCACAAGATCTTCAACGCCCGCTGGCGGGTGGACGGGGAAGAACGCGCGCAGTCGCTGTTCGACATGATCCGCGCCACCCACGCCAATGCGCCGGCCGGCGTATTGTCCGCCTACCACGACAATTCCGCCGTCATCGCGGGCCCCGAGGCCAGCCGTTTCCACCCCCGACCCGAAGACGGGGAGTACGCCGAACACCCGGAGCCGGTGGCGTTCCAGATCAAGGTGGAGACCCACAACCATCCCACCGCGATCTCGCCCTTCCCGGGCGCCGCCACCGGCTCGGGCGGCGAAATCCGCGACGAGGCGGCCACCGGGCGCGGCGCCAAGCCGAAGGCGGGCCTGACCGGGTTCTCGGTCTCCAACCTCCACCTGCCGGGGCTGGAGCGGGCGTGGGAGCACCGAGCCGGCAAACCGGGCCGCATCGCCAGCGCGCTGGAGATCATGCTGGAGGGCCCGATCGGGGCCGCGTCGTTCAACAACGAGTTCGGGCGCCCGGCTCTTGGCGGCTATTTCCGCACCTTCGAGCAGGTGGTGGGCGGGCGCCTGTGGGGCTACCACAAGCCCATCATGCTGGCGGGCGGCATGGGCAATATCCGCCCCCAGCACGTCGACAAGCTGCGCCTGCCCGCGGGCGCGGTGGTGATCGTGCTGGGCGGGCCGGCGATGCTGATCGGCCTCGGCGGCGGGGCGGCCTCGTCGATGGGCAGCGGGCAGAGCGACCTGGAGCTCGATTTCGCCTCCGTGCAGCGCGGCAACCCGGAAATGCAGCGGCGCTGCCAGGAGGTGATCGACGCCTGCTGGGCCCTGGGCGAGGCCAACCCGGTGTTGTCGATCCACGACGTCGGCGCCGGCGGGCTGTCCAACGCGCTGCCGGAATTGCTGGACGACAGCGAGCGGGGCGGCCGGCTGGATCTGCGCGCCATCCCCAGCGCAGACACGGCCATGTCGCCGATGGAGATCTGGTGCAACGAGGCCCAGGAACGCTACGTGCTGGCAGTGGACCGCGGGCGGCTGGCCGAGTTCGAGGCCCTCTGCCGGCGCGAGCGCTGCCCGTTCGCGGTGCTGGGGGAGGCCACCGCGGACCGCAGGCTGCGGGTATCCGACCCGCAACTGGGCCCGGCGCCGGTCGACGTGCCGCTGCCCATGGTGCTGGGCAAGCCGCCCCGCATGCAGCGCGAGGCGGTCTCGGAGCCGGTGCGCGCGGAGCCGCTGGACCTCGGCGGCGCGGACCCCGCCACGCTGGCCGAGCAGGTGCTCCGGGTGCCTGCCGTGGGCAGCAAGTCCTTCCTGATCACCATCGGCGATCGCACGGTCGGCGGGCTGGTGGCCCGCGACCCGATGGTCGGCCCCTGGCAGGTGCCGGTGGCGGATGCCGCCGTGACCCTCTCCGGGTTCAGCAGTTACCGGGGCGAGGCCATGGCCGTGGGCGAGCGCACCCCGCTGGCGATCGTGGACGGTCCCGCATCGGGGCGCATGGCCGTCGGCGAGGCGGTCACCAACCTGGCCTCGGTGCCGATCGAGGCGCTGGCGGACATCCGCCTGTCGGCCAACTGGATGGCCGCCGCCGGCGAGCAGGGCCAGGACGCCGTGCTGTACGAGACCGTCCGCGCGGTGGCCGCGGAGCTGTGCGTGGAGCTGGGCATCGCCATCCCGGTGGGCAAGGATTCGCTGTCCCTGAAGACCCTCTGGACGGAGGGCGATGCGGAACGCCGCATGCTGGCACCGGTGTCGCTGGTGGTCTCGGCGTTTGCGCCGGTGAGCGATGCGCGCCGGGCGCTGACGCCGCAGTTGCATCCCGAGGCCGGCGCCAGCCGCCTGCTGCTGATCGACCTCGGCGCCGGGCAGGACCGCCTGGGCGGGTCCGCCCTGGCCGCGGTATGCGGGCAGTTCGGCGAACACGTGCCGGACCTGGACGAGCCGCAACGCCTGGCCGCCCTGTTCCGCGCGGTGCAGCAACTCAACCGGGAGGGCCTGCTGCTGGCCTACCACGACCGCTCGGACGGCGGCTTGCTGGCCACGGTGTGCGAGATGGCCTTCGCCGGCCGCTGCGGCGTGGCGCTGGAACTCGACGTGGCGGAGCCCGGCCTCGTGCCGCGCCTGTTCAGCGAGGAACTGGGCGCGGTGCTGCAGGTGCGGCAGGCCGACATGGAGCGTGTGCAGGCGGTATGCGACGAGGCGGGCCTGGCGGGGCTGGTGCAGGACATCGGCGCACCCCGGCCGGGCGCGGCGCTGACGGTCGCGGTCGGCGGCCGCGAGTGCCTGCAGCTCGGTTTGCCGGCGCTGCTGCAGGCCTGGGCCGAGACCAGCCATGCCGTGCAGCGCCTGCGCGACCACCCCGAGTGCGCCGACCAGGAATACGAGCGCCTGCGCGACTGGCAGCGGCCGCTGCTGGCGCCCCGGGTCGATTACGACGCGCAGGAGAACATCGCCGCGCCGATGATCGCCACCGGCGTGCGCCCGGCGGTGGCGATCCTGCGCGAGCAGGGTGTCAACGGCCAGGTGGAGATGGCCGCCGCCTTCCACCGGGCCGGCTTCCGGGCGGTGGACGTGCACATGACGGACCTGCTGGATGGCCGCCGGCAGCTGGCGGGGTTCCAGGGTTTCGTGGCCTGCGGTGGCTTCTCCTACGGCGACGTGCTCGGCGCCGGGCGCGGCTGGGCCAAGTCCATCCTGTTCACCGAGCGCCTGCGCGAGCAATTCGCCGGCTACCTGGCGGACGGCGAGCGCTTCGTGCTGGGCGTGTGCAACGGCTGCCAGATGCTGGCGGCGCTCAGTGAACTCATCCCGGGCAGCGAGGCGTGGCCGGATTTCGTGCGCAACCGCTCGGAACAGTTCGAGGCGCGGCTCAGCCTGGTTCGCATCGAGCCTTCGCCGTCGCTGTTTTTCGCCGGCATGGCGGGCGCCGTGCTGCCGGTGGCGACCGCGCACGGCGAAGGCCGCGCGGCGTTTGCACGCGGCGAGCTCGGGGTGGAGCGGGTGGCGGTGCGATACGTGGAGGCGGACGGCACGCCGGCCCGGGCCTATCCGCAGAACCCCAACGGCTCGCCAGGCGGCATTACCGGCATCTGCAACGCGGACGGCCGGGTCACCATCATGATGCCGCACCCGGAGCGCACGCTGCGCACGGTCAATTTTTCCTGGGCGCCGGACGGCTGGGGCCCGTGCTCGCCGTGGCAGCGCATGTTCCAGAACGCGCGCCGGTGGGTGGGGTAGGCGGCATGGGCGGCGCGCGCGAACCCATGCGGCTCGGCGAATGGCTGCTGCTGGCGGCGTTGTGGATGCTGTTCGGCTTCATGCTGTGGTTTTACCTCTCCGCGTTTCACATCGTGCCGGTGCGCTGGGCCTCCGGCGAGATACTCGCCTGGCTGCTCGGGGACCCGTTCGACGGCGTGGTGGCGCATGCGGACCGCCGCTACCTGCTGCAGGTGCACACGCACATCCCGTTCCTGTTCCCGGACGGCAGCCGGGAGCCGCTGGGCTTCATCGTCAACCCGCTGGTCTATGGCTACGGGCTGCCGCTGCTGTTCGGCCTGGTGATGGGCTCCGGGGCGCGGCTGCGGGCCAAGGCGTTGACCCTGCTGGTCGGTTACCTGGCGGTGGCCGCGGTGCAGGTCTGGGGCGTGGTGTGGGAATCGCTGAAGACGCTGTCGTTCAACTTCGGCCCGGAGGTGCACCAGGTCATCGTGGCCGCGGGCATCTCCGATACCCTCATCGCCCTGTGCTACCAGTTGGGCGTGCTGATCCTGCCGCCACTGGTGCCGGTCGTCCTCTGGGTGCTGGCCAGCTGGGAGGAAGTGGAGCATTACATTGGCTGGCGCCGGCCCGGGCCTTCCGGGTGAAGCACGCCGTGGAACCCATGGCCGGCGCGGCGGTCTGTGCAGTGAGTGGCGCCCGCCTCGGGGGCGGGGCGGGGCGTTTATAATGGCCGCATGGAGCACGCGCGCGGCGACCACCCAGCGGAGGCACAGACCATGGCCATAGCCGAGTCCGAGCACGTGACGGTCCCCGCGGCCCGCGGGGGCGTGGGCGACGAGGTGTGCGCATACCTGCTCGAGAAGGAGCGCCTCAAGCCGGCCGACCTGAAGCGTGCCGAGGCTTACCGCGAGCAGCACGGCGGCGACCTGATCACGCTGCTGGTGCGGCTCGGGCTGGTCTCGGAACGCGACGTGGCGGAGACCGAATCCGCCCTGCTCCACCTGCAGCTGGTGCGGACCGCCGACCTGCCCGACGAGCCACCGCAAGTCGACGGGCTGTCGCTGCGCTTTCTCAAGCAGAACCTGTTGCTGCCCATCGCCGCCAGCGACACCGAGTTGTCCGTGGTGATGGCCAACCCGCGCGACACCTACGCGCTACAGGCGCTGGCCATGGCCAGCGGCAAGCAGGTGGTGCCCAGCGTGGGCATCGCCTCCGAGATCGAGAACGGCATCGAGAAGCTCTACGGGGGCGGGCGCAGCGCCATGGGCCAGATCGTCGAGAGCCTCGGCGGCGAGTCCGAGGCCGATCTCGAGGACGTGGAGCACCTGCGCGACCTGGCCTCCGAGGCGCCCGTGATCCGGCTGGTCAACCTGATCCTGCAGCGGGCGGTCGAGGCGCGCGCGTCCGACATCCACATCGAGCCGTTCGAGAACCGGCTCAAGGTGCGCTACCGCATCGACGGCGTGCTGCAGGAGGTCGAGGCCCCGCCGTACAGTTCCACGGCCGCGGTGATCAGCCGCATCAAGATCATGGCCAAGCTGAACATCGCCGAGCGCCGGCTGCCGCAGGACGGGCGCATCATGCACCGCGTGCAGGGCAAGGAGCTGGACCTGCGCGTGTCCACGGTGCCCACCTCGCACGGCGAGAGCGTGGTGATGCGCATCCTCGACCGCGAGAGCATCGTGCTGGATTTCGACTCGCTCGGTTTCGACGACGCGCTCAGGAAGGCCTTCATCCGGGTGCTGGAGATGCCGCACGGCATCATCCTGGTGACCGGCCCCACCGGCTCGGGCAAGACCACCACGCTGTACACCGCGCTGAGCCAGCTCAACACCCCGGAACGCAAGATCATCACCGTGGAGGACCCGGTCGAGTACCAGCTGGAGGGCATCAACCAGATCCAGGCCAAGTCGTCGATCGGGCTCGACTTCGCGCATGCGCTGCGCGCCATCGTGCGCCAGGACCCGGACGTGATCATGATCGGCGAGATGCGCGATCTGGAGACCGCCCAGATCGCCATCCAGTCGGCGCTGACCGGCCACCTGGTGCTGTCCACGGTGCACACCAACGACGCGGCCGGCGGCATCACCCGCATGCTGGACATGGGCGTGGAGGATTACCTGCTGACCTCCACGGTCAACGCCATCCTGGCCCAGCGCCTGGTGCGCACGCTGCATCCCGATCACCGCGAGGCGGTGCACCTGCTGCCCGAGGTCGCGGCCGAGATCGGCCTGGCCTCGCTGGTGGAGCAGGACCGCTATACGGTCTACCGGCCGGTGCCCAGCGAGGACAACCCGGGCGGCTACCTGGGGCGCACCTCGATCATGGAGTTGCTGGTGATGTCCGATCCCATCCGGCGCCTGGTGATGCGCCATGCCACCTCCGGCGAAATCCAGCAGCAGGCCATTGGCGAGGGCATGCGCACCATGTACCAGGACGGGCTGCTCAAGTGCCTGCGCGGCGTCACGTCTGTCGAGGAAGTGCTGCGCGTCACGCAGGAAGCCTGATGCCGAGCTTCGAGTACAAGGCCGTGTCTCCGACGGGCGAGACCGTGCAGGGCGTCATGGAAGCGGCCAGCCTGGAACGGCTGATCGCCAAGCTCCAGGAAGGCGGCAACGTGCCGCTGGCGGCCCACGAGGCCGGGCAGGGCGGGCTGAAGCTGGACCTGCTGCGCCTCGGTCGCCGCCGCGGCATGAATGCGCGCGAGATCGGCCAGTTCACCCAGCAGCTGGCCACGCTGCTGGGCGCCGGCCTGCCGCTGGACCGGTCCCTGCAGGTGCTGATCGAACTGGCCGAGAGCGGGCGCATCCGGCGCACGGTGGCGGACATCCGCGATCGGGTGCGCGAGGGCGACAGCCTGTCCGAGGCGCTGGAGGCCCAGCACGGCGCGTTCAGCCGCTTGTACCTCAACATGGTGCGGGCCGGCGAAATCGGCGGCACCCTGGACCGGACGCTGGAGCGCCTGACCGAGTACCTGGATCGCTCCAAGGATCTCAAGGACAGCGTCGTCTCGGCGCTGATCTACCCGGTGCTGCTGATCCTGCTCGCCGCGGGATCATTGATCCTCCTGCTGGTATACGTCATCCCGCAGTTCACGCCCATCTTCGAGGAGCTGGGCGGGGACATGCCGTTGATCACCAAGGTGGTGCTGGCGGTGGGCGGCGTGCTGCAGCATTTCTGGTGGGGGCTGATCGGCGTGGCGGTGCTGGTCGTGCTGTGGTTCCGCAAGATGCTGGCCGACGAGCAGCGGCGCTTCCGCTGGGACGGCTGGGTGCTGGCGACCCGCTGGGTGGGGGACCTGGTGGCCAAGCTGGAGACCGCGCGCCTGGCCCGCACGCTCGGCACCCTGTTGGTGAACGGCGTGCCGCTGCTGTCGGCCTTGTCGATCGCGCGCAATGTCGTCAGCAACAGTGTATTGCGTCAGGACGTGCGGGATGCCGCGCGCGAGGTCAAGACCGGCGGCGGCCTGGCGCGCAACCTGGCCAGCGGCGGGCGCTTTCCGCGCCTGGCGCTGCAGATGATCAGCGTCGGCGAGGAGACCGGGCGGCTGGACGGCATGCTGCTGAAAGTCGCCGACACCTATGACCGCGAGGTGCGGAACACCATCGACCGGCTGTTGTCGGTGTTCACACCGGTGGTCACCCTGCTGCTGGCCGTCATGATCGGCACCATCGTGCTGTCGGTCCTGCTGGCCATCCTCAGCGTCAACGAACTGGTGGGCTAGGGGCGGCGTTGGTGGCCGGCGGCGGTGAGATTGCTTTTTCGGGGTGGGAGAGATGATATGAAGAACATGAATCACGCGCGCGGCCAGGGCGGTTTCACGCTGGTGGAGTTGCTGCTGGTGCTGGTCATACTGGCCTTGATCGCCGGCCTGGTGCTGCCGGGCATCATCGGCAAGGCGGAGGGCGCCAAGGTCAGGGCGGCCGCCTCGCAGATCAGCCGCATTTCGATGTCGGTCGAGAGCTTCTACCTGGACACCGGCGGCATGCCGGACGCCCTGGAGGAGCTGGTGAACGAGCCCAGCGGGGCCACCGGCTGGACCGGCCCCTACATCAAGACCTCCATCCTCAAGGATCCGTGGGGGCGCGA
>JABAOH010014270.1_pt1 | contig 11073 bp, 14 predicted proteins | sample 7062181 | NCBI WGS metagenome assembly JABAOH01 (sample SAMN14538630, study PRJNA623070) | marine sediment metagenome | biome: marine biome [ENVO:00000428]; feature: marine pelagic biome [ENVO:01000023]; material: deep marine sediment [ENVO:00002113]; isolation source: pool of 5 deep marine... | reverse complement strand
ATGGACGAGGCGAGGCGACGCAGGGTCAAGGCCAAGTACATCCACGTCAACTGCCGGGAGAAACGGGGCAGCCTGTTCATGACCATCAACCAGGCCGTGAGGGAGCTCCGCCCCAACTTCCCCGACAGGGGCTTCTCCGCCAACGAGCTCCTAGAAACCCTGATGCGGATACTGGACGAGGAGGACCAGCAACTCGTCCTCTGCCTCGACGAGGTGGACGCCCTCATCGAGAAGGAGGGGGGCGACGCCATCTACAACCTCACCCGGGTCCAGGAGGAGCGGCTCGAGGGACCCAGGCGCCTCAGCCTCATCTGCATCGCCAAGGACCCGGAGGCCTTCAAGACCCTTGACAGGAGCACCCTGAGCACCCTCCAGAGGAACGTAATCAGGATGTCAGAGTACACCCAGACCCAGCTCGTCGACATCATCAACAGCCGTGCTGAGATGGCCTTCAGATCGGGGGCNNAGGGAGGTGCACCCGGAGCACGTGCGGAAGGCGGCTGCCAGCCTGTTCGTCGTCCTCAGGGAGGACGACCTGAGGCAGCTGAGCCGCCACGAGCAGCTTGCCCTCCTGGGCATCGCCCGCCACTTCAGGCACAGCGTGGAGCCCCACGCAACCACAGGCGAGGTGGAGCTGAGCTATCAGGTGGTCTGCGAGGAGTACGGGGAGGAGCCCAGGGGCCACACCCAGTTCTGGAAGTACCTGAACCGGCTCAGCTGGCTCGAGGCGGTCTCCGCGAAGCTCGACGCCTCCGAGAGGGGTAGGACACAGCTCATCAGCCTCTCCAAGGTTCCGGCGGAGGATCTCGAGAGGGAGGTGACCAGGATCCTTGAGCGGGGCTAGGGAGGACATTGATGTCGAGGAACTCCTCGGCAGCAGGGGAAGGATCCGGGTCCTCCAGGTTCTGGCCGAGGATGGGGAGCTCAACATCAGCGAGGTCGGAAGGAGGACCGGGATGAACTACACCAGCGTCGAGCGCCACCTCGAGGCGCTGAGGGAGATGGGCCTCCTCAGGGAGAAGCGCTACGGCAAGATCAGGATCTACGAGGCCCTGTTCAGGGAGATATCGGTGCGGTTCGAGAGGGGCCGGGGAGTGAGGGTCGAGTCACACGCCGCTCCAGATTTCCCATGAATTCAGATAAAGGCAAACGTCGTTTGCTGAACTCAAAAACCGGTTAGGAAACAGATTTTCCATGTCACGCGAAAAGGTCGACGAGTATCTTCAGCTTGAAACCAGTTGGCTGAGAGCCTGCTTTTCTACTTTACCGCTAACCTTTTTGTTCTCATGTAATCCATTTTACACCAGTTTCTCGATGGAGAGGTAGTCCGATCGCATGCGCTTCATAAACGAGGGTGAGATCCTAGCCAACGCAACCGACGAGACTTTCAGGAAGTTGAGGAGGGATGCGATGGAGATACTCAAAGCGGCCGTCGAAGCGGTCGAACCTGGCGACGCGATTAGAAAAAGCCTGAATGTGGAAGGAGAGCGGCTCCAATGCGGCGGTATCGTCCTGGATCTCGGGTCTTACTCACATGTATTTGTTGTAGGCGGGGGGAAGGCCAGTGGGGCAATGGCTCAGGCGATAGAGGAGCTGCTCGGAAGCCGGATATCGAAAGGAGTGGTCAACGTCCTGAACGGCACAGAGGGTCTCTATGATCTTCAGAAAATCGAGTTGAACGGTGCTTCCCATCCCGTTCCAGATGAAGAAAGTGTCTCCGGGGTGGGAAGAATGCTTTCCATCCTCGACGAATCCGGAGAAGACGACCTGATCATCGTGCTGATCTCCGGGGGCGGTTCGTCGCTCATGACTTACCCCGCGGAAGGCGTTAGGTTGAGCGATGTCCAAGAGACGACGGACCTGCTACTCCGAAGCGGTGCGACGATAAACGAACTCAACGCCGTCAGGAAACATCTCTCAGCCGTCAAAGGCGGGCAGATGGCCAGGAGGGCCCAGCCGGCAACGGTCTTGAGCCTAATCCTCTCAGACGTCGTGGGGGATCCCTTGGACACAATAGCATCGGGGCCGACTGCCCCCGACAGGACAACGTTCAAGGATGCAAAAGATGTTTTGAAGAGGTATGGCCTGTGGGAAAAAGCGCCCATCGCAGTCAAGAACCGGTTAGATAGGGGAACGAATGGCGAGCTCGAGGAGACCCCTAAACCCGGAGACGGGGCATTCGAAAGCGTATATAACGTAGTCGTAGGCAGCAACCTAACGGCGGCGGAAGCCGCTGTCGGGAAGGCATCAACGCTTGGGTATGGATCGATGCTTCTCTCCACGATGGTAGAGGGGGAGGCGAGTCAAGTGGGGGCTGCTCTTGCGGGTGTAACAAAGGAGGTCGCCGCAACTGGTAACCCGATCAAGCCTCCGGCAGCAATAATCGTGGGAGGCGAGACCACGGTGACCGTCGTGGGCCCCGGGAGGGGCGGGAGGAACCAAGAGCTCGCCCTTGGCGCAGCGATGAAGATCGAGGGTCTCGACGCAGTGATCGCTGCTTTAGCCACCGACGGAATCGACGGACCCACCGAGGCCGCAGGGGCGATAGCCGACGGCACAACGATCGCTAGGGCTAGAGCGGTGGGCCTTGACGCAGGAAGGTCTCTCTCCGAGAACGACTCCCACGGCTTCTTCAGCGCCCTGGGGGACGCGTTGCTGACAGGTCCGACGGGGACGAACGTGAATGATCTGTCGCTTATCCTAGTCGCTTCGCACTAAGGAGGGATCGAATCGAGGAAGCGAAACATCAAGGACCAAATGGAAGCTCTCGAGGTTCTGGGAGATCTCCTAGAGGATCTGGAGTACTTAGCCATCGTGATTGTTGTGGAAGGACCGAGAGATGTTGAGGCCCTGCATCACCTCGGCTTCGAAGGGAGGGTGGATGTATGCTCCAGGGTGAAAGTCTCGGACGCCGATCTAGTGGAATCGTTTGTCCAGGAGGGCGTCCCCGTGGTCATCCTCACCGACTTCGACGAGGAGGGAAGACGGCTCAACAGAGATCTCACTAGAATCCTTGAGAGGAGGGGCGTCAAAGTTGAAATCGGACTGAGGCGTCGATTCGGCAGGTTGATGGCGGCACTGGGTGTGTACGCGATTGAAGACCTCGATGATGTTGTATCGAGACAATGACGGTCTTACCTCATCCACGCAAACATCGGATTAATATCATGGGCTAGTACAGTGGCGCCAACTTTTTGATGTCCCAGTTCGAAGGAATTAAATCCAGTCCGACCCCTATTGAGGCATGTCCAAAATGTTCGAGATAGATAAGATCGAGGTCGATGGCAAAATCTTCCTTGGTCTCAAGGCCGTGATGAAGGGGCTGCCGCCCCTACTCCTCGTCAAGGGCGACAAGGGCTTTGTGATGTGCGGATACCTGAACATCGACGTCGCCGAGAGGTTGGGCGCTGCTGCAGCCGTGGTGAGCGGGGTCAGCAGTTTCGACGATGTCCTAAACGCCGAGATCAGGTCGGCAACCACAAAGGCAAAGGCCTTGGGTCTAGAACCCGGTAAGGTCGTTAGGAACGTCATCGGGGCTTTGGCTTAAGTTTGTTAGCTGAGCCTGCAAAGTCTCTTCACAACCAATTTTTTAGCGATCAATAAGGTTCTAACAGTTAGATTAGCAGATTAAAATTGTGCGTCAGTAGCAGGGTAATCCTCCTCTTCGAGCTCTATGACCTTGCGTGTGGACGTATGGCCGCTCACGATGAATGGCCGTCGACCGAAATGGTCCCTGAGTAGCTTGAGGACCGCCGCGTTCGCCTTTCCCTTCCTCCTTGGGGCCTTAACCCAAACCATGTAAAGCCCTTCCCCGAGTTCTACCACTCTCTCCTCACGGGAACCGGTCTTTACATCAACGATGATCCTCATATTCTCTACCTTACATTAAAAGCTTCTAAGCCCCATGTTATAGATCTTTAGCATGTCGATTACGAATGCCTATGAAATAAGGATCGAGATACCTTGGCTCACTGAGTCAATCTCTTTTGTGATGAGTAGATCCTCTTAGAGTCCCGGAACTTCGCTGGCCCTCGAGCCGAGGGACTCCCTGAGGGCCTCTATGGTCTGCTCTGGGAAGTCCTTGAGGAGGCTGTCGAACACTGACCTGGCGATATACTTCTTGTATCCCTTTTCGTCCAATCCGGGAAAGTACTTCCTGCGCATGCCGCCCTTGCAGGTCTCCTCCTCATATGCGAGTACGCCGTCATCGCACATGCTGTTTAGGAAGTTGATGATGGAAGCCCTGGAGACAGTCTTGTTACCCTCCATCGCCTTGTTTACTTGAAGATAGACCTCCCTAGACGTGGCACCCTCCTCGCTGTTCTCCCAGACCGTTCTCAGGGCCTCTATCTGGTAGTCTCTCAATACCTTCTCAAATCCAGATTTATTTGGATCTAACACAAATGGCATGTTATTCACCTGAACTTTTCTAAAAACTAATGCTGCTACTATAAAAGCCTTAGTGTCTGCGACTCCTAATAATATATGCAATTTTCACTATTTTATCATCTATCTAAGACATGCCTGTCAAGTATATAGCAGGTGAAGACTCCTTCGTAAACCCTTCTTCCCTCAACCGTGACACCTACCTCGACCTTCCTTCGACCACCTTCCCTGCCTTCGACCTTGGCAACGGCCCTCATCACGTCACCGACCCTTACAGGGGCGAGGAAACGGCTCTCGGATCTACCCAGTACAACGTGAGGATGGTTCACAGAAAGCATGGCTGCGTAGTCAGCGAGGCCGAAGGTGAATCCACCGTGTATCAGCCCCTTCTCGTCGACGGCCATCTCTTCGCAAGCCTCTAACTCGACCTCCGCCTCCAGGTCATCCTCAACAATCACTGGTTTACCGAGCAACCGGGCAAAAGCTCTCTTGTGGGTTTTCAAATCCATGAGCCATCTGCATGTGTTCGTAGAACTTAGTTTAAATGTGATCCTAGCCGAATAACATTAAATTCATGTTTCTGTCCAATAATTGGGATAAACATGAAATTGCTCACATTAGGTGTCAAGAAGACTCAGAGCATTGGCGTCCTGGTAGGCAATGACGTCCTAGATCTCAATGCTGCCTTCAACGCAAACTTGGGAGGTGTCTTCAGCTGCCTTGAGGGTGATTTCAGCCTGGACATGCTCCAACTCCTCGAAATGGGGGCTGAAGGCATGGAACAGGTTAAGACGGCAAAGAATGAAGCAGAGAATCTCCCGTACGAAGAGGCAGTTAACCTCAGAAGTAAGGGCATCCTTCATCGTTTGGAGGATGTCAAGCTGTATGCTCCTATCCCCAGACCGCGGAAGAACATCGTGTGCCTGGGCTTGAACTACGCTGATCACATCGCGGAGGGGAGCAGGGCCAGGCATCAGGAGAGGCCCCTGCCCGAGTATCCGATATACTTCACGAAGCCCCCGACAGCCGTAACCGGTCCCTACGACGGTATCGTCTACCCGAGGGCGACTGAAAGGCTCGACTACGAGGCAGAACTCGCCCTGGTCATCGGGAAGAAGGGGAAGTACATACGCCAGGACGAGGCCTACGACCATGTAGCTGGATACACTGTCTTCAACGACGTGTCCGCCCGGGATCTGCAGAGGCGTCACGGCCAGTGGTACAAGGGGAAGAGCTGCGATACCTTCGCTCCTATGGGCCCATATCTGGTCACCCAGGATGAGGTAGGGGATCCCACGGACTTGGACATATGGCTCAAGGTGAACGGCGAGACCAGGCAGAGCTCAAATACCTCGAACATGATATTCGACGTCAGAGGGATTGTTAGCGACCTTTCGGGGGGCATCACCCTCGAGGTAGGGGACATCATCGCCACCGGGACCCCCTCCGGCGTTGGCTACGCCCACCCCTCGGGGTTGTTGAAGATAGGGGACTTGGTCGAGACCTACGTAGAGAAGATAGGGGTCATGAGGAACAGGGTAGTGCCAGAGGAATGAATCGTTAGGGTGCTCAGTAAATAGATAACACCCATTCTATCGTCGGGATATTTATCGACCCGAAATGTTAAAAAGGATCTTTACGACATTAGACGAAAATATTTATATTACATTTCTCTGGTTTGGTCTATAGTTTCGAGGTGGAAATTTAGTTTGAGCGTACCTAGCGCAGGTCAACCGATTATAATCCTGAAGGAAGGGACGGAGCGCAGCCGAGGGGCTGACGCGAGGAACGCCAACTTAATGGCCGCCCGCATCGTAGCCGAAGCGGTGAAGTCCTCCCTAGGTCCGAAGGGGATGGACAAGATGCTGGTGGACAGCTTCGGGGATGTCACCATCACCAACGACGGCGCCACCATGCTGAAAGAGATGGACGTACAGCACCCCGCGGCCAAGATGATGGTAGAGGTCTCCAAGACCCAGGACGACGAGGTAGGGGACGGGACCACAACGGTCGTTGTCCTCACCGGGGAGCTCCTCGGTAAGGCTATGGATCTCATGGACAAGAAGATCCACCCGACGGTGATCATCGACGGTTACAGGGACGCCCAGGAGCAGGCCCTGAAGATCCTGGAGGAGATCTCAATCAATGTCGACCCCAAGGACAAGGCGATACTGAATAAGGTGGCCATGACCTCCATGGCGAGCAAGCTCATCGCCGGATACAGCGACTACCTGTCTAACCTGGCGGTCGATGCCATCCTCCAGGTGGCTGAGGAGAAGGACGGCAAATACGACGCCGACCTGGACATGGTGAAGCTGGAGAAGAAGCCTGGCGGTTCAATCACCGACACCAAGCTCATCAGGGGGCTGGTCATCGACAAGGAAGTCGTTCACGCTGACATGCCCAAGCTCGTCAGAGAGGCCAAGATAGGGCTCCTGAACGCATCCATGGAGATCGAGAAGACCGAGTTCGACTCCAAGATCCACATCGAGAGCCCCGACGAGATGCAGGCCTACCTCGACCAGGAGGAGCAGATGCTCCGTGACATGGTCAGGAAGGTGAAGGACGCAGGGATAAGCGTACTCCTCTGCCAGAAGGGCATAGACGACATGGTCCAGCACTTCATGGCCAGGGAGGGGATCCTCGCAGCCCGCAGGCTCAAGAAGAGCGACATTGAGGCCCTCGCAAAGGCGACCGGTGCCAAGGTCGTGACGAGCGTCGATGACCTCTCGGAGGCCGACGCCGGATACGCCGCGACGGTTGAGGAGAGGAAGATCGGCGACGAGAAGATGATCTTCGTCGAGGGATGCAGGAACCCGAAGGCAGTCTCCATCCTGATCAAGGGAGGCACAGAGAGGATAGTCGACGAGGCCGAGAGATCCCTCCACGACGCCCTCTGCGTCATAAGAGACGTTGTCAGGGAGCCCAAGATCCTCGCTGGCGGCGGAGCCCCGGAGATCGAGGTCGCCCGGAGGCTGAGGCGGTACGCCGAAGGGCTGAGCGGCAGGGAGAGACTGGCTGTCTCCGCCTTCGCTGAGGCCGTCGAGGTGATTCCCACTACACTGGCAGAGAACGCGGGGATGGACCCAATCGACGCCATCTCAGATATGCAGTCTAAGCACGAGAAGGGCGAAACGTGGATCGGATTGGACCCCGTCGAGGGAAAGGTCTCAGACATGGAGAAGCTGAACGTCTACGAACCGACACAGGTGAAGTCCCAGGCAGTCAAGTCAGCGACCGAGGCCTCAACTATGCTACTGAAGATCGACGACATCATCGCCGCCTCGAAGATGAAGCCACCCGCCGGCGGACCCGGAGGGATGCCCCCCGGCGGCATGGGCGGAATGCCTGGCGGCATGCCCCCCATGTAGGGGCTCAGACCCCAGTTTTGAGTAGATATAGACTTGACCCAGGAAATCCGGATAGGTCCCCCAAAGCTCACGAGGTTCGAGCGGGCTAGGATAATCGGGGCCAGGGCCCTCCAGGTTTCTCTGGGCGCACCGATCCTCGTGGAGCTATCGCCCTCGGTCAGCGATCCCATCGACATCGCGCTGAAGGAGCTAAGAGAGAACGCTCTCCCGATGACGCTAAGGAGGATCCTTCCGGACAAAACTCATCAGGACATCGCTCTGAGCGACCTGCTGAAGCAGAGAGACCCATAATTTTTAACAGGGCTAGCCCCAAATTCTGATAGCGATGTCATCCCAACCAACGACGTTCGTGGGATCATGGCGCACCACAACATGCGTGATGCTACTCCTTTCCCTGTTTATCTTCCTGCTTCAGAGGACTAGTTGGGCGATGTTCGACACCGTGTTCGAGGTCTGCATATTCCACATCCCGACCCTGATCAGTTCCATTATATATCTGAAGGTTCGTGTAACCAGAAGGAGCTAACCCAAAAACGGTATATAGAGAGGCACCCGATATCTCTACGGTGCCGGGAACTTGAAGTTCTCAAGGATAATCTCTTGCATCGATACGCACTCTTCTGGTGAGGCCACAAGGGTTGTTGTCGGTGGCGTCCCAAAGCTCAAGGGCAGGAACATGGCGGAGAAGCAGGCCTACTTCCAGAAGCACTACGACGACCTGAGGCCGACGATGCTCAAGGAGCCGAGGGGCTTCGCGGGCCTCCTGGGGGCGGTGCTCACCGAGCCAACGGTGCCGGAGGCCGACATCGGCGTCATATACCTTTGGACGGACGGCTACTTCAGCGCATGTGGGGACAGCACCTACAGCGTCTCGGCCGTCCTGGTGAACACGGGGATGGTGGAGGTGGAGGAGCCCGTCACGGAGATCGCACTCGACACGGTCGCCGGCCTGGTCAGGACCAAGGTCTACGTCGAGGACGGGGAGGCCAAGTCCATCGCGATGGAGGGGGTCCCCAGCTTCTACACCGAGACGGTGAAGATGGACGTCCCGGAAATAGGGGAGGTGGAGGCAGACATAGCCTACGGGGGCCTATGGTACGCTTTCATCGACGCTGAGAGCATCGGCCTGGAGCCGACCCTCGAGAACAAGGATCACTGGATCCCACTGGGGTGGGGAATCAGGAACTACCTTGCGGACCACGTGAAGGTTTCCCACCCTGACTACCCCGAGCTCAACGTTCTAGACCTGGTGACATTCTACACGAAGCCCACCGTAGATGGTGCCCACACCCGCCACTGGAACGTCTTCGGGCCAAAGCAGTCGTGCAGATCACCGGCAGGGACGTGCACAAACGCGAGGATGGCCGCCCTCTACGGTAAGGGGCAGCTCGAAATCGGCGAGGAGTTCATCGCAGAGAGCACCATCAGCACCCTCCACTACGGGAAGATCCTGAAGGAGATCATGGTCGGAGAGCACAAGAGGATCCAGCCCGACGTCTCGGCGACGGCTTACATCACGGCCTTCAACCAGATAGTCATCGACCCGAGAGACCCGCAGAGGGGCGGCTTCCTCTTCTAAATAAACCCACCTCTTTTTCCCTAGCGCCCTATCACTGTTAAATAGCCGATAATCCGCTTTTAGGGGAAAGAGGTGTGTTTGGATGTCCAGACCGTTCATCAATCTCAACGCTGGAGACCCCGACGTCGAGGCCCCAAAGTGCGTAACAGACGCCGTACTCGATGCCCTAAAAAAGGGTGGGCGTTGGACTCATTACGCCGGGTCCGAGATCCCACAGAGGTTCAGGGAGGCCGTCGTCGACTACTACAAGACCTTCGGGCCGGAGTACAAGCCTGAAAATGTGATCCCTACGGCAGGGAGCAGCGCCGCCCTCTACGTGGCTTTGGCCACCATATTGGAGAGGGGCGACGAGGTACTCCTCTTTGAGCCGTCCTACAGTGGGCACTACCGCCTCCTGGGGAACATGGGGGTGAAGATGTCTATCGCTCCTTTGAAGAAGGGGACGGGGTTCCACACAGACCTGGACATTTTAGAGGAGTATGTCAACCCTGAGACGAAGGCCGTGCTTGTCTGCAATCCGAACAACCCCACTGGCACCGTGTTCACAGAGAGAGAGCTGAGGGGTATAGGCGAGATCGCCGCAGATCACGACATGGTGATCTTCTCGGATGAGATCTACCTCCACTTCATCTACGACGACAACAAGTTCACGTCGACGGCGAGTCTTGACGGGCTTCAGGACAGGACTCTCAACATCATGAGCTTCTCCAAGACGTTCTCCATGACCGGGTATAGGCTGGGGTATGTGATAGCCCCTGATAGGTATGTGGAGAAGGCCACCACGGTGGCCGCTATGACGGCTCCCAGGCCGGCGACATTCGTCTACGCCGGCGGCACAGCCGCTCTCAGGAAAGGAATGCCCTACGTGGAGGAGAGGAGGTTGGCCTATGATGAGAGAAGAAAGTACTTCTGTGACGCCGTCAACGACATAGAGGGCCTGGGCTGCAGGAGGTTTGAGGGAGCCTTCTACGCTTGGTTCGACATGGGGAGCCTGGGAATGAGCTCGGTGGACTTCGTCAATGGACTGATGGAGCAGGAGAACGTGAGAGTCCGCCCGGGGAAACTCTTCGGGCTAAACACGGACGACCACGTCAGGGTGCCACTGGTCCAACCAGTTCCTGTGCTGAAGGAGGCGGCCGAGCGGATCGAACGGTTCGTTGAATCCCTCTAAAAATCCCTTTTTACATAGTAAATCTTCAAGACAAGTAATCGACTTAGTTTGAAACATGCCTAGGCTTGTGTGAAAAATTTTAGATGATCTCTAGATGTTGATGAGTGCTTTGGCAACTTCGAAGTAGTCTACCACGTTCAGACCCTTCTCCGTGATCTCGTACCTCCTCTTCGTCTTACTACCGGCGGACTCCTCCCTTGCCTGGATGAAGCCCTCGTCGGCTAGTCTGGTTAGAACCTCCTGCGTGGGATTCCATGACATATTGGCCGCGTACATGATGCGTGTCGGCTTGTCCTCACCGTCCCTGATTGCCGTTAGCACGCTCAACACGATTTCCAGTTTGGATCTCCGGGCGCTCAAACTTCATACCTCCCAAGGTCGATTTTTTCCCGCGACGGCACCATTCTTTGCACTCTCACTCCTACTATTGCGTTGCCGACTCAACGTTGCAAATGGTGGTATAGTGGGCGTTGTTTGTGTATACCCCGATGTTAATCGTGGTGCCGATGTCGTCCATCTGGATGTTTGTGGGCTCTTTGATGTAGAACAGGAGAACACCTCCTGAT
>JABAOH010248472.1_pt3 | contig 11075 bp, 12 predicted proteins | sample 7062181 | NCBI WGS metagenome assembly JABAOH01 (sample SAMN14538630, study PRJNA623070) | marine sediment metagenome | biome: marine biome [ENVO:00000428]; feature: marine pelagic biome [ENVO:01000023]; material: deep marine sediment [ENVO:00002113]; isolation source: pool of 5 deep marine... | reverse complement strand
ATGCCATTGCTGAAATGAGTATGGTAACTGCAAAAGGCTCCAATTTGAACTGGGTAGATGAAATACGTTTACAGCAGCAATTTAGTTTAATACGTGATTCAGTGTATGCTTTAACTGCAAGTAATACTAGTATTTCATTTAAATTGTTATCTAACAAACAACCCGGTTTTACAGCCATTCAAACAGAAGCTTATAAAAATGTACGGGTGAATGAGCCCATTATACCCTTGGTTCGGGAACCTTCTACACATCCTGAAGTTGGTTTACGCAGCAAACAGCACAATATGCTGCCTGCCGATAATGACCTGTTTACTTTTGATGGTTCCAAAAAATATTTATATCAAAAAGTAGATGCTCTGAAACAAATTCCGGAATTTAAAACCTATAGTAATGTGTTAAAAACACTGGCAACCGGATATTACCCAATGGGTAAAATAGATATTGGAAATCTGTATAAATCATTTACATCCAACTATATAGAAGGCAAGCGATTTAACCTGGGTTTACGCACCAATACCCTGTTCAGTAAAACAGTGCAATTAGGCGGATATGTAGGAATGGGTATGAAAGACAAGAAACCCCGATATGCATTCCATACACTGTTTGTATTCAATCATTATGCATGGGAAACCCTCAGGTTTTCCTGGCAAAAAGATTTTTCTCCTTTAAAAGATAATGCAGATGAACTTAACGAGAATAGCCTTTTCGGCTCATTGTTGTTGCGAATACCCCGTTCAGCCATTTATTTGGTAGACAATCAATCTTTCCAGATTCAATACCAAAAATTTTATGCAAGCGGGCNNTCCGCTGTTTAATTCCTATTTCTCTTATCAGAACTACAAACCCATTCTTGTGAATGATCCCAATCCGCAGATGGATGGATACCGGGATAACAATGTATCCTTCGGTGTACGTTACGCATTTAAAGAAAAATATGTGATTACTTCTTTTCAACGCAGTAGCATCAGCAGTAAATTTCCGATTGTTGCATTTACCTTCACCAATGGAATTGCCAGTAATATTTATGCCCTGCAATCAGATTTAGCCTATCAAAAATATCATTTTTCAATTTCCCAACACTTGATGATACATGGTGTTGGAGATTTAAAATATGCTTTCAATGCTGGAATTACGAATGGTGTGTTGCCCCTTGTTTTGTTAGATGTAGCAAAAGGTAATGATACGTATTATTACAACCAATATGCCTTTAATAATATGTACCGGTATGAGTTTGCCAGCGACAGGTATCTTAGTTTTTTTGCGGAACAGCAATTGGGTGGTTTCCCATTTAATCATTTGCCACTGATTTACCGTTTAAAATGGCGAAGTGTGTTTTCAGTAAGGGCATTGGAAGGCAGTATGACAGAAGCCAATAAAATTGCAAATGCTTATTATGACCAGACTATCAATTACCATTTTAAAGTGCCGGATGGAGTGCCTTACACAGAAGTGGGTTATGGTATCGATAATATATTTCATGTGTTGAGGTTAGATGCCATTTGGCGTTTAACTTACTTGCATCAGCCCAATAATCCGTCATTTGGGTTAAGGGCAAGCCTGCATTTTACTTTTTAACATCATTGAATTCTTATGTGTTACAACAAAATAAATGTCATGAAAAAAATAACACTGTTTTTTGTATGCTTAGTTTTATATAACGGAAAGTTATTTGCGCAACAATTGTATAAAATGGATGTTCCTAAATTGGTAAAAACAGCTTTTTTTAAACATTATCCCGGTGTTATCCCATTTTGGGAAAAAGAGCATGCTAATTATGAAGCAGCTTTTCAGCAAAATGGAAAAGCAACCATTATATGCTTTGATGCCAATGGAAATATGTTGCAAACAGAGGTGGTTATAGCAATAGCTGAATTACCGCCTGCAGTAATGCTGTATCTTGAAAATAAAATTACCAATTATAAAATAAGAGCTGCCTCTCGCATCACCAAGACCAATGGTACCGTGCATTACGAAGCCGAAGTAAATGGTCAGGATTTAATTTTTGATACTGTCGGCAATTTTATTAAAGCAGTGAAAGCATAAACAGATGATCTGTCTGAAATTCCAATATAAAGGATGGTGCCATGAATTGGGTGCCATCCTTTTGTTTAGGTACGCATATCGGCATGCACTTTCCAAAAAAGCCATGGCCATTTTACAATAGCGGGTTGCTGCAAAGCATTGTTAGCATTGCCATGTACCATATCAATCGGTTTCCAATATACAACGGCATGTCGTTTCTGTACCGGTTCTTGCACAGGAAAATAAGCAGCTATTAAACGTTGCACAGTCGCCGCCAACTGTACACCCTGTTTTAGCCATTGAATGAGTTTACCTGTCATGCGTTGTTGTAATCCTTTTTAAGGGAGTAATTGCCGGTATAGTTTACTGGCAATGGGTGATGCCAGCTTTAGCCATTCGCTGTATTGGCGCAGGCGGGCAAAAGCCGGATCGCTCAAAAACCGTTGTTTGTTGATAGAAGTTTTGGTGCGCACCAATTGCCTACCGTTCACCACATAAAACGTTAATCCGTTGAACGTACCCGATACAAAGCAGTTAGAAATGGTAGCCATAGTATATTCAATTTGTTGCATACAATATACAACACCGTAACCTCCTTTTCCAAATTTTTTTGGTGTTATTTTCCGCAAAAATTTACCGTACAATCCGCAGGTAAACAACCGCAACACAGCCCATTCAAACTCCACCCACCTCCGGGTTTACAGCGTTGTACAACGCTGTTGAATTGAACTTGTATGGGAGGAGGGAGGAGGGTGGGGGGATGGGCATTTTCGTAGAGGTTATTGGCACTTTTCTTTGTGCACTCTGTGTAACCCTTTGTGTATTCTCTGTGGTTAATTTTTCACGCAAGCTCAACTCAGCGTAGTTTATTTAAATAAAAACGAAAAGACACTGGGCATATGGCTGTGCTACGCCCTTTTTCTAAGTAGCATGTGCTATACAAAATAATGATGATATACGATTTGTAAAATTTGTACATTCGTTTTATGAGGGTAGAATAAGTGTAAAGTAGCCAATGCACAAAAAAGTACGGCGTAGTTGAAAACATACGCCGAGTGTACGTTTAAATTGGAAGAAAAGAAGCATTATGCACAAGTTAAGTTCTAAAGGAATTATTAATACTTAAAAATTATAAAACAGCTATCGGGCTTACTTCAATAGGAAGCAATATTTTACTTTATTTACCTTATAAGGATATTGACAATTATGCTTATAATTTGTTATATACTACGCAAAACCAAAATAAAATTATAGGTTAATAAAGATTAGCCGCAGATTTAAACCAAGACTTTCAAAGAACTGAAATACGATGCGGCCTAAATTAATTATTTGCATAAGAAGTATAATTATACAGGGATTTGAAAGATTTAATAAAAAGCCTTTCTTTCTTATTGACAAAATTTTGTTTGAGTAAATATAACAGTGCCTGCCTGCAAAATTGCATTGACATATATAGCGTGGCGACGTAAGAAAAATCGGCTGCATATCGCTAATCAGCTTCAGTTTCGGCAGACGAAGAATGCCGATCTTTAGCATAAATAATGAACTTTTGTATTTTTTATCATTGTTTCCGGACTGTATACTAAAAGAAAAAAGTAGCAAAAAAAGAAAATTTATAATAGTATATTTATTTGTAATTAATTTACAAAAGCAAAACTGAAGTACGGAATTCTAATGTCGCCATATCGCCAATGCGAAACCGTTGTAGGCAATATATTCAATCACTCTAAAAATTTGAAGTATTCCAATAATATGGCATTTCATAATTCCTTAAACCAAGGTTTATGAAATCTTTCATAACTTTATTTTTAAAACATACCATGATGCGCTATCGTATTTTAATGTTTGTTGCTATGTTGTATGGCTCGTCCTTGTTTTCACAACAGGTTAGTTTGCCCGGTACTAAAACTATGCTACCCAATGGATGGAGCTTAACCCCCGCCGGTAAACAATTATCTTTGGGCGATTTGCCTTTGAATATGGCTGTTAGTACTTCAAAAAAATATTTGGCAGTAACCAATAATGGACAAAGCACACAATCCATTGAATTATTTGATGCTCAACAGCAATTAAGATTAGATAGTATAACCATTCCCAAAAGTTGGTATGGCCTTGTATTTGGTAAAAATGATCAGTATCTATACGTATCCGGCGGAAATGATAATCGTATTTTGGTTTACAAAATCAATAATAGTAAACTGCACTTACATGACTCTATTATTTTAGATAAAAAATGGCCGGTAAAAGTTTCACCGGCAGGCATAGCTGTTGATCATCAACAGCATCAATTGTATGTTGTTACCAAAGAAAACAATAGCCTCTATATCATTGATTTACAAAAAAATACCATTCTTTCAAAACTTCCATTAGGTGCTGAAGCTTATACCTGTTTATTTTCTCCTAAAAAAAATAAATTGTATATCAGTGTATGGGGTGGAGAAAAAATTCTCTGTTACAATACTTTGAAACAAAAAATTACAGACAGTATTCATGTAGGCAGTCATCCTAATGAAATGGTTTTATCGCACAGCGGAAAATATCTTTTTGTAGCAAATGCGGATGATAATACCGTATCCGTTATTAATACAAACTTACATCAAGTAATTGAAACGCTCAACACTGCATTGTATCCGAATGCACCAACGGGGTCAACTACCAACGGTGTTGCTTTGTCGGAAGATGGTCATACTTTATATGTTGCAAATGCAGATAACAATTGTCTTGCAGTGTTTGATGTTGCTATTCCCGGAAAAAGTTTTTCTAAAGGTTTTATTCCTGTTGGGTGGTATCCTACCAATGTAAAAGTAATTGGCAAAAATATTTTTGTTACGAACGGGAAAGGTTTACAATCTTTTGCGAATCCTTTAGGCCCCAATCCTGCTTCTAAAAGTGAAAGTGTATGGTATCATAAAGCCGATAATACAGTAAAAGGACCTGTTGAATATATTGCAGGAATGTTTAAAGGTAGCCTGAGTATTATTCCTGAACCTGATAAAGCATTATTGGCACTGTATTCACAACAGGTATATCAAAATACACCCTATAATAAGTATAAAGAATTACATGCCGAGGGTGAGGCCGGTAACCCTATTCCTGCAAAGGTTGGTGATACTTCCCCTATTAAGTATGTTTTTTATATTATTAAAGAAAATCGTACTTATGATCAGGTACTGGGTGATATGCCAGAAGGCAATGGAGATACCTCATTGGTTTTATTCGGTGAAAAAATTACGCCTAACCAGCATGCATTGGCCAGACAATTTGTTTTATTAGATAATTTTTATTGTGATGCAGAAGTAAGTGCCGATGGACATAACTGGAGTTTAGGTGCTTATGCCAACGATTATCTGGAAAAAACATGGCCAACCAGCTATGGCGGTAGAGGTGGTTCCTATGATGCGGAAGGTAAAAGACCTATTGCTAATAATAAAAATGGATTTATATGGAGCTGGTGTAAAAAACAAGGCATCAGTTACCGAACTTATGGTGAATTTGCAGATGATTATAAACCTAACATCCCGGTGCTAAAAAACCATATTTGCCCATATTTTACAGGTTGGGATATGTATGTTAGAGATACCAGCCGGGTGACTCAGTGGAAAAGAGATTTTGATTCGTTAGTAGCTATTCATCAATTACCACAATTCAATACTTTAAGGCTTATTACCGATCATACTGAAGGTATGAAATTAGGCAGGCCTTCCCCATTTGCTCATGTGGCTGATAACGATTTAGCAGTGGGTTTATTTATTGAGCATTTATCGCATAGTGCTGTCTGGAATCAATCTGTAGTATTTATTGTAGAAGATGATGCACAAAATGGACCCGATCATGTAGATGCGCATCGGGCGCCTGTTTATGTAATCAGCCCCTTTATTAAAAGAGGATTTGTTGATCATACCATGTATTCAACCAGTTCTGTATTAAGAACCATTGAATTAATATTAGGTTTACCACCTATGTCGCAGTATGATGCGGCTGCTACACCATTGTGGCGCTCGTTTACCAATCAGACTAATTATACGCCTTATCAGCACATTCCTTCAAACGTAGATTTGGATGAAATAAATGTTCATAAGAACAGGTTATCAATGATGAGCCAGCATTTTGATTTTACCAAAGAAGACAGAGTGCCTGAAGAAGCATTTAATGAAGTGCTTTGGAAAGGAATAAAAGGGTTACATACCACTGTTCCAAAACCAATGCGTGCTGCATTTGTCTTGATACCAGATTCCGGGAAAAAAGATGCTGATTAAATCAGGCAATTTCCTCACCCCTTGCTGCTACCCATAACCGGAACCAATCTTCATTGGTGAGTTGAATGGAGGCGGCATTTTTTGCCTGAATTAATCTTTCCATTTTAGTAGTACCTACTACCGGTAAAATACCTGAGGGATGTTTGTGCAACCAGGCAATTAAAATTTCATTCGCTCCTGTATTGAATCTTGTTGCAATGGTGGTTGCCACCTGAATAATACTTCTATATCGGGGATGATTGTCATCATTAATTAATCCACCCCCTAAAGGCGACCAGGCCATTGGTGTAATATTGTGTTCAATACACGCATCTAAAGTGCCATCCACAAAAGGATGAAGATGTAAAATAGATGCTTCAATTTGGTTGTATTCAATTTTCAAGTATTTTGAAAGCATTTTTAATTGANNATATTTTCCCCTGTTGTTGTAATGTGTGTACTGCTTCTGCTATTTCCAAAGGATGCATTAAAGGATCGGGTCGGTGAATGAGCAACACATCAATGTAATCTGTTCCAAAATGAAGGAGTGATTGCTCTGCAGATTGTATAATATGCCTGGCAGTTGTATTATAGGTTTTAATGGCATCAATGCCACTCTGCGGATTAGGCAAAATAATGCCACATTTTGTTATAATTTGAATCTTGGTTCTTATTGAAGACTGCGATTGTAACACCTTGCCAAATGCAGCCTCAGTTGTATAATCTCCATATATATCTGCATGATCAAAACTGGTAATACCTGCTTCAATACAGGCTTCAATAACATTACTATAATCGGTAAATGAAAAATCAGCGCCCCATTTCCCCCAGCGCATACAACCGGCTATTGGTGCTTTTATTGTAGGCATAGCTATTGTTATTAAGTATAAAATTAATTAGTAGGTTCTTGCTGACTTAAACAATGCCAGCTACCCAGGCCCCATATAACATCTGCTGAATCGATTCCGATAACAGCCCGATCAGGGAATAACTGTGATAAAATATCCAATGCTTTTTCATCATTTTTATTTCGATATGTAGGCACAATAACCGCTTTGTTTGCAATATAAAAATTGGCATAGGAAGCAGGCAATCTTTGCGATTCATAAATAACAGGTAATGGCATGGGTAATTCAACAATATTTAGTTGTTTGCCATTCAATAATCGCATTTGTTGCAATTGTTTAAGGTTATGTTGCAGCAATGCATAATTTTCATCATTTTTATTTTCTTCCACAACAGTAACAACGGTATCGGTATTTATAAATCGAACAGTATCATCAATATGCCCGTCGGTATCATCTCCAACAATTCCTTCATCAACCCATAAAATTTGCTCCACCCCATAATATTCATGCAAATATTTTTCTATGTCAGTTTTTGATAATTGTGGGTTTCTATTTTTATTGAGTAAGCAGGCAGCTGAGGTAATTAGCGTACCTGCATCATTAAAATCTACTGAACCGCCTTCCATAACAATACCCGGATAAAAAACTGGTAATCCTAATTTTTCCGCAATGCGAGTTGGAATAATATCATCCAAATCATAGGGTGGGTATTTGTTGCCCCAGGCATTATAATTCCAGTCAACAATGGCTTTTTTTTGTTCAGTACGGTGTAACAGAAATGCGGGGCCGTGATCGCGGCACCAGGCATCGTTGGTAGGATGATGAAAAAAGTCGATCATCGAAAGATCAACTGAAGCCTGTTGTAAAATTTCTGCGGCAAATTGTTCCATCTTTCCATCAGCCACATTAATACACACTCTTTCTCCTGCCGATGCTGCTTTTATAAATTGTGCATAGGGCGAATAGATAGCATCTATTTTTCCGGGCCAACTGGCTTCTTTATGTGGCCAGCTAAGCCATGTAGCCCTGTGTGGGTGCCATTCGGCGGGGAAAAAATAGCCTTGTTGTTGCGGGGTTGTCTGTTCCATTATGGTTCGTCTATAAATCTTTTTGTAATGGGTTGATAAGAATCGATTCGTCTATCTCTCATAAAAGGCCAGTGTACTCGATAGCTATCTGTTTTTTCAAGATGAATAGGCACTACCATTACTTCTTCATGATCATGCGATGCCTGCTGAAGTATGGTGCCGAATGGGTTACAAACAAATGAACCACCCCAAAATTTCATTAATCCATTTTGTTCTGTACCTACTCTGTTCACACATACTACATGCACTCCATTGGCAATTGCATGGCTTCTTTGCATGGTTTGCCAGGCATTAAATTGCTCAATATTTGTAGCTTCATCTTGTGCCGAAGCCCAACCAATAGCAGTAGGATAGAAGAGTATTTCTGCCCCCATTAAACTGGTAATACGGGCTGCTTCCGGATACCATTGATCCCAGCAAATCAGTACCCCAATGGTAGCATATTTTGTTTTGAAGGTTTTATAACCCAAATCGCCTGGCGTGAAATAGAATTTTTCATAATAAGCAGGGTCGTCTGGTATATGCATTTTACGGTACTTACCTAAATAAGTGCCATCAGCATCAATAATAGCAGTGGTATTATGATATATTCCCTGTGTTCTTTTTTCAAATAAGGAGGCTATTATTACCACATTCAATTTTTTTGCTACAGTTGATAATGCATCGGTGGATGGCCCCGGAATATTTTCTGCCAAAAGAAAGTTATCATAATCTTCTACATCACAGAAATATAGTGAAGTGAATAATTCCTGTAAACAAACTATTTGAGCGCCTTTGGCAGCTGCAACTTTTATTTGTTCAATAGCTTTTAATAAATTGGATTGTTTTTCTTTGGTGCAGCTCATTTGTGCCAGTCCTACATTTACAATTGACATGCTCAAAAATTTTTCAATGCAAAAATAACGGTTGAAACGCGTAAATACGAAGGAATGCTGATATTTTAACCATAAGGTTATGCTACATAAAAATCCCATTCCGTTCATATTTGGAATGGGATTGAATTGTTTTGAGGTAAGAAGAACTGCGGGTATTAATATCTGTTATATCCACCACCGTTACCACCGCGATCGCGATTGTAGCCACCGCCGCTTCCGCCACGGTTACCACCAAATCCACCACCGCGGCTTCCGCCGCCACCGCCGTAGCTTTTCTTAAAGCCACCGCTTTTTCTTTCGCCTTCAGGGCGAGGGGTAGATTCGTTTACAACGATTTTGCGATCCTGCACATCTGTGTCATGTAATGCACTGATAGCAGTTCTTGCAGCTTCGTCATCAGGCATTTCAACAAAACCGAAACCTTTGCTGCGGTTGTTATTGAATTTGTCTGTTACGATTTTTGCTGAGGTAACTTCGCCATAAGGCGCAAAAAGTTCTTGCAGGTCTTCACTGGTCATGTTCCAGTTCAAATTTCCAACGTAAATGTTCATTTTAAAAAATTAAGTTAAGTGATACCAATGATGAAAACAGTAACCAAAAGCCCTGAAGCATTTACGTGAAAACCTTCTAGAGAAATGGAAGAACTGGTCATTGGACAAACGAAGATAATTTTTTTATTTGGTTCCCCAATTTTTTTTTAAATAAGTGGGTTTGTGGTGGATGGGCACAAAAAAACCGCAGCACTTGCTACGGTTTAAAATATGGTGAAAAGGCTGTTTTACTCAGCTACCACATCAAATTCAATTTCTGCAAGGTTGCCATTGCCAAAATCGATCGATGCTTTGNNAATTCTTCTGCGATCAATTTCATATCCTTTTTGGTTGCGAATGGCGCGGGTAATTTGTAAAGCAGTAACCGTTCCAAAAATTTTGCCACTGGTACCGATTTTTACGCCAATTTTTACTGGAGATGATTTCAGTACTTCAGTAACCTTATGAATTTCAGCCAGCATAGCTGTTTCTTTTTTGGTCTGTACTTTTAAGCGTTCTTCTAATTGTTTTAAATTGGAAGGACTAGCCTCTACTGCTAATTTTTGAGGAATAAGGTAATTGCGGGCATAACCGTTTTTAACAGCTACTAACTCGTTTTTGCCTCCTAAATTATCTACATCCTGAATTAAAATAACTTGCATATTATTGAATTTAGTTCCCTTTACCCAGTTGATGAAACTGTCCCTCATTCAATTTTACAGAGGTTAGGGAGGTTACTAAGAAATTTTATTTTAAGAGATCGGTTACGTATGGTAATAAGGCCATTTGGCGTGCTTTTTTAATGGCATCACCTACTTTACGCTGGTATTTTAAAGAATTGCCTGATAAGCGTTTGGGCAACATTTTACCTTGTTCATTGATGAATTTCTTTAAAAATTCAACATCTTTATAATCAACGTATTTAATGCCATATTTTTTAAACCGGCAGAATTTCTTTTTGGGTTTTTCCTGTTTAATGGCGGTAAGGTATTTAATTTCATTCTTTGCCATGGTTTATCCCTCCATTTTTTCGGTTATTTTAAATCCGCCATTTCTTTTTACATAGTTGTACTCGACGGCGTTTTTATCGAGTTTTGTAATCATGTGANNATAAATACCCGTTGTTTTTTTCTGAATGGGATAAGCCAGTGATTTCAATCCCCAGGGATTGCTGTGCACAATGGTGCCGTCATTTTCGATTACCAGTTCCGTATACTTTTTTTGTGCTGATTTAAAATCATCTTCTGAAAGTACCGGGGTAAAAATGATCATTAATTCGTAATTGTTCATTACCCTTTTTTTAATTGTTTAAATTGGTTTTTACCCAATGGACAAACTTCCTTTTGAAAGTATGATTCTGCCAAAACAGAATTGGGGCTGCAAAAGTAAGTGTTTATGGTTAAAATAAGAAACTGTTTTTAAAAATAAGTGTAGATATGCTCTTGGAAGGCTAAGTTATTCATACATTGATCCGATC
>JABAOH010032572.1_pt7 | contig 11076 bp, 8 predicted proteins | sample 7062181 | NCBI WGS metagenome assembly JABAOH01 (sample SAMN14538630, study PRJNA623070) | marine sediment metagenome | biome: marine biome [ENVO:00000428]; feature: marine pelagic biome [ENVO:01000023]; material: deep marine sediment [ENVO:00002113]; isolation source: pool of 5 deep marine... | reverse complement strand
CGACGGTGAAAACGTAGTCGTTCGCGAGTCTACCGGAGAGGTTGGCCGTGTGCTCAAGGAGCAGGCGCACAGCGTACCTGTTGGCACACAATCCCTCATTGGATACGTTGCACAAAGAGGTGAATACTACATTGCACATGATGTTTCTGCTGATCCCTATCACCAACCGAATCCCTTGTTACCAGACACCCAGACTCAATTGGGCTTGCCATTACAAATCGGCGATCGCGTTATTGGCGTCCTCGATGTTCAACATATCCATCCTCACACCTTCAGTGAGGATGACATTTCTGTTCTGGAAGTCCTCGCCGACCAATTGGCTGTAGCGGTCCAGAACACCCGCAACTTCGAAGAAGCTCTTGAAAGAGCGAATCGTGAACAAGCCGTGATGGATATCACGAGTAAAATCCGAGCCAGCGGCGACGTCGAAACGATGTTGCGAACCGTAGTTCAAGAGATGCGTCTTGCGCTGGGGGCTCGAAGTGCCCGAATCCAATTAGCAGAAGTGCCACTCGATCTCCAATCGAGCGGTGATGGAGCTGATGGATCACAAGATGACGGTCGCGAATCTGTAGATTCGGACGGATGGCAACCAACAACCATAGATGAAGGAGAAGAATGACCTGCGTTATCACGATCGCAAATGAGAAGGGCGGTGTTGCCAAGACGACAACGGCACTGTCGCTTGGCGGAGCGCTCATCGAGGATCAGAGTGAGGTACTGCTAGTCGATCTGGATCCTCAAGCCAACCTCACATTGGCACTGGGGCTCCATCCCAAGAATCTCCAGCGTACTACAACTGAGATCCTGCTAGGTAACCAATCCGTTATAACGATCTCCCGCGAGACGAGCTTGCCGGGCTTAGATATCGCACCGGCAAATCACGATTTGGGGATGGCAGAGCGTTTTCTCACCGTGCGGGATCAATATGAGTTCATCCTGCGCTCAGGACTTTCGCATGCACAGGGATACGATTACATCATTTTAGACTGCCCTCCTGCCCTCGGCCCGCTGACACATTCAGCACTCGTCGCTGCAGATCTGCTTATCATTCCCACGCAATGTGAATTCTTTTCTGCTAACGCCCTTCGGGATATGCTCAACATGATTCGCACTGTGCGTCAACAATCGAATCCTCAATTGCGTTACCGGCTGGTAATGACAATGGTCGATCTAAGAAATCGAATGCACAGAAGTCTGCTTGATCAAATACGAAAAGCTTTCGGATCGGCTGTGTTTAAATCCATCATTCAAACCGATACCAGGCTACGTGAAAGTCCACTCTTCGGTCAGCCGATCTCGGTTTACTCGCCTCGTAGCCGGGGCGCACAACAATACCGGCAACTCGCCCATGAAGTGAGGCAGTATGTCCATGAATTCGCTGGAACGCCTTCGAAATCGTCTTGAAAATCTTCTCTCTGGATTGCTCGAGGCTACGCCTCGAACCGGATCACTTGCGCCTGCACGCCTAAGTACGGGTCTTAAGGAGGAGGCGGAAGGTTTTGTCTGGGAGAGCGATCAGGATGGGAAGTACGTTTGGATAAGCCCTGAGATAGAGCGTGTCCTAGGGTATGCTCCAGATGAGTTGCAGGGGAAGGAAATCTTCAGCATTGCATTCTTGCCGCCAAAAGCGGATGAATTGCGCGAGCTGATGGCTTCAGGTCAACCCGTCTACAATTTCCGTGTGCGCGCACGTAACCGCGAGGGGAAAGTGACTGCCTTATTGCTCAACGCTCTCGCACGCGCCGACCCAGCAGGCACACGTATCGGTTATCGGGGCGTGGCACAAGTCGTGGCTCTCGAAGAGCCAACGCCTGCAGAGGAAACCGTCCGTCCCTTAAGATTGGTAGGAGAACCGGGTGAGACGTTCGAAACGACTCCTTCCAAGGTTTGGGGCGAGGTGCACGGCTACGTAGCCGATGAGGGAGGACTCTATCCCATCCCTGAACCTGCGGAAACGCTCACAGATGTCGCCCTAACCGACACGGAAATGATGCGTATACCGATCAGAATTCAAAACAGAGTGCTGGGTGTACTTGAGTTCGAACAACCATTGGAAGGCCGAAGCTGGGAAGCTGATGACCAGAACCTAGCCCAGGCTGTGGCGCAAGACCTTGCACTCGCGCTCCAGAACGCTCAATCGCATCAGATTACCCAACAGGCGCTGGATGAGATGCGTGAAGCCGATCGGCTCAAGAGCCAGTTTCTGGCGAACATGAGTCATGAATTACGAACACCGCTGAATTCGATCATTGGATTCTCGCGCGTTATTCTGAAAGGGATTGATGGTCCCATCACAGAAACACAGGAACAAGATTTAACGGCGATCTATAATGCCGGGCAACATCTGCTGGGATTGATTAACGACATCCTTGACGTCTCTAGAATTGAAGCCGGCAAAATGGAGCTCTCATTCACGGAAGTGGACGTCAAAGAAATTATTCGCGGTGTGATGTCGACAGCCGTCGGTCTGGTAAAAGACAAGCCTATTCGGCTTGTCACTGAGGTGCCGGAAGATCTTCCGAAAATCCAAGCCGACAACATACGCGTCCGACAGATCATGTTGAACTTAGTCTCCAATGCGGCCAAGTTCACAATGGAAGGCGAGATTGCTGTGACTGCACGCGTCGTGGAAGACGACGTTCGGGAGATGATACTGGTCACGGTGTCAGACACTGGGCCAGGGATCGATCCCGAAAATCAGAAGAAGCTCTTTGAACCGTTCGCGATGGTGGATGCCTCACCCACTCGAAGGACTGGCGGTACCGGTTTGGGGCTTTCGATCTGCCATCATTTGGTCGAGCTTCACGGTGGAAACATCTGGATCGACAGCGTACCTGGCGAAGGGAGTACCTTTGCCTTTACGATACCAATAGAGCCACATTTCCCTAGCACGGTCACCGAAACAAGTAGCGACGGATCCGACGAGTAAACCCTTGGCTAAGGAGACTCGCTTTGAAAGAGGGGTTCCCGCAGCCGTCGCCTCGGCGATTTCTCTAGGTCTTTGTCCGATCTTTGGTAAACAAGCCATCAACGCGGGGATGTTGTCGCTAGCCGTAGTCGCCTCACGCACCGTGGCCGCGGCAGCTTTGCTCTTCCTCGCCGTTCTCCTCTTCCGCAGACGGTACCTTTACATCTATCCTATCGGTCTTGTGGGTTGTCTCGTCGCAGGTGCGGTCAACGGCATCGGTTCCTTGTTCTTCTACGCGGGGTTGGCCCGGGTTGATGCCAGCCTCGGCCAATTGTTGTATTCCCTCTACCCAGTCTTCGTCGCTGTGCTTCTCTACCTTGATGGCCTACGCCATACCAAAATTACTTTCTTGAGCCTGGCGCTCTGTCTCCCAGCCGTCTTTCTTCTCACGCAAGCATCCACAACGCACATCGATATCCAGGGCGTCGTATATATGCTCACAGCAGGATTCCTCTACGCGGTTCATATTCCTATCAACCAGCGAGTGCTGTACGAGGCGCCGGCTCCGACAGTGACACTCTATACACTTTTTGCAATGACGATCATCGTCGTACCGGCTCAATTCATTTTTTCGACGGGTCTACCCGTAATCCCATCCCCGGCTGTAGTTCCTCTCGTCGGGCTCACACTCGTAACCTTTCTCTCCCGGGTCATGCTGTTTACGGGGGTCAAATCCATTGGCGGGATGCGCACATCGCTTCTCGGCTTAGCAGAACTATTGATTACAGTTGGATTGGCGCATCTTTGGCTCGGCGAGTCGCTCGCCACGTCCCAGTGGGTCGGTGCCAGTCTCCTTTTCCTGGCGCTCGTACTCGCAGGACTCGATCGACCCAGCCCGCCCCCTATACACCGACGCGGCTGGCTCGGGTGGCTTCGTCCCAGGTTCAAGACTCTGGAGATCCCGGAGTTTGAGCGAGCCGAATATGAGCCAGAAGCCGCGCAACACGAGAGATCTGTTACCAAAATCGGCTTCGATCATCCAAGCGCGACAGATGGTTCTGCTGAAGACTGAAACACAAGCGGGCCTCAATCATCCTCCTGGCCTCCTACCTGTGCTATACTGCTCCTGAATATCTTCTTCCCCCACCAATTTCTTGGAGAATGCATGATGATTCATTTTCTGTCCCTTGCCGATTTCTCAGGCGACGAAATACGCAAGATGTTGAACCTTGCGATCCGTTTGAAAGAAGAACGGCGCAATGGAGCGAACAAACCTCTCCTCGCGAACAAGATGCTGGCGATGGTATTTCAAAAACCCAGCCTGCGCACTCGGGTCTCCTTCGATATGGCGATGCGACATCTCGGAGGCGACGCCCTCTATCTTTCCCCGAGCGAAATTGGGCTCGGCAAGCGAGAATCCATCGCAGACGTTAGCAGGGTTTTATCCAGATACGTGGAGATCATCATGGCACGTGTTTTTGATCATGAGCATGTGCTCGAACTCGCCCGATATGCCTCGGTGCCTGTCATCAATGGATTGAGCGATTTCAATCATCCCTGCCAGGCTATGGCGGATGCACTCACGATCCTGGAGCGTTTCGGTACCTTTGAAGGCCTGACTGTCAGCTACGTCGGCGACGGGAATAATGTGGCGACCTCCTTGCTCTTTGTCTGTGCTAGATTGGGGATGAATTTCACCATTGCCTCCCCCGAAGGCTATGATATACCACCCAACGCTCTGGCTCTGGCAGAAGACATGGCGGATGAAAGCAAGATCGAAATCCAAACTATTCGTGATCCCTTCAAGGCCGTCAAGGGAGCACATGTGATCTATACCGACACCTGGGTTAGCATGGGTCAGGAGGATGAGGCCGAAGAGCGCAGAGAAAAGCTCTCTCCTTACCAGGTGAACATGAACCTGGTCTCTGAGGCTGATCCTACGGTAATCGTTCTGCACTGCCTCCCTGCCCATCGCGGGGAAGAAATAACCGACGATGTCGCAGACGGTCCCAATTCGCGCATCTTCCAACAGGCCGAAAACCGCTTACACGCTCAGAAAGCCATCCTAGTTAAGTTACTTACATAATTGCCTCAGAGAAATCCGGCCTACACGCAACCTTACTCGTGGAGAATCTCTCAGGCACTTGGAGAGGATACGCATGAACATTTGCATCCCCAACGAGAGGCGCCCCTTCGAACATCGAGTGGGTCTTCCTCCCGCAGGCGCCGAGATGTTCGTCAAACATGGGCATACAGTGTATGTTGAAAACGGCGCCGGGGAAGGCGCGGGATTTAGCGACGAAGAGTATATTCAATCGGGCGCCAAGATCGTTTATAGCCAGGAAGAGGCCTTCGGGCGCGGCGATCTGGTGCTCAAATTCACGCGACCGCTAAGAGAAGAGCTGGAAATGATGCGCCGGGGCCAGGCAGTCGCCGGATTTTTGCACTTAGCCGCAGCTCGTCAAGATAAAATCGACTTACTCTTGTCGAAAGCCATCACAACCATTGCCTATGAACAAGTACAGGAGGACAGTGGCTATAGGCCCGTTCTGACTCCTCTGAGCCAGATCGGCGGTCGTATGGTCGTTCAGATTGCTGCTCGATTGCTGCAGAACGATCACGGTGGACGGGGAATCTTGCTCGGAGGTGTGACAGGAGTTCCCTCGGCCGAAGTTGTTATCATTGGAGCGGGGGTTGTTGGCACCACCGCTGCAAGGACATTCGCCGGCGTCGGAGCGCACGTCTCTGTCCTCGACATCGATTTACTCTGTTTGCAAAAATTACAAGCTCTGATGAGCCATCCCCTCGTCACAATGCTCTCCACACCCTACAATGTCCGCCGTGCAACTTCGTTTGCCGATGTGGTCATCGGCGCGGTGTTAGCCCCGGGAGAGCGAGCCCCCATCGTCGTCACACGCGACATGGTCACCAGCATGAAGCCAAGAGCTGTGATCATCGATGTCAGTATCGATCAGGGCGGATGTGTCGAAACTTCAAGACCCACCAATCACGGCAGCCCAACCTTTGTCGAAGAAGGAGTTACACACTATTGCGTCCCGAACATGTCCGGTGTGCTCGGACGTACGGCGTCTAACGCACTCTTTTACGGCGCTTATCCATATTTAGAGGCGATCGCTCGTGACGGCCTGGAAGAAACGATCGAGAATAATCCTGCCCTCGGTTTGGGGATCAACACGAGAGACGGCAATGCGGTCCATCTGAGACGTCCGGGCGGGATCGAGAGGGGCGAGGCATGAGTTGGATCGCGGAGTATGAATCCCGCCTCACTTCCGCCGAAGATGCTGTTAAAGTCATCACATCCGGGCAGCGCATCTTCCTAACAGGAAATTGCTCGGTGCCTCAAATGCTGCTCGGGGCGCTTGTGGCACGCGCAGACGAATTACACGACGTTGAAATTGTCCAGGTCCTGACTGTGGGTCCAGCGCCGCACGCCGATCCCGAGATGGAAGGACATTTCAGGATCAACACGCTATTCATCAGTCACAATGTACGCCAAGCCGTTCACGAAGGTCGTGCTGACTTTACACCGTGCTTCCTGTCCGAAGTCCCTCTTCTCTTCCGGGAAGGCCATCTGCCCTTAGACGTGGTCCTAATCCACGTCAGCCCACCAGACGAACACGGCTTCTGTAGTCTCGGGATCGAAGCTGGATTAACCAAAACGCCTGCACGAATGGCGCGCACTGTGATCGCTGAGATCAACGAACGCATGCCAAGGACGCTGGGTGATTCCTTCATCCACTTCTCGAAGATCGATTATGCGGTATCGGTCGATTACCCCCTGGCTGAGCTCCCCATGGGTGAGCCCAATGAATTAAGTATGGAAATCGGCCGTCACATCGCAGAATTGATCGAGGACGGCTCGACGATGCAAATGGGCATCGGATCTATTCCTGACGCCGTGCTGCATTTCTTAAGAGACAAAAAGGATCTTGGGGTGCATACCGAGTTGTTCTCGGATGGTGTGATTGAGCTTGTTACGCAAGGTGTCATCACGAATGAGAAGAAAACACTGCACCCCGGTAAGATTGTGGCAGGTTTTATCCTGGGCACACACCAACTCTACGACTTCGTAGACGACAATCCCATTGTTGAGCTTCACCCGACGGAATACGTCAACGATCCCTTTGTCATCTCTCAAAATGAAAAAATGGTGTCCATTAACTCCGCCATCGAGGTGGATCTTACCGGCCAAGTTTGCGCCGACAGTATTGGCCCCAAGCTCTACTCCGGCGTTGGCGGCCAATTAGATTTCGTCTACGGTGCCTCTCGAAGCGAGGGCGGTAAGCCAATCATCGCACTCCCATCTACTGCCACGTTGAGTGATGGAACTCGTCTCAGTCGCATTGTTCCCACACTCAAACATGGCGCTGGTGTCGTTACCACAAGGAACCATATCCACTACGTCGCCACGGAATTCGGAATCGCACATCTATACAGCATTTCGATTCGCGAACGCGTAAAAGCACTCATCGAGATTGCGCATCCAGACTTCCGACAACAGCTTGAGCGTGAGGCACACGAGCTTAATTACCTGTGAGACGAGTATTGAGAGAACCATCCTGAAACTCATTTGAGAATCCACATTCAAGGAAGGTCCACACGAATCAGGATTTGTTGAAATGAAACGACGATCGAAGATCATAGCCACGATTGGACCGGTTTCTAGCAGCATCGAACGTTTGCGTCAGCTCGTAGAGGCGGGCATGGACGTCGCCCGTCTGAACTTCTCGCACGGGGATCATCCAGACCACGCCAAGGTGGTTAAACGGTTACGTCAAGTAAGCCAAGAAGCCGGTCGAGCGATTGCTATCCTACAAGATCTGAGCGGACCTAAATTACGGACTGGGCGGTTGAAAAACGATGAGCCTGTCTCACTTCTTGAAGGGGTTCGGATCAAGCTTACTCCCCAACCTGTAGAAGGAACCCACGAACGTCTATCCGTGGATTACGACCGACTGGTAGAAGATGTCAAGCCAGGTGAGCGCATACTACTCGATGATGGGCGACTGGAGCTTCGCGTAATAGGTTCAACGGACGAAGAGCTGGAGGCCGAAGTAACTGTAGGTGGCTTACTTGGCAGCAACAAAGGAATTAACATACCCGGAGTCAAACTCTCGACGACACCCCTGACGCAGAAGGATCTGCGGGATCTGGCATTCGGCATGGAACAGGGAGTGGACGCAGTGGCTTTATCCTACGTACGGCGCGCTGAAGATCTCCACGCCCTGCACGATGCCATCTCCGCTTGTTGCCCTGGGAATGAACGCATCCCCATTATCGCTAAGCTGGAACGCCATGAAGCCGTTGAACGCCTCGATAGTATTCTGGAAGCCTGTGACGGGGTCATGGTAGCACGCGGTGATCTCGGTGTTGAAGTATCACCGGAAAAGGTCCCCTCTATCCAGAAGCACATCATTCGGCGGGCAAACGTCAATTTACGCATGGTGATTACGGCCACACAAATGCTCGAGACAATGATGGTCCATTCTCGTCCTACACGCGCTGAAGCCTCGGATGTTGCCAATGCTGTGTTCGATGGAAGCGACGCTCTCATGCTGTCCGGTGAAACAGCTGTTGGAAATTACCCCATCGAGGCGGTCAAGACGATGAATCGCATCATTCTCGACGCCGAAGACCACGCAGCTGAATGGGGATACGAAGCGTGGGACAACACGACACCAACGGAAGACGATGCAGTTGCCACTTCTCATGCCGTGCGCATGTTGGCGCACGATCGTGCCGTTGCCGCCATCGCCGTCTTCACTCGATCTGGCCGGACAGCAAGCCTGATCTCAAAAGTGAGGCCAAACGTGCCAATCCTCGCATTCACTCCCGAAGCTCTCACGTACCAAAGGATGGCGCTCTTGTGGGGTGTCATCCCTTTCCTCGTCCCCATGTCGAATTCCGTTGAGGAGATGATTGCACATGTGCGAGATGCGTGTCTGTCCTCAGGTATCGTGAAACACGGTGAACAGGCTATCCTGGTCGCAAGTTTACCCATCGGTGCGATGGGCCCCCCGAATTTCATACTGCTGCACCGAGTAGAGTAGCTGTAGTATCGAGCTCGCCATTTTTCGACCTCGTTCACCGCTTGCGCGGCTCTCTCCTCTCTGGATGATGAAGAATTCCAATCGTCCTGAGCGGAGGGCCACCCGCAGGGTGGACCGCAGTCGAAGGACGGTGATTCAAGAATTCCCAAAAGAAACTTTGCATAGAGCACGAGGTCGTAAAGGTTCCTTCGACCTCGTTCGCCACTCGCGCGGCTCCTCTGCTCAGGAGTATATTTATTGGAATACAAACGCCCTTATAACCGATCCCTGATCGCATCCACGATCTGGGTCGCGACATCCTGGGGGGTTCCTTCTAGGAAGATCTTTCTCCGCTCCCTGGTCTCGGCATGATCTAGGCCAATGACGATGGTCGGAGAGCCCTTCTGACCGATGTGAGCTTCATCCGCACCCAACATCTCCTGATCCCAAACCAGGACCGAGGCCTCATCAAACGCCCATTCCTTGATGCCGAAATCCATAAAACGAGGCTCGTTCGAAGCAGTCTTGACCGAAATCACAGCCGGAGTTGGAACCTCGAGCACTTCATGCCCACCTTTGATTTCACGCTTGCCTTTCACCCTACCCCGCGAGCGATCCAATTCGATGTGCCTCACCAGCGTAATCTGAGCGGCATTGAGCCATTCCGCCAATCCCGATGGAACCTGACCCGTGGCCCCGTCGGAAGATTCTTCCCCGCAGAATATCAGATCGACGGAACCTAAACTCTCGATCCCTTTTGCCAGCGTGTAGGTAGTCGCCAATGTGTCGGCGCCGGCGAAAGCGCGATCGCTAAGCAAGATTGCCTCGTCGGCGCCCATCGCCAGTGCGATCCTCAAGAAAGGCTCCACAAACGGAGGACCCATAGAGAGGATTGTGACACGTCCCCCATGATGATCCTTAACCTGCAACGCCATCTCGAGCGCGTTCATGTCGGGAGGATTAAATTCCGACCGTGCATTTGCCCGATCCAATCGATGCGTCTCGGAGTCGACGCGGATCTCCTCCGATTTGGGGACCACCTTCATACACACGACCATATGAAGCTCATGCATGGGTCACTTCAACTTCGGCTCGCATCGTTTCGATAAGCGCAGGCACCACTTCAGCCACGTTCCCGACGACACAGTAATCGGAATAATCGAAGATCGGCGCCTCCGGATCCGAGTTAATGGAGACGATGACACCTGCATTCTGGATACCGACCACGAAATGAAAAGCACCGCTGATCCCACACGCAAATGCGACGTTCGGTCGACAAACGACGCCCGTCTGGCCAATCTGACGTTCGCGCTCAATATGCCCCTCGTCAACTGGCGGACGGGTTGCGCCGATCTCCCCACCCAGTAAACGGGCTAAGTCTTGCATGAGCTCGAAATCACCGTCAATTCCACGACCCCCGCAAACGAGAACAGGCGCCTGGGTCAAATCTACGCCCTTGCCAACAATCCGCTCTACAATGCGAGTTTGGATCTGAGTCTCATCTAGCTGGAATGAGACCTCTAGCATCTCTCGAGATCGTCTTTTTTCCACTCTTTGAGCTGTGAATACCCCAGGCCTCACAGTGGACATTTGAGGTCGATGGTCGGGAGCTTCAAGCAAAGCCAATACTCCCCCACCAAACCCTGTCACTTCGGAAGTGAGTACACCGCGTTCGGAATCCAAACGTAAGTCGGTGCAATCTGCGTTCAGGCCCGTTCGTAAACGAACGGCTAGCCGCCCTGCGAGATCGCGCCCATTGGGCGTAGCTCCACAGAGAAACACGCTCGGTTTACCCTGCTGAATCGCCTGGTATGCTGCATGTGTATAGGCGTCAACCGTGAAGCGCTTTAGAAGCGGATGGTTCAACAACCAAACTTGATCGGCACCGAAATCAAAGGCTTGCTTTGCTAAGCCTTTGACCCTGTATCCGAGCATGAGACCCACCAAAGGCCAATCAGCCTCGTCCGCAAGTTGTCGACCTTTTGAAAGCAACTCTAATGAGACGTTTTCTAGATTTCCCCCAGATTGTTCCAGGAACACCCAGACGCTCTTCTGCTCTTCCTGAACGCCGTATAGGGATGCGACCAAATGATCTTCTCCTTCAAGTGCCAGACT
>JABAOH010003443.1_pt6 | contig 11078 bp, 8 predicted proteins | sample 7062181 | NCBI WGS metagenome assembly JABAOH01 (sample SAMN14538630, study PRJNA623070) | marine sediment metagenome | biome: marine biome [ENVO:00000428]; feature: marine pelagic biome [ENVO:01000023]; material: deep marine sediment [ENVO:00002113]; isolation source: pool of 5 deep marine... | reverse complement strand
TCTTCGCTATAGCCACAACATAGCGGTCTTATTCCGCAGGGGTCTTTGAAGGCAAACAATTCTCCTTTTTGAGTTATTCCAGCTACTGAAAAGGCGCCTTCTATTTCTTTCATGCAGCCCCTAACCGACGAAACCAGATCGCCTTTTTCCCTTATTCTTTGGAGAAGTTTTCTTGAAATCAGTTGCGCATCAAAATTGTATTGAAATCTTGGGCTTCTCTCTTTTATTTCCCCTGCTATCTTTAGACCGTTAACGATGTTGCCGTTGAAGGATACGGCGATTTTTGTCTTTCCTATTCTACCCAATATCGGTTGAGTACTCTTTATCAATGATTGCCCATCGGTTCCCCCAGAGGTTGTATATCTTACATGTCCTAAGCCCACATCTCCAGGAAGTCTCCTAACCCATTTTTGGAGCGCGACTCTTTTTATCTTAGGAACCAGATCCAGTTCTTTATGAGAATGAAATCTCCCATCAAAAGTTAGAAATCCGTGGGACTGGTGACCACGATGATTTTGGCCTCGTAGTCCCCAGTAAACATAAGGAAAGACCGGTCTGTGTTCAAAATCCCTAACTCCGAAAACTCCACAAGCCTCTTTTAAATGTTCCAGCATATTTTTAACTATGAACTTCAGCTATTTATCAATCTTTATTACAATTTTTAGTTAAAACCAGCGATGAAGAAACATCCTAGCCCAGCGGTTCCAAAAGAAACCTCTGGTGCTGTCAAACACAAAGACTTTCTCCAGCTCCCCCCTACTGATATTCCGGATGCGCGAACATCGATTCAGAGATTGCTGCTGCAACTTTTTTCATATGCTATTTGCATTTCATAAGGATCGCAACAGAGACAAATGTAAAACTGCTTGTTAGATTGCTTTGGAAACGATTTTCAGTAGGTCTGATCGTGTTATTATGCCTACGACATCTCCCTTCTTTACGATTAATACACCTGGATGATCTTCCAGGAGGGGTTTGACCATGCTGATGCTTGTCTCTTCTGGAACGCATGGTAATGGTGATTGCATCACACTTTCAACCCTGTCCTCTGCGATTGTTGATCTCAAATTTTTGATAATGCTTTCCTCTGTTACTGTGCCTATCACCCTTTTATTTTCGATGACAGGTAACTGAGATATGGCATGTTTCATCATGAGTTTACTTACTCTCACAATTTTGTCGGTGGGCTTGACTGAGATAACTCGCTTTGTCATGGCTTCCCCACATTTTTTTCCTTCTCCTTCGGTTAAAACTTTGAGAATTTTGTTCACTGTTGATAATCGAGGGTCAACTCTTTCCCCTTCAATTTTGGCGATGTGGGCTTGCGAGACTCCCACCAGTTCCGCTAGTTTTCTTTGAGTCAATTCTGCATCCATTCTTAACTTTTTTAGCGTGGGTCCCGTTATTATCATTTATAACCCAAGGTTATTTTTTATATACTTTTAATATCACAAGACATATATTTAGTTGTTGTTTAAAAGCCGTCGTCAAGGTGTCTACATGCGAAACCTGCTGATCAACGGTTTAAACCAAACACCCATTGAAAAACAAAAACTTGAAATCGTGGAAAGGAAAGGTCTCGGTCACCCTGACTCCATATGTGACGCAATAATGGATCAGATATCCGTAAGGTTGAGCGGTGCCTATTTGGAAACGTTTGGAACGATCATGCACCACAATGCTGACAAGTCTCTGTTGGTTGCAGGTGAAATTGAAACCTTGTTCGGTGGAGGTTCAGTGAAGAAGCCTATGCTTCTAATATTCGGAGACAGAGCAACCTTCGAAGTTGACGGAGTCAGCATACCCATCGAGGAAATAACAATTCAAACAGCAAAGGAATGGTTCAAGAAAAACCTTAGATTTGTAGATCCGGAAAAACACGTAAGATATGAGGTGGAATTCCAACCGGGATCTCAGGGGCTTACCGACATATTCAAGAGAAAGGGAATGGTACTCGGTGCCAACGATACTTCTGCGGCTGTGGGCTATGCGCCAATGACAAAAACAGAGAGAATTGTTCTGGAAACCGAAAGGTACGTGAATTCAAAAGATTTCAAGAAGAGTTTTCCCGAGTCGGGGGAAGATGTAAAGGTAATGGGTTTTAGAAGAGGAGCAAATCTGAATATAACTATCGCCATGGCGTTTGTTGATCGCTTCGTCGAAAGCGAGAAAGATTATTTCACAAAAAAGGTTGAGCTTCTCGAAGATATAAAAAGCTTCGTCAAAGAAAAGGCGTACTTTGAAAATGTTGAGGTGGATTTGAACACTCTAGACGTGAGTGGAAGGGGTATAGATGGAGTCTATTTGACTGTGCTCGGCACCAGCGCAGACGGTGCAGATTCAGGTCAGGTTGGTAGGGGAAATAGAGTGAACGGTGTAATACCTTTAAACAGACCCATAGGTTCCGAGGCAGCAGCAGGTAAAAATCCCGTTAGTCACGTTGGCAAAATCTACAATCTACTGACCCATAAAATCGCCAACAGCATCTATGAACAGGTGCCTGGAATAGAGGAAGTCTACATATGGCTTTTGAGCCAGATAGGTAAGCCAATTGATCAGCCGGCCATAGCTGCTGCACAAGTCGTCATGAAATCTGGTAGCTCTTTCGAACAAGTTCACAAAGAAATTGAAGCTGTTGTAGACTATGAACTTGAAAACATAGATAAGTTCTGCAAGGAACTAGCCTATGGAAAGATTCCTATCTGTTAGGTTTTTACCCATTTCGTAAGGTGGCGATGTTACTTTCGCCTGCGGAAGATTTTGAAGCCATCCATGTCGGTAAGGAAATCGAAGCCAGCTTCCAAGAGCACTCTAGCGGCCGCGCGCGCATGCATACGTGTGGCTGTGTTATAACAGTCACACAATTATAAATAGTAGGCACTCCAAAGATGCGTGCATGTTATGGATTTAAAAGGAAGAGGAAATTTATGATGACGGAAACTGAGTCAGAAAATGATTCCGAGGTCTGGAAAAAATTCTTGAGAAAGCATTGGAACATGGTTGCTTTATTTGTAGTGGCAGTTATTTTGGCATCGGTCGGTGCAATTTATGTCTTTTTGTGGTTCGTAGGTGATGCTCAATCAACAGGTATGGTGCCAGCGACTTTAGGTCTATGGACAATGGGAAACCTAGTGACCTTTATTTTACATGCAATTTTCTGGGAACTACTTTTAATCGGAGTTCCTGTAATTTTAGCGGCAGTGGCAGGTTGGCTGTGGTGGAGAAGATTACCTAGCGAGGAAAAGAAGGAATATCATTTCTTTGGCAAGCGTTCGCGCACGACAAGCGGAGGAGGAGGAATATCGCTATTGTTTTTTGTTGCGTTCTGCATCAAGGTTTTCATTGATGGAAACTGGGATGTTGCTTTTGCTACTTGGACATTTGATTATGTCGTGTATTCTATGTTTTGGATACTAGTCTGGATTCTAGTTATCTTCGGGATTCCTATAGCTATAGGAGTCATCTGGTGGATACGCCATGAGATGAAAAAGAAACCCTAATATCTTTCTCACCTAGTTTCCACCCGTTGCCGATGCGCGCGCATAAGGGACTGAGGTTGAAATTCTATCATTTTAGTCCAGCCAGTTCTAGAATGTCCATTACATCCTCATCCTCCAGATCATACCAGACTTTATAGGCGTCGGCTACAGCAAAAAATGGACCAGATCTGACGTTCAGGCATACAATCTTATCTACATGAGGTCTCACGCGCTTGATAGCACTGATCGGGGCTGTTGGAACAGCTACCACTATCTCTTCAGCGTGCCTCTGTCTGAGGGCTTTAACTGTAGCCAACATCGAAAAACCAGATGCCAACCCATCATCAACGGTGATGACGGTTTTGTTTTTGAGATCTGGGAAAGGTCTGTCGCCCCTAAAGATCATAATTCTCTCCCGGACAATTTCTTTCTCTTCCGCCACACATCGTTCAATATCTTTGCTAGTTAACCCCAAAGAAGTCACAAGTGGCTCATTAAGGAATACGATTCCATCCCATGATATAGCTCCGAACCCAGCTTCCTTGTTCCATGGGACATGTAGCTTTCTAGTGACGACAAGATCCAAAGGAAATTTCAGTCTACCAGCAATCACGAAGGCTACCTGCACACCGCCCGCCGGAATGGCAAGAACATAAACATCCTCCTTTCCTTCATAATCTTTGAGTTTTTCAGCCAACAACCTACCAGCATGAAAGCGATCTTCGAATACGTGAACCCTATTCCTAAAGATAGGTTCATCTACGACTTCAACCATGGACTTCCCATCACTTCCATGGAACGTTGACTCATTCAATACTCAACTATGTGCGCGGTTCATACATATTTACGCTTCTACATGTATATTGCTGTTACACTTTATCCATGTTCTTCATTTTCATGATCAATAACTTTCTTAGAGTCTGGATGTTTGAAAATGCAGAAGCTGCAACGCCAAACGTCATCAAGACTTTTCCGATACACCATGAAAAAAAGATTTTGTTTTTGATATAAAGAGGCTTCGATGCAACAACAAGTAGCGTCGGAGAGAAGTTAAATTTTAACCCTTAAAAAAGGGGAATTTGCGGGGGGATATCTCCAATGCCTACGGAAAAATTCCAATTTGCTAAGCCGGACCTTACGTATTTATGGTGTCGGGTCTATTCTTTTGCGATAGATGTGTTTTCCGTCAAATTCGTCAACTTTTTCGAAATAAACCTCTATCAGAGCGCGCGCTTCTAACACAATTCGCGTGCAACTCGTATGCAGGAACATCCAATTCAGTTGTCTGCTGGGGCCCCGGGATTTTAAGATTTGAGGAAGGCAAAAGAAAGACAGCTGCAAGAAACCCCGTACCACGCGCCAGTCAACGTGGAAGATCCCGCAAGCCCTCTCAGCCATTCCAACCTGCAAGCGCTATATTGCTTTTTGTTTTTCCTCAGCGCATCCGCCGTCCAATCGACAAAAAAAGAAGGGGGGTTGAAGGGGTTTGCTATCGCTTTCTGAAGAATATGTCGTATACAACGAGGATTGCAACTACAACTATGGCTGCAATTATGGCCAGGTCTACGGAGGTGTAGGCGGGTGCTTCTGGGTATTCTGGCCATTCTGGTGTACCGTATTCTGGGGGTTCTGGGTAAGGCTCTGGTGCTTCTCTTACGCCCACGTGGGTTTCTGCGAAGGAGCTGCCGTAAGAGTCGTCTCCCATAAATGTTGCCATGACCTGGTATTCGCCTGGAACTTCTGGAGTCCACATATGACCAAAGGTGCCGCTCATGTCAGTGGTGACGTCGCCGATGTGGATGAAATTACCGTTGGGATCAAGGGTGTCTAATGAAACTGGGACTCCAGTTACGTCTGCGGGGATCGGTCTCTGCATATGCAGGTACTCCATCCATCCAGTCATAGATTCTTTAGATACACATGGAGTGTGTGGCTGAGCTGGAGACAAGTCCAAGACTGAGCCTTCGATCACTACGCTTTCTCCTAAAGGTATAACTTTAGGAGATGCTGTGACTGTTGTCTGGCTTCTACCCTTACCGAAGCAGTACATGTATCCATCGTATCTACTAGTGCCTACGAGATATCCGTCAGCTACAGCTGCTGCTCCAGCCCCGCCAAACACGGCTCCTACAGGTATACCGCCCGTTATGTTCCATATGCCCTCGCCTGTGGTGGCGTTGACGCAGTGGAGCTTCCACCCTCTGGTGAGGGGCTGGGTTGGCGTGTGTTCAGTGTTGTACACATAGTATTTTCCGTCAGCTATTAGGCCACCACCGTTAAAGGAGTAGACTCCTTCACCATTTTCGTCAATGTAGGGTGTTTCATACGGGTATGGCGTTGGCGCCTTGTATTTCCAGACTATGCTTCCGTCATCCCAGTCGAAGGCGTAAACACCTGAATAGGCGTTTCGGTAGAATAGGCCGTAAGCCGAAGCTGAAGAGTAGGCTCCGAAGCCAGCCGAATCCCACGGATAGTCCATAACGTCGCTTTTCCAAGCCAAGCTCCCATCATTAAGGTTAAAGGCTACCCAATACCCGCCCATACTCAGAAAGGCCACCTTACCATGGTCAGCAAGAGCACACATTGGACTGTAATTAGTCTCCTCAACTGTATTGTCCCAAAGCAATGCACCTGTCTTTAAGCTGGCAGCCCGAACACGTGTTCCATGCCATATTCCTGTTCCAGGAGGAGTTAGAACATCTACAGCACCAGCTATACCCGCCTCGAAATCGTAACACACGGCAAAAGCATCACCTAACGGCCAACTTATGTTGCTTATCACCGCGTCTGCGAAGTTGTAAGGGGGTGCACCGGGAGCCGCGGGACCCGCGACAGCCGCAAGTGTCGTCCAGTTAATCCAACGGTAGTCAGGATCAAAAAAGGTGCCAACGTTCTGCACGGTGTAAGCGTACCCGTTTCTGTAGTAGGTGCCTGACGTTAATGGAGCAATCGAAGCGTTAAAGGTCACTTCTCCACTCCAAGGATCAAGCTTTAACAGCCTTCCGCCGCCAATTGACACAAGAGATACGCCAATTCCAAATTGAGGTTGACCGCCCGTGACCTCTTCAGCACCTCCGGTGTATTCAAGTTGCCATGGAGCAGTCATTGCACCGAAAATCCAAAAGGTGGTTGGGGTTGGATCTGGAGAGATCTCCCAGTATATTTCTCCTGTTCGTAGATCGTAGCATCGGAAAACTGTTTCCCCTCCTGGCAATGTAACGCTCTGGTAGCATCTTCCTTGATAGATTACACTTGGACCAGCCCCAAAACCAAATCCGCCAAGGGATTCGACTCTTGCCTGTTCCGCAGTTATGCGTCCTATGAGGCCTGCTAGGCTGGTTTGGCGTCTCCATGCTATGTGGGCTGTGTTTGGTGCTTGAACCCATGGTTCAAAATTATATTGGGAGCTCCAGTATTTGTTTGTGTTAGCTGGCCAGTCAGGGCCTCCTCCAGGGCCACGCCACGGATAGTGTCCTGCAATCGACCACCACTCCCTGTTTTCTGGGGATATCGGCCATGTCCAGTAGTCTGTAGGAAGCGACGAGGGCGGCCAAGATAGAACTGGTTCCGCTTGCACCGTGAGTTCCTGCCATTCTGTGGAGGAAGGCTCATAATATGTTGAGTTGAGAGTCACCATAGCCGGCTCAAAAAAACCTCCAGGAACCTCTGCCTCTGGGAAGTAGCTTCCACCGAATTCAAATTTGATTTTCCATGTGCCTTCCTGGTCTGCCACATATTCAAGCCATGCAGTTGTGTCTGCTGGGTAGGATTCCATCGTTATGGCGTCTTCGTTTCCATCGGGATCTGTGATTGTTACTGTGTAGTCTGTATGGTATCTGGCTCTATGAAGAGGAGGGTTAGTCCACACATTGACGAGGAAAGTTTGGCCCACGCCAACGGGGTTAGGCCTAAAACTCAGAAAAGCCCTCGTCTCAAAAACATAATCTGGAGTTACACCTGCCGGTAGCGGTTCACCACCTTGAGTCTCTTGCGCTTGAGTATTAATAGGAAATACCATTAGTGTAACAGAAGCCACCAATAGAACTATAGCGATAGCAACTGGTTTGCTTTTGTGTTTCAAAGATCTTTTCATTTTCTTTTTCCTCACACTCAATTCTTTGAGGCAGTTAAATATACGCCATTAGTGTTTAAGTGTTTTTTGCTAGCATTATTTTAGTACAAACTTTTCACTTTAGAGTAGATTTTTACTATTAAAAGTATAATTGATGCGTTACTTTAAGCCATAAACGTTCTCCTCATCTGAGGCATGCATCGAAGAAATGTATGAATAATTGATTATTGAATAAATAATTTAGAAAAGCGTTAATTGCTACATGGGTAAACGGCATGCGTGTATCGCAAACCGATTCGGGAGCCCCTAAGAAATAAAAAATGGGGGTTTGCGGGGAAGGATGTCGGGAGATTTCTCCACTGTACTATGGTTCCACCGAACCATTGGATTCCTTAAGAGAACTGTTGCAGCCCAACTTTGCCAATGACGCTGCAGATAAAAAAAGGAGGAAAGTTGAGGTAAATCCTGCTTCAACACAACATTATCCTGCAATAAATCTTCACCCGAACGCAAATAAAGAGGCTCATAAGAGATTTAGCGCATCTCTTAGATAAAGTCGTCTAATTGGTTGTTGGGTTGTCTGCTGGGGCCCCGGAATCCTCGAAAGGGACAAAACAAAGCAAAAACCCCACCACGCGCCAGTCAACGTGGAGATCCCGAAGGTCCTCTCAGCCTTATTCTTACGCCCACAATTATTCCTTAACTTTCCTTGGCACATCTACTTCTAAACAACAGAAAAAAAGAAGGGGAGGTTGATGGGTTTATTGTCGTTTTCTTAGCGCCCAAAGGTTAACCAAGCCGATGACGATGGCTACTGCAACAGCTACTATTATGCCTATGAACATTGGTGTGAGACTACTGTTGAGGTCTTCGACTGCTCGATCGATATCTTCTTGTACTTCTGGTTCTGTTGCTGGTGTTACTGGTTCTTCTGGTGCTTCTCCTACGCCCACATAGGTTTGTGCGAAGGAGCTGCCGTAAGATTCATCACCCATAAACGTCGCCATGATAGTGTAGGTACCAGGAACTTCCGGAGTCCACATGAAGCCGAAGGTACCGCTATACCCATCAGTGGTGACATCGCCGATGTGGATGAAGTTGCCGTTCGGATCAACGGTGTCTAACGAAACTGGAACCCCAGTTATCGTTTCATTGCCCCAGAGTCCGTCGATTGGCCTCTGCATGTGCAAGTAATTCATTTGTGTATCAATTGATTCTTTGGAAACGCATGGAGTGCCTGGTTGAGCTGGAGACTGATCTAAGACTGTGCCCGTTAACATGACGCTTTCGCCTAGAGGTATTTCAGTCTGTGGAGCTGATATTGTTGTTGCACTTTTACCCTTGCCGAAGACGTACATGTAGCCGTCATAAGTGTTGCCCGCTGTGATGTAACCGTCAGCGGCGGCACCTGGGTTCATTGCTCCAGCTATTGCCCATATCTTCTCGCCTGTAAAGGCGTCGATGCAATGGAAGCCCCAACCTCTGGTGTAGGGTGCAGTAGGCGTGTGCTCACTGTTGCGCGTGTAGACTTTTCCGTCAGCAACTATGCCAGATCCGCTGAAAGACAAAGATTCCACGCCATCCTCGTTATAGTATGGAGTTTCGAAGGGGGCAGCCGGTGCAGTATATTGCCAGACCATATGTCCGTCTTCCAAGTCAAAGGCTTGGACGCCAGAATAGGACCAGAAATATGCCATGCCGTAAGCTGCGGCCTCGTCGTAGCCGTAGAATCCGCCCCAAGGATAGTCTATGTCGGTATTTTCCCATAGTTGTTTGCCAGTGTATATATCATAGCCTCTAACGACACCGGCGCTAAAAACACAGACATACACTCCTTCGCTAGAAACGGTTGTGCTTGGGCTGAATGGTGAATAGTCGGTGAAGGTTATGTTCCATTTGATTGTTCCGTCCTTTAGGCTTACACCTATGGCGCCTCCTCCCGTAACTTGATCTTGGTAGAATCTCCTTGTGATAACAGTCATTCCTGAATTTAGATCGGCACTACCTAATCTGCCATAGAAGTTATATACGTTAGCCCTGAAGCTTGGCACTAACAGAAAGCTTTGGTTTGTCACTATCCTATTAGCGAAGTTGTTGGTAGATCCTTGTACGGTCCAGTTGTACAGGTAGGTCGGATTCCCTTCGGGCACTGCACCAGAATCTCGGATGCTTAAGAAATGACCATTGCGGTAGGCTAGAATTCTACCGGCGCCTGTTATATTATATGAACTCACTGCTCCACTAAAAGGATCAACCTTATACAGCGTGTCTTGGGCTGTGATGGGCCACATCCCGTACGGCGTCTGTATCCATACTGTCTCGCCGCCGATTGCTACAAGCTCTACACTTGTGGTGAAGGATTCTTCAGCACCAGGTACTGAGCCGAACCCTCCTCTAAAGTATGCAATGTATTGTGGTGTGACACCGCCCTCCTCCGTTGGTATTTCGTAGTAAATTTGTCCGGTGCGTAGGTCAAAGCACCCAGCGACCTGTCCCACTCCTGGTTTGTAATAGGTGTCGTAGCATCTTCCCGCATAGATTACATCTGGAGTAGAGACACTACCAGTAATTCCGTATACGCCTGGTTCGCCTCCGTGAATGCCAGCTACGTCACGAAGTACCTTCCATGCTATGTGTGAGGTGTTTGGCGCTGTGATATAGGGACCGTAGTAAGATGGCTCTCCACTCCATTCACTCCCCATCTCAAGTTCATTCCACGGGTAGTTTCCTCCGATCTGAGCCCATTCTCTGTGCTCCATGGATATGGGTCGCTCCCAGTAATCGGTTGGTAGGTCAGTAAGAGGCCAAGAAGGCACTTGCTCCTCCTGCACGACGAGTTCCTGTTCTCCGGTAGAGGCGGGCTTATAGTATTGGCCTTCATAGTAAGTCCAGCCGAAGCCTGGTGGGTCGGTCTCTGAGTACTCTCCATTATTGTACCATCCTTTTGGGAAATACATTCCTTGGAAGTCAAACCTGAGTGTCCATGTGCCAGCCTGGTCGACTACGTACGGGAACCATGCCGTTCCGTCCGCAACATAAGAATCCATCACAATGACATCTTCATTTCCGTCGGGATCTGTGATCGTCACCTTGTAATCTTTCATAAATCGGTCTGCAGTAGGTGGAGGTGTGACCCAAAGGTTAACCAACAATGTCTGGCCAACTCCTATGGGGTTAGGTGTGAAGCTAAGGCGAGGGTAGGTCGTAAATGTCCAATTAACAGAAGCACCGGCGGGTAGTGTTCCACTAGTTGGTTGATCAACTTGAGCTTTCACTGGCGTATATAATGTTAGCATTACAGAAGCTACCAGTAGAACTAAAGCGAGAGCAGCTAGTTTACTTTTGTGTTTCCAGAATTTTTTCATTTTCTCTTTCCTTCCTCAATTATTTGAGGCAGTTAAGTTTTACATTGTACCTACTTAAGTGTATTTTGCTCGTAACATACATGCGCACATATAGTATTTACAGCGAGTATCTATCTCAAAATGCATAGTTAATACGTATTCTCATGTTGTACATGCATACAT
>JABAOH010011379.1_pt1 | contig 11079 bp, 9 predicted proteins | sample 7062181 | NCBI WGS metagenome assembly JABAOH01 (sample SAMN14538630, study PRJNA623070) | marine sediment metagenome | biome: marine biome [ENVO:00000428]; feature: marine pelagic biome [ENVO:01000023]; material: deep marine sediment [ENVO:00002113]; isolation source: pool of 5 deep marine... | reverse complement strand
GCGGGGGATTCAGCTGAGGGCGTAATCATCGTCACCAATCTGAATCGTGATGACAAGAGACCTCATGTGCAAGAATTTCTCCGGACGTATAAGGAACAGTATAACCTCGATGCAGACATGGTTGGGGCATCCAGCTATGATGCGTTTATGATTGTCGCCCATGCGATTCGGAAGGCAGGGGAGGATCCCAATGCCATCCGCAAGGCGCTCGCCGATTTAAGGGATTACGACGCTATCACCGGGAAGATCAGCCGGTTCAATCGCATTGGTGAGGTCACCAAACCCGTCCAGGTTCAGATCGTCCGGGGAGGGAAGTTCCGATACTACGGCGTAGTTGATGATCCAGCTATCATTACGCCGCCTGAGGAGTGATGCCTGTCACAGAGGGGCCAGAAATTACCTCTGGCCCCTCAGCTCTGCTTCAGCGTACCTTCTATCCCAGGAATGAGAGGCGATTTCTCTCTGGTCTAACGACCAAGGGGAGGGACATCCTTTTCTCTCTCCACGGAGAGTTTTCGACGAACAGAGGGGGTTAAGCCCAAACCGAGGACAAGTAGGTGATCTGGCAGCAATTCGCTAACGGACTGGCAATCGGGAGCGTCTACGCCCTCATCGCCCTTGGCTTGACAATGGTCTATGGGGTCCTGCGTATATTACACATTGCCCACGCGGGAGTCTATGCCCTCGGGGCTTATGTGGGACTGCTCGTCTTTCGTTTCATCCCCAACTTCTGGCTTGCCTTAGCAATCACAATGGTAGCATCTTCGTTCGCTGGGATCATCCTTCAACGTTATCTCTACGCTCCACTCCTAGCGCTGCCCCGCATCGTTCCACTTATTGCCAGTATCGGTCTTTTCATCGCCATGGAAGAGATTTTCCGTCTAATCGCTGGCCCCTATATCCTCGCCTTCCCCGCGGATCCTGGGCTTGGAGGCATCGAGTGGGGGATTGTCAGGATCACCAATAACCAGTTCCTCGTCTTTCTGGTCACCGTTAGCCTCTTAGCGACCCTCTGGTTTGTCATGAGCAAAACTAAGCTCGGCCTGGCTATGAAAGCGACGTCCCAGGATTTGGAGATTGCATCGGTCATGGGGATCAATACCGAGAGGATTATTGCCACAAACTTCCTGATTGGATCTGCCCTGGCCGGCGCTGCTGGCGTACTCGTCGGCGTCTATTTTAATTCCGTGTATCCGACCATGGGATCGATACCTGCATACAAAGCCTTGGCGATCATTGTTCTGGGAGGTCTGGGTTCAATTCCTGGAACCGTGCTTGGTGGACTCCTGATCGGCCTAGGAGAAACTCTCCTTTTGGGTCTCATCAATATCCCTTTTCCGCGAGACGCTCTCGCCTTTATCATCATGATCATTATTCTCATGTTCCGTCCCTACGGACTTCTTGGAAAGGAGTGAAAGGTAAGGTGTTCGGCGGATATATCATTACTGTGGCAGTCACCATTGGGATATACATCATCTTAGCCATGAGTCTCAATATCATCACGGGTTACGCTGGTCAAATCTCATTGGGACATGCCGCTTTCTGGGGAATAGGGGCTTACTGTTCCGCGCTTCTCTCTACCCGTCTCGGCCTTCCCTTCTGGATCGGACTCCCAATGACTATCGCCATTACGGCCCTCACCGGCTCCCTACTAGCCATTCCCTGCCTCCGGGTGAGGGAAGACTTTTTGGCTATCACAACGATCGGCATTAATTTTGTGGTCCAGGCCGTCTTCCTGTATGTCCCTTTCTTTGGAGGGGCCATGGGAATTGGTGGCATACGATCACCCTTTAGCACCTCTTCCTTCTTCTGGATCACGCTTATATTTGTACTGGTGTGCATCGTCCTAGATCGTTGGTTGGTCACGTCGTGGATCGGATTGGCTCTGGAGTCGATACGCGAAGATGAGACTGCGGCTGCCATCTCCGGAATCGATGTCGTCAGGTTCAAGGTGGCAGCCTTCGCCATCGGTAGTGGACTTACAGGGCTAGCTGGCCATCTCTACGCTCATTTTATGACCTTTATCAGTGCTGACGACTTCGGGTTCCCCCAATCTATCGTCATCCTTTCGATGATCGTTTTTGGAGGGATTGGCACGTTGAGGGGGGCAATCCTCGGAGCCATCATTTTAGGCGTTGCACCTGAGATATTTCGTCCCGTATTGGATTATCGGACCCTGATCTACGGGGGGCTTCTCATATTCATGATGCGCTTCCAACCAGGCGGCATATTGGGGGATCAGAGTGTCCTCCCGAAACTCTTCAGGATGGTTCGCCAAAGGAGCCCAGCGCTAGTCCGGAGTGGTTAATCATATGGCCTTTCTAGAGGTTCGCTGCTTAACCAAAGAGTTCTACGGGCTAAGAGCCCTCGACAGGGTCGATTTCTCCGTCGAAGAAAGGAAAATTCTGGGAATTATAGGCCCGAACGGGGCAGGAAAGACGACCCTCTTCAACATCATTAGCGGTATCCTACGACCTACGGCCGGCGAAATCCAATTTCAGGGAGCCCGAATCAACCATCTAAAGCCCCATCAAATCGCCATGGCAGGGATCGCCCGGACATTCCAGATCGTCAGACCCTTTGGTAACTTTACGGTCTTAAAGAATGTCCTGGTGGGCTTTGGTCACCGTTTCTACCCGGGTCTTTTCTCCTCTGCGTATCGATTCGAAAAGGAAACCCATCTGGAACGGGCCCGCGAGATATTGGCCCGCGTCGGAATGGAAACCTATCAGGGGAGCATTGCCAAGAATCTTCCTCTAGGGCTCAAGAAGCATCTGGAAATCGCCCGCGCATTAGCTTTAGACCCGAGTCTCCTTCTTCTTGATGAACCCATGGCCGGTCTGCAGTATGAAGAATTCGAAAAGCTTGCCGGTCTTATCCGTGGACTCCGGGAGGAAGGAATTACGATTGTTCTAATAGAGCATAACATGCAAGTTGTGATGGACTTATGCGAGCGGATCGTAGTTCTGGACCACGGGGTGAAGATTGCCGAGGGATCACCCGAGGAGGTGAGGACTGATCCCCAAGTGATCGAGGCTTACATTGGTCAGGAGGAGACGGTTGCTTAGCGTCGAAAAAGTCGATGTCTTCTATGGGGAATTTCAGGCGGTCCGTGAGATCTCATTTCAGGTCCAGGGGGGAGAATTGGTGACGATCATCGGCGCCAACGGAGCTGGAAAGTCAACCATTCTCAAAGGACTCATGGGGCTTGAAAGCTGCGAGCGAGGAAAGATCACTTTTCAGGAACAGGATATTACCCACATGCCAACTTACCAGAGGGCACGGCTGGGGATTACTCTGGTTCCAGAGGGGCGGAGACTTTTTCAAGATTTTACGGTGGAGCAGAATCTCGTCGCCGGCGGATACACAAGGACGGATGCGTCAGCGGTAGAAAGGGATCTTCAACGCACATACGATCTCTTCCCCATACTTAAAGAGCGAGGCCATCAGGTGGCAAAAACCCTCAGCGGCGGAGAACAGCAGATGCTGGCTATTGGGCGAGCGCTCATGGCAAGCCCCCGATTGATCTTAATGGACGAGATCTCACTGGGTTTGATGCCCAAGTATGTCAATGAGGTTTTCAACACGATCGAAAGCCTTCATAGAGAGGGTGTGACTATTCTCCTGGTTGAGCAGAATGCCCGCAAGGCTCTCGCTGTAGCTGACCGGGGTTATGTCTTGGAAACGGGTAGAATTCTGATAGAGAATGAGGCCAGGGGGTTGGCATCGGATCCCCGAGTTAAGAAGGCCTACCTGGGAGGATAGATAGTCTTGAGGGAGTTAAACATGAAGATCCTTGAATGTGTCCCCAATTTCAGCGAGGGAAGGGACGAGGCTAAGCTCGAAGAAATCGTAGAGCAGATTCGAAAGACCAGCGGAGTGAATCTTCTGGACTATTCTCGAGATGAGGACCACAATCGATCCGTTGTGACCTTTGTCGGAGATCCTGATAAAGTGGTTGAGGCGGCCCTTCGCGCTTGCCTTAAGGCCGTTGAACTCATTGACATGCAGAGACATTCTGGATCACACCCACGGCTCGGAGCAGCTGATGTGGTTCCCTTTGTTCCCATCCGGGGTGTAGGGATGGAGGAGGCAGTCGAAGCCGCGCACAGGTTTGGAAGGGAACTCGGCGAAAGGGCTACCGTGCCCATTTATTTTTATGAAGAGGCCGCTACTAAGCCGGAGAGACAAAGCCTTCCAGCGATCCGGAAGGGAGAATATGAAGGATTGGCAGAGAAGATGAGAGATCCAGAATGGTTCCCAGATGCCGGCCCTCACAAGTTCAACCCCAAGGCCGGTGCGACAATCGTGGGAGCTCGCTACGCCCTTATCGCGTTTAACGTCAATATCAACACACAAGATCTAGAGGTCGCAAAACAGATCGCTCGCGCTGTCCGATTCATAAACGGCGGATTCCGGTGTGTGAGGGCTATGGGCGTTTCTTTGGCAGGAAAAGGAATCTGCCAGATCTCTATGAATCTACTGAACTATCATAAGAGCCCTATCCATCGGGTCTTTGAAACGATCCGAAGTGAGGCTTCTCGGTATGGGCTGGAGATTGTGGAATCAGAAATTGTTGGACTCATTCCCGTAGACGCCTTAGCAGGGGTTGCCAGCTTTTACCTCAGGGCCCATGATTTCACTCCGAGCCAGATCATAGAAAACAGGCTCCTATGAAAAATTTGAAAATATCTCAATTTCTTGAGCGACTTTCCATGGGAGGGCCCATTCCTGGAGGCGGAAGTGCTTCGGCCCTTGCGGGCGCTCTCTCTGCCTCACTTCTCTGCATGGTCGCTAACCTCACCACTGGGAAAAGTGGATATGAAGGTGTGAAGAAAGAGGTTGAGGAGATCCGAGAGAGGGCTGAGGCTCTACGGAGAAGATTGCTCGACGCCGTGGAGGAGGACTGTCAGGGATATGAACAGGTGATTTCTGCATTTCGTTTGCCTAAAGACACAGAAGCGCAGAGACAGAAGCGAAGTAGGTTCATTCAGGAGGCTTACAAAAGAGCTGCACAGACTCCTTTGGAAGTCAGTCAGATCTCCCTGGCACTTCTCGATCTCTGCGAGGCCATGGTGGAGAAAGGAAATATCTCAGCCGTCAGCGATGCTGGTGTCGCCTTCTACCTAGCAGATGCGACACTTAGAGGAGGACTGATGAATGTGAGGATCAATTTAAGCGCTCTCACCGATGAGACCTACCAGAAAGCCACCAAGAGGACTGTGGACGAAATTGAAAAGAGAGGAAATCTCTTAAAGGGGAGAATCCAGGACTTACTCCTTTCCAAACTGGCCAACCATCTGAGATAGCGCCATCATCCATTTATCCCCTGCCGATCTCAATACAGATATGCATCCAGACTCCGTAGCCTGCAGGTCAGTTTAAGATTCGGGTTGTGCCGAACTGGGATCCGGGTTTGCGTGACGATGCAGGGGTCAGAGGAAGGAAAAGCCGTCAGCGCCTTGTTCGAGACTTCATGATGAGAATCTTTTTCTTTGATCATGCAAAGGAGAAGAAGCTTACCGGAAACTGCCTAATACCTTAACGTTGCTCCTACGAATGGGCCTGAAAGCCTCAGCTCTGCAAAGTCAGGTGCATCTTCTATCTTAAAATCCAGAAGCCTCCAACCTCCCACCACCGTAAGATACTTTATCGGAATGATTTTCACACCTGCCTCCCCATCAAAAAAGTGCCCATATTTACCTGCATATATGCCGGATACCTCCGCAAATACATTTGCGACCTTATGGGGGTTGATATCAAGGACTGCACCGACTGTGGGCAGTGCACCGACAAACTTTTCTGACTCTTCAACCGGAGGGATAAGATTTGGCGCTTCGAGGGACATATCCAGTAAAAACCCCTTTGCCTCCAGGAGTGGTCCGAATTTCACCGTGCCATTGGCGATATCGACAAACTGCCACGTCCATCCTAACCTAAGGTATTCGATATCGACGTCTGTAATGACGCGGGTTCCTGCGGTAAAAGTCTCTCCTCCAAACTCGAGTGTTCGCGCTATGTTCTCGTCACCGCTATAGGCTGCTCTGGTATAAGCAAGCCTGAGCTCACTTCTGGGCCCCGTATGCCAAATGGCCCGGAGATCCAGTAGATTCTCATCGTCTAGCCCTAGGTCTGATTTGAAATCAATATCTGTTCCGATGCCAGAATCCGTTACTTTAGCCTCCGCGGTTAGATCCGTGATCCAGAAGCTGCCTTCGAATTCGAGTTTCGGAGGAGTTTCCTTTCGTGCCTCGGGCAGTTTCTCCTCCCGCTGAGACAGGGTCGGAGCGGGTTGGACTTTGGTTCCTTCTTTAATAGTCGGTATTTCAGGCGAATCAACGGCCTGTTTTTCCGGTTGAATTCCGATAGTGGTCTCAATCTCCCCAATGCCCTCTGGTTTTCGGAACTGGTCTCTATATTCCGGAGGAAGGCGGTCGTAGTCAGTTGTGAAATGCTTGTTGCCTTGGTTATCCACCCATTGATAAATGGTCTGGGAATAAGGAATATCAGACAGGGAAATCATGAAAAGGGGGATAATGAGGATTGACTTTCTTAGGATCTTGATATGTCTTTTGAGGCCTGGCAACAGAGTATGCATAACTTGGCTCTGAGGAGCGACGGCGAGAAATGTGATGTTCTCGTTTTTGCATATTCTGTGCCGATACATTCAGGTGCATCCATTTCGAATCGGGATTTTCCGATAGCGATTCGTAAGCCTTTTTTCACAGTCTGCACCATTTCCGCGCGATCTCGATGTAGGCCTCCACCGCCTGATTGATACAATCCACGTAGCAGTATTCGTCGGTCTGATGAGCCATGGCTGCCTCACCAGGTCCTTGAATCACTGTTGGCACCCCGCCGTAGGCCGGAGTCAGGGCGGCTGCATCGGTGAAGTAAGGCACCGTGGCTACGTCGGGCCGGCATCCCAGGATCCCGGTCATGGTCTCAAAGACCTCCTGAACCCATGGGTCTGTCGGCTCTGTCCACAGACCGTTGACGTCGAGAACTCGGGATAGCTCCACCTCCTCACCGAGGTACTTACCCATACGATCGATGAGTGCCGTGTGGTCCTGGCCGGGTATGGTCCGAATGTCTATACCTATCGAGGTCTCATCAGGCACGTTGTTGATGTTGATGCCTCCAGAGATCGTGCCCACGTTGAGCGTCGGATTGCCCAGGTGGGGGTGGGAAGGAAAATCGAAATCGAAGTTTCGGAGCTTGGTGATTGCTTCCACAGCCTTGTAAATCGCATTCACGCCTCGTTCAGGCATCGAACCGTGCGCCGTGACACCCCGCGTCATTGCACGAAGCCAAAGCGATCCTTTGTGGCCGACGAGTGGACGGTTCGAGGTCGGCTCCGCAACGAGGATGGCACCAGCTTTCCCAAGGAATTCGGGGAGCCCGGCCAGGTGGAAAGAACCCTCGCAACCTGTCTCCTCACCACCGACGATTACAAGCGTGAGACCTGCTGTTCCCTCGAGCCTATCGGCCAGCTCGGTTGCTGCCACGACGAAGGCGGCCACCCCGCTTTTCATGTCGCTGGAGCCCCGGCCATACAGCTTTTTCCCGCTCATTTCAGCCTTGAAGGGGTCGATCGTCCACGGCGTTGCCCCCAGGGGCACCGTATCAACGTGCCCCGCAAAACACAACGGAGGTTTGTCCACGGAGCCGCCCTTTCGTGCCACCACGCTGGTCCGTTCGGGAGCAAACTCATCATACCTCAGATGGAATCCGGCCGCCTCTAGCAAACCTCCCAAATATTCAACACAGGAGCGCTCCTTACCGGGTGGGTTGATTGTATTGAACCCTATCAGAGCACACGTTAAGTCCAGTGCCTTTTTTTCAGTTGTCATTATTTCATCCTAGAACCACTCAACATGCGCTATGAACAGCTGTCCTGAGTGTCTCAGTGCTTCGAGATCGCCAGAAGCAATCCCCACCTGTTCTCCAAACGCTGCGCAGGTCCTGTCGAGGACACCTGCACCCTGATTGTTGTGTTAGGAATTTGTGCGATTAGGGTCAAAACGAGCATGCCAGTCCCGATCACTCTAAGCCTCGCCCACATCGTTTGTCAATCTTAAAGACCTCTGGAGTTTCCTGAGTTTTCAGAACAAGAAATTTACAACCGTCTGATGTTTCACGACAATTTTGAATGTTCTGATTGGACCCTCATATCCCTTCGCTCCCTTGCTCTCGCGTTGCCCCTCTCTCCGGCCGGAGGCGGGTGAGGTAGGGACGGGCTACTGCTCAAATCCTTTTCTCGACGTTTGTCTTATGAAAGTGGAAAAGGAGCGCTCTTCGCTGCTCAAAAGCTTTTCTGGGTGCTGTCAGTTGTCCTTTGTCAGTGGTCAGTTGTAACGACCCACTCACGTCATTCGATTGAAAATCAAATTCCCTGAACCCGTCACTTGAATAGCCGTGGATGTGCAAATCTTAGTCTTTATGCAACGAACCACGGACGACGGACCACGAACACCGACTTTTGGTTCAGAGCTTCCCTTCCCCCTTTCTGGCGTTGTCACTCGTTACTCGTAGACCTTGGCGAAACCCCTAGGGGTTCAGTTTTGCGAGTGAAGGTCCGTTTCAAAATCGTCTAAAACCTTCATAGAATGAATAAGTTATGGATGACATCAGGATATAGAACCTAGGCGGCAGTGGGCAACGTGTGTAATTCGAGTCTTGAGGGAAAGGCAAAAAATCCTTGACACGAAAAAAATATCCGCTATGTTAGTAACTGCAATAACCATACGTCGTGAGCGTAGGGAGGTTAATCCGGGAGCGAAGGGTCGTCAGGAGGGCAAAAGGAGGCACCGACTTTCAATCCGGAGGACGCCGTCGATGGTCCGTTTAAGGTTCAACTTCTTTGGGTGAGGAGGTGATAGAGCGTTAATAAGGAAGTAAATCCGGGGCTATGTGCCAAAATTCTTTCGATTTGAGGGGGGAACATCATGAAAAACATCGCGAGATTCAGCAGATTAGCTTTAATTTTGGTGTTGGCGGTCGTCTTTATCTTCACTTTCAGCCATCCCGTCTTGGCTAAACAAAAAATAAAGATAAGCTTTATCGGACCCTTAACCGGCGGAAATGCCTCCATGGGTCTGGGCGGCCGTAATTCTTTCCAGTTAGCGGTTCGACAATACAATCGGGGAATGTTCGGAGACAAGAAATATGAATACGAGGCGGTTGTGGAGGACGACGAGTGTGTTCCGGCCACAGGGGTTCGTGTCGCCACCAAGGTCGCATCAGATCCTTCTATTGTTGCCGGCGCCTCTCACTACTGCAGCATGGTGGGAATTTCCACAAAGCCTGTCTTTACTCAATACAAGTTCCCCTCAATGATCTGGGGAGCAGTTTTACCTGCCATTACCATCCCGTCTTCCAAATACATCACACGGGTCAACGGGACCCAGAGGGAACAGAACGCATTTCACGCCGACTGGTCCAGGAAGACCGTGGAAAAGGTATACGGAATATCTCCTAAAACCTATGCGGTTATCCACGATATTACGGATTACGGCAGAGGCCACGCAGAATACTTCATTTCCTCTGTGGAGAAAATAGGTGGAGAAATCCTTGCCAAGATGGGGATCACCATTGGCCAGAAAGATTTCTCGGCAGAACTGACCAAGGCGAAAGCCATGAACCCGGATGTGATTTTCTTTGGGGGCTTGACAGCTGAGGGGGCGAATTTGCGCATTCAGATGGAGAAGTTGGGTATCAAAGCTGGCTATGAAGGTACCTCTGGAATTCTCAACGAAGACTTCAACAAAACCGTCGGTGCCAAGGCTGCCGAGGGTTGTATGTCCTTCGGCGAGGGTGCTCCTTTTGAAAAACTCCCCGGGGGTCAGGAGTTCTTCAGCAACTATCAAAAAGAAGGCTTCAAAGATGAACCTGAATTTTACGGCATCTTCGCCTACGTCGCTGCCCAATTGATTATGGACGCCATCGAGAAGGTGGGACCTGACCGTGAAAAGGTCGCCGATGAGCTAGCCACTACGGAGAGAAAAAGCTCAGTCATCGGGCCCATCAAGTATGATAAAGATGGCCAGAATATCCTGCCCGTCGTCACTGCATATGTGAGCCAGGATGGAAAGTGGGTCGTTTGGGAAGACTCAGAGTATGCCGCCGGTAAGAGGGTTCTGCCCACGATCCAGTTCATGAAGGAAAAAAGCTAGAACTGGCCAGCAGGATGCGTGACTGAGGGACACACTCGAATCCGTCTTTCCACCGGATTTCCCTCCTACAGGCGGCTCCAGGGTCCCTGTAGGAGGGGTCCCCATGTTTTCTCGTTTATCCACCAGACGAAGAATCCGTTTACGAAGCTATGGACACGGTAATCAATCAGATTCTGCACGGAGTGATGCTGGGGGTAATGTATAGCCTGGTGGCGGTGGGGTTTACCTTATTCTTCGGGGTCTTGAACATTATTCAGTTTTCTCACGGCGAGATTTTCATGGTTGGCGCCTTCCTGGCGCTCATGATCATAAACCTTCTTCATTTGGTCCTTGGGATATCAAATCCCGTCCTTCTGCTATTCGTCGCCTTTGTCGGGTCTAGCATATTAACTGGCTTGATCGGTGTTCTTTTTGGCAGAGTCACCATCAGACCCATAATGAATGCGCCTCCCATCATTGCACTTCTGACGACTTTGGCGGCCGGAATCGCCATCCGTTACAGCGTAATGGCTTTTTATCCATCGGGTTCCGAGCCTCAACGATTCCCAGGTCTGCTTCCGGATTGGCAAACCGAAATCGGGGGGATCTTGCTCAGGTTTGACAGCTTTTTCATACTGGCTGCGGGTGTTTTCCTCATCATCGGGACCTATTTGTTCATTAACAAGACCAAAATGGGGATCGCCATGAGAGCGGTTGCCCAGGACAGGGAAACCGCCTCCATGATGGGTGTGAATATAAACAAGGTTATCGATACCACCTTTGTTGTGAGTGGTGTTTTGGCTGCCTGTGCCGGAATATTCAATGGACTGTATTATCGTCAAGTAATCTTTGACATGGGTGCACTCTATGGGGTAGTGGGCTTCTCCGCCGCTGTCATAGGGGGGCTGGGGAATATCTTTGGAGC
>JABAOH010009856.1_pt1 | contig 11079 bp, 12 predicted proteins | sample 7062181 | NCBI WGS metagenome assembly JABAOH01 (sample SAMN14538630, study PRJNA623070) | marine sediment metagenome | biome: marine biome [ENVO:00000428]; feature: marine pelagic biome [ENVO:01000023]; material: deep marine sediment [ENVO:00002113]; isolation source: pool of 5 deep marine... | reverse complement strand
AGGGGAACTCTCCAAACTGGTGCACAATATGCAGAAAGATGCTGTCCAATCATTCTTAAACAAAGATACGAAACTTGCAGTTCAAGTTCTCCGCACAATGAGCGACGTAAGGGAAGAAGAGAAGAAGTTCTTGAATGAGGTTATGGCAAAAGTAAGAGATACCGATACTGCTGTTACAATGGGGTTAATAGGCAAAGATCTGCGAAGGATTGCAGGCTATTCGGTAGCCATTGCAGACGATGGCATGAACAGAGTTCTAACTCCAACTCGTACAGATAAATAGAAAAACCAGCCGGTTAAACATCGCTTTGCAGTGTAAATATAAGTACTGAATTTTTATATACTCAATCTAGTGCTATATGCCACAACATCGAAAAGGACAGTGAATTATATGGGATTAGACTGGCTACCCAGAGAAGGAAAACTTAAAAGCCACGACCTGCACGGCACACAACACTGGGAAGATGCAGCTCCCAGAACAATCTACGAGAAACGACCTTTGAAAGACCCTGACGGGAAGATCATCGACGATCTGTTTGTCTCTTGGATCATCTTAGACAACCCCAGACAATACAATTCCTACACCACAGAAATGGTGAAAGGAGTCATAGCAGGTTTCGAAAACGCCTCACTGGACAGAACTGTCGTTGCAGTAATCTTCACCGCAGCTGGTTCATCAGCCTTCTGCACCGGCGGAAACACCAAAGAATACGCTGAATACTACACCATGCGCCCCCACGAGTACGGTGAGTACATGGAACTCTTTAACCACATGGTAGACTCCATTCTCATGTGCAAAAAGCCTGTGATCAACAGAGTGAACGGGATGCGCATCGCGGGTGGGCAAGAAATCGGAATGGCCTGCGACTTAGCCGTCGCTTCTGACTTAGCTATTTTCGGTCAGGCTGGGCCTCGACACGGCTCATCCCCAGACGGAGGCTCCTCAGACTTCCTACCATGGTACCTAAGCATCGAAGACGCCATGTGGAACTGCGTCTCCTGCGAACTGTGGAGTGCCTACAAGATGAAGAGACTTGGACTAGTAAGTAAAGTGGTTCCGGTAATCAGAGATGGGGACAAGTGGGTTCGGAATCCCTCTGTTATCTTGGACAAATACGTCGAGGACGGAGAAATAGTATTCGGCGAGTTCAAAAAAGGAGAAGAATACAAGAAAGCTAGGGCTCATATCAAAGAGGCAAAGGAGCAGAACAGGATTAGCCTTGAACTTTTGGACAAAGAGGTCAACAACATTGTTTGGACCNNCATGGACAGCATCAGAGCCAAGAAAAAGTTCTTCTGGAATCACACAAAAGACTATAATCGCCACTGGTTGGCCGCCAACATGAACTATGAGGCTTTTCTGGGCTTTCAAGCTTTCAACACCCGAAAGATCACAGGGAAGGATACAATTGACTTCATCAAGTATCGCCAATTACTAGCCCGTGGGAAACTTGCAGACGAGGAGATGTACGAGGCGGTGCTAGCTAAGCCTAAGAGTCAGACAAGTGAAGAGTGAAGCATTTCATTTTACCACCACAAAGGCGAGGAAAAGTGGTTAAAACACCTGAAAAGATTCAGACTTGGCAGATGACAAGACCATGGTCTAAAGACAAAGAAACTGGCGAGGTAATTGAGGGTAAACTAGAGCTTAGCGAAATTCCTGTTCCACAACTCAAGCCAGGAGAATCATTAGTAGAAATCGCAGGATGCGGTGTCTGCCACACTGACCTAGGATACTTTTATGATGGCGTTCCAACAGTCACTAACCCACCCCTAACCTTGGGACATGAAATTAGCGGTGTTGTGGTGGCTGGCGACAACAAGCTGATAGGCAAAGAGGTTATCATTCCTGCCGTTATGCCTTGCAACAGCTGCCCCATTTGCGCCTCTGGACGAGGCAATCGCTGCTTGTCTCAGAAGATGCCTGGAAACAGCTTAGGAATCTACGGAGGATTCTCCAGCCACATTCCAGTCCCTTCCACAGACTTATGTGTCGTGGAAGATCGCCGTGATCTTCAGCTTGCCGAACTGGCTGTTATAGCAGATGCTGTGACGACTCCTTACCAAGCATGTGTAAGGGCTGGAATTAAACAAGGAGACAAGGTGGTTGTGGTTGGAGTTACTGGTGGAGTTGGTAGTTATGTGGCTCAGATGGCCAAAGCCTTTGGCGCTGAAACAGTAGTTGGCATTGCTCGCGACCCTGAGAAGCTGAAAAGAGCCCTCAAGTACGGTGCTGATTTTGTCATCAACTCCACTGGCAAAGACGCAAAGACTGTCCGTAATGAATTTCGAAAACTCTGCAAAGCAAAAAGTCTGCCTCACAATTATAGTTGGAAAATCTTCGAGGTGACAGGAGTAACTGCTGGACAAGAAATAGCCCTCAACCTTCTGTCCTTCATCGGCAAACTAATCGTAATTGGGTTCGGCATGCAGAAAAACGAGTTTAGCATTTCAAGGTTGATGGCTCTCGACGCTGAGATTATAGGTACTTGGGGCTGTTTGCCAAAATACTATCCAAAAGTACTGGAGTTGGTTCTGAACAAGACTGTTAAGATCAGACCTTTCACCGAAACTCAGCTAATGAGCAAGATCGAGGAGGTTCTCGAAGCAGCTCATGCTAGAAGGTTGACAAAAAGAGTTGTTTTAACCCCTGATTTTTAGCCTTGCCCTTCTCCTTTTACCGCTATCCATTTTCTAGTATGCACAACAATCAAGAGCAAAACACTGAACATCGATGCGACTGCCAATACAAAAGTTGGCGACGAAAACTCAGGTATGGGCTCTCCAGTAATCGTCAGCGTTCCATCCATTCCAGAATGGAACCTGCAATAGTAAGGTACAACTCCGTCGGAATATCTGTCAAGCAGTTGGCTGTAGATACTTTGGTTTACTTCAAGCTGAAAGGTCTCCCCACGTGACAAAACTTTGTCGAAGATTCCATCAGGCGAACCCCTTGTACCGCTTGTTACGGTATGGTCAAAATTTCCGTGATTTTCCCACACGACCGTGACGCTTTCTCCACTAGTTAGGTTTGGCGGCCTTATGGTGATGTCTTTAACATCAAAGCTGTTGTCATGAAGATCTATGTTACACGTCGCTTCGGTACAATTCGGAGGCGAAGGTGTATGCGCAAATGCCATGTCTATGCCAAATAGTATGACGATGGCTGTGATGAGTGTTATGAGGGCAAAGGGGCTGAGCTTTAACATAACAATTCACTCTTCAGGAAATCACATTTGCTCTATTGGAATATATACTTAACCAAGAAGTCTGATTAGAGGACATAGTATATGAGATAAAACCCGATTCCCATAATCAGAGCGAGAACCCAAATCGTAAAGGTTAGCCTCATCCACATTCGAACGTTTCCAAACTTCTTAAAAATGAGAACTATTCCTAAGGCTTCTGCTAGTCCCCCAAGAAGAACGTGAAGGAAGGTTAAAGGGAAACCCAGCAAGGAAAGCTCGTTCAAGAAAGTGTGGATGTTCACTCTAAAGGTTGGTAACATCACAAAGAGTATGGAAACCCCGTTCAGTATCACTGCAATTACCATTAATCTCCCATGCACATCGAGCCTTTTTTCTTTGGCCATTTTAGCTCCTAATAAGAGAACAGCAAGGATGATTATCTGGAGGAACAGGTTAAGGTCAGGCAACAGTGGTGCTCGAGTACCGAAAATTCCAGACATGGATTTCTCTCCTTATTTTCCTTTCCATTTAGGCTTCCTTTTTTCTAAGAAAGCCTTCAATCCTTCCACGGCATCTTCCGTTTGCATAAGCTGCTCCAAATAAATATCAGTAACACCGTTTAATGCCTTCTTGAAATCCGAGTCAATCCCTTGGTAGACTGCTTTTTTCACCAACTGAAGCACAATTGGACTTTGATCTTTAAGCTTGTTCGCTAATTCATCAACCGTTCCCAACAGTTTTTCTGCGGAGACCACTCTGTTCACAAGACCTACCCGCTCTGCCTCTGCTGCATTGATCGTATCGCCTGTGAACATCAACTCCAAAGCATGTTTTCTTCCAATCAATTTAGGAAGCAACGCTGCTGCTACGGTTGGGATTGCACCAACTTTGATTTCTGGCTGCCCAAACTCGGCTTTGTCAGAAGCAATAACCATGTCGCAGGCTATTGCCAGTTCACAACCGCCGCCTAAGGCTAAGCCATTCACCACCGCTATCGTTGGCTTATTAAGATCAGTTAACATGTGGAACATCCTGTGAAACTGATCCAGTGTCCTCTCGATCTTGGATGGAAGATGAGCGCTTACGTCAACTCCTGCGGAAAAAGCACGATCACCCGAACCAGCAAAAATCACTACGCACACTTGCTTTTCAGCATTAGCATTCTTCAGTGCGGCGATGATCTCTTGTATTGTCTCCACGTTTAGCACATTCAGCGGAGGTCTGTTTATAGTGATTCTGACAATTCCATCTTCTACTTCATAGATGATATTCTTGAAGTCTTGGCTCAAAGGTCTAGCCTCATGTCATGGAAGTAGTTTGCATGTTCGCTTAATATGATTTACCGCTTTCCAAGGTTAGCATCACTCGTCGTCGAAAAATATAAATCTAGGAGACCTTATATTCCTCTCTTCAGATTTATATAACCTGGAAGTGAACGCTTGGCCGAAGAGATTTTCCAGAAATTCAAAGAAATGGTGGACAACCGCCACGAATACGCTAAAGAATGGAAAGAAAGAACTGATCGCAAGATCGTAGGCTATTTTTGCACCTATGTACCCGAAGAAATTCTCTACGCTGCCGACATTTTACCAGTCAGGGTTCTTGGCAGCCACGAACCGCCAACAGTCACCGAACCCTATATATTCGCAATGTTTTGCCACTTGTGCCGTGACTGCTTAGCCCAAGGCTTGAAAGGAAGATTCGATTACTTAGACGGAATCGTTGAAGGCCAATCGTGCCTCCACTTAAGACAAGCTTTCAACGCATGGCGACTCCACATACCCGTCGACTACGCCTACTACATATACGTTCCCCACGGCGTTCAAACACCCCACGCGACACCATATCTTGCTCAGGAACTGGCAAGATTCAAGCACTCTATCGAAGAATGGATTGGCAGAAAGATTACGGACAGCGATCTTGACAGAGGAATAAAAATAATGAATCGAAACAGAGAGCTAATGCACAAAATCTACGAGTACAGAAAGCTCGACAACCCTAAGATGACTGGTCTTGAAGCAATGGAAATGGTTCTCGCGAGCCAAGTAGTGGATAAGGAAGAACATAGCGAACTTTTAGAACAACTCTTGCAGGAGCTTCCAAACAGAAGGCTAAATCGAAACCCCGGGGTTCGTCTAATGATAATTGGAAGCGAAAATGACGACAGAGTTTTCATGCAAAACGTAGAGAATCTAGGCGCAACATTTGTAATTGACGAACATTGCACTGGAACACGTTATTTTCTGCACAACGTAAGTCCGCTGGAAGACAGGTTGGAGGCAATCGCAGAGCGCTACGTGGATAGAATCCCATGTCCAAGCAAAGACTGGCCAGAATTCGCAAGGGTTAGACATGTCGTAAACCTAGCTCAACAATTTAAAGTTCAAGGAGCCTTTGTCATACAAAACAAGTTCTGCGATCCCCATGGAATCGAAATCCCTCCGTTGAAAGAAGGCTTGAAGACCGTGGGAGTGCCTACATACCCGTTAGAATTTGACGTGACTGTTCCTTGGGGACAGTTTAGAACCCGAGTGGAGGCTTTCTTAGAAACGTTGACGGGACTGGAGGACCTATTCTAATAGTGGGCAGGAAGATGAAAATAGATGGTTGAAGCAATAAAGAAACATCCAACTGAACTGTTGAAGTGTTGGAATGAAGCCAAGAATCTGAGGAAAAACTACTATGAGAACTACCTCCACGCCCATGAAAAAGGCGGATTGCGGTGGGCTGGCGGGGCTTGGAGCTTCAGTTCCATACCAGCAGGTCTGGGAAAAGATGTCTATAGCATAACAGGCGAACCCTACGGAGCAACAATAGCTTTTCACAAAGATTTCGCCGCGAAGTGCCACGATGCAGTTGAAGCCGCAGGCTTTCCACGAACTCTATGTGCTTACATGAGAAACTATTGGGGCGCACTTCTCCTCGACAAATTTATACTAGCTGACGGAACAATCGTTGATGAATATCCCGCTCCAGATTTCATGTGGCAAGACCATATCTGCTGCAGCCACGGGAAATGGTATGAAGTCGTGAGGTGGCTTGAAAAGAAGAGAGGGAAAGAAGTGCCGATGTTCGGTGTAGATGTTTCAGTGGGCTACTCTTTCCAACCAATGGAAGACTATAAAGTAAACTATATTGTTCGACAGCTAAATGATGGAATTGAATGGTTGGAAAAGGTCAGCGGGAGGAAGTATGATGACGAGCTATTGTGCGATGCTGTTTGGAATGAGATGCGGTCTACTTCTCTGTGGGCTGAAATCTGCGCTCTCAATCAGGCAATTCCAGCGCCTCTTGACGAGAAAACAATGTACTCATTCTACGTCATAGGTACTCTTATGAAACATAGACTTGAATGTGTAGCCTTCTATGAAAAACTGAAAAAAGAGGTTGAAGACAGGGTTGAAAGAGGCATAGCTGCTGTACCTTACGAAAGATTCCGAGTCATAACAGACACTCAACCCCCATGGGCATTCTTAAAGATCTTTAGAGAAATGGAGAATTACGGTGTAGTGTCCTTAGGCTCTTTATACACCTATGGTCTAATTGGAATGTGGGAATACAAGCCGGACGGCAGATGGACCCCGAAGTCTTTGCCTTTGAAAAAGCCTGAGAAAAGAGATGAAGCTTTGAGAGCTATCGTTGAGTGGACACTTAACAGACCTGAATGGGCCCACTTCTATAAACCTGAGATGAAGACCAAAATGATGAAAAGCATCGTGGATCAGTGGAAAGCCAACGCTGTTTTACTCCATTATAATCGTGGATGCGAAGGATTAAGCGTTCACATCGCTGAAAATCGTTTAGGCCTACTTGACTTGGGAGTTCCAGTCTTTCCTTTTGAGGGAAATATGGGTGACGAAAGAGAATTCGACTTTTCCGGGACGATGTCCCGGTTGACCGCGTTCTTCGAGAGTATGGGGTTAAAGAAATCAGCTGGTGAATAAGAGGAGGGCGTCATGTGATAACGGCTGGAATAGACATAGGCGCAAAATACGCGAAAATCGTATTTCTGGAAGACGGGAAGGTTTTGCATAGGGCTAAAGAGGTTGTAGGGTTTGACGTTTGGAAATCTGCAAGTGCCCTTTTTGAAGATGCTTTAGACAAAACGGGGTTGTCACGCAGTGATATCGGAAAGATCGTGGCCACCGGCATGGGGAAAAAGGAAATCCATAACAAGCCCCCAATAGGCGCTGGCAGCACCGTTTCCGAAGTAGTTGCAGACGCCGCTGGCGCCTTCCTTCTAGTGCCATCCGTGAAAACGGTTATCGATGTTGGTGCCGAAGAGGGTAGAGGCGTCAAGGTCGGTGAAAACGGCAAAGTCAAAGACTTCGTAATCAACGAAAGATGCGCAGCTGGCGCTGGAACATTTGTTGAAACCATGGCAAGAGCATTAGAGGTCAATATACAAGACATGGGTCCTCTATCGCTTAATTCTACGAAAGCTATCCCTATGAATGCTCAATGTGCAGTCTTTGCCGAGTCCGAAGTTGTTTCCCTAATCCACTCCAGAGTAGAAAAGAAAGACATTGCCCGGGCGATACATGACGCCATGGCAGGAAGAATAGCTTCAATGGTGCTTCGAGTTGGCGTGGAAGAAGATGTTGTCCTCGTCGGCGGTGTAGCCCTCAACTCTGGGTTCCTACCACCTCTCAAAAAAGAACTAAACACTGAGATAGTTGTTCCAGATTTCCCGGAATACGTAGGCGCTCTCGGAGCCGCCCTTATCGCAGAAACTACGGAGGAGTGAAAAACGAGTCAAAAAAACGTTGAGGAATATTGGCGCTGGCCAGAGTACAGATACACGGTGCCCAAAAAAGATTGGCGCGATGCCAAAATCATAACGTCCGGTGTCGATATTGGGTCAGTAGGCAGCAAAGCAGCAGTCATGTTAGACGGTGAACTCTATGCTTATGCAGTTATGCGAACTGGAGGAGTTAGCGAGGAAACTGCAGTTAAGGTGACTAAATGGGCCCTTGAAGAAACAGGCCTGGAAATTGAAAAACTACATCACGTTGTAGGAACAGGCTATGGCCGTGTTAATGTTCCTTTTGCGAACAGAACAATAACCGAAATTGCTTGCCATGCCCGAGGTGCACACTACGTGTACGGTCCTACTGTGCGAACGGTGTTGGATGTTGGCGGGCAAGACTGCAAAGCAATTCGCTGTGACGATAGAGGTAAGGTTCTTTCTTTTCTCATGAACGACAAATGCGCCGCTGGAACAGGAAGAGGCTTGGAAGTTTTCGCAGACCTCGTAGGCATTCCCATACAAGATCTAGGCAAAGTTTCCCTTCAAGTTGATAAAGAGCCGCCACCTGTCAGCAACACGTGTGTGGTTTTCGCCAAAGCAGAATCCCTCGCCTTGCTTCGTCAAGGATGGCCGAAGGAGAAAGTAGCTGCCGCTTATCACGCTGCGATGGCTGACAGAATAACAGACCTACTTACTCGTGTTGGAATTGAAGAAGATTTCGTGATAACCGGTGGCGTTTCTAAGAATGAAGGCGTCGTTCAAAGACTCTCAAAATTGTTAAATGTAAAGCCGCTGTCGCCTAAGATTGATCCCATTCTCGCTGGTGCGATAGGTGCGGGGCTCTTCGCAAAAGCGTTACAGGAAAAACAGCTAGGCTTACGCTAAACCAAAAACTTGAGGTGACAATAGATGAAAGCCCATTATGGCTACAAAGACGGTTCAGGAGACTTCTTTATTGTCATTGACACCGACAGCTGTAACGGTTGTGGCGACTGTGTTAAGGCTTGTCCAAATGGTGTTCTAGAGTTAACCTTGAACGAGTTTGACATAGAAGGCGATACGATAGTAGCTGTCAAGGAGGAGCATCGCAAAAAAATAAAGTACAGCTGCGCCCCTTGCAAACCTATCACTGGTGAAAGAAAGATCCCCTGCATTTTGGCCTGTCAGACAAGAGCCATAACCCATTCATGGTGAAGAGAAGCCCTGTCGAGAGATGCTTGACGGTGATCACCTTGTACATAGACGGCCTGAAAGTTCAGGCAAATAAAGACGACATCATAATTGAGACTGCTGAAAAAGCTGGCATCTACATTCCTTCATTATGCTTTCACCCGGATTTACCTTCCTTTTCTACCGTAAAGGCGAAGGACAGAGTTTATCGTGGCAAAGATCTTCCTCTAGAAGGCTTTGTGGATGTTGAGCCTAAGGGTTGTGACTTATGTCTTGTCGAGGTTGAGGGCCAATCTGAATTGGTGCACGCCTGCAACACCTTTGTAGCTGAAGGAATGAAGATCGCTACAAGAACAGAACGTGTTCAAGAAGCTAGGCGAGAAAGACTAGCTCATATTCTTGCAAAGCATCCGCACGCCTGCCTAATTTGTGCCCAGAGAGAAGGTTGCTCTAGAGAACCATGTTCATTGAACGTGCCAGTGGCCGAAAGGTGTTGTGACAAGTTTGGAAACTGTGAACTAGAGAAAGTTGCTTCGTACATCGGGATAAGGGAAGACACTCCTCGTTACGTACCAGCAGGGCTGCCAATACTGAAAGATGAACCCCTCTTCGTTTTTGACTTCAACCTCTGCATCGGTTGCACTCGTTGCGTCAGAGCCTGCAAAGACCTACGTGGAGTACAAGCTCTTGAACAAACTTACGTAGATGGCCAGGTTCTTGTAGGCACAAAGGCTCCTTCACTCAAGGACTCAGGCTGCAGATTCTGCGGTGCCTGCGTTGAAGTTTGCCCTACAGGAACTCTCAGGTACAAAGACGCTGAGCTTGAAAAAACGATCATCCCATGCGTCGCCGCATGTCCTGCTGGCATCGACATTCCCTCTTACATCCGTTTCGTTGGTGAGGGGAAGCTTGATGAAGCAGCTGCAGTTATACGGGAGAAGGTTCCTTTTCCTAGGGTTCTGGGTTACGTATGTCACCGTCCCTGTGAAGGTTCTTGTTCTAGAAACGAACTAAACGAGCCTGTGGCAATTTGCGCTCTGAAGCGATTTGCAGTTGAAAACAGCACAGACCTTTGGAAGAAAAAGTCGGAAAAAGCATCGCCTACTGGGAAGAAAGTAGCCATAATAGGCTCTGGACCTGCAGGGTTCTCAGTTGCTCACTATTTAACAAAGAAGGGACACTCAGCCACAATCTTTGAAGCGCTGCCTGAACTGGGAGGTTTGATGAATACAGGTATTCTCCGCTATAGACTCCCCAAAGAAGTTCTGCAAAAGGACATCAACGAAATCTTGGAACTGGGTATCGAGACAAAAACTGGCGTTAGAATTGGAACAGATGTGGCTTTTGACGAGCTGCTGAAGAACTATGATGGGGTATTTGTTGGAGTTGGCGCCCAAGAGAGTCAACCATTGAGAATAAAGGGTTCTGAATCAAAGGGTATTTGGCTCGGATTGGAGTTCCTCAGAAACATAAACTCCAACCAAAAAGTGGAAGTAGGAAAAAGGGTTCTTGTCATAGGTGGAGGCAACGTTGCCATCGACGCAGCAAGAACTGCCGTACGTTTAGGAGCCAAAACATCTGTCTTGTATCGCAGATCAAGGCGGGAGATTCCTGCCGACCTCGAAGAAGTTGAGCAAGCGGAGAAAGAAGGAGTGCATTTCCACTTCCTTCTAGCCCCGAAAGAAATTCTAAGTGAAGGTGGCGATGTCTCTGGAGTGAAATGTCTTAGAATGAGGCTAGGAGAACTTGACGAGACTGGGAGAAGGCGCCCTGTCCCAATTCAAGACAGTGAAATTGCTATAGGAACAGACAGTGTTATCATAGCGATTGGCGAAACACCTGACCTGTCCTTTGTTCCCGAGAATGTTGAAATTACCAAAGAAGGCACCTTGAAAGTAGATCCCTCCACTATGGAGACTAACCTAGCAAGCGTCTTTGCAGGGGGTGACGCTGTGAGCGGCCCCACATCTG